>OEQR01000154.1_pt1 | contig 11234 bp, 10 predicted proteins | sample 1539761 | NCBI WGS metagenome assembly OEQR01 (sample SAMEA3891879, study PRJEB23780) | metagenome | biome: terrestrial biome; feature: animal house; material: Caecal content | place: Italy | collected 2015-05-05 | reverse complement strand
TATTGCATGGAAAAAACAGAAAAAATTCTGATGCAAAAATAGAAACCATAAAATTTTTTGAAGGATATTCTTTTATAAGGAATAATATCCCCCAATAATACCATGCAGTATTTGGCGGGATCATACGTTTTGATTTATAATGAAAGATTAATGAATTGAAAAAATAAGTCAAAACATCGTCGCTTTCAGCCCGAAAATGCATTGAACTGGAGGATAAAAATGTCGTTTTTAGGAATGTTTCCGGCAAGATGGGCAAATTAAAAAAGAAAAATGGGACAATGTTTGCCATAATTGCAGAATAATAGACCGAAAGACAGTTTGGCCTTGCAGACCAAAGAAAAATGTGGTAATATACGCTATGTAACATGTAAAAATATGGAAAACAATGCCCTCCTTGTCCTTTGGGAATCTGCCGCCGCGCAGGTTGGCTAATTCCTTACCGATGGAGCCGCCGCCAAGGGCCAGGGGTTTGTTTCGTTTAAGATACGGGCAATTTGGCCCGATCAAAGGATCGGAACAAAGGATACCTTGAATTTATGTGTGAAAAACAGGTTATAGATCTTCACTGTCATATTTTGCCTGGGATGGATGATGGAAGCCCGGATGTGGAAACGTCGCTGGCTTTGCTTCGCCGCCAGGCAAAACAGGAAGTAAACATTGCTTGCGCCACTTCTCACTACTATGCCTGGAAAGAAACCATTCCAGACTTTGTTGAGCGCAGAGGACAGGCTGCCGCGAAGCTGCGTCAGGCCGTGGAGCATGCCCCCGATCGAGAGACACTGCCCGGAATCTGCCTGGGTTCCGAGGTGGCCTTTTTTCCGGGAATCAGTAAATGCGATTACTTGGATCCGCTTTGTCTGGAACAGACCCGAACCTTGCTGTTGGAAATGCCTTTTTCCGACTGGAGCACCAAAGAGGTTGAAGAAGTGATCTCTCTGGTTCTGGATCGGGACTACCGAGTGGTTCTAGTTCATCCGGAGCGTTTTTGTTTCACCGAGGGAAATCAGCGCCACCTGGAAAAACTAACGAATCTTCACCTGGCGTTTCAAGTCAACGCGGATACTTTCTGCGCCTGGAAAACCCGCAAACGTGCGCTGGAGCTTTTGTCCATGGCTCGATACCCACTTTTGGGGAGCGACTGCCATAACCTGACAACCAGAGCGCCGCATCTGGCATCTGCCCGGAAAGTCATTGCCCGAAAACTTGGCAAATCCATGCTGGATCAGGTTGATGCATGCGCTGCGGAGTGGTGCGGAGCAATAAGCCTTTAAACCATTAGAAAGTATTTTGTACATAGAAAGGACTTGGACTTGTCAAAACGAGAGCACCTGTCCCGCCACAAACACAGAAGAATCCATAAAAAAGATGCAATTAAGGCGGGGGTAATCTTTTGCGGGGCTGTTTTGCTGCTGATTGTTGCAGCATTCGGGATTCAGTCGTGGCAAGATTCACATTCCATTGTGGAAAATGCCGGCCAAGAGGTGGCGAATGCTACCGCTCAGGACGCGCCCCAACAGCAAATTGAATACGATGGCGTCCTTTATCAAAGAAAGGACGCAGTTGAAGCCTATCTCTTTATGGGCATTGACGAATCAGGCCCAGTGCGTTCCAACAAGAGTTATGTCGGCGGCGGCCAGGCGGACTTCCAGCTTTTGTTGGTAGTGGATCATGAGTCGCAGACCTGGCAGCTGCTTCAGTTTAACCGGGACAGCATGGTGGAAGTGCCTGTTCTGGGCGTGCTGGGAACGGAGATTGGCACCGAATACCAGCAGCTGGCGTTGGCGCACACCTATGGGGAAGGCCTTAAAGACAGTTGTATGAACAATGTTACCGCCGTTTCCCGGATGTTGGGCAACCAGCCCATCGATGGATATATATCCCTGAATATGGATGCCGTCATGGTCCTCAATGATCTTGTGGGCGGTGTGACGGTGACCATTGAATCGGATTTCTCTGAGGTTGATCCGACCCTTGTGATGGGTGAGACCGTCACTTTGCAAGGGGAACAGGCTCTGCATTTTGTCCGTACCCGTAAAAATGTGGACGACGAAACCAACCTTGCCCGAATGAAGCGGCAAAGACAATATCTCTCGGCGCTGATTGAAAAAATGCTGAGCCAGGATACAGAAATCATTGTGGAAGGGTATGAAGCCGTCTGGGACTATATGGTCACAGATATGGGGAGCCGGACTCTGGTGGATCTGGCAGAACAGATCAAAGGGTACGAGGAACTGGACACCCTTACAATTGACGGTGAAAACTATCTGGATTCACATGGATTCATGGCATACGAACTGGACGAGGACAGTCTGCAGCAGACAATTCTGAAACTGTTTTATCGCCCGGTATCCTAAATGGAAGGAATAACGCAATGGAAACGCAAATGAATGCAGTGCTTGCTGCGGATCAGGCAAGAAAAGTGATGATTCAGGACGGGGAAGAGGATACAATCGACCTGGTGGAGCTGTTCTACTTGTTCCTGGAGCACATATGGAAAATTCTTCTGTGTGTGGTCTTGGGCGGTTTTCTGGCGTTCCTCTATACCTTTTTCCTGGTCACACCGATGTACAAGTCTACCTCCAAGATTTACATTGTGTCTGCCTCCAATGACTCTCTGGTCAGCCTAGCAGATCTTCAGATCGGCAGCCAGTTGACGGCGGACTATCAGGCACTGATGACGGTTCGCCCCCTTCTGGAAGATGTAATCAAGAACCTTGATTTGGAGTATACGCCGGCGGAATTGGTGGAGAATGTGGTTACCATTAACAATCCTTCCGATACCCGTATTCTGGAGATCACGGCTGTCAGCGATGATCCGGAGGAAGCGGCTGCAATTGCCAATGAGCTTGCACAGCAGGCGATAATTTATCTGCCTCGTATTATGGAGTGCGATACCCCGAATATCGCTGAAACAGCGGTTATCCCCGAGAAGGCATATACACCGAGTTATGTCCGCAATATCTTGATTGGGGCTTTCCTGGTCGCAGCGGCTTATTGCGGTGTTCTGGTAGTCCTCTTCCTGATGGACGATAGCCTCTCCACCATGGAGGATATCGAAAAACGGTACAATGTTCAGGTCCTGGCAATGATCCCGGAGAGCGGAAAGTCCGGCGCCAAGGGTTATGGCTATGGGTACGGATATGGATACCGCAATGCGCTGCAGCGTCAGGATAGAAATTCGGAGAAGAGAAAGAAGGTGGAGCAGGGGTGAATACATTAGAGCTGAAAACGTTGCCGGAGCTGCCCTTTGATGTGACAGAGGCGCTGAACCAGCTGCGTGTTAACTTGGAGTTTTGTGGTAGTGAAGTAAAAACTATCATGATTACCAGTAGTACCCCGAACGAAGGAAAAAGCTACGTTTCCCTGAACCTTTGGCGCGCGATCGCCAGCATGGGCCATCGGGTGCTCTTGATCGATGTGGATATCCGCAACTCGGAAATGCGGACCAAATATGGAATCCGCAGCAACTCGACGTTACATGGCATCACCCATTATCTTGCAGGGAAAATTGAGCTGGATGACGCAATTTACAAAACCAATGTTGCCAACGGGTATATGATTCCCATGACGGTACCCGCAGCAAATCCGCCCATCCTTCTGAGCAATGGACGTTTGGGGAAAATCATCGAAACTTTTCGGGATCAATTCGATTACATTCTGGTCGATACGCCGCCTCTTACGGTGGTGGCAGATGCAATGCAGATTGGACCTTACTGCGATGGAACCGTTCTGGTTGTCCGGGGTGGTGTGACATCCCGTAAGCTTGTGGACCGATCCGTACAGATGGCTCAAAAAATTGGCATTCCTCTTTTGGGTGTGGTATTGAATCGAGTCGAGTATAAGGTAAACAGCGGTGGCTATTATTACAAGCGCTACTATGGTTATGACAAGGACCATGCCTAAGCTGTTTCGCTTCAACAATGGTTTAGCAGCTTGAAAGGGCTGTTAAATAATTTTAAAGAAAGGAAGAAACCCTATGAAAAACAAAATGAATGTGGTACTGTGCTTTGCGGCTACTGCTGCAATCATGGTGGCATCGGCAGTGTCTTCTTTCGCTGCCTTTGTCCCCAGTGTTTCGCAGAGCGTGCAGGCCGGTGCCGAGGTTGTCACCAGCACGGGTGAGGTTGTGAGCGTTGGTGTGGTTAGCTCCACCGCTTCCGTGGAGGAGTTTATGGCTTCTCCCAACCCCGCCGTTATGGTTGCGGCCTCCACCACTGACAACGCAGTGTATCAGACTCTCCAGAAGGCTGCCAACACCGAAGAGCTGCTGGCTACCCTGGGTGTTGATGCAGTTGTCGAGGACGCCAACAGCTACCAGGCTGCTGGCATCTACGAGATCAACTACAACACTGCTGCTGTTTCTGTGGTTGGCGAGAATGGCGCGATCAGCGTCTCCATGGAGATGCCCGGCGTTTCCGCTGGCGATTCTGTCCTGGTGGTCTGCGTTGTGAACGGCAAGTCCACTGTGGTCAAGGCCACCGTCAATGCTGAGGGCAAGATCCAGTTCACTGCCCCGAACAATGCGACCGTCATGATCATGAAGAAGGTCTAAGATCGTTTTTGACCGGCATTACAGAATCGGGCATAGGACAATCTTAAAAAGCGCCTGCCTTTGTTTTCTGAGCAAAGGCAGGCTGCTTTTTTAAAGTGAATTTACGATGAGGGACTTTCATGGAAAATTATTCTGAAGATCGAAACAGTCAAATGGGAAGTGTTGCGGCAATACCCAAAGAGCAACTGTTTGACTTAGAGGAAATCCGAAACCCTAAGTGGGGTTATTGGCTGGGGCGTAGGACGCAGGATATTGTTTTGTCGTGTATTGCTTTGATTGTTCTGCTTCCGTTCTTTGCCCTGATTTCCATTATTATCTGGATTGACAGTCCGGGGGCAAGCCCGATTTTCTCCCAGAATCGAGTGGGACGGGATGGGAAGATTTTTAAATTCTACAAATTCCGCTCGATGATTCCCAACGCGGAAGAAAAACTGAAGGAAGTGCTGGCGCAAAATGAGATGGACGGACCGGCCTTCAAAATGAAGAATGATCCCCGGATTACCCGGGTGGGACGCTTTATTCGCAAAACGGGCATCGACGAATTGCCGCAGTTGGTGAATGTTTTAAAAGGTGAAATGAGCCTTGTTGGTCCGCGTCCCGCTCTCCCGCGTGAGGTAGAGCAGTATACCGATTATCAACGTCAGAGACTTAACGTGACGCCTGGTCTGACCTGCTACTGGCAGGTTCAGCCCAATCGAAACGAGCTGAGCTTTGATGAATGGATGGAACTGGACCTCAAGTACATAAGGGAACGCAGTTTCTGGGTGGACTGGAAAATCATTTTTAAAACAGTTGTGACCATCTTTCGAATGTATGGGCAATAAATCGGTATTGCCCCTGAATAAGCAAGTTTTAATAGGTCTGAATCATCTCGACACAAAACCTCCTATAGCGGCATAAAGCTGCTGCAGGAGGTTTTGTTTTATAAAGATAAGCGAGATGCTTGGCTAGAGACAACCACATTCGAACAACTTGGAGAGTAGATCATTTGAACGCAAGAACCGACTATCCGGCTTACGGGATTTCGAGCCAAACTCGATTGCCGAATGCCAAAGACCAACTTCGCTCTTACCGGCAGGCTTCCGTCAGCCGTTTGGCCATCGCGGCCATAGGCGCGGCGGCCAATTTACAGACCTTCCGGTCAGCGGTAAGCAATCCGTTTAGCTCTTCTTCTACATCCGAAAGCTGGGTGTAAATGGCGGCACATAACCCCTGTTCCACCAGTGGGAGCACCCGCTGTTCGTAAAGGGTGAGCACAGCTGTCTCCAGTGCCTCAGGGGTTTTACAGGCCCCGTAGCCGTAACTGCGGCCAGGGCATTGCAGGTGTCCTTTTACCGGCAAACAGATTCCGCCAAATTCTGTGAGTACCAGAGGTTTTTTCCCGACCTTCAGTTTCCAGGGGCCGAAATAGATATGGCGGCTGTCCACGTCGGTTTCACCGCAGATAAACCACCCGGAGGTAGAATCAATGAAACGACTGTGATCCAGGGCCCGCAGTTTTTTATAAACAGCGGAAGAATCAAACTGGCCCCAGCCCTCGTTAAAGATGGTCCAGTAGACAATGCAGGGGTGGTTTTTCAGAGTCGTCACCGTGGCTTCCATTCCAGCGAGAAAAGCGGCTCGGGTAACGGGATCCGGGTGTATGGTTTTGTCGCTTCTGCGGGTCCGAAAACCAAGATTGGGCAGAACTGTGTCCCGAAGAAAACTGTAGTCGCCATTGCTCACCATGTCCTGAAATACGGCCATGCCAAGACAGTCACAAGCGTAGTAGAAAAGGGGTGGTTCTACCTTAATATGCTTTCGCAGAGTGTTGAAGCCCAGGGCTTTCATTGCCCGGATGTCCTCCTCGTAAGCGGCAGGGGAGGCGGGGGTAAAGATTCCGTCGCTCCAGTAACCCTGATCCAGGACTCCATGGAAAAAGTAGGGCTTGCCATTGAGACAAAGGCGTTTATACTTGCCTATCTGTTTGATCTCCAGGGTGCGCAGAGCAAAGTAACTTTCTACCTGGTCTTCGCCTGCCAGAATGAGGATCGAGTAGAGAAACGGGCTTTCTGGGCTCCAGAGACGGGGCTGCGGCGGACGCAGAACGGCCCGGCCTTTTTCCAGAGGGACCGTAAAATTCCCCGAAGGATCGGCTACCGTCACCGTACCGAAAAGGCTCTCGTCTCCCACATCCAGTATCGCTTTTTCCAGGTCGCAGGCGAAGTCCAGCCGCTTTATGTACCGTTTCGGTACGCTTTCCAGCCAGACCGTCTGCCACAGGCCGGAAACGGGGGTGTACCACATTCCGCCGGGTTTTTCTACCTGTTTGCCGCAGGGCAGCACCCTGCCCCGCAGATCGTCCCTGGTCCGAAGGACCAGCTGGTTTTCGCCGGGCAGCACTGCAGCGGTGATGTCAAAGGTGGCTGCATCATAGCCGCCGGTGTGACCACCCAGGAACTGACCGTTTAAAAAACAGTCCACCTGCTGGTCTGCTCCGTCCACGTGTAGCAGAATCTTCCCGCGGTTAAACTTGGCCGGGAGGGAGAAACTTCGATGATAAAATAGACGGCTGCCCTCAGGAAAATGTTTCCCTATGCCGGAGAGAACGCTCTCCGGACAAAAAGGTACCAGGATGTCCTGATTGTACCGGTCAGGCAGCTCGTCGCTTGGACTTACAGCAAACTGCCAGCGGCCGTTCAGATTCAAAAAGCTGGCGCGCTGCAGCTGCGGCCGGGGATAATCTGGCCAGGGCAGGGTGGGCAGCGCCTCACCGGCGGCGGTGAACAGAGTCTCTTTCATGAAAAACTCCTTTCAGGCAGGGGAATGGTCAATGGAATGCGGATGCTCTATGAGGTCTCTGTTCAGTATACACCCCGGTTGCCACTCTGGTCAAACGACGGGGCGGAATATTCATCTTTAGGTCAATGTGTGGCATATGGAGAAACTTTGCAATGAAACACAGGCGGAGTTCAGCCGTCTGTCTGCCAGTGCTTTTTCAGCTGGGTGAGGGCATGGGTTTCCAGACGGGATACATAGCTTCGGCTGATTCCCACGATCCGGGCGGTCTCCAGCTGTGTTAAGGGCGGCTGACCTCCCAGACCATACCGAAGCAGGATGATCTGGCGCTCGCGGGCGTCCAGCTGTTCGATCAGTCCCCGCAGCCGGCAGGCGTCGTCCTGCTTTTCGTAGTCCTCCTCCATGCACAGCGGATCCTGCAAAACATCAGAAAGTGTGAGGGCGGATTCGTCTTTGGCCGTTTCCAGGGTTTCCTGCAGCGAAACGGTGGAGCCATTCTTTTTGTCTTTCCGAAAGTGCATTCGGATCTCGTTTTCAATGCACTTGCTGGCATATGTGGAGAACCGGGCCTGGCGTTTGCCGTCGAAGGTCCTCACCGCCTTGATCAGACCGATGGTTCCGATGCTGATGAGGTCGTCCTGGTCGCTGGGGAAAGTATAATATTTTTTGACGATATGTGCCACAAGCCGCAAATTGTGCCGAATGATTTTTTCCGCGGCGTCAGAGTCGCCCGACTGCATGGCCCGGAAAGCCTCGGCTTCCTCTTTGGCGTTCAGCGGCCGGGGGAAGCTGCTGGATTCCAGATGCAGGGAGAGGTAGAGAAATTTGGTTGCAAAAAATTGCAGCAGTAAAAACAGCATGGTTCTTGCCTCCTGTTTGAAATGGGGTTGTTTTACTGTATGAGAGGCTGCCGCCGAACTTTCGGCTTGATAAAGGAAATCGGGAATGGGATAAAAATAAAGCAGGCTCCGCCCGCGAAGGGGGAGCCTGCCGCACTTTTTACAAAGGAATTTTACTGTGCCTTGGAAAGGGCCTGTGCCACGGCCTCGCGGAAGCCGTCGGAGGTCATGGTTGCGCCGGAAGCGCCGTCGATCTCGGCAGAGTTGGCTGCGATGGCGTCCTGAACCAGCTTGTCCAGGGCGGGGGCGCCGATGTCGGAGGATTCGGCGTGGTTGTCCACCACGATGTCAGAGATTTTGCCGTCCTTAATGGTGACGGTGACGTTCATCTGACCGCCGCGGCCAGTGCCCTGGCCGGTGTAGCTGCCGTCTTTGTAAACGGTATCGGAGGCAACGATCTGGTTGTTGTCCACCGACAGCTCGGCCAGCTCGTCCCGGCTGGTCAGCGCCTCGCCGGAAGCAGTTACCCTGGCCATGGTTTTGCCCAGCAGGTAGCCCCAGATCACGCAGCGGCCATTGGAGTTGCCAGCCATGTTGATGGGGTAATCGATGGCGTACAGGTCGCCGGAGGTGTTGCCAGTGGCATACAGGCCCGGGATGGGCTGCTTGTTGTCGTCCAGAACCTGGAGATCCGTGTTCACCGACAGACCGCCCACCACAGCCAGCAGGGCCACACCGACCTTTGCAGCGTAGAAGGGGGCCTTGGCCACCGGGAACAGGAACTCAGAGGGCTTGTGGAAGTCGTCGTCTGCGCCTTTGGCCACCAGCTCATTGTAGCGGTCGATAGACTGCTGCATTACGTCGGCAGGCACGCCGATCAGGTCGGCCAGCTCTTCCAGAGTGTCGGCTTTGAAGGTGTTGCCCACGGCCACATCGCTCTCCACGGTGGAGGTGATGTCGTCATCGGTGAACTCCTGGCCGATGGCAGCCGACATGGTATCCCAGAACATACCGCCGCCGGTGCCGTTTTCCAGGGACATCCGGTTGTATTTACCGTAATCTGCATCGAAGATGGACCAGGCGATGTTGCCGGTCTGATGCATCACGTTCATGCTCTTGCCCTGGACCCAGGTGCCCTCGTTCATGAAACGGTAGCCCTCCTGATTGAGGAAGGGGAAGCAGCCGTGGAACATGGCGTTTGCCTGGGGGTGCAGCATCAGGGGGAAGGGCCCATCTTGCATGTGAGCGCCGACCCACAGGCCCATCTTGTGGCCGTCGCCGGTGGAGAAGCCGGCGGGACCGTGCTCGCAGCGCTGGACCCGCTTGATATTCTCGTCGCAGTAGTAGTCGGTCATCTCGGTGTCCTCGTGGATGCCGCCAGTGGCCAGGATAACGCCCTTGGTTGCACGGAAGAGCCACAGCTCGCCGTCCCGCTGGGCAAAGACGCCAGTGATTTTGCCATCCTCCACCAGCAACTCCTGGGCTTTGGTGTTAAAGAAATAAGTGGCGGGGTACTCGTATTTTTCAGCGTTTTTACTGTCCTCGTACAGGACGTTGGTGGCAGCAAAGTAGCCGCACTTGGAGTCGAACACATGGTCGCCGGTGTTGACGAACATGTGGTAGTCGTAAGACTCGGGGATGATGGCGTTGGGGGCGTGTGCGCGGAAGGAAGCAGGCACCACGCCGAACTCGGCGCACTTGTCGATCAGCCAGTTGCCAGCCTCGGGGGAGTTGTTGAACCACAGGGAGACTAGGGCCTCGTTCACGCGGCTGCCGCAGCGCTGGATCCAGATGTTCTGGTGCTCCACCACATCGGTCAGGTGGTCCAGCTTGCCCTCGTCCACCAGGGACTGAACAAACTTGGTGTTGGCCATACCGACGCCGCCGCCCTGGCCGTGGATCACGTTTTGGGCCTCGATGACGACGACCTCGTTGCCGTTCTCCACACAGGAGCAGGCGGCAGCGCAGCCGGCGTTGCCAGCGCCCACGATGACAACTTCAGTGGTGACCAGCTGTACGGTATCCGAGACACTGTAATTGTATGGGTCGGTAAAGAAGCTGGGCTTGCCAGTTTCGGCAGCAGGGGTCTGGACGGTAGTCTGAGAGGACGCCGCAGCGGAGGAGGCAGCAACAGAGGAAGCAGCGGTGGAAGAAGTGCTTCCGCAAGCGGTCAGGCCCAGGGCTGCTGCGCCCACAGCGCCGGCGGCGGTGCCCTTCAGAAAAGCTCTGCGAGACAGTTTACGCATGGATGGGTTCTCCTTTTTCTTCTTGTTTTTCTCCCCGGGGGATTTGTTAATTTTTCGTCATTCGGCCGTTGACATAATTTTATCATTGACGAACCTGCTTGTATATTGTATTTTGAGAACAAAAAGAATGCCTTAAATTTACATTTTTGACAATACACAAGGAGATGGGCGGCCGTCGGCCGCAGAGGACAAAAGGATGCTTACCATAGAACTGTGCGCTGCACTTCAGACAAAATTCCCGATCAAAATTCCTGCGGGGCTGCCCTGCTTTGCATGCTGTGGTGCTGTCTTAGACGAACCGGAGCAGCTTCGGGAGGGCACCGTCGTTGTGGGCCAGGCAGAAAACTTCTCGCAGCAGTGCCTTTATTTTGTGCCAGAAGCCGGGGAGCCCCAGGTTCTGCATGTAGGCAATGGCGCTCTCCATCTCCCCCCGGCGCAGGCGGCGGTTCAGCTCCGGGGTGCGGGACAGATCGCCCCAGGGGGTGTACTGGCTCATGAGGGAGAACAGCACCTCACCGGGGGCAAAATGCCCCGATACCCAGTCCATCACCCGCTTGGCCTCGGCAAGTCGTCCGGGGAGAATCAAATGGCGGATGACCACGCCCCTTTTCAACATCCCGTCCTCCAACTGCACGGGGCCCGTCTGGCGGAACATTTCCACAATGGCGGCCTTGGCCGTGGAAGGATAGTCCGGGGCGGCGGAGTACCGCCCCGGACTATCCCCAGGCGGCCCAGGCCGCCATTCGGGAGATGGTCCGGCAGACGGGTCCCTGCCAGTTTGACGAGAGCGGCCTGCTCCTCCAGGGGACGGTGATCCGC
>OEQR01000153.1_pt1 | contig 11238 bp, 10 predicted proteins | sample 1539761 | NCBI WGS metagenome assembly OEQR01 (sample SAMEA3891879, study PRJEB23780) | metagenome | biome: terrestrial biome; feature: animal house; material: Caecal content | place: Italy | collected 2015-05-05 | reverse complement strand
TGAATATATAGTAAAAATCTGCGCTGAAAATCAATTTTTATTCGTTGACATTCTTTATTAATTATGTTATTGTTATTGTAGTGATTTTTCGTCACACTAATTTTTTTATTTATTTTGGAGGTAATAACATGAACAAAGGTACCGTTAAGTGGTTTAACAACCAGAAAGGTTACGGTTTCATTTCTGATGAGTCTGGAAAGGAAGTATTTGTACACTACTCTGGATTAAATATGGAGGGATTTAAGTCCTTAGAAGAGGGAGCCTCTGTTGAATTCGACATTATTGAAGGTACAAAAGGACCTCAGGCTGTCAATGTAACCAAACTTTAATTTCATCCAACCACGTACCTTTTTTCGTCAAATAAATATGTTCCACCTTTTATTTAAGAATAAAGTATTGGTTTCACATGAGATTATATAAAAGAAATGTCTCACTATTCAAAGTTCGGATTTTGGATAGCGAGACATTTTTTATTTCATAAGAACTACTATTCTAAATTGGATCATTGATTCTGCATTTTCTTATCGAGCATTTCCTGTAATTCCTCAGGAGAAAAGACATATGTTTTATTGCAGAAATGACAGCTTACTTCAATTGGTTTATTGTCTTGAATCATTTCTTGAATATCCTTTGGATCAATACTTGCAATCGCTGCTTCGACTCTTTGCTTACTGCAATTACATTGGAACTGTACTGGCATTTTATCCATAATTTCTAATCCCATATCTCCAAGTAATTCATTTAAAATATCTTCTGGTGTCATTCCCCTATCCAATAACGATGTAATCGAAGTAATCGCCTGAATTCTCTGCTCCAGCTTACCAATCACTTCTTCGGATGCATCTGGCATTAATTGCAAAATAAATCCTCCCGCCTGACGCACTGTATTATCCTTATTCATTAATACTCCCAGGGCAACGGAAGACGGTGTCTGCTCCGAAGTTGCATAATAATAAGTAAGATCCTCGGCAATTTCACTCGTTACAAGAATCGTTTGCCCTACATAAGGCTCCTTTAATCCAATATCTTTGATTACACTTAAAACGCCAATTCCAATCGCTCCTGCCACATCTAATTTTCCTTTTGCATTTGGAGGAAGCATTACTTCTGGATGATTCACATACCCTTTTACATTACCAATGGAATCGGCTGTTACAGTAATTGCCTCAATTGGTCCATCTCCTTGAATTTTCAAAGTCAGCAAATCGCTCTCACTCTTCATCATAGATCCCATCATAACTCCAGCTGTCAAAAGTCTTCCCAATGCAGCTGTAGCAACTGGACTTGTGTTATGGGATGCACGTGCATATTCTACTAGATCTTTTGTTGTAACTGCAAAAGCTCGAATTTGATGATCCCCAGCCGTTGCACGAACCATATAATCTGACATAATTATTCCTCTTTTCTTTTATTTTCCAGATTCTCTCGCAACAATATAAATACGCTCACTCGTTTCCTTTGGAGTTTCATTGCTACCTTCCTCATAGGCGGCAATAAATTCCATCCCCGCACGAGCCAATGCCTGACAGACTTCATTCAAATCATAGGCTCTCTGATAATGAACTTCCTCTGATTTCCGGTATAAGTCTCCCTCTTCCTTTGTAAAAATCGTTAGGGCATATTCATTGATCTTTTCTTCTTCATAATAATAATTTTCCCAAATAAAGCTGCTGTCTTCTTGGTTTTCTCCAAAAATCTGGTCTCCTGTATCATTGCGATAATAATAATCCGTTTTTAAATCAAAAATAAAAATTCCTTTTGGATCCAAATAATTATTTACTAGCCGAAATACTTGTTCTAACTCTCCTTCTTCCAATAAATAATTCATCGAATCACAAACACTCACCACAGCCCGAACGGTACCATAGAGTTCAAATTCTCTCATATCTTGCAGCAAGTATAAAATTCCCTGTGGATTTGTTCTCTCTTTTTCCATCGCAACTTCCAACATTGCTTCCGAGTTATCGACTCCAATCATATCATATCCTTTGGATGCCAAACGTTTCGTTAAGTTTCCCGTTCCGCATCCAAGTTCCAATACAATCCCATCCATAATTCCATATTTGTGCAGCAAATCAGTAATATAATTACACCATTGTTCATATGGAATATCCTGCATAAATAAATCGTATACTTCTGCAAATTTACTATATGCTTCCATTTTTCCTCCAATCCCCTACTTACTGTAGTAAAAATCTAAGGTTAGAATTCTCCATTCTTTACCCCAATCTATGTTATCAAGAAATTACAAGAATTGCAAGCTTGATCTTTCCTTCGTCTTCGAATATAATAATGCCAGAGTCAAACTAATTTTAATCTCATATTGGAACAGGAGTTTTTATGCAAACAAATACGAACAATATTACTCAATACATTCGCCGCAGTCAATGTCAGCAAATCATTTACCCAATTATTTTACTCCTATTAACTGTTATTATTACCGTGCAGCAGCCGATTTTTGACTATCTGCACTTAAGCTCTGCCGATCCAACCGTTCCGCTTTCTTCGGTTGTTTCAAACGAACATTCTTATATTAACATAGAACATGCCAATTTATATTATACGGGGCAAGACTATTGGCTAAACGGCGAATTAACTGGACATTATTATTACGAACTTGCAGACAATTACTGCCGTTTTTATATTCTCCCTGCCTCATCTGGAATTCCTGCAACTCCTCATTTGGAGGATATTACCATAAGGGGGCGAGCCATTTCTTTTGCAGATACAACCGATGAAATTTTATCTGTGATGGCGCAAAAGCTTAATTGGAATAAAGAGGGTCTTAGTGAAATTACAGATTCATACATTATCAATACCCTTGTCTACCTTCCACTGCGAGAACAAATTTTATTTATTGCTTTACTTATCTGTATCGTAATTAGTTTTCTTTCGATTATACGAATGCTTATTTATATTATTAATCCGCTGGAATCGCCTGCCTGTCGTCGCCTTCGGAAATATGGAAATTCTTCCAAAATCCTTACACAAGTAGAGCAGGAATTAAATCATAACTGTATCATTCGTACAAGTAATATGGCGCTTACTCCAAATTACTTAATCGAATTCTCCGAAGACGTCAGTGCCATTATTCCACTTGTTTCCGTCCTTTGGACTTATAAACACGGGGATTTAAAACGAAATTGGAAACTTCAAAAAAAGATGCGTTATTCGCTTCATGTTATAACAAATAAAGGAGATACTTTTACTTTTAAAAACAAACAATCTTCCGATGTTGAACAGATACTCAATGAGCTAATCAATCGTTATCCAAGTTTCTTTTATGGATATTCCGAAGAACATCTAGAGCTTGTGAACCATATTTTAAAAGACTTAAAAATGAAACGCAGAAAAAAAAGAAAAACTTTTTAAAAAAAATGAATACTTACCCAGAAAATGCACATAATAGAAATAGTTCTTCAAAAGAGTCGATTTGAAGAACAGTCAATTGGACTCCCCCTCCAAGTGACAAAAAGTATTTTTCGGATACAAATGATGAGAATACTTATCCTCCCCTTTTTTTACGCCCTCTGGTAGCTTCGTGCAGCAGAGGGCGTACTTCTTTTTTATGCAAAAGAAACCTCCAAAGGAAGTTTCTTTTTCTGTTTTTTATAACCGTTCAAAATCGTCTGCTCCATGTTTACATAGCGGACAGATAAAGTCTTCTGGAAGTTCATCTCCTTCATAAACATAACCACAGATTTTACAAATAAAGCCTTCTTTCTTTTCTAAGTTCAATGGCTTTGGTTTTACATGATCGAAGTAATACGCATAGGTAACGGAAGGATCATTGGTCAATACTTTTGCTTCTGTCACGTCTGCAACAAATAATGTATGGGTACCAAAGTCCATACTGGAAATTACCTTTCCAGATAAAAATGCATTTGTATACTCATTTAAATAAAGCAATCCATTCTGGCTTCTCTGTGCCTGACTCCAAGTTTCAAACTTATCTACATCCTTGCCACTCTGGAATCCAAAATGCTGGAATACGCTGAATGGTACATCCGTAGAGAGAACCGATACATTAAATTCACCCGTCTCCATAATCATATCATGGGTATAATTCGCTTTATTAACCGCAATCGTAATACGCTTTGGAATGTCGGTTAACTGTGTCACCGTATTGATGATACATCCATTATCTCCCTTTTCATTCTTTGCTGTTAAAACGAATAATCCATAACTCAATTTAAACATTGCATTGACTTCTACATCTGATCCGTCATGTGCAACAACCGAATGATCTGGAACAGATGCCACAATTTCCTCTACTAACGCATTTAGATTATCCAATTGATTTTCTTTTAAAGAAGATTTCACAGTTAATGTATTTTCCAGGAAATTCATATTTTCGCACTTGGAAAGTTCTTCCTTCATCAACTCTCCTGCGGTTGGCGTCCAAGAACCATTTTCTACAATTGCAATGGTTCTATTTTGTAAATTATGGTTTACAACATCATGGATGAAGTTTTCCATATTAATAAAGATACCCGCATTATACGTAGTAGAAACAAACACAATATGACTGTACTTAAATGCTTCCGCAATCAAATAGGAAGAATGTGTCACAGATACATCGTATACAACCACTTTTCTTCCAGCATCTGCGATCTTCGATGCAAGAATGTTCGCAACATTTTCTGTATTTCCATATACAGAAGCGTACACAATTAAAACTCCATCTACTTCTGGAGTATAGGTTCCCCAATGAACGTATTTTTCTAAGAAATATCCAATATTTTTACGCCATACAAATCCATGCAGCGGACAAATCATATTAATCTCGATGGATGCCGCTTTTTGTAACGCAGCCTGTACCTGTGTTGCATATTTTCCTACAATGTTTGTGTAATATCTTCTTGCCTCATCCAAGTAATCTCTGTCAAAGTCTACTTCATCTGCAAAGAGTTGTCCATTTAATGCTCCAAACGTTCCAAATGCATCGGCAGAAAACAAAATTTTATTGGTTACTTCATAAGTCATCATAACTTCTGGCCAGTGTACCATTGGAGCCATTACAAACGTGAATGTATGCTGTCCTGTTGAAATCGTATCTCCTTCCTTTACAATAATGGTTCGGCTGTCCACATCAAACGTAAAAAATTGCTTCATCATCTCAGCAATTTTTTCATTACAAATAATTTGTACTTCTGGATAACGTAATACAAACTCATCAATAACTGCTGCATGATCTGGTTCCATATGATTGACTACAAGATAGTCCATCTTACGTCCATTCCGCACACTCTCAATATTTTCAAAAAATTGTCCGCTTACGGACTTATCTACTGTATCCAATACCATTGTCTTTTCATCGGATACAAAATAGGAATTATAAGAAACTCCCATTGGAATTGGATACACACTCTCAAACAAAGCTAATCGACGATCATTGCCTCCAATCCATGTAATATGTTCTGTCACTTTTTTTGTGCAATACATATTTTTTCTCCTTTCAGATTTCCTACGAATTTATTGCAAAAAGCCTATGCTATCTGCTATTCATTTTATTTTACTATAATTTTTTTATAATATCCAGTAAATTCTCTATTAATTTTTGTATTGGAGTGTTTTTTCTGTTATAGGATTATTCCTTCCATCTTTTAATTCAAAATAATATTCCTATTAAAAAATCTTCCTAGCCAAATAGGAGTTTCCAATAAGCTAAGAAGATTTTTCAATGGATTATCCGTTCGTTTCTTTTTCTACTTTGGAACATTCCAGTTCCTTGTTATTTTCCATCGGCTCTATGATTTTTTCGTTCTCAAATATTTTTTTCAATACTGCTGCATGAAGAACTGCTGCCATAGAACCGCCCATTAAAATTTGAATCAATAACCCAATCGCCCAAATTTTCCCAATCATCCATAGAATTCCAATCCACACAGCCATATAAATCGTTTTTGGCAAATATTTAAATGCGAGCAACGCTGAATTTTGAATTGTTAATTTTACTCCTGTCTCCATATGTACTGTCAATGGATAGCTATAGATCGAAAGGAAAAGATAGAGCATTCCAATTACAAGCACCAATCCTTTCATCGTATCTGCAACGACTCCATTTATTTGCTGCCAGAACATCACGTCCATATAAATTCCAATTCCAACAACAAAAAGCGGAATCCATAACTTGGTTGCCTTTTTCCAATTTTTCCGAAATGCTTTATAAAATGATGGAACAATATATCCTTCCTCACCATTTAAAATTTGGAGTGCTATTTCATGGAGAGCTGCATTCGCCGCTCCGATTGTAACAATTGGAATACAGAACAAAATCCAAATCATATTTAATTTTACTAAATTGACGATTTTTTCCACGATCTGATATAGTTTACTATCTGCTCGGAATACACCTTCCATATCCATATCCTCCTAACTGATGTTTTATCCCTTTATACCTGTAGATGCAATACCTTCTACATAATATTTTTGAAGTACAATGAACATAATTAACATTGGAATGGCAGAAATTGTCAGAGAAGCCATAATTGGGGCATAATTGATTGGCTTCGATCCAAAGAAAGTCTGGATGGCAAGCTGAATCGTTCTCTTTTCTTCCCCTGTTACAACAAGCAGCGGCCACATAAAATCATTCCAATGCGCTACAAAGTCCAAAATAAAAATGGTTGCATAAACGGTACCAGAAATCGGCATTACAACACGGAAAAATGTCTTAATCGGTCCGCATCCATCAATTGATGCAGCTTCCAATAAATCATTTGGAATATCCAGGAAGAATTGACGAAACATATAAATACTAAAACATTTTGCAATAAATGGTACAATTAAACCAGCCCATTCATTAATCCATCCTAAATCTGCAACTTCTCGATATAAAGGAAGCATAATTGCTTCTGCTGGGAATACCATCAAATTAATTACTAGAGTCAGCAATGCATTTCTGCCTCGAAATTCAAATTTAGCCAGCGCATATCCACAGATCGAATTGACAATCAAATCCAGTATAATAATAACAAAAACATAAAATAAGCTGTTTAAAATATATTTCCACATATCAATTCTCTGAAATACTTCCAGATAATTGTCAAACGACGCATTCGATGGAATGAATGTAGAAAGAGAATTCAAGTTTTTAAAGATCTCCGCTTCTGGCTTCAAAGAAGAAGCAACCATCCAAATCAATGGAGAGACAAAGATTAATCCAATCACTGTGTTTCCTACATAAAACGCTACATTTCCAAGTATTTTTTTCTGTTTCTGATTCATACGGCTCCTCCTTCCTAATCGGCTTTGATTAATTTTTTCATACCAAGTGATAAGATAACAACGATAACAAAGAAAATCGCTGCTACTGCACAGGCATATCCAAAGTTTCTCTTTTGAAGTCCCTGCTCATATACATAGTAAACCATCGTTCTCGTAGAGTTTTGAGGACCTCCTTTTGTCATAACATATGGCTGTGTAAATAACTTCATCGCTTGAATTACTGTGATCATAACAACATATTTAATTACATTTTTCAAACCAGGAAGTGTCACATACAAGAAACTCTTTAATTTTCCTGCTCCATCAATGGAAGCTGCCTCATACTGATCTCTCGGAATTCCTTGTAATCCTGCTAAGAAAATCATCATTTGATACCCAGCACCTTGCCACGCCGACATAAAGATAATCGAATTCATTGCAGTATCTGGATCATTTAAAAATCCACTTGGCTCAAATCCGAGTTTTACTAACAATGCATTTAATAAACCACTTTCTGGATTGGAGTTGTACATAACCGTCCAAAGAATTGCAACTACTACCATGGATGTAACCTGTGGACTAAAATATGCGGCACGGAAAATGGAAACTCCCTTTCTTCTCGAAGAAATTAATAACGCCAACGCCAATGCTAACACGGTCTGAAATGGCACAACGAGTACTGTAAAGTATAACGTATTCGTAAATGCTTTCCAAAAATCTTTATCTTGGAAAATTTCAATAAAGTTATCCAAACCACAAAATGTAATTCGATCTGGACGCATAATATTGTAGTTTGTAAATGCATAGCGCACCGTCTGCAATGCTGGGTAAATCAAAAATGCTGCTAATAAGATGACTGCTGGCAAAACAAAAATATAGGCTGCCGTTCTTTCACTCTTTTTTCCTACTGCTTTTTTCATTATATCTTCCTCCTCTCCCTTAATTATTTGCATAATATTTTTGGTAATCTCGATCGGTCTTTTCTGCTACTTCATCCAACGCTTCCTGTGGATCAACTCCAGTAAAAATATTTACCATCGCTTCTGCATAGGATGCCGACAGCACGCTGTAAGATGGCGTTCTTGGTCTTGGATGTCCTGTTTCCATCAATTGCTGTTTGAATAACGAACGTGGATATTCATTGTATTCTGGCAGTACCTCATAACTGGAATTTCTAGTTGGAGGTTTTGCAATCGCCTGTGCATAGGTAGCAACATTTTCTTTTGACATTAAGAAATTCATTACTTCCTTTGCTGCCTCCAAATCTTGTACATCTCTTGTAACCGCAGCTGCCCAGTCTCCTGTTGGAGAAGTAGGAATTCCTCCGTCTGCCACAGGGAAATAGGTAACTCCCCAGTTTAAATCTGGATAATCCTTTTCCAATGTAGCAACTTCCCAAGATCCGCCTAACATCGTAGCGGCTTTTCCATTGTGGAATTCTTTTTGAATTGGATCAATATTAGCATATCCTTCTTGAATCAGACTATTTAAAAATGCAGCAGCTTCTACCCCTTCTGGACTATTTACATATCCATTTGCAGTACTTCCGTCTTCACTCACAAAGTCAGTTCCATTAGAAATCCAAAACTGTTCCAACACATATGGAAGACCTTCGCCTTTATCCATAATAATATTCGTTCCTACTACCCCATCCTTCGTCAATGCTTTTACAATCTCTTTGAATTCCGACCAAGTCCATGCATCCTCCAGTTTATCTGGTGCCGTCACACCAATACTGTCCAACATATCTTTGTTATAGTAGAGTGCAACCGAACTTTCTGTTGCACCAATGGCATAGATTTTCCCATTATAAGTTCCCTGTTCTTTGTTGGAATCTAAAAAATCATCCCAATCTTCCTGTGTAAACATATCATCCAATGGCTGAATAATTTCATTTGCTGCATAAACCGATACTGTTGGACCATCCACATAGAGAATATCTGGTAAATCATTGGAAGTAATTGCCGCATTGATCTTATCTTCATATGCATAGGAATCCGCACGTACAATTGCTTCTCTGCGCAGTTCAATACTTCCTTCATGAGCCGCATTAAACTCATTAATTTTATCCACCCACCACTGTTCAATTGCTGGTTCGTCGCTCGGACTCCATACGGTAATGACCGATTCCCCATCTGCGTTTACTCGTTCCTCTGCGTCTTTGCATCCTGTCAGCATTATCCCCATCATCGAAACCGCTGACAATAATACAATTGCCCTCTTCTTCATAAAAATTCTCCTTTCCCTTTCTTTATTTATACTTAATGCCAGATAGAACGCATTGTATATACTTCCGCATAAGAAACTGCCTGCATATCCGCCCCATCCAGAATAAAGCATCCATTTTTATCCGAGTGGTAAAAGATTTTTGTTCCAACTGCTTCCCCATCATTGATATACACTTCTACCAATCTCCGATCAACAAAGAGTTCCAATTCCTTCACTTCTGTCACATCTGCTTGAAATTTAATGCCTTCTGTCTTTACTCCATATGTTTCCATTCGGACTCCTTCCGAATCATTCTTTAAATAAATCGTTTTCTCCCCTTCTTTTCCAAGTAAAATTGAAAAATCGGTATTTTTCTCAAAGTGAATTTTTGCATAATAACAATTACCTGTAATCTCATCCAATTGAATTCGTTCTTTCTTTCCGACATAGAGCGCATTCTCTTTCAAACGATAAATTTCCTCCACTGGATTCATAATCAAACGTCCATGTTTTATATGAAGCTGTCTTGGAATCGTCATACTTCCATTTGCCCCATTTTCCACTGGGATGTATTCTCCATAAAAATCCGAAACCCATCCGATGGAAATTCTTCTGCCCCCATGTTCAAAGCTCTGCATCGCATAACAATTGCTTCCAAAATCAAACCATCCACTTTGCTCGACTTCCAGTTTTTCATCCTTCCAACTCCCAATATAATAACGGCTCATCTGATAGCGTCCCAGTTCATCATAATGACTCATCCAGGCACCAATTGCTACGTACTTCCCATCTAATTCAAAGAAATCTGGACATTCAAAGCATCGAATTCCTTCTGTCTGCTCAATAAACAACGGATGGACATAGCTCCACTTCGTTCCATCCAAAGAACGATACAGCAATATCGCAGCCTTTCCATTGAAATTCGTTCCTAATACGAGATACCAGATCTTTCCGATTTTCAATACTTTTGGATCACGAAAATCAAAATTGGCTCCTTCTGGTTTTTCAGAGATGATTCGCTGCTCTGGCTCAAAATGCAGCATATCACAGCTGCTCGTCATCCATTGTTCTTCAATCGTATCCGGACCATCTTCCAGCGGTCCATAATGTCTTGTTAAATAAAAGAATACCTGATCCTCCATAGCAACGGCACTTCCAGAAAATGCTCCACTCTTAATATGATCGGCCTGTTTCAATGCTTCTGGCTGCGGCGCCAATACAATCGGCAAATGCGTCCAATGAATCAGATCCTTACTCACGGCATGTCCCCAATACATATTGGACCAATGCTGCTCATATGGATTCGTTTGATAAAACATATGGTAATATCCCCGATACCAGCAAAGTCCATTCGGATCATTCATCCAATTTTTCCAAGGTACAAAATGATACTGCTCCCGATAACAGGTATCATATTGTTCCTCCATTTTTCTGTACTCGACTTTTTTCTCCGTTTCATTCCAATCCAGATAAGCGACTCCCGTCTCCATCACATCGTCATTACCACTGAGATACATAAGTCCAATCACCGCATTTTCTACATCTAACTCATACTCACAATTCGGTTCCAACGTAAACTTCAACCAGTCATACTGGCAATACTTTGTCTCTTCCGTCCGATTGGATTGATTTCTTACCGTTATCCTTCCTTCTCCACTTGACTTTGCAAAAATTTCCAGGCATCGATACATTCCTGAATTCATACAATTGACACCTCCCAGTTTATATGTTCCACTTTAAGAAACCCGTTCCATAGAGATTTCTAATTATTTCTTGAGTTTATCTTCCTTATCTCGCCAGAAAAATCCAACTGTTTTTATA
>OEQR01000149.1_pt1 | contig 11339 bp, 14 predicted proteins | sample 1539761 | NCBI WGS metagenome assembly OEQR01 (sample SAMEA3891879, study PRJEB23780) | metagenome | biome: terrestrial biome; feature: animal house; material: Caecal content | place: Italy | collected 2015-05-05 | reverse complement strand
AACTTCTCCTTGTGGTGCCTCCCACCCAGTCCATCGCGGTGCGGGGCATAAGAAGGCCGGAATGCGTTTATCCCTGGATGGATCTGCATCTTCTGGACGGCCAGCCCTACATCCGCCTCCACGGGGAGCAGGCCATCGCCATGAAGGTAAATCATATTTTTGAAGTACTCGGTATCTCACTTTTTGAATGCTACGACATGACCGAGAAGCTTTATAATGAAGTGAATGAAATTGTATCGGAGATAAATAACTTTTTAAACGAGGAGAGTTCAGATGAAAGAAAACAAATATGATGATAATATATTTTTTCAAAAATACAGTCAAATGAGTCGCTCGCAGAAAGGACTGGCTGGTGCGGGAGAATGGGAGACTTTGAAAAAGATGCTACCTGATTTTAAGGGTAAGCGTGTGCTTGATTTAGGATGCGGCTATGGATGGCACTGTATATATGCGATGGAAAACGGTGCTTCCTCTGTAGTAGGTGTTGATATTTCTCATAAAATGCTCGAAGTAGCAAAAGGAAAAACCCATTTTCCACAGATTGAATATGAATGCTGTGCCATAGAAGATGTGGATTTCCCAGAGGAGAGCTTTGATGTAATACTAAGTTCGCTTGCGTTTCATTATGTAGCAGACTATGAGAATTTAATAAAAAAGATATATAGGATGCTGAAGGCTGGTGGCAATTTAGTTTTTACAGTTGAACATCCTGTTTTTACTGCTCATGGAACACAAGACTGGTATTATAACGAAAAAGGAGAAATACTGCATTTCCCGGTGGACAATTATTATTATGAGGGCAAACGGACAGCTATGTTTTTGGAAGAAAAGGTTACAAAATATCATAGAACACTGACCACATATCTAAATACACTGCTTTCAAATAGTTTTATAATAAATCAGATTGTGGAGCCACAGCCGCCAGAGAACATGATGGATATTCCGGGGATGGCGGATGAAATGCGACGCCCAATGATGCTGATTGTATCGGCAAAAAAGAAGATGTAATAATATAGAAAAAATAAACGAGGAGTATGTAAATGAGATCAGAAAAAGAAATGATGGATTTAGTACTTTCTTTAGCAGAACAGGATGAACGTATTCGAATTGTGACCCTTGAGGGGTCACGCGCAAATATTAATATACCTAAGGACGAATTCCAGGATTATGATGTCACATACTTCGTAACAGATGTGGAATCCTTTACTTTAAAGGATGAATGGCTTAAAAGCTTCGGGAATATTATAATGATGCAAAAACCGGAGGATATGGAACTATTCCCGGCTGAAGAGAAAGGCTACTCCTATATAATACTTTTTGATGATTATAATAAAATAGACCTTACCTTATTGCCCCTGGAAGAGTTGGGAAACTACCTGAATGACGATAAATTGATAAAGATTATTCTGGATAAGGATGGAAGGATTCAGCAAGCTGTAGTTCCGACCGACATGGATTATCATATAAGAAAACCCAGTGCCCGGGAATACGATGACTGCTGCAATGAATTCTGGAACACCACTACCTATGTGGTTAAGGGACTGTGCCGTAAGGAAATTTTATTTGCTATTGATCATTTTAATCAGATTGTTCGCCATGAGCTGCTGAGAATGATATCATGGAAGGTCGGCATCGAAACAGGCTTTAAATTAAGTGTAGGCAAGAACTATAAGTTTATTGAAAGGTATATATCCGAGGATTTGTGGGAGAAACTTTTGTCCACCTACCGGATGGATTCCTATGAAAACATATGGGAAGCATTATTTCTATGCCATCAATTGTTCAGGGCGGTATCCGGTGAGGTGGCGGAAAGGCTTCATTATGCCTATCCGGAGTATGATAGGAATATAACAAAATATACCAGGGACATGTATAAAAAATACACTGGTAAAACCGGCTGCCTGGATAGCACATATGCCGCTGATATAGAAGAGAGGCGGGAACAGTGATTACAGAAATGAAAGCAGGGCACCTGAAAGATATCGATAAACCCAGCGAACCATTTGAGGTGATAGGTAAGATTATACCGAGGTATGAAAACGAGAATTGGACCTTTACAGAATTACTCTATGAAGCGCCATATTTAAAAAGCTACCAAGACGAAGAGGATGAAGAGGATGAGGAGGCAGATTGCCTTGAATATATTGACAATACTGATAAGATAATATATCTTTACTACCAAGACGATAAATGCGTCGGAAAAGTTAAACTGCGAAAAAATTGGAACCGGTACGCTTATATAGAAGATATCGCCGTATGTAAGGATTTCAGGGGGCAAGGCATAGGCAGCGCGCTTATCAATATATCTATAGAATGGGCAAAGCATAAAAACTTGCATGGACTAATGCTTGAAACCCAGGACAATAACCTTATAGCTTGTAAATTCTATCATAATTGTGGTTTCAAAATCGGCTCCGTCGATACTATGTTATACGCCAACTTTGAAAACAACTTTGAAAAAGCTGTTTTCTGGTATTTAAGGTTTTAGAATGCAAGGAACAGTGAATTGGAGTTCGTCTTGTTATAATTAGCTTCTTGGGGTATCTTTAAATACTGTAGAAAAGAGGAAGGAAATAATAAATGGCTAAAATGAGAATATCACCGGAATTGAAAAAACTGATCGAAAAATACCGCTGCGTAAAAGATACGGAAGGAATGTCTCCTGCTAAGGTATATAAGCTGGTGGGAGAAAATGAAAACCTATATTTAAAAATGACGGACAGCCGGTATAAAGGGACCACCTATGATGTGGAACGGGAAAAGGACATGATGCTATGGCTGGAAGGAAAGCTGCCTGTTCCAAAGGTCCTGCACTTTGAACGGCATGATGGCTGGAGCAATCTGCTCATGAGTGAGGCCGATGGCGTCCTTTGCTCGGAAGAGTATGAAGATGAACAAAGCCCTGAAAAGATTATCGAGCTGTATGCGGAGTGCATCAGGCTCTTTCACTCCATCGACATATCGGATTGTCCCTATACGAATAGCTTAGACAGCCGCTTAGCCGAATTGGATTACTTACTGAATAACGATCTGGCCGATGTGGATTGCGAAAACTGGGAAGAAGACACTCCATTTAAAGATCCGCGCGAGCTGTATGATTTTTTAAAGACGGAAAAGCCCGAAGAGGAACTTGTCTTTTCCCACGGCGACCTGGGAGACAGCAACATCTTTGTGAAAGATGGCAAAGTAAGTGGCTTTATTGATCTTGGGAGAAGCGGCAGGGCGGACAAGTGGTATGACATTGCCTTCTGCGTCCGGTCGATCAGGGAGGATATCGGGGAAGAACAGTATGTCGAGCTATTTTTTGACTTACTGGGGATCAAGCCTGATTGGGAGAAAATAAAATATTATATTTTACTGGATGAATTGTTTTAGTACCTAGATTTAGATGTCTAAAAAGCTTTAACTACAAGCTTTTTAGACATCTAATCTTTTCTGAAGTACATCCGCAACTGTCCATACTCTGATGTTTTATATCTTTTCTAAAAGTTCGCTAGATAGAGTTCTATATTAGAGATGTAAAGAGTTTTGGTGAAGAGGTTTGTGAGTATGGCTTTTATAACCAGGGTGCAATGAGAAGCACTAACAGCAGCTAGCTTAAGAACGCATAGGATATACTTTTTATGGAAGTCACAGAGGAGGAATAAAATTTGAACAGGATTAACAGAGTAAAGATGCATAACACCATGAACATTTTCCTCGTTATCAGCTGCGAAAAAGATCAGCAGGTGATTGTCTATTGTTTGCCACGAGACTGCACGAACCGGAGTTCCTGCTTCCACACCGGAAATAGTGTTGCCTTCCGGTGAAGGAATATAGTCACATACCGCTTCCAGCCTACCGGCTTCTGTATTGGCATAATGAAACTCCAAATCATAGAGCCACCCTATACAAAACAGGGCAACAAGTGCGGAAAGAATTGCCGCTATTAAGCGAGTGCGTTTAACACGCTTTAAAAATCTAAGTGCACGCTGTGGCGCTTTTTCAATAGGAACCTGCCTGCGCATATCCTCTTCAAGCTGGCGGCAGGCCGCACAATGCTCAATGTGTTCTCTGACCATAGCAGAGGTCTCTGTCTCGGTCAATTCTTCAAGATAGGATGGGAGTAAATCCCTGACTACGCAGCAGTCAAGATTGGTTTCACGCATTGTTATCACCTCCGATAATCTTTACAAGTTTTTCCTTACCACGATAAAAGCGCACTCGAGCCCATACTTCGCTGTGCCCAAGAATGTCACCGATGTCACGGAAAGAGAAATCACCGGCTAATCGCAGATGGATTACTTCACGAGTTTCGGCATCTAACTGTTGCATTGCTCGATATAGGCAGCCTCATACAGCTTGTCGGCCCGCAGCTCGGCGGCCACTTCATCGGAAACTTCGATATATTCATCATGGGTGTGCCAAGAGTAAAAGTCCTTCAGATTGATAGTAGTCATTATATTTTCCTCCGTTCAGATTTTTGTTGTGGGTGGACGATCTGAACGGGGGATGGCGGGGATCGGCAGCCGGGGCCGCCCCTGCCTACCTCGGGACAACTTGTCCCAAGGTGGGTATAGAAAAACGCGCTCGCATGGCGTGATGCCACACAAGCGCGTGAAATGACATTATTCTTAATGTACTGGCAAATTTCGCGTCCAATGCCGGACTTGCCCGGAGGGGGAGCTACGCTTTTTTTAGCTGGTGAAGATCATGCGTACTATGAAAAAGCAAAATGAACACGACGATCCCTCCTCGGAAACCGCCGTGTTCCTCATAAAGTCGTCGTATAACGCGGCGGCTTTAATTGACAGCCGCCGAAAACAAAAGAGCCGATAATCCGCGCCTGAGGGCTAACGGGTTATCGGCTCTGCGTCTGTGCGTCTGGCTCTGTGATAACTAAAATCTTAAATTTTTCTACGCTGATTAAAGTTTCTTGTTTGCATTTAGGACAAAACAAAGGAAAGTTTTTCAGCTCAGTATCTAACCGCAGCTTGATACGAGTTTTACTGTTACAGACAGGACATAGCAGCCACTCGAAGCTATCCATATCGTTCATTTCAAATTTCCCTGAGCGTCCAAACTTTTTGAGCTGTGATAACAGAACCAATCGCAATTATCATAGCCAATAGGAAGAACGAAAACTGTATTCCACTTATTGCCACTGTGTAAACATCGAAGAATTTTAATGGCGTTAAGCAGTACAGCATTGGAGCTTCAAGATATTCGGCGGTGATGCTGATGCCATAAAAGAGCAATAATATTCCCGCGCCTATCCGAACAGCCCCTTTATAGGTTCTCGTCAGGCTGGAGGCCAGAAGCGTGATTGCAAACAAAGTCAACCCTGTCAAAAACAGGCCCAATGTGGTGGTAAAAGCAGCGTTTCTTTGCTCTAAACCGCCTAGCGGTAAAATGGCGGTAAAATAATTACATAACCCGCTGAATACCGCAAGTGCAAGCAAATTACATACACAGGCAACTGCTTTGGCACAGACAACCTTGTTGCGACCCACTGGTTTTGTAAATAGATATTCTGCCGTTCCCTGCGCCTGTTCTTTCGCTACACACGAAACACCGAGATAGACCGCATAGCTGTTGGTTAGCATCGTGACCCAATAATACATACAGCCATACCAGCCCAAAGCAGAAGTCAGATCACCGCTCACACCAAACATAGCTTTCAGAATTTTCGGAAAATTCGATATTAGCCCTGTCAGCTCATTGAGGCTTTCCTTTAGTGACAAATACTCAAAGTAAGCGAAGCCGCATAAAATCAAGACGATCCCCATCCATATCAGCAGTATCTTTCTTGTTAAACGCAGTTCGTTTTTCACTAACGCTTTCATTTACTTCCTCCTTTACACAGCCATCGCAATATCCCGCTTCAAGATTTTCCAGTATGCCAGCAGCGCAAACCCAAACAGCAGGAGCAGATACCAGAGCATATAGTCCCATGAATAAGTTCCAGCATTGTGGATTTCCGCTGGACTGAAAAAAGAAAACGGCGATAAAAAGCCGATTGCCCGGATATTGACAGTCCTCGAAAAAGAAGTGATACAATATTCCACAAACACAACCAATCCGGCTGTCAGAAGTGGGGAACGATTATTGGGGTGAAATATTCCAACCATCAGTCCCAATAGTGCAAAAAAGAGGGAGATGAGAATAAACGAACCTGCCACCAAGAAAAATTCCCCGATGGGAAATCCGAAACGGAACAGAGTCATCGTTAGAAATGAAGTCGCCAGATAAAAAATCCCTGTTACACATATTCCGGCAAGCGCACATAGCAGCTTTCCCATATAAATCTGTTTCCGTCCACAAGGCTTTGTGTATAAGTATTCAGCCGTATTTCCCGTACACTCTTCTGTATGTAACGACAGCCCCAAGTGCATCCCGAAAATCCCCCCTGCAACCATAAAAAAGCCTGTGAGGAACGAGTACATACCAAGTGGCTCCATCAATAGCTCCAGAGAAATACCAACCGTTTCAAAAAAGCCTCCCTGTGTAAATTCCACAGGCAAAGTTTCCACCGTTTCAATCATGCCATAATACACTGGCGTCATGGAGAAGATACAGACCGCAAGAGTTGCGGCCCAAATCAGAATATATTTTCGTTTTCGTTTCCATTCAAATCGAAAAATCAACATAACGACCTCCTATTCGTAGTAGTGGAGGAATACTTCTTCCAATGACGGTTCCTCAATTAAAATATCCTCCAGCTCCAGCCGATGAAGCTGGTTCATAATCATCATAACTGGTCCGCAGAACATAAAGGATACAGAAGTCTTGCTCTTGTCCCACTCTAAATTAGCCGTACCGGGAACAGAAAAGAAATCCTCTGGAATGGCGCTTTTTGCTGTCAGCGAGATTTTCTTGTATCCGTTTTCCCGCAGTTCCTTCATGGATTGAACACTGATCAGCTTCCCCTCCCGCAGAATGGCTACACGGTCACAAAGTCTTTGCACCTCACTCAAAACGTGGGAGGACAGAAAAATGGTCACACCTCGTTTGTTTTCTTCTTTCAGAATATCATAGAAAGCCTGCTGGATGAGCGGGTCAAGGCCACTGGTAGGCTCGTCCATAATCAGCAACTTCGGAGAGGGTAACAGAGCCGACACAATGCCAACTTTTTTCTTGTTCCCTAAAGACAAATCGCCAATTCGCCTGGATAAGTCTAAATTCAACCGCTCCGCTAATTCTTCCATCCGGCTGTGGGCATTCACACCATAGAGTTCTGCTGTGTAGAAAAGCATTTCTTTTACTTTCATATTGTTGTAGTAACAGTTTTCGCTGGGAAGATACCCCACATCCTTTGCGATACGGGCGGGCTCCCGACTACAATCTAACCCAAAGATAGAGGCTCCTCCGTTGGAGGGTTTCAGCAGGCCCATTAGAGTACGGATTGTGGTAGATTTTCCTGCTCCATTGGGGCCAATAAAGCCGAAAACCTCGCCTTGTTCAACAGTAAAGCTAATGTTTTCAATTCCTCGATGTTTTCCATAGCTTTTTGTAAGTTCGTTTAGGACAATTACCGGCTTGCTCATGGCAAATATTCCTCCTTGTAAAAGTTGTGTTTCAACATATCTAGGATGTTTCGAAACTCTTTCATCATGCTGTCATAATCCACTCCACTTTCCAACTGAACGGACATACCCTTTGCAAGCATCATAAGCATCTGAAACACTAATTCTGCATCCTCCGGGTGTCTGAATTTTTTATAATCCCGCTCATGCAGAACAAGCGATGCGATATATTTTTCATTTGCTTCTGAAAATATGGCACTTTTCAATTCAGGCGTTGGTTCCACTGCCACACTTGCAATAAACGACGCAATATGCGGGTGCTTTTTTAAGATTTCCACTTTCATAACGCTGGCTTCCCATACACGGTCAAAGAAATCCGTAGTTTCCTCCAATGCACTCGTGTTATAGGCTTGCTTCATTTGGGCAGCGCAGTAATCAAATAAATACTGGTAAAGTGTCTGCTTATTTCCAAAATACTGGAATATAGACGCCTTTGAGATACCTGCCGCTACCGCAATATCATTGATTGACGTTTTTTCATATCCATGTCTTGCGAAACAGGCAAGCGCCGCATTACGGATTGTTGCCTGTTTCTCCTGTGAAAGCGCTAAAAATTTTTCCATTACTATTCTGCTCCTTCAAATAACCGAATCGGTTATTTGTATACAGTGTAACATAAATAACTGGAATTGTCAAGAATCGTGCAGTCTAAAAAACACCCAAAATTCCTTATCGATTATTGTGCAGTTTGCCGATTGCAATCGCTGTAACTGCTCCTCACACATTTTCGGAATACTGTCAAGCTCGCCATAGGCGCTTGTTTTAAGCTTGACGATATTTCGAAAATGTGTATACTCTTCGTCAGCGATTGCAATCGGCATTACGCCACGCTCGCTGTCGGTTGCTTTTCATACCATTCCCGATATTTTACAGGCGATAACCCATCCGGATTAGCCGTATTAATTCGTAGCCTGTTATAATAGATCGTAATATATCGGAAAATGATGCTCTTAACTTCTTCTCGTGTCATTCTGTATGTAGGAATTCGGTATAATTTTTCCTTTTTTAATGTTGCAAAAAAGCTCTCCATTCGTGCATTGTCGAAGCAATGTCCGGTGCCGCTTAAGCTTTGGATTATCCCATGTCTCTTCAGTTCTTCTCTATACGCCTCACTCGTGTACTGACTGCCTCTGTCAGAATGCAATATGACATCCTGCAATCTGCCGAATCTGTTAACGATTTGCCTTACCGTATCTATGCACAGCTCTTTCTTCATGTTGTCATGCATTTGAAATGCTACGATCTCTCCATTAAAGCAATCCAACACTGCCGATAAATAAAGCTTCCCATCAGCGCAAGACACTTCTGTAATATCAGTGAGCAACTTTGTCATGGGTGCATCCGACTTGAAATCTCTTTTTATTAAATTTTCTCTTTCCTGAGTTTCCGTCGTTGCCTTTGTTATGCCATGTGGCTTTCGGTATTTATGAATATATCCCCCAGCTTTCATTGCTCTGTACACTGTCCTTACGCTGACATGAATCCCTCTCTGTGCCAATGCTGTGTGCATACGGCGCGACCCATAGTTATCATTATCCGGATACTCTTTAAGAATTTTTCGGATTTCGACCAGAAGAAGCTGCTGCTTTGTAGGCTTATCCTTATTCTTTAACCAGCGATAGTATCCCGACTCGCTGATATTAAGAGCCTTACACATTCTGTTAACAGGATATTTGCAGCGATAATTGAACACGAACACATGACGTTCGCTGCCCCTTACTTCTTCCGGTCTTTTGCGAAAAAACCGAGCGCATCTTTCAATATCTCATTGGCTCTGCGCAATTCGGCATTTTCCTGCTCAAGTTCCTTCATTCGCCTGCTCACTTCCGTACTATCTGATACGCTGTTCGATTTAGCTCTTTTTCGCAGCTTGCGCCAGTCAGCAAGCGTGTAGTAAGACAGCCCAAGCTGCTCCGCGGCTCTTTTTATCCCTATTTCGTCAGAAAGCATCAAGGCTTCCTCTTTAAATTCCTTGTTGTATTTTACCATGTTTTAACACCCTTTCGTCTCTTTTTATTATATCAGATTTTTGGGTGTTTGTCGACTCTATTTAAATTATATCACTCCAAACCGAATCGGTCAAGACGTTTTGCGCTATTTTGAGAGGAGCGCACAAATGGCAAGCAGGGCAAGTGTAGCCACACTTGCTATTTTTGCATCCCGTGGGGGCTGCAAAAACGCTTGTTGGGGAGCCTCCCCAAACCCGGCACTTTGGGACAAGTTGTCCCGAAGTCTGTTGTCTGCGTCACCGTTGCTTATCGCTCCTGTTCCTTATTTTTGCGCTCGTCCGACAGGCCGAGCAGATGATCGATATTCGCCTTGACCGCCACGGCCTCCCGCATTTCCTGCTGGGCCGCCCGGTACTCGGCATAGAGGGCTTTTTTTCGCGCTGCAAGTTTGCGGCGTTTTTCTTTTAGCGCGTCCATCTTCGGGAGCTTTTCACCGTCCAGCAGCTCATTGAGTGCCGCCTTCGCTGCCCGGTAGTCGGCCAGCTCCGGGCCATGCTCGGCCAGATATTTCTTGCTGTACCGGGCCGCCTTGTACCCCTCGAACACAGGCCGGGACTTGGCGTACTGCACCACAGCCTCCATCAGCGCGGAGGTTTTGGCGAGGTCAGCCTCGGTCTGACGCAGTTCCCCGGCCAGCGCATGAAACCGCTGGGCCGTTCCGTCAGCTTGCGCAGCGAGCTGGTCATACTCGGTGAGCTGGTGCTCCTGCAAAAACATGAGGGCTGCTGCCATCTGTTTGAGGTTATACACCTTGGCCCACCGTTCATAGGCCGGGCCTTTGCCGGAGCGCAGACGCTCCTGTATATCCACAATGAGATTGACACGCCTGGGCGTGGGAGCCGCCGCATCGTGGATATGCGGGACGGGTCGTTTCCCGGCAATCACGGCTCGAATGTTCTCGGGATCGTAACCTTCCTCAAGGGTGGATGCCCGGAGCCGCGTTGCCCGTTCCTGTCCGGGAACAAGGAACGAGATCACACCGCCGCGCCCATGCTTGACCGCATACCCGGACTCCGCCATGAGCCGCAGAAAGTCGGCAAAATCGGCGGGGCCTTTTGCGAGAGCATCGTTGATGGCAAGGCGCAGCCTTTCTTTATAAGAGGGCTGGCGCTCGGCTCCCAGCCATGCCCCATAGTGAAGAAAGCGGCCCTTGCTATGTAGCTTGGGATTGAGGATCACGGACAGGTCATTTTCCAGACACACCCGATCCGAGAGCCGCCGCACAGCGCGGGCCGAGCCGATGAAATCCCGGAACTTCCGGGTACAATCCAGCGAAGTAGAATTGTAGTAAATATGGTTATGGATATGCTGGCGGTCTGTGTGGGTGGCAACGAAAAAGGCGTACTTGCCCTTCGTCCAGCGCATCGCCGTTTCGTAGCCGATGCGATTGGCCTCCTCCGGGGTAATCTCTCCGGGCTTGAACGCCTGCCGGATCTGATAGCACAGCACATCGGCATCCCGGCGCTGCTCCCGGCCCGTGACAGCCCGGTACTTTGCCTTGCTTAACAGGAACTCCGCATCGGCGGTCATGTGGTCGCAGGCATAGGAAGAAATCAACTCGCCACCCTGCGTCTTATCCGGGTTTTGTCCGTATTCAAACCGATCCTTCAGCGATTGCGCGATAGTTTCTCCCTTGCTGATTTTGTGCTTTTTGAGATAGGTCGTTGCCGTAGGCAGCCCTCCTTCCTGTAAGAAAAACGGCGGCTGTGTTCAGCCGCCGTCATGCTACCTTGGGACAAATTGTCCCGAAGTATCAGCCTGTGAT
>OEQR01000145.1_pt1 | contig 11517 bp, 9 predicted proteins | sample 1539761 | NCBI WGS metagenome assembly OEQR01 (sample SAMEA3891879, study PRJEB23780) | metagenome | biome: terrestrial biome; feature: animal house; material: Caecal content | place: Italy | collected 2015-05-05 | reverse complement strand
TCGCAGTCCTGCTCCGAGATAATGCCCTGACGGGCCAGCATGGCGGCGTGGACACCGCTGCCCTTCATGTCCTGGGCAATCATCCGCTGGTCGAACCGGATGGAGGAGTTAAAATCGTTTACACGGGAGTCAACCGCCTTGGAAAAGCGGCCTTTCCAGAGTTGTTCTGCCATGAGGAGAATCCTTTCTCTTGGTTGGATGGTAAAGGACGGGCTGCCGCTTTTTCGAGAAAAAGCGGCGCAAAAAGCGTTTCAGACCAAACCCGCATCCCGCGGTTTCAAACCATCAAAACGCTCACCTGCCGGGGGCGACAGGAGCCGCCCCGGGAGAAACGAGCCTTCGAATCAGAAGATGGTACGGGAGCCGCTGTCAGCGGTCCTCTTTGATTGAAAAAACGGCAAAGCCGCCGCAGGAGGGTGTTCCTGCGGCGGTGCCGCCGGCAGCCGTGCCGGTGGGGTATCAAAATCTCTGCGCGAAAAGTGTAAGAAAACGGCAGAGCGGGGATATCGGTCTTACTTCACTTCCGGCCAGTTCTTGGACAGCTTTGCCCGCTCCTTGATGGACAGGCCGAACAGGTTGATGAAGCCGGCGGAATCTGCCTGGTTGTAGTCCTCGTCCTCACCGAAGGAAGCAGTCTGCTCGTCGTACAGGGTGTAGGGAGAGGTGACGCCTGCGTTGATCATGTTGCCCTTGTAGAGCTTGAGCTTGACGTCGCCGGTGACGGTCTTCTCCAGGCTGTTGGCGAAGGCGTCCAGAGCCTCCCGCAGGGGGGTGAACCACTGGCCGTTGTAGACGATGTCGGCGTACTTCTGGGCCAGCTGGGCCTTGAAGTGGGCGCTCTCCTTGTCCAGGGTGATGGTCTCCAGCACGTTGATGGCCTTGTACAGGATGGCGCCGCCCGGGGTCTCGTAGACGCCGCGGCTCTTCATGCCAACCAGCCGGTTCTCAACGATGTCCAAAAGGCCGATGCCGTTCTCGCCGCCGACCTTGTTCAGGTACTCCACCAGCTCCACAGCGCCCATCTCCTGGCCGTTGACGGCGGTGGGGATGCCCTGCTCGAAGTGGATGGTCACATAGGTCGGGGTGTCGGGAGCCTGCTCGGGGCTGACGCCCAGCTCCAGGAAACCGGGCTTCGAATACTGGGGCTCGTTGGCGGGGTTCTCCAGGTCCATGCCCTCGTGGCTCAGGTGCCACAGGTTCTTGTCCTTGGAGTAGTTGGTCTCACGGTTGATCTTCAGGGGGATGTTGTGAGCCTCGGCGTAGTCGATCTCCTCGTCCCGGCTCTTGATGTCCCACTCACGCCAGGGAGCGATGATGGCCATATCGGGGCAGAAGGCCTTCAGGGTCAGCTCGAAACGGACCTGGTCGTTGCCCTTGCCGGTGCAGCCGTGGCAGATGGCGTCGGCGCCCTCAGCGATGGCGATGTCGGCCAGAGCCTTGGCGATGCAGGGACGTGCAAAGGAGGTGCCCAGCAGGTAATCCTCGTACTTGGCGCCGAACTTCAGGGTGGGGAAGATGTAGTTCTCCACAAAATCCTTCTTCAGGTCCAGCACGTACAGCTTGGAAGCGCCGGTCTTCTTGGCCTTCTCTTCCAGGCCGTCCAGCTCGGTGCCCTGGCCCACGTCGCCCGAAACGGCGATGACCTCACAGTTGTTGTAGTTCTCCTTCAGCCAGGGAATGATGATGGAGGTGTCCAGACCGCCCGAATAGGCCAGCACAACTTTTTTGATATTTTCCTTTTTCATAACCAATCGCTCCTTTGCGTTTTTTGAATGGGTGTCTTACACTTTTTCCTGCGCCGGGCATCCCTCCCGGCGCTGCATTTTCTCTTTGCTCGTCTATGGTCTTTATTATACGCCGCGCCCTTTTTGCGTCAATGCAGAAAACCCACAAACCTTTCCCGCTTTTGGGCCCGGTTTTGGGCGTTTTGCATTTTTATTCAAAAATATTGGAATAAACGCAAGTTATATTCATTTTTGTTCAAACATTCTTCCCTGCAATATACAAAAGCCCCGGGAAGCGCTCTCCCGGGGCTTTTGGGCCTGTTTTGGATATTACGGATTGTATTTTTTGAGTAGATTTTCAAGCTCCTCGCCGCAGAGAGGGGCTTTTACCGGCTCGGGCGCGCCCTGGCCCTCCCGGAGGGAGAGCCCCCAGGTGGAGAGCCCCTGCCATTTGCCGAACTTGTAGCCGGTCCGCGCCTGGCGGCCCTGGCAGACAAAGCCGAACTTCTGGTGGAACCGCTCGCTGGCGGGGTTGGGGTCGGCCAGCAGGGCGTAGACGTTCCAGTAGCCTTGCAGCCGCAGCAGTTCAATCAGGGCCCCGTAGAGCTTTTCCGCCACCCCCATGCCCCGGGCCTCCGGCGCACAGTAGATGGTGCTCTCCACGTCCCAGCGGAAGGCCTCCCGCTCGTGCCAGGGGTGGGCGCAGGCGTAGCCCAGCAGCTTGCCCGCCCCGTCCCGGGCCAAAAGCAGGGGGGCACATTCCAGGGTCCGGTCCACCCAGGCCTCGTATTCTTCCAGGGTGGAGGGGGTGATCTGAAAAGTGGCGGTGTGGTTCAGCACATACCAGTTATAGATTTCCAGGATGTCCGCTGCATCGGCCCGGGTGGCAACCGAGAGCCGGGGGCGGTTTGTCTCGGCCCAGGCAGAGCAGAGAGCCTCTTTCTCGGCCTTGGTCAGCTTTTTGAGGGCAGCCTCCCGCCGGAGGGCGGCGCTTTTGTCGGGGCAGGGCTCCAGATAGGCCAGCCCCACCGCCCCCATGGCCCGGGTAGCCTTGGCCCCCTTGCCGCTTTTGTGGGCGTGGAGCCGGGCGGCGGGGTCGTTGGTCCAGCCAGTGTAGAGCTGGCCCCCGGCGCACCGCACCATATAAACGTAGGCCGGGGCGGGGGAATGTTCGGTTTCGGCCATGGTCAGATTCTCCCGTTGTTTTTCAGCACCAGGCGGCAGGCCGCAATGGCGGTCTCCTTATCCTTGGCGGTGATCAGGAACCGGCTGGCGTGGCAGAAGCTGATCCCCTCGATGCCGCTCTTCTGGGCGATGACCTCGGGGCTCTGGCCCGCCCAGGACTGGGGGAAGGGCAGCTTCGACTTTTTGGTCTTGGGATCGGTGACGCACTGGGCGCTCCAGCCCCCCCGCTGGCTGGGGTAGACCACAAAGAGGGAATCGGTCTTGTACAGGCCGTTCTTCCAGGGCAGGTAGCAGGGCAGGACCACGATGCCGTCCCGAGAGGCCTCGTAGGCCTGGCGGACCCGGTCGTCGGCCCGGTTCACCCCGTTGGCGCTGGCGATCTGTTTTTCCAGGATCTGTTTGGCCACCGCCACCGCCTGGGCAAAGCAGGCGTCGGGGTCGTCCTTGGAGTCCCACACCGGGTTGAAAAAGCCGATGGCGTCGCAGAGGCTGTTCTGCTCGCCGGTGTTGTCGTTCAGGTCCAGGGGCTGGACGAAATTCTCGTCCACCAGCCGGGCCTGGCGCTCTCCCACCAGGCCGGGGCCCAGCATCCGCCACAAAAGGCCGAAGGCCGCATAGGGCACCCCGTTGGGCCGGGTCTGGCGGGGCTCGTCGTGGTGGTCGAACATCCCGCCCCCAATGTCGTATACAATCCCGTCAAAGTCCTCCGGCACCGCAAAGCCCCGGGTGACCTTGAAATCGGGGCGCACAATCTGCAAAAGGGCCGTGGCAAACACATCGTCGGCGTGGAACTTGCCGGCATGGGTAAAGCCGCGGGCTGGTATCTTCATAGTAAGCGCACCTCTTGCCTTGTAAATAAATGTGTCCGTAACAGTATACCACACTTTGGGCGGGCGTGCAAAGTGCCGGGGCCACGGTGTGAAATTGCCGCCGCCCCATTGACACCGCCGGTTTGGCGTGGTATCCTTGTAGCGTACTTGTAATACAGGTATACAAAACAATGCGCGGCGCCGGCCTCCGCACAGGGCGGGGCGGCGGGCGCAGACGGGAGGCTTCTATGTCCATTTTTCAAAAACCCAGCCGCCACCAGTTCATCGTGACCAGCTGCGTGCTGGTGTGGATCTTCATCGTCAACGTGGCGGCCATCGCCCTGGGGATCGCCGGCTGGCCCCTTTTCTTCGTCACCATCTTTTTCTTTGCGCTGGGGGCGGATATGAAAAACGTCCCCTCCATCTTTGCGGGGGGCACGCTGGGGCTGATCGCGGCGCTGGGGCTCCATGCGGGCACCTTTGGCCTGGCGCCCTCGCTGGGGCTGCTGGGGGCCTTCTCGGTCAGCATCGCCATCGTGCTGGCGGTCATCATCCTGGGCGGCACCGTCTGCCCGGTGGCCTGCAACAACGTGGCCTTTGCCTACCTGACGGTGGCCACCGTCAACTTTGAGGCCATCACCCCTGCCCTGATCGGGTATCAGATGGCGGTGTTCTGGGTGGGCGGCGCCATCATCCTGGGCGGGTCCCTGGCGGCGGCCGCGATCGGCGGCAAGATCGCCGGCGCCGGCGCCCACGCGCCCGAGGCCGTGGCCAAGGAAGAATAAACCCCGCCCCGCCTCCCAGGCGGGACGCGGTGCATCATTGTAAATTTCAGCGCCGGATGTTACAATAAGGTCAACCATCTTACAAAGGAGCGTCCGACGATGTCCATCAAAAAAGTTGTCAAGAGCAGCGTCAGCCAGCAGGTCTTTGACCAGCTGCGGGAGCAGATCCTGTCCGGCAGCTGGAAGCCCGGCGACAAGCTGCCCTCGGAAAACGAGCTGGCCGCCCAGTTCGGGGTCAGCCGGGTGACGGTGCGCAACGCCCTGCAGCGGCTCAGCGGCCTGGGCCTGCTGGAGACCCGCTTCGGCGAGGGGTCCTTCATCCGGGGGCCCGGGTCCGGGGCCGCCCTGAACCAGCTGGTGCCCATGCTCTACCTCGGGCGGGAGACCCTGCGGGATATCCTGACCTTCCGCAGCATGGTGGAGGGCCCGATCTGCGAGATCGCGTGCCGCCGGGCCACCGGCCGGGAGATCGCCGGGCTGCGGGAGCAGCTGGAGCAGATGGAACGGGCGGAAGGAGACCTGGCCGCCTTTGCCCGGCTGGACAGCGCGTTCCACGGCATGGTGGCGCGGCTGACCCGCAGCAGCATGATGCAGCAGATCTACCAGATCATTGACGACGCCATGCAGTCGGCCTACCGGGAGAACGTCCGCCGCCAGAGCGTCCAGGTGGCCCTGCACTGGTACCGGGAGATGCTGGCCGCCTTCGAGGCGCGGGATTCGGCCCGGGCCCGCCGCGCCATGGAGCAGGCCCTGGCCCAGACCTTCTGGATCTCCACCGTCTACCAGAACGTCCTCAACATGGAGACCGCCTGGCCTGGCCGGGTGGCCGTCCGCTGGTACGACGAGGCCGCCGGCTGCGTCCGGGAGGTCCGCTACCGGGACTACGCCGCCGACATCCGCCGGATGGTGGGCTATCTGCAGCGGAACGTGCCCGGGGTCCGGGGGCGTCACATCGGGCTGCTGGCCCGCACCGGCTACCCCTACGCAGTGGCCCTCTTCGGGTGCATCCTGGCGGGGGCGGTGGCCGTCCCCCTCAACTACGAAAAAAGCTGGGCCGAGCTTTCGGACGAGGTGGCCCGGGCCGAGGTGGACTGCCTGCTGGCCGACGGCCTGTACCAGCAGCGGGAGCCGGCCTTTGCGCAGTACGGCGGCCGGGTGCTGGACATCGGCGCCTTTGCCGGCTGCACCGAGCTGGCCGAGCTGGCCGAGTGCCCCGACCAGGACGCGCTGGCCATCATCCTCTTCACCTCCGACACCGCCGGCCGCAGCAAGGGGGTCATGCTCAGCCAGCGCAATCTGTTTGCCCCCATGCGGCTGTTCACCGAGCCTTTCAGCACCGTGCGCCAGCAGTTCGGCCTGGGCGAGGACTATCAGTTCTCGGCCTTCAACGTGCTGCCCCTGTTCCACGTCGCGGCCCTGACCAGCCTGATCTCCTGGAGCATCAGCGGCAACGCCGTCAATTTCTGCACCGACCTGCGGCGCTTTTACCGGGACCTGGCCGCCATGCCCAGCGACGTCATGGCGGTGGTGCCCACCCTGCTCAAGTCCATCCACCACGATGTGGCCAAGGGCAAGGCGGCCCGCCTGGGCAAGCTGCGCATCTTCACCTGCGGGGCCGCCACCTATGACCCCCAGATGCTGGCCGACCTGATCGACCACGGCTTTACCATCATCCAGACCTACGGCCTGACCGAGACGGTGGGGGACGGCGGCTGGAACAGCGCCCAGGACCGGGCCCACCTGGCGTCGGTGGGCCTGCGCGACCCCGACATGGAGTACCGCCTGGAGGATGGCGAGCTGTGCATGAAAGGGGAGGCCGTCATGCTGGGCTATTACAACGACCCCGAGGCCACCGCCGCCGTCCTGCGGGACGGGTGGTTCCACACCGGGGACCTGGCCCGCATCGACGAGGACGGCTATATCTACCTGACCGGCCGCAAAAACAACCTGATGATCCTGCCCAGCGGCGAAAACGTCAGCCCCGAAGAGCTGGAGGCCCTGCTGGGCAAGATCCCCGCCGTGCGGGAGGTGCTGGTGCGCCAGAAAGACGGCCGCATCTGCGCCTGTATTTCCTGCCTGCCCGCCTCCCGGGACCAGGTGCGGGCTTTTATCCATGCCACCAACCGCACGCTGCCGCTGTACAAGCGGATCGCGGCGGTGGAATTTACCGATCAACCGCTGCCGCGCAACGCGCTGGGCAAGATCCAGAGGGACTGACCGCCCCCCTTGTTCCGTCCTGCCCGCGGCCCGGCGGCGCAGCGTCTGCAAGACGGAAAGGAACACTATGGCTAAGATCACGATCCCTGTTTCGACCATTTACCAGCTGGTCCTCCGGATGGAGAGCCACTATGCCGACCGCATCGCCATCCGCTACTACGACGAGGCCCTGGAAGGGGTGCGGGAGATCCCCTACCGGCAGTACGCCCACGACATCCGCTGCCAGGCGGCGGCGCTGCAGGCCGCCGTCCCCGACATCGAGGGCAAGCGGGTCTGCGTGCTGGCCGCCAACAGCTACGACTACGCCGTCAGCATTTTTGCCACCATCCTCACCGGGGCCGTGCTGGTCCCCCTCAACCTGCAAAAGAGCTGGGAGGACATCCGCTATGAGCTGGACCTGGTGGAGGCCAGCGCCGTCCTCCACGACGGCCGCTACCTCGAGCGGGAGCCCGCGATCGGCGGGGCGTATGGGGACAAGATGCTGCCCATCGACGGCTACAAGGAATATCCCCCCGCCGAGATCCACGAGTGCAAAGACCGGGAAGCCCTGATGGCCATCATGTTCACTTCGGGCACCACCGGCCACAGCAAGGGGGTCATGCTCAGCCAGAAGAACCTGTTTGCCCCCATGCCGGCCTACTGCGATCCCTTCCGGGTCATGCTGGAGGAGATGGGGGTGGACCACTACGACTTCTGCCACTTTACCATCCTGCCCATGTTCCACATCGCGGCCTTCACCTGCCTGGTCAGCTGGGCCATCATGGGCATGGCCCACAACCTCTGCCCCGACCTGCGCAACTTCTACCGCGACCTGGAGCTGATGCCCAGCGACACCATGGCCGCCGTGCCGGTCATCCTGCAGAGCATCCACCGGGATGTGATGCGGGGCCGCCGGGACCGCTACGGCCGGCTGCGCATCCTGACCTGCGGCGCGGCCGCCTGCTCGGCCCAGCAGATGCTGGACCTGATGCACAACGGCTTTTTCATCATGCAGATGTACGGCCTGACCGAGACGGCGGGCGACGGCACCTGGAACAACGACCAGAGCGCGGCCCACATGGCCTCGGTGGGGGTGGGCGACGAGCCCATCTGCCAGTACTCCATCCAGGAAGGGGAGCTGTGCATCAAGGGCGACCCCGTCATGATGGGCTACTACAAGGAGCCGGAGCTGACCGCCGAGGTGCTGGACGCCGGCGGCTGGTTCCACACCGGGGACCTGGTCCGCAAGGACGAGGACGGCTACTACTACATCACCGGCCGCAAGAAGAACCTCATCATCCTGGCCAGCGGCGAGAACGTCAGCCCCGAAGAGCTGGAAAAGATCCTCTACGCCTGCGAAGGGGTCGAGGAGTGCCTGGTCAAGGAGAAGGACGGCCGCATCTGCGCCGAGCTCTACTGCCCCGCCGGCAGCCAGGACAAGGTCCGGGCGTACATCACCGAGGCCAACCGCACCCTGCCCCTGTACAAGCGGATGACCGCCGTGGAGTTCCGCTCCGAGCCCTTCCCCAAGAACGCCACCGGCAAGATCGTCCGGTAAACGAACCGTAAAAACAAAAACGATCCCCTGGCTGCCGGTTGGCGGTCAGGGGATCGTTTGCGTTAGGGTATGAGGGTATCAGTTGCAGGCCAGCACGTCCTGGTAGAACTGGTTCATTTCCTCCTCGGTGGAGAAGGTGGCCACGTACATCTGGTTGCCCATGGCGTCGGCCAGGGCATCGGGGATCCGCTCCACCATCATCATGTTGTCCTGGTACTTCTGCATGATCTGCTCGTGGCTGTACACAAAGCTCTTGCCGTCCCGGCGGCCGGCGTAGGCGCAGTAGTAGTGCTCGCCCACCGGCATATCGGTGCCGCCAAAGGCGATCATGTCGGCCCAGATCTTGTAGACATTGGTGGACCGGGCAAAGTTGATCATATCCGGGGTGAAGCCGCCGCAGGGCCGCATGTTGACCTCCAGGGCCACGATCTTGCCCTTTTCGCCCATGCTGGCCTGGTCCTCGGTCATCCGGAAGAACTCAAAGTGGACAAACCGGCTCTTGACCCCGAAGCTCTTGACGGTAGCCCGGCCGGCGGCCCGGGTGTCCTCGGGCAGATCCTTGACGATGTAATAGATGGAGTTATCCCGGTCGTTGACGATGTCCATGATGGACATGGGGGTGACGTTGCCCGCCTCAAAGATGGGGTTGCCGTTGGCGTCGATGATGGCGTCGTAGCTGTTGACCTCGGCGTGGACAAACTCCTCCATGATATAGGGCACGTCGGGATGGCAGGAACCGCGGATGTTCAAAAACCGCTGCAGTTCCTGGTCGTTGGACAGCTTGTGGGTGTCGGAGGCGCCCACGCCGTTGTCCGGCTTGACGACGACCGGGTAGCCCACCTCGTCGATGAACTTGCGGCAGCCCTCGAAATCGTCCACCAGATGGTACCGGGCGGTGGTGATGCCCGCCTTCTGGTAGTATTCCTTCATCTTGCTCTTGTACTTGATCCGGGGGATATCGCTGGTCTGGAAGCCCGAGGTGATGTGGAAGTCGGTGCGCAGGGCGGCGTCCCGCTCCAGCCAGTACTCGTTGTTGGACTCCAGCCAGTCGATCCGGCCATATTTGAAGATAAAGAAGGCCACCGCCCGGTAGACCTCGTCGTAGTTTTCCAGGCTGTCCACCTTGTAGTATTCGTTCAGGCTCTCCTTCAGCTCGGGCAGCAGCTCGTCGTAGGGCTGGTCGCCGATGCCCAGAACGTTCATGCCGTTGTTTTTCAGCTCATAGCAGAACTGCCAGTAGTTGGTGGGGAAATTCGGGGAGATAAAAATAAAGTTTTTCATAATACACAATCCCTCTCTATTCTAGTTGGATCGCCGGGCCGGGCCCGGCGTCTGTCCGGTTTTGGGGCAGTCCCTTTCCCGCAGGACTGCGCCGCCCTCAGCCCAGAAGCCAGGGCATAAAGTAGACCACCTGTTTATACCACCAGTCCCAATCGTGGGCCACGTCGCTGCCCCAGAGATCCACCCAGACGGGGATACCCTTCTGCTCAAAGATCTCTTTCAGCCGCTCGGTGGTGGCGGGCTGTTCCCAGGGGCCCCGGCCGCAGCAGATCACCGCCTTTTTGGTGCGGTAGAGCTGCATATAGGGGTGGTCGGCGGGCAGGTTCGGCAGGTAGTGGACCGGCGAGTTCTGATAGACCACCTCGTCCATATAGCTGCCGAAGCCATACTCGGCGGTGTAGATGCCGCTGAGGGCCAGGCACCCGTCGAAGAGGTCGGGCCGCCGCAGATAGAGGTTGACGGCGTGGGTGGCGCCCAGGCTGCACCCGAAGGGGATCACCCCGGGGGTCCCGCCCCAGCCGTTCCGATCCTGGGCCAGGGCCTGGTACTGGGGCACCAGCTCCTGGGTGATATACTGGATCCACTGTTCGTACCGGCGAATCCGCCAATAGGGGTCGCCATTGGTGTCCGACCAGCTCTCTTTATCCATGGTGTCGATGGACAGGACCATCACCTGGCCCGACTCGATCCAGGGGGCCAGGGTGTCGGTCATATGAAAGTTCTCGAAATCAAAAAACCGGCCGTCCTGGCAGGGGATAAAGAGCATGGGCCGGCCGGCGTGGCCGTAGAGCTTGCACTCCATCTCCCGGCCCAGGGCCGGGCTGTACTCCTTGAAATACTGCATTTCCATGGGTCATTCCTCCTCCGATGGGCCCGGCCCCCTCCGGGCGGGCGAATATCACAGATCGAGATCGTAGAGCAGGGTCTCGAACATAAAAGGCAGCTGACGCTCCCAGCTGGCTTCGCTGTGGGTGCCGCCGGGGACAATCCGCTGGGTCAGCGCCACACCCCGGGCCGTGATCTGGGCCCCAAACTCGGCGAAGGCCCGGCGCATCCCCCGGTGGTTGGACATCTCACAGGCGCCGTAGTCCATATACAGTACCATGTCGGCGGGGTCTTTGGCTCGGCGGACCAGGGCGGTGAGCTTTTCGGGGGCCACCCAGATGGAGGGCGACAGGGCCGCCGCCCGGGAGAACACCTCGCTGTACTGAAACAGGGCATAGAGGCTCGTCAATCCGCCCATGGAGCTGCCCGCAATAAAGGTGTGGGCCCGGTCGGGCAGGGTGCGGCCGTTCTGGTCGATGAAGGGCTTGAACTCGTTGATAAACCAGTCCAGGGTGGACCGGCCCCGCCCCTCGAAATGGCCGTATTTTTTATCGTCAAACCGATAGGGAGAATATTCGATCAGGCGCTCGTTGTTGGCGCCGGTGTTGCACTGGAGAGCGGCCACAATGATGGGCAGGCGGTGCTCGTCCAGGAATTTTTCCAGCCCCCAGCTCTTGCCGTAGGTGGCGTCCTCGTCCCAAAAGACATTCTGCCCGTCGAACATATACAGCACCGGGAACCGGCGCTCCGGCTCCTCCTCATACATAGCGGGCAGATAGACGTATGCATTGCGCTTTTCCCAGCCGTTGACGGCGGGGTAATCCACGCTCCATTTTTCAACCATTCCGCGTTTCCCTTCTCCTGCAAAAATCTCTCCCGAACCCCGGGCCCGGGACACCAGTAGTGTATCACGGCGGCGGGGGGATTGCAATTCCAGGGCGGGATTTTCGGGCCACAGAAGGAGGGCGCTCCTTTTCCACTTTACTTAAGAGAAGCGTGCAGAACCGGCAAAGCGCCGCACAGAAAGTACTCGGCCCTCTGCGCGGCGCTCTCAGAGATCGATTCTGCCGGAGCGGAAATCCATCAATCCACGGATCAATAGACCTTTTCCACCGGGACGATCCAGCCCTTGGTGTCGGGCAGGCGGCCCCACT
>OEQR01000144.1_pt1 | contig 11581 bp, 9 predicted proteins | sample 1539761 | NCBI WGS metagenome assembly OEQR01 (sample SAMEA3891879, study PRJEB23780) | metagenome | biome: terrestrial biome; feature: animal house; material: Caecal content | place: Italy | collected 2015-05-05 | reverse complement strand
CTTCCATCTTCAGACATGCCGCAAACAAAGAAATCACCTGCAACAATCTGGAGCATCTGGGTACAGCCAGCTTCAAACAATCCCCGGTTCAGCACAAGACCATTTTTTTGCTCCGGCGCTAGGATTACAGTATCCGGTGTGTATGCGGGCATCTGAGTATATTGTTCACCTTTGAACCACTCCTCGACATTCTCAACCAGTGCAACCTCCGGATACTGTTCCGGCTTCACTACCACAACTTTTAATTCATTTTCCATAAAATCTCCTTTCCAGGTTTAAACCCTTGAGCTGCCCGCCATTTGGAACCAGTGAAAGATGCAGAGATGACAATAAAAATGGTCGCAGATGGGCAAAGTGCTTCCATTGGTCTTCCAGCACCGAAAAATTGCGTCTTCCGGTATCTGTTAAAAGTCCTATGGCATCCTTCACCTGTTCGCGACCAGGCTGTATGCTATGTTTTCTTTACGTCTATAGGATACATCATTTCACACATAAATCCGAGGAAATGGCTGTCCCATTTCAAGGCTAGAAACGGTCAATTATGTCCGCTTTGTGAAATAAAAAACGACCATCCGAATTTACACTTCAAAATGGTCGTTAAATCTTATTCTCTTCTTTTTTATTCATTTTGTTATTCTGGCAGCCTTTACTGCCAGTTCAATCTGCTGTATTAAGATTTCCTTTAACTCCGTGTTCTCTTCATTGCTGATTTGTTCCACAGCTGCCTCTAACCTCCTATCTAATTTATCATTCTCAGATAAATATCGTATTATATGATTTTTATTCTTTATTTCGCTCTGCAGCCTCTGGATTCTTTCTTCTTCCTCGATACTGCACGTTTCTATAAAGAAATCAGCAGGCTTTTGCATCAATTTGCTCAGGATCCGAATTTCCCTTTCTGATGGTGCGCGTTCTCCATACCATAATCGTCGGACAGTTCTCGCCTCCACGCCCAGCAAATCTGCCAGTTGCCTTTGTTTAACCTTATTCATAAAACACCACTGACGAATATCCTTTCCGATATCTGCCGAGGTTCTCGCACCACCAGGATCCACATAACTCACCTCCTCCTGCCACTTGGGCTACATATTTCACCAGTTACCTGTTCAGTTGATCGCATACCTTCCTAAGTTTTATAACTATACCAGAAGACAAAAAGAGCCGGGGCAGAAAAGAGCAACCTTTCTGTCCCGGCGTCATCGAACTGACCACCTGTAGTCTATGTGTGGCTAGCCTTATACAGTTTCTATGACTGTTCTTTTAGGGCGTTGGGGGTGAAAAACAAGGATCGATCATTGCACAATATCATTACCAGGCATGATACTGACCGCATTATCTCCAGCACATCCACCCGTCCCCGGAAATGCTTCCACACTTGTTGCTTCTCCTCTGTTCTTTTCTAATGTACCTGATGCGGCAATTACACTTTTTCCCACACCGTACACTACACATACTTTATTTATCGGATTTAAAGTTTTCATATAGAGTACCTCTTTCTTAATCGCTTCCTGCCATGCTGCGAGCTCCTGCTGCAGTCTTTGTTGTTCCACTTTATAACATCAACGCGAAACAAGTAGTTTCAAACCCATCTCGTCCAATCTTTTGTATGTAATGTTTTGTTCATTATATGATAGGATATTTTAATAACTTTTCACAAACAAGTCACATATCCTTTACAAAACACCCTTGACATTCTTAGAGAATTACGATAAACTGTAAAGCGTTATATGTTTTAAAGGGCCTATCCACTTACATACTCTGAACCCAGACGTAACGTCTATTGATGACAGGAATGCGGTTTAGTTTTTAAGCAGATGCACTTCCCTGAAGAGGGTAGGGTGGCCCCTGCATATAGCGTCTGGAAAAGTAAACAAACAAAAGTTGATGGACTCCAACGCCAATCGGACATCGAACAATGTTTGTTTACTAAGCACATGTATGTGGTATAAGACAGACTTTCTCTTAAGTGGGTTAGTCTGTCTTTTATATTACTCTCAAGTCGAATTATTGTCAATATGCACAATGAACAAAGAATTTGGCTTAATTTTTTTGTGCAATTTTTATGCTCAAAGGTCGGATTTCTGATTTTATTATTGATTAGTTATCCGACCACGGTATAATATTTTGTGCTGCGAGATAACTCTATAAATTTTTTGATAAATTTGAGCATTTTATTTTATATTTAAGTTTTTTTCTTTTCAGTATAGCATAAAAAAATAGTGCCGCCTCTAATATTTATTGAAAATCTTCATTTTTCATCTTGAAACAGTGTTTTCTGATTGAAGTAAGCATTTTAATATGCTATGCTAATACAAAATTGGAACAGCCTTGGCTGTTATCCCCCAGCTCGACCAGTTTTGATAACCCGAACATCGTTGTGAAACATAGAGAGAAAACCCATCTCTCAGTCTTTCATCGCTCAATACGAAGGAGGTGCCACATATGAAGAATGCCGATATTATCAAGAAAATTACGGACTACATACAGGGTGTAGCCACAGAGCGCGGTCTTACACACCGTGATATTGCAAATCTCTGTTCCCAAAAAGGGGCAAATGTTGCCCAGACAACCATCACAAAGATGTTTAATAAACCCTCCTCTATGACTATTTCCACCCTGCTTAAGGTTTGTGACGGGCTTGATCTGAATCTAAATGCCATCTTTCATTCATTAGAAAACATGAAAACTGTTGGAAAAAACAAGGGGAGCCGGTTCCGTTACGATATCAATGACGATGCGTTTGTGCGTTATCCGGGCAAATACCACATATTCTTCCTGTCCACCACACCAAATTCGGAGGAAAAGCTTATTCACGGGATTCTTCGTCTCGGTGATATTCATTCAAACGGAGAATGTACGGCAGCCCTGCGCATTAACACCGGAGATCTTGATGCCAATGGTGAGCCTGGGTACAAAGATTTTGAAGGTAGATTTGTTTACTCTACTACAGGAATCATGTTCTGCAATCTGGTTTGTCCCAGATATGGGGATATGTGGTTTCTTACCATCCCGCATACAAAACTGAATATCCAGTCACTTTCCTGTACCATGGGGTGTGCAGCCACTTCCTGTTCTGGTCCGATTGCGTATCCAGCCATCCATCGTTTCTGCTTCTGTAACGCTTCTGACTATCCAAAGATAAGTTCAGAGTCATTGGAGGAAATCAAAGGGATTCTTCGCATGCACAATCAAACTCTTTTTATAAAGAAGGAAGTCCTTGAAGAATACCTGCATGCACGGGAAGATGGCAACAACCGCTTGATCCGCCATATGATTCACTATCTTGATATTGCTGATACTTACTATGCAATTTCAAAAGATACATTCAAAAATGATACAGATCTCGCAACCTTTTCACATACCATGGCAGAATTGGCAGCACTGTCCGGAATGGAAACCTGTATGTATATTTTCCCAAATGACAATACACAGCTTCTGAAAGTCCTTGAACGTGATAAAAAAGAAACTCCGATACACAAAAAGCCTAACCAAGAAACGGATAGCTAAGAAATGTAAAAGCCTGGTGCAAAGACCAGAAAACTGATCCGCATCGGGCTATATTGTTTTATCTGAATAAGCACGCCCCAATATGCGGGGTGACTTCTGATATACATTCTGATACACAATCGGCCGGCCGTGCGCCCCGCGACAGAGGATGAAAGAGACGAATACCGGCGTATCCAAGCTGAGATTGAACTGGAGGATCGTCAGGCCCACAGGATACAGCCTGCTTAGAAGAAGGTAATATTATAGGCTATCTCCTCGCACTTTCTGCCAAATGTCCTTTATCACCTTGCTATGTACTTTTTCTGTATCAGATTCTAAAGGATGCGGATGCCCTTGATCGTGTGAGGTTCGGGATCTATGCTCTGGACGTCAATCAGCTCCGGCTCCATATCTCACACAAACTTGCCCCATTGGCGGTTGCCGCTGTAACCGGGATTAAGATGTGATAGCACCTCTTTAGTCAAAAGATGCCAGTAGAAATACCAGACCTGAACGGTATGAATCATTCCATCGATCCTCTGCAGAGCAAATCCGCAGAGGACCTTTTCTTACTCCTCCACCATCTCTATTACAAGCCGCATTCCAACCTTGATCCCTTCAATATATCCCTGACGCTCATAAGCCGCGCAAAGAGTAAACACAATATCCATATACTCATCTGCTTCCCGTTCCGTATCGGCCAGGGCTCTCAGTTTTTCTTTCAGAGGATCCGTCTGTTCCTTAAATTCCGGTGTTTCAACCGTATTGTACTCCGCGAAAGCGTAATAGAGCAACTCCAAAAGCGTATCTACCTGGCCATTGTAGTTCGCCGGGTGCTCCCATAGATATTCTTTTACTTTTTCCATAATTCCAGAAGCGCTGGCCTGCCGGGTTCCCCAAGTATGTGTTCCACCCGTTTGGCCGATGCCAATTTGATCCTTATGTTCGCTATGTTCCATAATCCACCACTATCCTTTCTCAGCATTTGTGGCGATATTATCTCTGGGTTTTACACATAGCAAGTGGAATATGACAGTATTGATCTTTTATTTGATTAAAATAATTGCCTCGCTAAAGTCAAAAGACAAACGGGTAACTTCATTTTTCATATCAGCCTTCCATATATCTCAACACACCTTTGATCTCGATATCTTTTTTCTTCCGGTTTGTAATGGATCATTCCTCCAGTAGGGGCCAGAAGGTCTTTGCCATCGTAATGACTATTAATCCTATCTAATAATTTTTGTGTTATCGGATACTCCACTTCCTGATTTTGAATCTGAATATGGTGTCCATTGTAATTAAATGACCGTAGATTGTCCGCAAAATCATTTACAGTAAGAAACTTTTTCTTATCTATGTGCTCAAAATCATATACGCACAAGATATCATCTTCTGAAAAAGTGAAACTACATTTCAACAAATCCAGTATTGCCTTGGCTTCTGATATACCTTCATAAGGAAATACTTTTTTCCCACCGTCCATCATATCAAATATGCGCTGTGATAATTCTGGCGACTGCAGAAAATGAATTTTTTCAAAATTCCAGTTTTCTTGAAGCGGTGCATCTGTTTTCATCGGATAAATATAACCACTTTGATGATGACATCTCATTAATGGCTGCATACCAATTTGAAATGCAAGTCCGTCACAATCGCCTGTGTCTAGAGAAATTTCTTTATTAAAATTCATGTCACTAAACAGCGTCATTGTGCCTACTGGTTGAAAATAATCAACACGCCAGTCAGGTGTATGGAATAGTACTCCATATTTTTTCTCATTAGTATCTATATCGTCTCTTGTCATCGGACGATACGAATCTGTGGCTGGTACATATTTACATGTGGCAAAAAACAAAGCTGTTCTGACATCATTCGTAAGATCAAGCAAGTGGGTATCAAATCCATAATGTTGCGCTAATGCTTTTATGTTAATATCGCTTAATTTTGCCTCCCAATAAGGAACAACATTAATTTTCCAAATAAATTTAAGGAACTGATAAATTCTTAAATCTGCCAAAGCTTTCCACATCATTTTTTCATATTTTGTTTTTCCATATAACTTTCTATTCAGTGATGGAACAGATCTTTCATATATTTGCGGTTCGCCACGAAACAGATGTCTACGACTTGGAAAAGTAATTGTGCTAATATTAAATGGATATCTGAACACTGTACCTGCTGTATTTAGAATTCTAAGCTCGTCTATTATGTAATCTGATTTCTCATTTGGATGCTGATCTCTATAAAGAACTTCATTGCGTACACGCCCCACCCATTCATCTTCAATTTGTGCCAATTTCAATAATTCTTCAATTCCTTTATCATCTATTACATTGATTCGATTTTCCATTGGATTTTCAAATAACCAACCATCTTTATCGTATATATTCATATTTATCCTCCAAGAAGACCGTCTCGGTACATTTTTACATATAGGCATATTAATATCATAACACAACCTTTCAGAAATTTCTTGTTTGTTCACGAATCTTTTTCACGATTCCAATCCTCACAAATACCGGATACAGATAGCTCGCCCCGAAGGTCCCCAACTTCTTCGGACCGGCAACTACACCGCCCAGCTCTTGTGCTTTCCGAAACGCCATGAACACTATGGCCTGGGTGATGGACTTGGACTTCCGGCTGACAAATATCTCTCCACCTTTCATTTTGTAGGTAAACTTCAGTCCTTTTGCTGTGAGAAACACGCAGCCTTGGAGATCGGCCAGTATGTTCCACAATGCCTCTTCCTGCTCACGCTCTGTCAGAGTGGATAGTTTGGCGCTGAACTCCGTGCATTTCTGTTTCCGCTCCCGATACAGCCGGATCCGCTCCGCGTTAACAGACAGTTCCTCCAGGTTATACGGGATCTTTGTGTAAGGGAGATAGGAGTGGACGGAGGCCCGGCTTAGTCCTGTGGCGCTCATGATCTGTTCCAACTTCATTTTCTTGGACTGCAGTTCAGCAATCTGCCGGCTCAGAGCTGTGGAATACACACCGGCGGTGATCAGCAGCTTCCGGGTCTTCAGCGCCGTGATACCAAACTCGGCAGCCACAGCATTCAGTCCTGGATCCCGACTGTCCGTCCGGTCATCATAGGTACCAAACGCCTCTGCCACAGTGTCCATAAAGTCTTTCATAATCTGTGCGGCATCATAATCCGGTTTTTTCTTTGGTCTTGGCATATCGGTATTGCTCCTCCATAAGTCTTTTTAGTAGTTTAATCTTGATATTTCCATTTCAATCTAAATGAGCACTTCAAAAATAAGACCAGATTTCCCTGGTGCTCGCCACGCCGTCCGGCAGGATCATCATGCCCTCAGCTGCGTTCCCGCCGGCAGCGTTCTCAATTATTTAGTTCACGATCTTATTGTCAGTCTATCAATCTTACTCTATCAGTCGTTGTACCAACTCTTTAGATTGCTCTTGGCATCAACTCTTTAAATATCCTTTTTATATCAATTCACATTCCCAGACATCCACCGGATTGTCCTGGAACACCTCTTTCAGCCGTTTATGTACCATTTCCTTCGTGACTCCCTTTTTCAGCACCACCTGTAGGAATCCGCCTCCGCCGGCCCCGCAGACCAGCCTTCCGGCAATCATGTTCTCGATAGCCGCAAAGATCTGGTCAATCAGGGTATTCGTGCTCCCCGCGTCTACCTTCTTGCTCAGCTCCCAGTGATGCTCCAAAAGTTCCGCGAAGGCGTCCACATTCCCTCTCTTCAGCTCAAACCGCATCAGGGAAGCCACCTTCTGGATCTCATTCACGGCATAGAGGCTGTCCGGCTCGTTCCCCACATACCGGCCTACCACATCCCGCAAAAGGTTCCTGGCAAGGCGTCTCTGGCCGGTATAGATCAGGCAGAACCGCTCGTTCAGCTCTTTTTTCGTCTCCGGGCTGATTTCCACATGCTCCACGGTAAGCTCCTGACGGATCCCCGGACGGCTGGTGATGTACTTGATTCCGGGTGTCACGCCGCCCACCTGGTCCTGCCAGCCGCCGCCGGTGGACATGATCTGCTCCATGGCAAGGACATGGGAATACAAATCCGCTTCCGTGTGTTCGATTCCCAGAAACTCAAAGACCGCTTTCACACAGGCGGCGGAGAGGATGGAAGAAGTCCCCAGGCCACTGCCCTTGGGCACGTTGGTCACTTCCGAGTGCATCTCAAAGCCGCCTCCCAGACGGGTCAGTATCTCGTCCAGGTTCCCGCCCTCCTTCGGGATTACCCCGCAGGCCAGCAGGCAGGCTTTCTGAAGGGCAAAGGGATCGTAGGGGTCGCCGGTGGCCTGTAAGGGTTCGATGGTATCGAATTCCCCATGGACATCCATATCCCGGCTATCAAAGACAATCTTCTTCTCCGGGATGCGAATCAACGTTGCCTCTACCGGCAGCTCCCCGTTTAAGGATATCGCCGCGTTCAGCACCGTACCGCCCTGCTCGATACACACCGGCGGGGGGTCGCTCCATCCGCCGCCCCAGTTTACACGGAGCGGGAGCTTCACCGTATGCCGGTCCATTACCATCCGGCAGGTATCGTTATACCGGAGTGTTCCCATGGTATCCGCCAGGATTGTATCGGAGATGGTCCGGAAGCAGGCGGAGATGTACGGATCTCCGGCCTTGCCTCCAAGGGCTGTCCCGATGTAATAGTTCAGCCGGATGATCTCTGAAAAATCCGACCGGGTGTAGCGTTTTGCAAGCCACTCCTGCTGGATCCTGGTCAGCGGGGCCAATCTGCCCGTCTCCCTGGCCGGTTTCCCAGAACGGATGTCCTTGGCGATCTCATCCATGCGGACCAACTCCCGCATCCGTTGGTTCCATGCGATGATTGCCGCCGGATCCGCGTCACCGAAGCCGGAACAAAGGGATTTCCGGTCTGTGTTTTTCCAAGGCTCAATATCGCCGGAACTGTGTACCAGGTGATAGACGTTCAGCGCAGCTGCTACGGCTTCCTTTACGGTATCGCATTCCGGGTAGAGCTTTGCCATCCAGAGGGTGCGGTCGTCGGTATCCCAGAGATCGGAATCGGAGATTCCAAGTCTATGTACGATCTCCGAAAGCTCCTGGCCGAAGATTCTGGTCTCCTTGGGGTTATCCTCCACGCCGTAGATCCGGCAGACAAACCTTCCGTCCTTCTGCTTCAGGCCGTGGAGCACCACATTGTCCGGGATGGTCTCGTCATGGACGTCAATATAGGACAGCAGGACATGGCTGCCTACGGTGGCCTTGCTGTGGACATAGGAGACTTCCAGATAGCACTTTTCCCCGATCCGGGCTTTTCCGGAGAGGACGCTGTTGTATCCTGCCGTATCCCCGTCGATACTGCTGTTCACCTTATCCGACCAGGACAGGGCTTCATACTCCTTGGTGCCGCCGCTCATCAGGGCGAGGATCTCGCGGGTGGTGCCGAAATGGATAAACTTGGCGGGGGCCAGACGAAGGAGCTTCAGTCGGAACGGACGCAGGGTTTCCCAGACTACAGAACGGGCGTCATGCAATTCAGTGGTATATGTGCCCTCCGGCTTCTCTTTATAGTAGTCCTCCAAAGTAGAATATTCCGCCAGAGGATATAGAAAATCCCCGTATAGTGAAAGACGTACTGTATTGTTCACGTACTTTTTATATAACTCATCTGTGCAGATCAGAGAATACAGGGCGTCCAGCATCTCTACGGAGAAGATCACCGCGCCGGTGTCAATATCCACACAGTGATTCTCATTGACCGCCCCTGCTTTCGTCAGGGTCTCCACGGTCTGCTTGTGGAGGAATTTCCGCACCGTGTTGTTCTCCCCGTTCAGAAACACACCGTGGTTCTTCCCGGTTTCCACGTTTTCCTTGAACGATATCGCCGCCGCACCCCGGCCGGAAAAGTCGATCTGCAGTGGGTTGAACAGCAGGAGCACATCCCCGGAGAGAAGCAGCATCCCCTCCCGGATCCTGGCCGGAACTGAGGACATGACGATGAGGAATTCATCAAACAAGGTGGATGACCTGCCATCCGGTAGCTTATGGGGTACCGGGCTGAACAGCTTGCCCAGGGCAGAATAGGTGGGGACGCGCTTGCTGTCGCCGCCGGAGTGGATTACCAGAATGCGGAGGTTATCGAAATGGCCGTGGCCGCATCGGATTTTTTCCTGTTCGTAGATGTAACGGATTACCGACAGGGTGGCTCCGCCGGAGCCCACACGGACACCTCCTTCGTCCGGAATCACTGCAAAGTGAGTAGCTGTAGGAAGGTAATCCTTACGCTTCTCGATCTGCATGCGGTAGCCTTCCGCCTGATCCTCATTGGAGGCGGTCAGAATGACGTAATCCCACACGGGGAAGGTCTCCGATGACAACGATCGTATGTAGTCGTCCCAGGTGTCCTGGTAGGACTGGGATAGAAATAGTGGGGCAAAATTCTTCATGTTTTTTCCTTTCGCTTGGGTTATTTCGTTATACACATTCTGTTCTCTAAACCGATCTCTAATTCGCCTATAGAGAAACACAATGCTGGAACTCTCCGTCAGAAGTAATGGATTACCTCTTCATAATCCAAGCAAATTTATTTTCCTCTCCAGCTCTTACGGAAGGATGTTGGGCTTACGCCCTCCACCTTCTTAAATAGCCGACTTAAGTAGGCTGGCTCGATCTGCAGCTCTGCCGCCAGCATCTCCACAGTCTTATCCGTAAAGCGGAGCTGCTGCTTGACCCATGTGACCCGCGCCTGATTCAGGTAGGCGTTGATCGTCATACCATAGCGGTCTTTGAAGAGCTTCATCAGGTAGTATTTGTTAAGGTAGAAGCTACCTGCCAGGTCATCCAGGCTGATACGGCTCTTGAAGTTTTCATCAAGGTAATCCTTGATCTCCTGGATATCAAGTGTATCCGGCATTGCCTGCATTTGCGTATCATCCCAGGCGTCCTCCATGAGCAGAATTAAGAGAGAGGACAGCTTCTCGTGGATCCGCATGTCCCGGACATAGTCGGGTGAGGATGCGATGTTGTACAGCTCGTCCAGGATGTCATAGTAAGATTGCAACTGGTTCGTCTGGAATACTGGCTTGCCGCCGCGCTCCTGATACTTACAGTAGATAGCGCCCATGTTCGGGCCGTAGAAGTGGCACCATTGGAGGGACCATAATCCTGCATTCAGATTCATACCCGTACTATGACTATACGCCTTCCGGCAATCAATAAAGACCACATCGCCTCTTCTCAGTTCATACTTCTTTCCTTCATAGACCAGCTCTCCTTCCCCATCCTCGACCATAAAGCAAAGGTAAGATTGCAGTTTCTCACGCTTGCTGGGTAACCGCTCCATAATCCCCCGACTGTAAAAAAGTACTGACCTGTGAGAAAATAAGAGAAAGTATCAAAAGTCTTAGAAGTCTTAGAAATCTGAGAAGTCTCGCAGGGGTAAAAAATGAGCAATCAATATCAGAAATTAAAAAAGCAGCACTACCTTAGCCTGCTGCAGGAGTGCGCCCACAGTGGAAAGAACAAGCGGGAGTGGTGCGCACAGGCTGGCGTGAAATATTCAACCCTCATGAGATGGCAGGGGCTGCTGCGGGATGAACTGGCAGGAGAAATTCTTTCGGGCCAGGAGATTGTTCCGGTACAGATCCAAAAGTCAGGTGAAGAAGTACTTGCTTCTAAATCGTCTTCAGACTGCTGTGCAGATGAGGCAGGAACATCTGGTATTTGCATCGAAAAGGGAGAAGTTCGCATTTATCTGCCGGCAGATGTGCCAATGGAATATCTGGTCAAGCTGGTGAAAGGGCTGGCTTAAGATGCTGGGAGATATCCGACAGGCCAAGAACGTGTATATTGTGTGTGGATACACCGATATGCGCAAGGGATTGAACAGTCTGGTCCCTTTTGTGCAGCAGAACTTTGGGATAGATCCCTATTCCAGCAGCCTGTTTCTGTTCTGCGGCAAACGCTGTGACCGGCTGAAGGCGCTGCTGTGGGAACCAGACGGCTTTGTATTGCTGTACAAGCGGCTGGATAATGGCCGTTACCAATGGCCGCGGAATGCCCGGGAAGTAAAGCCGCTGACCTGGGAGCAGTTCACCTGGCTCATGCAGGGGCTGAATATTG
>OEQR01000143.1_pt1 | contig 11606 bp, 8 predicted proteins | sample 1539761 | NCBI WGS metagenome assembly OEQR01 (sample SAMEA3891879, study PRJEB23780) | metagenome | biome: terrestrial biome; feature: animal house; material: Caecal content | place: Italy | collected 2015-05-05 | reverse complement strand
GTTCCACACCCGCTGGTGGGATTATTCCTCCCACCGGTTCCAGCTGAAAGGCTATATCTGCCTGGAGGTTTCTCTGGCCAAGGGCATAGCCATCGGCCTGGGAGCCAAATACCTTTCCCCTCTGGTGCTGTGGCTGCTGCACAAGCTGCCGGGCCTGGCTTCTATGATTTTGGCTCTGGTGCTGCTGGGACTGCTGGCGGTGGATACCTTGGCTCTGGTGGTGGGCCTGGGCCAGCTGCGCCGGCGGTGGAAGCTGTACGGCGCCATTGCCGACCGGCTGCAAAAGACCAGCGGGGCTCTCAGCACCCGTCTGGCCGGCCGGGTGCTGGACTGGCAGCGCCGCAGCCAGCAGCACTGCGGCCAGCGAAGCAGCCCAGACCACAGCAGAAGGCCCCTATTTCCAGTACGATATCTGCGGAAAACTGTCCATGTCCGAATTTGAGGCTTCGGCGGCTGTGGCAGAGCCCATCGAGAAGTTCGACGCTGAGGAGAACTATGACGTAGTTGTGATCGGCGCAGGCGCCAGCGGCATGCCCGCCGCCATTGCCGCATACGAGGGCGGCGCTTCGGTCTGCGTTTTGCAGAAGGAGTCCACCGCCACCAGCCAGGGTTCGGTGTCCTTCATTCTGGACGCAGAGCGCACCAACGAGGCAGGCAAGATCGGCCTGCTGTATGACCTGAGAAAATGGTGCAACTACCGCTCCAACTTCGAGCTGAACCTGGCCTGGGCCAACAACTGCTCTGAGGCCATGGACTGGTTTGTGAAGAAGCTGACCGAGAGCGGCATGGTGGAAGGCCAGGACTTCAACATCTTCAGCGAGGGCGAGTACCATTACGAGGGCGGCGGCGAGGCCTACGGCAAGCTGTGCATGTGCACCGGCTCTTACACCGCAGCCATCAACTCCCTGGGCGAGTACTTCAAAGAAAAGTTCACCATCTATTTCAAGACCCCGGCGGTCCAGCTGATTAAGGAGAACGACAAGGTGGTGGGCGTCTACGCCAAGAAGGAAGACGGCACCATCCTCAAGGTGACCACCAACAAGGGCGTTGTCCTGGCCACCGGCGACTACCAGAACAACGACGCCATGGTCCAGAAGTACCTGCCCGATGCTGCCATCTTCGATAAGAAGCAGTTTGGCAGAACCGGCGACGGCCACCTGATGGGCCTGATGGTGGGTGCAAAGATGCAGAACATCGGCCACACCAAAATGATCCACACCAAGAACTGGGGCGGCTGCTGCACCCTGATGAAGAGCCTGCCCTTCATGGCGGTCAACAAGAACGGCGTGCGCTTCACCTCCGAGGACATCCCCTACGACCTGCGCAACAACTTCGTCAAGAACCAGCCGGGCCTCTGCTGGCTGTCCATCTTTGATGCAAACTATCAGGAGCAGTACGCGGCTATGGGTTACTCCGGCCGGGATATCAGCACCCCCGATCAGATCGCCGAGAGCGACGGTGCATTTGTGGCCGATACCCTGGAGGATCTGGCCGAGCAGATGGGCATCGACGCAGCGGCGCTGGTGGCTACCGTGGAGCGCTACAACGAGATGTGCGAGCAGGGCTTTGACCTGGAGTTCGGCAAGCCCGCCAAGTACATGGCCCCCATCAAGCAGGCCCCCTTCTATGGTCTGCACTATGAGTACGCGGTGTCTGCCATTACTTCCGGCCTGGAAGTGGATAAGGACGCCCGCGTTCTGGACGAGAACGGCCAGCCCATCGAGGGATTCTATGCCGTGGGCAACTGCTCCGGCCCCTTCTATGGCTCGGTGGATTATCCTCTGGATATTCCCGGCCTGTCCATTTCCCGGGCCATTACCCTGGGTTATGTGGTGGGCAAGACCTTGGCCCAGCAGTAATTCCCCGGTAAACCGCCGGTACAGTGTGTGCCGGTCGGACATCCGCCTCCTTCTATAAAACACTGCCCCCGGTATCCCTTGTGGATGCCGGGGGCAGTGTTTTTATGGGATTATTCAGAGGGCAGAGAGACGATCAGCCGCCGCAATTCCTCCAGATACTTTTCAGCAGCGCGGGAGAATACCTGGTGCTTTTTCCAGACCAGATAGATGTTGGCCTCTACCCGGGGCTCCAGCGGCCGGAAGCAAAGCCCCGTGGGGCTGGATACATTCACCAGACCCGCCAGAGAGAAGGCGCAGCCCATCCCGTCTTCTACCATCAAAGAGCCGTTGAAAATCAGGTTGTAGGTGCCGACGATGTTCAGCTCCTCGGTGTTTTTGCCGAACCAATCCAGGAAGAACGGCCGCTTGAGAGTTTGACGGGAGACAATCAAGGGCTGCCCGGCCAGATCCTCCGGGCTGACCGCATCCTTTTGGGCGAGAGGGCTATCCCGCCGCAGGAGAACCCCCCAGACATCCTGGTGGGGGAGACGCAGGGCGCTGTATTTTTTCTGATCCACAGGGTCAAATAAAAGACCGAAATCCAGCAGCCCCTTGTCCAGCCGCTCACAAACATCCACCCCGTCTCCGCTGAAAATATGAAAATGTACATCGGGATATTTTTTCCGCAGGATGCAGGCTGCCTGGGTCAAAAAGTGAGCGCCTATGGTTTCGCCGGCGCCGACGTAAACGTCTCCGGCCACCACGCTGTCCGGCTGGGCCAGCTCCACCTCTGTTTTTTGAACCAGGTCGAGAATTTCCTCCGCTCTTCTGCGGAGCAAAAGCCCTTCAGGGGTCAGAGAGATGCTGTGGCTGTTCCGCTCAAAAAGGGGATGACCCAGCTCCTCTTCCAGATCCCGAATCTGTCGCGAAAGAGTGGGCTGGGTGATATGCAGCAGCCGGGCCGCGCTGGTGATGTTGCCCTGCTGCGCAACTGTGAGAAAATAGCGCAGTACACGCAGTTCCATAAGGCGCCTCCTTGGGAATGATGGCTCGTTTCCCTTATTATAGAAGAAAACAACCATGCCTGCAAGGCATTTCATGAAATATAACCCAGGCATTTGCCATCTGGAGAAATTGGGTTTACACTAAAAACAGATTTTCTAACGATATGGCAGACGAAAGGAGGGCACTATGCTCAAGATTCAAATTGGTCCGGTGGCGTTGCAGGCCTCTCTGGCTCAAACTGCGGCCGCCCGGGCGCTGGAGGCGATGCTGGCCTCTGGCCCGGTACAAGTCCCGGTGGAAAACTACGGCGGGTTTGAAAAGGTGGGGCAGCTGCCCCAGAGACTGCCCCAGACAGACGACTGGCTCACCGCCCAGCCGGGGGATATCCTGCTGTTTCAGGGGGATTCGATTGTACTGTCCTATGGTTCCAATGCCTGGGACTATACCCGGCTGGGCCGAATCGAAGACCCTGCCGGAGCCCGTCTGGCGGAGGTTCTGCGAGGCCCGGAGCGGGAAATCACTCTTTCTCTGTGCTGAGCGAAAAAAGCAGACCATTTGATACGGATTTAGAGGAGGTTTTGGAACGATGGAAAAGATAGTGCAGACCGCAGGCCGGGCTTCTCTGGGGGAATTTGCCCCGGAGTTCGCCCACTACAACGACGATGTTCTGTTTGGAGAAAACTGGAATAACCAGGACATTGACCACAAAACCCGGTGTATCATCACGGTGGTGGCCCTAATGTCCTCTGGCGTGACCGATTCCTCTCTGAAATATCATCTGGAAAACGCCAAAAAGGCCGGGGTGACCCGGGCGGAGATCTCCGCTGTGATCACCCATGTAGCCTTCTATGTAGGCTGGCCCAAGGGCTGGGCGGTGTTCAATATGGCCAAGGAAGTTTGGGCAGACGGGTCCGAGGCAGAGGACGCCAAGGCCCGCCATGCCGCCGAGATGGTTTTCCCCATCGGCGCGCCCAACGATGGATTTGCCCAGTATTTCATTGGCCAGAGTTACCTGGCGCCGGTGTCCACCAGCCAGGTGGGGGTCTTTAATGTGACCTTCGAGCCGGGCTGCCGGAACAACTGGCACATTCACCACGCCGCCCAGGGCGGCGGTCAGATGCTTCTCTGCCTGGCCGGCCGCGGTTATTACCAGGAGTGGGGCAAGCCGGCTGTGGAACTTCATCCCGGCGACTGCGTCAATATTCCGGCTGGGGTCAAGCACTGGCACGGCGCCGCGCCGGACAGCTGGTTCAGTCACCTGGCCATTGAGGTGCCTGGGGAGCAGACCTCCAATGAGTGGCTGGAGGCCGTGGACGACGCTCAGTATGGGGTTCTGAAATAATCACAGCGGAACAAAAGACCCGCCCACGCAAACCATCTGGTTTGCGTGGGCGGGTCTTATTTTTCAGTGATGTAAGGGAGATCGGCGAATCAGTTGTTTTTCACTGCGATCAACAGACGGACCTTCTGGCCGGCGGCACAGCCAAAATTGTCGTACCAGCCGATCAGGGTGTATTCCTCGGTGTTCACCTGGGAAAGGGTGGTGGGGAAATACTGCCCGCTGTACCAGAGATAGACCTGCATATCATCGGCGGTTTCATAGCGGGTGTCGCCGCTCATCACATAAGCGGGGCCCAGATGATCGATGATCGTGGGCATCAGCTGGATCATATTTTTGACGCCGCCGGAAGTGGATTTGCTGACGGCCACACCGCCCGCTACCACCGGGTATTTGACGCTGGTCTGGTAGCTGACCTGCTTGCCGTCCACATAACAGACGTAGGTGGCGCCGCTGCCGAAAAAGCGCAGAATGTCGCTGACTGGCCCGGTGGTGCTGCTGGCTCCCAGGTTGAGCAGCCAGCTGGCCAGCTGACTGGTGCTGCTGGTTACCTTGCTCCAAAGGGTGCTGGTGATGCTGCCATCGATGATGCCGTACAGGATATCGCTGGTGCTGGGCAGGAGGGTGGAGACAAGGGTGCTCACCGAGCTGCCTGCGCTGGAACCGGTGGAGCCTCCGCCGGTGGAGGTGCCAAGGGCGGACTGAATGGCGGAGTCGATCTGATCGCCCACAACGGTGGTCAGGTTTTTGACGTCGTCCAGGGTGGCGTACTCCCACAGATCGCCGGTGACGTCGTCCAGAATCAGCCGGTCGATCTCACCGTTTTCGTTCAGAGTGTAATACCGGATATCCGATTCAGAGAGAGTTACCCCCGATAGGCGGCTGGGACGAATCGTCCCAGCCACACCCTCCGACGTTGTATCCAGAATTTCGATGTTGTTGGCGAAGGAATAGCTGCCCAGGGAAGAACCGTCGGCAGAAACTGTTCCCGCGATGGATTTGGAGTTCAGGGCCTGGATGTGCTCGCCCTCGGCATCCACGGTGATCTCCACCAGCCAGCCGGCGGGGTAGTTGAGCTGTTTGTCTACGTTGACGGTTCGGGTCACCCCATCGGTGCAGAGGACGGAAACCGCCTGAAGAACGTCGGCACCGTTGCTCTCTACCAGATTGCGGGTGGAGGTTTGCACGACACCGTAAAAGGCGGTGTCTGCCTGTTCGCCGGTCAGAACCTGTACTACTTCATTGTTCATGCCCAGCAGCAGGGTGACTACCTGGCCCACGCCGCCGCCGGAGAGGGAGGAGAGGGTGTAGGCTGCCGAGGCATCCGCGATGGTGTACTCGGTGCCGGCCACCGTCACCGAGGTGGGAGCGCTGGCGCTGGGAGCGACCGCGGTCACCCGGCCAGCTGCCCGGCGGGTATAGATCCAGATGGTGCGGGTGCTCTCGCTGTAATAATAGACATCGTACTGGTTCAGCTCAAGGGAGGTTGTAATCTCATCGTTCCGGTAGATGGCCACCGGCTCGAAAGGCAGGGTAGTGGAGGCCCCAGCCACAAAGGGGCCTTTCAGGTTGCTGAGCAGAACCGAGGAGGTGTCCACCTTGCCGTTGTTGACGGTAAAGCCCAGAGTGGTGGCGTAGACCTGGCCGTCTTTGGTGTTGGCCGTCAGGGCGTTGTAGAGCAGCACAGCGCCATCCTCCAGGGTCAGGGCTTCGCCCTGGCTCCGGCTCAGGCCGGCACGCAGGCCTAGGGCCTCGGCTTTGTTCAGCTGCGCCGCCGGGAAAGAGCCGCTCAGGGTGGTGATGTCATAGCCCAACAGGCAGAGCGCTGCGGTGCAAGCTTCTTCCAGGGTGACGGCGTTGTCCGGACGGAAGCTGCCGTCGGTGTAGCCGCTCATCCAGCCATTTTGTACGGCGATCCGAATGTAGGGGGCCCAGGAGGAACTGCCGTCCACGTCAGTGAACAGGGTGCCGATGCTGCTCTGGCTGCCGACGCTGGTGCGGTAAGCGGAAAAAGCCGTCAGCAGCCGGGCCAATTGTCCCCGGGTGAGAGGGGCCGAGAGATCCGCGGTCTGTTCCGTGGTCATGCCGCCCAGAGAGACGGCTGTTTGAATGGCGGTGTTGTTGCCGGCAGCTGTGGCCGGCACCGCAAGGGCGGTGATGGCCAGGCACACAGCCAGAAAAAATGCGAGAAACCGTTTTTTCATAGGGGTTATATCCTCTCTTTCCTTAATCATACCGCAGCGCCTCGATGGGGTTGAGCCGGGCGGCGCGCTTGGCGGGCAGATAACCGAACAGAATGCCGATGCCCACAGAGATACTGAACGCCACCAGGATGGAGCTTATGGACGGCTGGACCGAGAGGTTCATGTCCGAGACCAGCATGGGCAGGACCATATTCAACGCCGTGGAGATCAGATAACCGATCGCGATGCCGAGGGTGCCGCCCAGGGCCGAGGTGGTGGCCGCTTCAACAACGAACATCAGAAGGATCACTCGCTCTTTGGCGCCCAGCGCCTTGCGGATGCCGATTTCCCGGGTGCGCTCGGTGACCGAGACCATCATAATGTTCATGATGCCGATGCCGCCCACCAGCAGCGAGATGCCGGCGATGGTGGTCAGAACGGTAATCACCATGTTGATGGTCTGGGTCATGGTTTCCAGCAGTTCGCTCATGCTGGTAATAAAGTATCCGTTGTCAGAGTTAAAGATTTTATACAGCCCCTGCTCGAAAACTTTCTTGGCCTGGCTGGCGTTGTTTTCGTCGGTGAGCACCGCAATGTAGGAGCCCGCCGTATTCTGTTTTGAGAGCCGCAGGGCGGTGGTGTAGGGAACATAAACATAATCGTCCTCGCTGCCTTCCTGGGAGCTGGGGTCGGTCACCTTGGCTTCCAGAACCCCCACGATGGTGAATCGGTCAGAGCCGATTTTAATGGTTTGGCCCACCGCATTGCCGCCGTAGGCCACCCGGTTGAGGTAGTCGCCGATCACACAGACCTTTTTGTTTTCCATCAGATCCACGTACAAAAGGCCACGGCCCTCGGCCACCTTATAGTTATCAATGGAGAGGTAATCCTCGCTCACGCCGCTCACAGAGGTCCGGCTGTAGGTATCGGAGCCCACCTTGGCGGTGCTGGTGATGCTGACCATGGGGGAGATAGCGGAGAAATATTCGGGGTGACTCTCTGCAATGGCCACCACATCCTCCACGGCGGCAACTCGCTGGCCATGGCCCATAATGGTGATGGTGATCAGATTGGTGCCCATGGAAGAGAAACTGTCTTTCATGGAAGTGGTCAGGCCATTGCCCAGGCCCACAATTACGATGACAGCCATCTCGCCGATGATGATGCCCAGCATGGTAAGAAAGGTACGGAATTTGTTGCTCCAGACGTTTTGCAGCGCCTGGCGGAAGGTATCATAGATCATGAGCGTACCTCCCGTCCCGGCTGGCTGAGCTGGGCTCCCGGCTGCACCACCGCATCCGGCGCATGGGCATCCCCATCGTAAACCACCCGGCCATCCTCCAGCCGGATGATTCGCTCGGCCTGTACGGCAATGGAATTATCGTGGGTAATCAGGACCACCGTGTGTCCCTGGCGATGAAGATCCTGCAAAAGCCCCAGAACTTCCCGGCTGGTGTGGGAGTCCAAAGCGCCGGTGGGCTCGTCTGCCAGCAATACTGCCGGGTCGTGGACCAGGGCACGGGCGATGGAAACTCGCTGCTGCTGGCCGCCCGAAAGCTGGTTGGGCTTGTTGTACAGCTTGTTGCCCAGCCCCACCTGTTCCAGGGCGGCCTTGGCCCGGGCCCGGCGCTCGCTGCGGGGGACGTTGGCGTAAACCAGAGGAACTTCTACATTTTCCAGCAGGGTGAGCCGGGGCAGCAGGTTGTATTGCTGGAAGATAAAGCCCAGCTGGTTGTTCCGTACCTCGGCCAGCTGCTCGGATTTCATCCGGCCCACATCCTGGCCGTCCAGACGGTATCGGCCCGCGGTGGGGACATCCAGACAGCCGATGATGTTCATGCAGGTGGATTTGCCCGAACCGGACTGCCCCACAATGGCCACAAACTCGCCCTTATTGATCTTCATGGAGATGTGATCGGCCGCTTTCACGGTGGTGTCGCCCATCTGATAATACTTGCAAACCGAGTCAAACTCAATCAGAGGTCTCATCAGAAGTCACCTCCCGGACCGCCGGGGCCGATTGCCATCGCAAAGGATTCACCGTCCCGGGTTGCTGTGGCGGCGGAAGCGCTGTAAGCAATGGTATCGGTTTCTTCAAGACCGCTGGTGACCTCGATATAATCGTTGTCGCTGACACCGGTTTCCACCTTGACGTAGACATAACCCTCCGGGGCGGTCATGTCGGAGACGGCATTGGCCGCGCTGGGGGAGTCCTTTGTCACCAGAACATAGCTGCCCCGGACCAGTGCCGCATTGGGGATGGAAAGAGCATTTTCGGCGTTGGCTACGGTGATGTCGGCTGTGGCGTTCATGCCGGGCATCAGCTCACCGGTGTCGTCGATCCGAACTGTGACAGGGTAGGTGGTGGTGCCTGCGGTGGTGGTGCCGGTGACCAGAACGCTGGTCACAACGCCGGAGAAGGTTTTATCCGAGACAGCGTCCACGGTAATCACGGCGTTCTGCCCTTCGTCCACCGAGAGAATGTCCAGTTCGTCGATGTTCAGGGTCATTTCCAGATAGCTCAAATCGTAAATAGTGCACAGGGCGTTGTCGGTACTGCTCCCGGTGGTGATCTTCTCACCGGCTTTGACGTTCTTTTTCACGATGATGCCGCTGATGGGGGCGGTAATGGTATAATTGTCCAGCTGCTGCTGGGTCTTTTCCATAGAGAGCTGAGCGCTGCGCAGGTTGTTGGAGGCAGACTGAATCTGCTTGGTCAGCGCGCTGTCCGACAGCTGAACCAGGGCGTCATTGGCGCGGACGGAGCTGCCCGGGGTGACGCAGAGGGCGGCCACAGTGCCGCCGGCAGAGGCGGTGATTTTCTGTTCCCGCTGGTAGCTGAAGTGCGCCGAGGAGAGGGAGCCCACCCCGTTGATGGTGGCGGCCGCGGCCTGGGCGGTGGTCAGACTGCCGGGGTTGGTCACCGCAATGGTGACGGTGCGGGCCATAATACTGCCGGAGCTGCTGAGCTGGTCGGCGCCCGAGATGGATTCCACCACGCCCTGCACCGTCTCGAAGGTGCCGCTGAGGGTAATGGTGGCGCTCTGGCCCACAGCAAAGGAGGCGGCATCCACGGCGGGGAACTCCAGGGTCAGCAGCATGACGCTGTCGTCCCGCAGAACGGCCAATTCCTGGCCAGCCTGGACCGTGTCACCCACCCGCACCGAGAAGGAAACCAGAGTGCCTGCCGAAGGGGCGCGGACATATTGGGCGTCCACCGCCTCGTCGTAGCTGCGCTGAGCCTGCTCCAGAGAGATCTGGGCGGTCTCGAGCTCGTTGGAGGCATCGGAACTGTCGAGGACATAGAGCACTTCGCCCTGTTCAACATAATCGCCCACTTCAAAATCGGCGCTCAGGACGGTGCCCTGCACCAGAGAGGTGACGTTGTAGCTGTCTGCGGCAGTAATGGTGCCGGAGTTGCTCAGGGTGTTGGTGATATTCCGCCGCTCGGGGCTGGTTTCAATATAATCCAGCGCCGTAGTGGCTGCGGGCTTGGCCCGGAGTTTGGGGACCAGAATCGCCGCGCCAACCGCGAGCACACAGGCTCCGGCGGCGAGGCGCTTCCAGTTCTTTTTACAAAAGGATAACAACGAGGGGCGGCTGGTGCGGGCATCTGAGGCCGCGATTTCAATCTGGACCTCCTGCTCGCTCCGCTCTTCCGGCTTTTTCTTGCGCAGCATTCTAATACAAACCTCCTGATTATTCTGGCGCGGCGGCAGGATCTGCCGCCGGATAAACGGGCCGTTTGCGCCGCAAGGCGCGCACGACCCGATGATAAAACTATACCACGGTCCCACCTTAAAACAAGTCGAACACCGAATTTTTCATCCTTATTTAATCAGCTTTTCACCAATTTCTGTATTTTCATACAAATCTATCACAAATTAAGAAGTCGTTTGGGGCTTTGGCCCGGCGGGCCGGGGCCTGCGTTGCGGGCTTTTCTTGCAGCGAGATCCATTCAAACCTCCATTCCTTGATGAGGACTCTGGCACTATACCATAGAATACGAATAAAGGTCCGTCAGTCCTGCATGCTCCAAGGCTTGTTTCTACGGTCGCGGGCCGGCTCGGTGGACGGGGGACTACTCTGACTTTACCACTTCCACTAAGGGGAAGGTCAAGAAAAATTTGCAAAATTCCATACCATCGGCAGCCGGCGGCCTGTTGAGGGGCTCTCCGAGAAACGAATCCTCTCGGATCTCTGCTGGTCTGTTTTGAAAAGCACCGGGATAATGATATAGAGCAGCTTTTGGTAAAAGGCTCCGGAGGGTTGACGCCGCTGGGGAAATATGATATCCTATCCATGGTTAGCGGCCGCTAATTGCGGCTGCTGCTATTTTGCGAGCGATGTTAGCCACAACTAACATTCGGCCTTTACAGCCTCAATCTCAGGGTGTGCGGCCGGCGGAAAAGGGAGAACAGGATATGATGATCAATAAAAAGCTGATCGGGATGGTCGGCGAGAGCAGGCGGTATATTGCCGCCAATGTGGCGTTCCAGTGGTGCGCCCTGGGGGCAAACCTTGTTTTGATTGGCAGCATCTGCCGTTTGCTGGAGCGGCTTTACCGGGGGACTGTTTTGGCAGAAGATTTGACTCTGACAGCAGGCGTGGTGCTGGGGGCGGTGGCAGTTCGGTTCGGCTGTGCCATCGGCGCGGCCCGAATGAGTTATTTATCCAGCAGGGCCGTCAAGCGGGTTCTGCGGGAGAAAATCTACCAGAAACTCCTGCGGCTGGGTGCGGGCTATAAACAGCATGTCCAGACCAGCGAGGCTGTTCAGGTGGCGGTGGAAGGGGTGGACCAGCTGGAAACCTACTTTGGAGCGTATCTGCCCCAGTTCTTTTATGCAATGCTGGCCCCCCTGACCCTTTTTGCGGCCCTCAGTTTTGTCAATCTGCCCTCGGCGTTGCTGCTGCTGGTCTGCGTGCCGCTGATTCCGGCCGCCATTGCGGCGGTCCAAACCTGGGCGAAAAAACTGCTGAGCAAATATTGGAACCAGTATACAGCCCTGGGGGATACCTTCCTGGAAAATTTGCAGGGCCTGACCACCTTAAAGGTTTATCAGGCAGATGCCTTTAAAAACGAGGAAATGAACCGGGAATCGGAGAAATTCCGCCGGATCACCATGAAGGTGCTGACCATGCAGCTCAATTCCATTACCATCATGGACCTGATTGCCTACGGCGGCGCTGCGGCCGGGATGATTCTGGCGGTGAGCCAGTTCCGCGCGGGGCGGGTGGGGC
>OEQR01000136.1_pt1 | contig 11718 bp, 9 predicted proteins | sample 1539761 | NCBI WGS metagenome assembly OEQR01 (sample SAMEA3891879, study PRJEB23780) | metagenome | biome: terrestrial biome; feature: animal house; material: Caecal content | place: Italy | collected 2015-05-05 | reverse complement strand
CTGAAACCCGAGATCGTGGAAAAGGGGATCGACTTCATCATCGTGCGGGAGCTGATCGGCGGCGTCTACTTCGGTGAACACCGCACCGACACCCTGCCCAATGGCGAAAAGCAGGCGGTGGACCTGATGCCCTATTCCGAGCACGAGATCGAGCGAATCGGCCGGATCGGCTTTGAAACCGCTCAGAAGCGCCGCAAGAAACTCTGCTGCGTGGACAAAGCCAACGTCCTGGACACCAGCCGTCTGTGGCGGAGCGTCATGCACCGACTCCAGGCCGAGTACCCCGACGTGGAGTACAGCGAAATGTTCGTGGATAACTGCGCCATGCAGATCGTCAAGAACCCGGCTCAGTTCGATGTCATCGTCACCGAGAATATGTTCGGCGACATCCTCTCGGACGAGGCTTCCATGATTACCGGTTCCATCGGGATGATCCCCTCCTCCTCTCTGGGCGAGGGCACCCGGGGCCTCTACGAGCCGATCCATGGTTCCGCCCCCGACATCGCGGGCCAGAACATCGTCAACCCCACGGCCTGCATCCTCTCGGCGGCCATGATGCTGCGGTACAGCTTCGGGATGGCCGAGGAGGCCGACGCCATCGAGAACGCGGTGGGGGCTGTGCTGGACAAGGGCCTGCGCACCGCCGACAACATGAGCGAGGGCTGCAAATGCCTCTCCTGCTCCGGCATGGGCGACGCCATCCTGGAAGCATTGGGCTAATATAAACAACCAAACAAAGAAAGACAGCGATCGGATTTCCACATCCGGCCGCTGTCTTTTGTTTTGGAGAACGTTGCCGCTTTTTTGAAAAAAAGCGGCGCAAAAAACTTTTCAGACAAAACCCGCATTCTGCGGGTTTTACCAGTGGAATATAAATCTTATTCCCGCAGGCTGCGCTCCTCCTTGAGCTTTTTCCGCAGGGTCCAGAGCTTCCGGCAGCCCCGCCCAATCCAGACCAGCATTGCAAAGCAGATGGCCACCATCAGCACTGCAAAGGGCAGTTCCTCCAGCCATCCCCGCTGGATGTAGAGCCGAATGCTGTTCAAATTCATCACAAAGTTCAGTACAATCATCCCGAAAAGAACGACCGCCCACCAAAAGACCCGCTCCACATGGGCCAGCCGGCTGTCCAGGTCCGAGAACAGTTCAAAGGGCCCCTCCGCCGTCTTTTTCCGGAAATACACCCAGTTTTTCAGCTTGCCCACATATTCTGCGCCGGTGCCCCGGACAAACCAGATGTACTCCTGGTTTTCTTCTTTTTCCGGGCTGCCGTTCATCATCTCCAGCCGGACGGTGTACTCCCCCGGCTGGCAGCGAGTGAACACATATCGGAAGAAATGCACTTCTTCCAGCGCCCAGCCCTCGGCCGCCATCCGGTTAAGCCAGGCTTCTTCCTCTTCGTACTGCCAGAGCCAATAAACTCTCCAGACCGTCTTTCGGTTCTTTCCCGCTTCGCTCATTTTTCCTCGCCCTCCTTATCCTCTGTCGTTCCCAGCACGGCCCGCCCGTTGCGGACCAGCTCCTCCAGCCGGACCAGCTCCTGCCGCAGCACCGCCTGCCCCGCCGGGGTGATGCAATATTTTTTCTGGCGGCTGTCTGCGCTGCCCAACGCCCCTTCGATCCAGCCCTTGCCGCTCAGGGTGTTCAGTGCCCCGTAGAGGGTGCCCGCCGCCAGATGCACCCGGCCCCCGCTCATCCGCTCTGTCTCCTGCATGATGCCGTAGCCGTGCCGCGGCTGGTTCAGCGAGAGCAGAATATAAAAGACCGCCTCGGTCAACGCCGAAGTTTCGCTCATCCTGTCCCCTCCTCTCACTATATCGTCCGCCGATATATCCGTCTTCATTATATCGGATGCCGATATAATTGTAAAGAGGATTTTCCCGCTTTCGCTCCTGTTTATGATGAATGCATTTCATTTGACAAATCAATTTTGGTATCTTATACTAAAAAACATCCGGCAGTACCCGCCGGGAGCAAGCGGCCTTTCCTTTCGCGTCTGTGCGAGCGACCGCACGGGCCCAAAAGAAGGGGCCGCTTTTCCCATTGGGTGGGCGCGCCGCGCCCGGACTATTTTTCAGGATAAGGAAGTTGCACTACCATGCTGACACTGGATAAAATCTACCACGCCGCCTTTGTGCTCAAAGACGTCGCCCGCAAAACCGACCTGATCGAAGCCCCCCGCCTGGCCAGTGACTGCCAGATTTACCTCAAGACCGAGAACTTGCAGGCCACCGGCAGTTTCAAGGTCCGGGGCGCTTATTACAAGATCAGCCAGCTTTCCGCCGAGGAGCGGGCCAAGGGCGTCATCGCCTGCTCGGCGGGCAACCACGCCCAGGGCGTGGCCCTGGCCGCTACCCGGATGGGGATCAAGAGCATCGTCTGCATGCCGGACGGCGCCCCCATCATGAAGGTGGAGAGCACCAAGCACCTGGGCGCCGAGGTCTGTCTGGTGCCCGGCACCTACGACGATGCCCACGACAAGGCTGTGGAGCTCCAGGCTGAGACCGGCATGACCTTCATCCATCCCTACGACGACGAGCTGGTCATCGCGGGCCAGGGCACCATCGGCCTGGAAATCCTGGACCAGCTGCCCGACCTGGACGCCGTGATCGTCCCCATCGGGGGCGGCGGCCTGATCTCGGGCGTAGCCTTCGCCATCAAATCCCTCCGGCCGGAGGTCAAGGTCTACGGCGTCCAGTCCGCCGGGGCTCCCAGCATGTACCTCTCGCTGCTGGAACACAAGTACCAGACCTTGGCCACCGCCTCCACCTTTGCCGACGGCATCCAGGTCAAGACCCCCGGCGAGCTGACCTATGAGCTCTGTGAAAAATACGTGGATCAGGTGGTCACCGTCAGCGAGGACGAAACCGCCGCCGCCATCCTCTCCCTGATGGAGAACCAGAAGCTGGTGGCCGAGGGCGCAGGCGCCGTATCTGTGGCCGCCGCCCTCTTCCACAAGCTGCCCCTGGAGGGCAAAAAAGTGGTCTGCCTGGTGTCGGGCGGCAACATCGACGTCAACATCCTGAACCGGGTCATCACCCGGGGCCTGGTCATGAGCGGCCGGAAAGCCAACCTGATGATCGCCCTGGAGGACAAGCCCGGCCAGCTGACCCTGGTCTCCAAGATCGTGGCCCAGTGCGGCGGCAATGTGGTGTCGGTCCAGTACGATGGCTCCGACCCCAACATGCCCATCGCCAGCTGCTTTTTGAAACTGGGTCTCGAGACCCGGGACGCCGCCCAGATCGAGCAGATCCGGGCCGAGCTGACCAAAGCCGGGTTCCAGCTGGTCACCGAGCGGGCCTGAACCATTTTTTCAAAACCATAAAAAGGAGAGCTGAAACATGAAGGTTATTTCCACCCAGAACGCCCCCGCCGCCATCGGCCCTTACAGCCAGGCCATCGACCTGGGGAACATGGTCTTTGTCTCGGGCCAGATCCCCGTAGACCCCGCCACCGGCACCATGGCCGACACCATCGAGGCCCAGGCCCGCCAGAGCCTGGCCAACCTGAAGGCCATCCTGGCCGAGGCCGGGCTGACCATGGCCAACGTGGTCAAGACGGTGATCTTCCTGGCCGACATCAACGACTTCGCAGCGGTCAACGCCGTCTATGCCGAGGCGTTCGCCGAGCCCTACCCCGCCCGCAGCTGCGTCCAGGTAGCCGCCATCCCCAAGGGCGCCCGGGTCGAGATTGAGTGCATCGCCGTCCGGAACTAATTTGACGCAAAGATAACAAGCAACGCCCCCGCCGCATTTCTCCGGCAGGGGCGTTGTTATTTGTATGGGAATTTATGGTCCAGTTTGTGGGGTTATTTCTGCACCCCGGCCATGCACTGCTCGATAAATTGCCGGGCCACCCGGGGGCTGCGGCCCCCCGCCCGGATGGCGAAGGCCTCGGCCTTGACCAGCAGCTGATCCAAAGGCATCTGGACCCCGTACTGCTTGGCCAGCTCGGTGAGGATGGCCTCGAACCGGGCCTTCTCCGGCCGCTGGAAGGTGACCGTCAAGCCGAACCGGGCCGACAGGCTCATGAGCTCCTGACGGGTGTCGGCCTCGTGGATGTCATCGCCGGTGCGGTCGGTGAGGGTCTCTTTGATCAGGTGGCGGCGGTTGGAGGTGGCATAGACCGCGATATTCTGAGCCCGGCCCCCCACGCTGCCCTCCAGAATGGCCTTGAGGGCGGCGAAGTTGTCGTCGTTGGCCGTAAAGCTCAGATCGTCGATGAAGAGGATAAACTTGAGGGGGTTGGCCGCCAGGCTGTCCATCAGGTCGGGGATCTGGTAGAGCTGGTTCTTCTTGACCTCCACCAGCCGCAGGCCCTCGGCGGCGTATTCGTTGGCGATGGCCTTGACGGCGCTGGATTTGCCGGTACCCGCGTCGCCGTAGAGCAGCACGTTATTGGCGGGCATCCCGGCCAGCAGGGCCTTGGTGTTGGCGATGACCTTTTCCCGCTCCCGCTCGTAGCCCGGCAGCTCCGAAAGCCGCTGGGGGTCGGGGTATTTCACCGGCACCAGATGGCCCTCGTCCACCGTGAAAACGTGGTACTTGGCGAACATTCCGTACCCCTTGCGGCCCACCTGGTCCAGGCGCTTGAGATAAGCGGCGGCAAGGTCGGTTTCGGCGGTCTCCCACCGGGGCAGGAAGGCCAGGGCCGCCCGCTCCGCCTCGGGCAAACCCGCCAGCAGATCCTCCAGGGTCAGGCCGCCCAGCTGCTGCAAAAAGTCCAGCTCGCTTTTCAGCGCCCCTTCCAGCACCGCCGGGTGCTGGCCGTGGGCCCACCGGCGAACACAGATATTCTCGCTCTCCAAAACAGCCGCTGAGAGATACTCGCTCCAGTTGGGGGTCGTCTCAAAGAGCGCCGCCTCAAACTCCCCCGCCGCGCTGGCCAGGGCGGCCGCAGTGCAGCCGGGCCGGGCGGCGGTATCTACCAGGGCGACCAGTTTTTCCATCACCGGGTCGGCCAAAAGCCCCCGGAAAATCACAAGCCCATGCAGCCGGGCGTTCCATTCTTTCAGTTCCATGATACCAGCTTCCTTTGATCCAGGTTTGCGCCAAAAAGGCAGTCGTTTGTTCCTTTATCAGTATATCCCGGGGCCCTTATTCCTGCAAGAGATAACGAATGTTTTTCATCTTGTAGTTTGTTCTCTTTGACAAAAGTATTGATTGACAAAACGGGAACTTTTTAGTATAGTAAATTGCAACAAATGTAAATGCGCTGATGGGAAAAAGTAACGCATGACCTCTGTTTTTCAGAGAGCTGCCGGGCGCTGCGAGGCAGCAGACACGCCGTGCGCGAAATCCTCCCGGAGCAGCCTGTTGAAGGGCATTGTCCTTGTAAGCAGAGCCGGTTGCATCCGTTACCATGCAGGGCCTTGTTTGAGGCCTACGAGCGGGCGCGGCCCAACGCCGCGTCAACGAGAGTGGTACCGCAGAGAGCTTATTGTTAAGGTCTTTGTCTCTTGGTTTGCAGGGGACGAAGGCTTTTTTCTTTATCCGTTCCCCTGTTCCCCGCCCTATCACTCAGCGAAAAGAGAGAGGAGAAACAGATCATGCTGCTGAACGGTTCTCAAATTTTTGTCGAGGTGCTCTGCGAGCAGGGCGTCGATACAATTTTCGGCTACCCCGGCGGCGCTGTGCTGAACCTGTACGACGAACTGTATAAGAATTCGGACCGGATCACCCATATCCTGACGGCCCACGAGCAGGGCGCCTCCCACGCAGCGGACGGCTACGCCCGCGCCACCGGCCGCACCGGCGTCGTGCTGGCCACCAGCGGCCCGGGCGCCACCAACCTGGTCACCGGCATCGCCACCGCTTATATGGACAGCATCCCCATGGTGGCCTTTACCGGCAACGTGGGCACCAGCCTGCTGGGCCGGGACAGCTTCCAGGAAGCCTACATTGAGGGCATCACCATGCCCATCACCAAACACAACTTCACCGTCCGCCGGGTGGAGGATCTGGCCGATACCATGCGGGCAGCCTTCCGGATCGCCCAGAGCGGCCGCAAGGGCCCGGTGCTGGTGGATATCCCCAAGGATGTCACCGCCAACAAGTGCGAGTTCACCCACCAGCAGCCCGAGCAGATCCGCACCGTCACCACCTTTGACGAGGAGCGGGTGGCCCAGGCCGCCGAGATTATCAACGGCGCCCAGCGGCCTCTGATCTACTTTGGCGGCGGCGTCCGGAGCGCGGCCAGCTGCCAGCCCCTGCGGGATCTGGTCCACAAGGCCGGCATCCCCGCCACCTATACCCTGATGGCGGCGGGTGTGGTGCCCTACGGCGACCCCCTGAATCTGGGCATGATCGGCATGCACGGCTGCTACACCGCCAACCGGGCCGTCAACGAGGCCGACGTGGTCATCGCCATCGGCACCCGGTTCTCCGACCGTGTGGCCCTGAAACCCAGCACCTTCGCCAAGAAAGCCACCATCATCCAGATCGACATCGACCCCAGCGAGATCGGCAAGAACGTGGACATTGACCTGTCCATTGTGGGGGATGCGGCCTATATCCTGCGGGCCATGCTGCCCATGATCGAGCCCGCCCAGCACGATGAGTGGATGGCTCTGATCCACGACTGGCAGTCCCACGACTACCATCCCAAGTCCGACCCCAGCCGTCTGATGCCCCACCAGGTCATCGGCGAGGTGTGCAGCCAGTGCGGCCCCGAGGCCGTCTACGTCACCGACGTAGGCCAGCACCAGATGTGGGCCGCCCAGTACCTGCGCCACGCCAAGAGCCGCGGGTTCATCACCAGCGGAGGCCTGGGCACCATGGGCTTCGGCTACGGCGCCGCCATCGGCGCCCAGATGGCCCTCGGGAGGGATCAGCGGGTGGTGATGTTCACCGGCGACGGCTCCTTCCACATGAACCTGAACGAGGCCTGCACTGCCGTCAGCTACGAGCTGCCCATCATCACTGTTATCTTTAACAACCAGGTGCTGGGCATGGTCCGCCAGTGGCAGACCAGCTTCTACGGCAAACGCTACTCCCAGACCGACCCCCACCGCAAGACCGACTACGTCAAGCTGGCCGAGGGCTTCGGGCTGAATGGCTACCACTGCGAGACTCTGGCCGAGTTCCAGGCTGCTTTCGCCGAGGCACTGACCCGCAAGGGCCCCACCTGGATCGAGTGTGTCATCGACAAGGACGAGAAGGTCCTGCCCATGATCCCCGCCGGCGGCGACATCAACGATATCATCATGGATTGAGGGAGGGAAAACCATGCAACAAACTGTACAGCGCAAGGTGGTCAGCCTTTTGGTGGATAACCAGTCCGGCGTTCTGGCACGGGTTTCCAGCCTGTTCTGCCGCCGGGGCTTCAACATCGACAGCCTGACCGTTTCGGCCACCAACGACCCCACCGTCAGCCGGATCACCATTACTGTCCTGGCCAACAACGAGCGGGAGCTGGAGCAGCTGCTGCTCCAGACCGAGCGGCTGGAGGTGACCCGCCAGGTCTTTGTCCTGGACGAGGCCAAGACCCTGCAGCGGGAGCTGCTGCTTTTGAAAGTGGCCGCCACCGTGGCCAACCGGGCCGAGCTGCGGGAGATCGCCAGCATCTACAAGGCCAAGATCATCGACCTGTCCCCCGACAGCATGGTCTTTGAGCTGACCGGCAAACCCCAGAAGATCGACGCGTTCCTCTTGATGTTCGAGGGGTACACCATTCTGGAGCAGTGCCGCACCGGCGTCACCGCCCTGGAGCGGGGCGGGATGCACCAGCACATGCAGAAGCCCGCCCAGGAGATCCGGGCGGCCCAGCTGCCTCTGCCCGGCACCTGCTGCCCCCGCTGAGCCTGATTTTCCGCCCCGATGCGGGCCGAAAAATAGATTGCTTTGAAACACCAAAATTATAAAATTGCAAAAAAGGAGATCATCACTATGGCAATCAAGAAATACTACGACAGCGACTGCAACCTGGGCGTCCTCGACGGCAAGACCGTGGCCGTGATCGGCTTCGGCAGCCAGGGCCACGCTCACTCCGAGAACCTGGCCGAGAGCGGCGTCAACGTGGTGGTCGGCCTGCGCAAGGGCTCCGGCCACTGGGAGAAGGCCGCCAAGTTCGCCGAGACCCACGACAACTTCAAGGTCATGGAGGTCGAGGAGGCTGCCAAGGCCGGCGACGTGGTCATGATGCTGGTGCCCGACGAGCTGTGCGCTGACATCTACAACAAGCAGGTTGCCCCCTACATGACCGAGGGCAAGGCTCTGGCTTTCGCTCACGGCTTCAACATCCACTTCAAGACCATCGTGGCCCCCAAGAACGTGGACGTCATCATGATCGCCCCCAAGGGCCCCGGCCACACCGTCCGCAGCCAGTACATTGAGGGCCACGGCGTGCCCAGCCTGATCTGCGTGGAGCAGGACTACACCGGCAAGGCCAAGGAGATCGCTCTGGCTTACGCTTCCGGCATCGGCGCAGGCCGCGCCGGCATCCTGGAGACCACCTTCAAGGAAGAGACCGAGACCGACCTGTTCGGCGAGCAGGCGGTTCTGTGCGGCGGCGTCTGCGAGCTGATCCACGCAGGCTTCGACACCCTGGTGGAGGCTGGCTACGCCCCCGAGATGGCTTACTTTGAGACCTGCCACGAGATGAAGCTGATCGTTGACCTGATCAACGAGGGCGGCTTCTCCAAGATGCGCTACTCCATCTCCAACACCGCCGAGTACGGCGACTACCGCACCGGCAAGCGCCTGATCACCGAGGAGACCCGCAAGGAGATGAAGAAGATCCTGACCGAGATCCAGGACGGCACCTTCGCCTCCGAGTTCCTGACCGAGATGAGCGATAAGGGCGGCCGGAAAGTCCACTTCCTGGCACAGCGCCGCATCCAGAACGACCACCCCATCGAGAAGGTGGGCGCTGAGCTGCGCAGCATGATGAGCTGGCTGAAGAAGTAAGCTCTCCCCCTATTTACAACCCGCGAAACGCCGGCTTCGACGCATCTGCCGCCGGAGCCGGCGCTTTGTTTTTCGAGGAGGTTATTCCGATGAGAAGCGACAACGTGACCAAAGGCTCGGAGCGCGCCCCCAACCGAAGCCTGTTTTACGCCCTGGGCTACACCCCCGAAGAGCTGGACCGCCCCCTGATCGGCGTGGTTTCGGCTTACAGTGAGATCGTGCCCGGCCACATGAACCTGGACAAGCTGGCCGACGCCGTCAAAGCGGGCGTCGAGATGGCGGGCGGCACCCCCATTCTGATCCCGGCCATTGGCGTCTGCGACGGCATCGCCATGGGCCATGTGGGCATGAAGTACAGCCTGGCCAGCCGCGAGCTGATCTGCGACAGCGTGGAGACCATGTTCATGGCCCACCAGCTGGACGGCCTGGTTCTGGTGCCCAACTGCGATAAGATCGTTCCCGGCATGGTGATGGCCGCAGTGCGGATGGATATCCCCGCGGTGGTCTGCTCCGGCGGCCCCATGCTGGCGGGCAGCTACGGCGGCGAGGAGGTCAGCCTCTCCAAGATGTTCGAGGCCGTGGGCGCCTATAAAGCCGGCATGATCACCGAGGACCAGCTGGAGGACTGCACCTGCAACTGCTGCCCCAGCTGCGGCAGCTGCTCGGGCATGTACACCGCCAACAGCATGAACTGCCTGTGCGAGGCCATCGGCATCGCCCTGCCCGGCAACGGCACCATTCCCGCCGTCTACTCCAAGCGGCTCCAGCTGGGCAAGCACGCCGGCATGGCCATCATGGAATTGGTGAAGAAGGGCGTCACCGCCCGGCAGATCATCAACGAGCGGTCCATCCGAAACGCCCTGGCCTGCGACATGGCCCTGGGCTGCTCCACCAACACGGTGCTGCACCTGCTGGCCATCGCCTATGAGGCAGGGGTGCCCATCGACCTGGCCCTCTTCAACGAGATCAGCGCCAAGACCCCCAACCTCTGCCACCTGGCCCCGGCCGGCCCCACCCATATGCCCGACCTCTACGCGGCAGGCGGCATCCCCGCCGTTCAGGCCGAGCTGGCCAAGAAGGGCCTGCTGGATCTGGACGTGATGACCGTCACCGGCAAGACCCTGGGCGAGAACATCGCCACTGCCGTGAACCGGGACCCCAGCGTCATCCGTCCCGTGGAGAATCCCTACTCCTCCACCGGCGGTATTGCGGTGCTCCGGGGCAATCTGGCGCCGGAAGGCGGCGTGGTCAAGCGCAGCGCCGTTCTGCCGGAAATGCTGGTACACGAAGGTCCTGCCCGGGTATTTGAATGCGAAGAAGATGCCCAGGCTGCCATCAATGCCGGAAAGATTCAGCCCGGTGATGTGGTTGTCATCCGTTACGAAGGCCCCAAGGGCGGCCCCGGTATGCGGGAAATGCTGAATCCCACCTCCGCCATTATGGGCATGGGTCTGGGCAACAGCGTGGCACTGATTACCGATGGACGGTTCAGCGGCGCTACCCGTGGTGCCTGCATTGGTCATGTCTCTCCCGAAGCCGCTGCTGGCGGCGTGATCGGCGTGGTTCAGGAAGGCGACATCATCCACATTGACATTCCGGGTAGCAAGCTGGAACTGAAGATCTCCGACGAAGAGCTGGCAGCCCGAATGGCGAACTTTGTTCCCAAGAAGAAGGAACTGTCCGGTTATCTCAAGCGCTATGCTGCCTTGGTTTCCAGCGGTGCCAAGGGTGCAATTTTGAACGTATGACAAAGAACAGTCTTTCCCAATTACAGATTCGTCTGCATTCTCTGGCGATTTTCCGCAATCTTCTGAACGACCCGGTGATGGAGAGCCTGCTGGTGTACCTGGAATCTCTTCAGATTGGCCCCCTTTCTCATGCGGTGTCCTGTTATGGCCAGTTTGTCTCCCGGCTCTACGCCGCCGGGAGCACGACCCTGGCCCGGTATGTGGAGCAGCTGGCAGGTGACGACGAAAATCCCTACATCCGCCGGATCGGTCGGGGCGAAACCCCCGCTCCGGAGATGGTGGAATGCGTTCGGGCGGAATTGGATATTCTTCAAGCTGCTGCGGATTTAACCCCGGAAACCTTGCGCTCCGGGCTGGAGTGGGATGGGTATTTGCCGGTATTTCAGACAGAACCGGTGGACATTGCTGCCAGCTATCGCCACCGGTGCGAAAACATCGGCAAGCTGGGCTATGGCATCTATGCCCGTCACCGGATGTTCTATGTGGGAGACAACGGACAGATTGTCCCCGTCCACAACCCGGACAAGATTCGCCTGTCTTCCCTGATCGACTACAAGCGGGAGCAGCAGATTATTCTGGACAACACCCTGGCGCTGCTTTCCGGCAAGCCTGCCGCCAATATCCTGCTCACCGGCGATGCCGGTACCGGAAAATCCTCCACTGTAAAAGCGGTAGTCAATGAGCTTGCCTACAAGGGACTGCGGATTCTGGAAGTGCGCAAGGAACAGCTGCATGCCATTCCTGCCATTCTGGATGAGCTGAACAGCAATCCGCTGAAATTCATCCTCTTTATCGACGACCTGTCCTTTCAGAAAGATGACGACAACTTCAGCGCTCTGAAAGCCATACTGGAAGGCAGTGTTTCCGCCAAGAGCCGGAACATTGTGATTTATGCCACCTCCAACCGGCGGCATCTGGTGAAGGAAACCTTCTCCGACCGGGATGGGGACGACGTGCACCGCAACGACACCATGCAGGAACTGCTGTCGCTATCTGAACGGTTCGGCATTCAGGTAACCTTCCAGAAGCCGGACAAGAAAACCTACCTGGGCATTGTTCATCAC
>OEQR01000133.1_pt1 | contig 11941 bp, 8 predicted proteins | sample 1539761 | NCBI WGS metagenome assembly OEQR01 (sample SAMEA3891879, study PRJEB23780) | metagenome | biome: terrestrial biome; feature: animal house; material: Caecal content | place: Italy | collected 2015-05-05 | reverse complement strand
TACCCACATCCATCCCTCGGGAATTTCAAATGGCTTTTCGTCCTCGGTGATTTCAGGCAGGGGCTTTTCTTTTTTGAGTTTGCCTGACTGGATGAGGCGCTGTTTCTCGGCCTGGATCTGGGCATAAAGCTCCTGAGCAGTCCCCTCCTCCGGGCGCTGCTCTACCAGTTTGCCCTGGATGGCAAGCTGTAAAATGCTGTTTTTGAGTTCCTGCGGGGTCATTCGGCGGCACCTCCCAGGGCAGCGGTAATCTCGGCCAGGACGCGGTCGATCTCGGCGTTCAGCGAGGCTCGCTGCTCCTCATAGCGGTGGATCAGGTCCAGCGGGGCCAGGATCTCTTCTTCCTCGTGGGGATAGCCGCACTGGTCCAGGTTGTAGCCCAGCTCTTCCTCCAGCTGCCGGACGGTGAACTGCCGGGCCTTGTCGAAGCCGTCCACCGTCAGCTCCTGACGGTCGTTCCACCACGCTTCCGCCGGGGCGAAGTGTTCGAGCTTCATGGGCTTGGTCTTGCTGAAGTGCTTGTAGCCTTCGGGCATATCCAGCCGGTAGACCCAGGTGGAGCGGGTGGGACCGGTGCGGTCAAAGAACAAAATATTGGTGGTGATGGAGGTATAGGGGGAAAAGACGCTGCCCGGCAGACGGATGATGGTGTGCAGATTGAACTCATGCAGCAGCTTCTTTTTGATGTTCAGTTTGGCGTTGTCGGTGCCGAACAAAAAGCCGTCGGGCAGAATTACCGCGGCCCGCCCGCCGGGCTTGAGCCGGTACATAATGACCGACATGAACAGGTCAGCGGTTTCGCTGCTGGCCAGATCAGACGGAAAGTGGTTTTTCACGTCTGCTTTCTCACTGCCGCCGTAAGGCGGATTCATCAGAATGACATCAAAGCTGTCGGCGGCGGTATAGTCCAGCACGTCATGCAACAGGCTGTTGTCATGATAAACCCGTGGGTTATCCTGATTGTGCAGCAGCAGGTTGGTGACGCACAGCATATAGGGAAATTGCTTTTTCTCGATGCCATAGATGGAATTGCTGAAGGCTGCCTCATCTTCGGTGGTCTTAACCTGCTTGTGCAGTTCCTTCAGCCAGCTGATCAGAAAGCCGCCGGTGCCGCAGGCGAAGTCGGCCATCTGCTCCCCCACCTGGGGACGGATCATCTGGGCCATAAAGTCAGTGACAGCCCGGGGTGTGTAGAATTCGCCGGCCGAGCCTGCACTTTGCAGTTCTTTCAGAATGGTTTCGTAGATCTCGCCGAAGGCGTGGCTTTCCTCATAGTCATCCAGCTGGAGGTCATCAATGGTATTGACGACCTGCCGCAGCAGGACGCCATCTTTCATGTAGTTGTTGGCGTCGGCAAAGGTGGTCTGGACAATGGCCTTGCGGATGGGGGTATCGGCATTCACCGGAAGGTTCTTCAAAGTCGGGAACAAGGTGTTGTTGACGAAGTCCAGGAGTTTGTCTCCGGTCATCTCCTTGCCGTCTTTTCTGGCAGCCCAGTTCTCCCAGCGGCAGGGCTCTGGAATGATGGACTGATAGTTTTCATCCTCCCATTCCCAGTCTGCCTCTTTGGTGGCATATACCTTCAAAAACAGCAGCCAGGTGATCTGCTCGATGCGCTGGGCGTCGCCGTTGATGCCGGCGTCGTTGCGCATAATATCCCGCAGCCGCTTGATAAATCCAGATAAGTTACTCATAAAAATGATACCGCCTTAAACGTTTTGCTTTAAGTATGGAACAAAAGCATCGTAGAATTTCTTACTCCACTCTGCATGAAACTTGGCCATTCTTGTCCAATCCTCTTCGTTTTCGATACTTACCCCGTCGAGCGTGAGGACAATATAGGAACTCTTTTTATCATCCATTCTGAGCCAAGACACCGGTGTTCCAAGCCTCGTTTCAATCTCCTCTTTATGCTGAAACAGGAAATCAAAAGATTGTTTGTTCCTTTCTTTTTTGAAGTGTTCCAAACACAGCTCTATCTTCGCCATCTTGTAATTTGCCACGCAGGCAAACGAGAATCCTCCAATTCCAAAGAAACCGTTGATCCAGTTTTCTTTGGATGTCGTACAACCCGAGAAACACCCATGTCCTGTACCGTCGTCATTGGCCTTCTGAATATAGGGCAAGGCAAATGCCCAATATTTTCGCCGCAATTCTGCGCGGGTCCCTGCTTCCTCGGCGCTCTTGTCTGTGTTTGAATCCTTTAGAATAAAGACTAGCGCTTCTTCATCGGCACCATAGGCTTTAAAGAATTTTCTTAGAAGAGAAATCTTGGTGGCTGTACTGGTATTCCGCTCTACAAAAATATTCTCGTCGATTTTAAGAGCATTGCGCAGATCATCCGGATGGCTGCTTACATAGGCATCCAGTTCGTTATCAGGGTCCGATTTATAAGCCAGCCTCGACAGCACCGACCAGTCCTCTGTATGGAGGATTTTCAAAACCTGTTCCATCATATCGATCCAGCTGGTGACCGGCTGCTCCGTATTTTTATATCTGAAGCGCAAAATGTCCCGACCGCTCAGATCCACATCATCTCCCAGAGAATAGGAGTCCATTTGCTTTTCCGCCGGTCTATAATTTGTCTCGGGCATGGGCCAGATGGTCACCGCCCGCTGCATTAACAGCTGATTTCGTGCTTCTAGTTCGGCCAGCCCCCAATGCTGTTGCTGTCCGATCCAGCTGTTCAGGTAAAGATGACTATTGATAAAGCCATTTTCCATATCTCGCTTTTCTGCGAATGGGCTGTTGCTGTATTTGGAATTGTATCCAGTCAGGGTTAGGTTTGCAATCCGGTGCAGCCACCGCTCATGGATCTTTTCATAATCTTCTCCCAACTCCTTGACCCATGCCGGAGTGAGATGCTGTGGCATGATATGTTCAATGGAGTAGACCCCCTTGTCAAATTGCTTGTAGACATTCTGGACTTCTACTGTGCCAAAATTCTCGAACCGTTCTAGGATATAGATCTTGTTTTTGCTATTCATCTGGTAAACTGGACGAATGGTAAAAGCCTCCACAAACTCAGCATCATCCGGGAAACGGCCGCGGTCCGTCTTGGATTTAAGAGCATATTTAAACTTTTCCAGATAATTCGCTTCCGTACCATCGTAGCGGATGATTTCCCGATGAAGCATCAAAAAGATTTTGTTCAGGGCGTTGGTGGGCAGGTCACAGATACTTCGACGAAACAGATAATTTTCCGTTAGAAGGAAAATCTCCCTCACCTGCGCAAGGTCCAGCTTTCCTTCTGCTTGTAAGCGAAGCACTTCGAGAAAGAAGGGGCGGGTGACAGTAGTCTCCAAGCGATTTAACCGGTAAATACAGGCGTTCAGTACCGTATCCGTCGTCTTGCCTTTAAGTAAAGTCTCATACCACCGTGCATAATCCAACAGCTCCTGAAGGAGCTGCTCGATCTCCAGCGCACGATCTTCCACAAAAGCCTTAAACGTGAAATAAACGTTGTTCATTGCAGGAATTATCTGCTGCTTGATACTCAGATAGTCCCGAATGAAACCGCTGACGTTGTAGCTGGTGTAAATTTCAATTTTATTCCAGTATTTTTCGTAAAAGTCATTTTGCTGCTTTGGCGGCTGGCCCATTAGGATAAAGTTCCGGATTTTATCACCTTCACTCAAAGCTACGCCAGTGGAGTTCAAGCTCTCAAAGATTAGCTGTGGGTTATCTTCCTGATTCAGGATAATGTTGATGATTTCAAGTTTTGTAATGGCGTCATAGAGTTCATCCAGGGTTACTTCTTCTTTCCGAAGCCGGGAGTAAAAATAATTGTAATTGATGGTAAGGTTGGAATCTGGGATATATCCTGATTCTTCGTCGAACAGCCGTCTAAAAGCTTCCCGATCATTTTTTACCGGCTTTAGTTTAATCCGGGTCTCATCTTCCTGCCACTCGTCGATCAAATAAGTTTTATAGATCTTTTCAGCAAGATTTCCTTTGGAAGGGGTGAGAATCCCTTGCTTCATCAAATTGTACATTGCAAGCAGCAATAACGAGATTGTAGTAAGCCGCTGCTGTCCATCAATCACAAGCAGTTCGTTGAATTCACCATCATTGTGAACCGATACAATGCTGCCAAAGAAGTGACTTTTCCTACCTTTGCGGACTACTTTTACCAAATCATTATACAACTGCTTGCAGTTTTCTGTCTTCCAGTCATAGTTCCTTTGGTATACAGGGATGACAAACCGTTTATCCGATCCCTGCATATATGCAACCAGTTTTGTCTCAGAACCCTTCATTTTTATTACACTATCCCTTCCTGATAAATCGCCTGTTCCAATTCTCGTACCGCTTTGAGATACCCTTCCTTCCCGCCAAAATAGCTTGCGATCTTGGCGGGCTTGCCCATCTTGAGGAAGGGGTCCAGCTTGAGGACTTCCGTTTTCTCGATCTCATAGATACCGATGTTGCAGTATTTATCCAGCAGCGCCTCCAGGACCTGATAGGCCGCGCCGCTGTACTTGCTCAGGAAGTCACGCTTTTTAACGTTGTTGGCCCGCTCCCTGCGGGTCAGGGGTTTCTTGTCGAACGCCACATGACAGATGAAGTCGAAGTCATCCACATCGGTCATCCCCTGCTCTGCTTTCACCTGTTCCAAGTCAATGCCCCGCTGGCGCAACAGATCGCGGATGGCTTCCTTCTTGTCTTGCGTGCTCCATTGGTGGATGAAGTTGTCCAGAGAGGCATACCGGCCAAGGATGTTTTCTTTGGTATAGTCTATGATGCTTTCCTGCCGCAGCAGTTTGCCGTCGGTGTCGTAGATGGAAACGGTTTTCTGAATGATACGGACCTTACAGCCGTTTTCGTCCACGATGGGGGTAGGCAGCTTTGCGCTGCCGTCGTGATCATCCTTGCCCGGCGTTTTTTCCTGCGGGGGCAGGTCCTTCCCTTGTCCTTTGGATGTTCCGAATTCCTCGTCGATCTCCAGAGGGCCGTCCCAGTCGGGGTCAGCAAACAGCCGGGTGACGTTGCGGAAATCCATCACGGCGAAATGGGTCTTGCCCTCTTTTTCCCGCAGGCGGGTGCCCCGCCCAAGGATCTGCTTGAACTCGGTCATTGAGCCGATCATCTCATCCAGCACGATCAGCTTGGTCATTTTGATATCGGCCCCGGTGGACAGCAGTTTGGAGGTCGTTGCAATCACCGGATATTTCTCCGTTGTAGAACGGAAATAGTCCAACTTGCTCTTTCCTATCTCGTCGCTACCGGTGATCCGCACCACATAGTCCGGGTTCTGTTTCACCATGTCCTGGTTCAACTGGGTCAGCATATCCCGCATACGCAGAGCGGCATCCTCAGTGGCGCAGAACACGATGGTGCGGACCATCCGGTCGGTGCTCTTGAGGTATCGGGTGATCTCCTGGGCCACTTCGCGGATGCGGTCCTCTATGATGATGTTGTAGTCGTAGTCGCTGTTGGTATAGATGCGGTCGGGAATCTCATTGCCGTAAATGTCCAACTGCCCCTTTCGGGGCCGCCAGCCCTCCCCAATGTTGGTCATGACGTTGATGACCTTGAACGGCGCAAGAAAGCCGTCCTCGATGCCTTCTTTCAGGCTGTAGGTATAGACCGGCTCGCCAAAATAGCTGAGGTTGGAGATGTATTTGGTTTCCTTGGGGGTGGCGGTCATGCCGATCTGCACAGCATCCGAGAAATACTCCAGCACCCGCCGCCAGCGGCTTTCCTCCTTGGCCGATCCTCGGTGACACTCGTCCACGATGATCAGGTCGAAGAAATCCGGCGCAAACAGCTCACTGAAGTGTTCCTGGTCATCGTCTCCCACCAGCTGCTGGTACAGGGAAAAATACACCTCATAGGATGTGACGGTGTTTTTCTGGTCCTTTTTCACATTGACCTTGTGGATGGTCTTTTGCAGCGGGGCAAAGTCCTGTTCGATGGATTGGTCCACCAGCATATTGCGGTCTGCCAGGTAAAAGACCTTGTGTACCGTTTCGCTCTTCAAAAGCCGGTAGACGATTTGGAATGCGGTGTAGGTTTTGCCGGTTCCGGTGGCCATCACCAGCAGCAGCCGTTTTTGTCCCCGGGCGATGGCGTCAACAGTCCGGTTGATGGCGATCCTCTGGTAGTAACGTGGCGGGTAGGTAGCCTGGCTGGAAAAATAGGGCTGTGCCATGGCCGCCTCCTGAGCGGGCGTCAGGCCGGATTCCCGCTTATAGCGGTCGGACAGTTCGGCCTCCGTGGGGAATTCATCCATTCCAAATTGCCGCTCGGCCCCGGTGAGGAAATCGTGCTCGGCAAAGCCGTCCCCATTGGAACTGAAAGCAAAGGGCAAATCCAGCATTTTGGCATAGTCCATCGCCTGCTGCAGCCCCGCCGATACCTGGTGATGGTTATCTTTTGCTTCCACCACTGCAATGGGATTGTTTGCACTGAGGTAGAGCAGGTAATCCACCCGCTTGCCAGGCTGCCGCACCGCAAGGTTGCCCTTCAGGTTGATCTTGCCATCGGTAATTTGGGTCTCCATGGTGATCTTTTGGCGTTCCCATTTGGAAGTCAACGCAGGGGTAATGTATTGCAGCTTAATATCCTCTTCTGTCATGTTCTGCTTCAGAATGATCGGCTCCATAAACGTCCCCCTTTTCCCTACATGACAGGAACAAACCATCGCGCTTCGACAAACTGTTTTATTCAGTATAGCATAATGGACAGGGCGGCTCAAGGTGACAGATGCCATTTTAGCAAAGATGCCGGGTCATAAATTGGACCGCTTTGTGTTTTCTTTTGCCCACGGTCCTCTCCATCATCTTACGACGGCTACTCATTTACGGAGTAGCTGCCCGGCAATGCGCAAAGAACCGCTTGCCGTCCGTTGCAGCCGGAAGAATCCAAAGAAACCGCGCCGGGGTTTCGTGGCACACGACTTTGCTGGCAAAGTCTAGTGTGTTATACCTTTGCGAAGGAGAGGGCGATGGGGACAGGCTCTATATTCCCTATCATGGCAGTGAAAAAAGCAAAATAAAAGCTGGCAGATGGTGCAACCTGCACTTGTCTGCCAGCCTTTTGCCCTCTGCGGAGCAAAGGTATACAAAGTCCCGCCGCAGCGGCCCGTTCTTATTGTATTAAAACTGTGGTCTACCCTGCCTCCCACGTTGGCTTATGCCATGGTTGTTATACTCTGCCTTCTTGCAGATTTGCAGCAATTGGCGCTTTTCCTCGTCTGTCAGTTTTTCATAATTGATTTGGGCCAACTCGCAGAACATCCTTGCCCGTTTTTCTTCTTTATTGCCTTCGAGTTGGGTAAGCCTTTCCAAATATTTTTTGAAAGTTTCCGCCGAATCCTTTTCTGAAGCGCTGGTGCTGTCTTTGCTGTGCGTTTGCTTCAATTCTCGCAAAATTCGCTCTACATCGTCGGTGATTACTTGGGCAAAATACTTATCTTCGTCGATTTGCGCCGCCTTCAAAGTTCGCAGGGTGTTGTCCTCTTTCGGGTCGTACTTTTCTATGATTGAGGTCCGTACCGATTCCAGCAAGGCGTTCAGGTTCCGAATCTGCATGGACACCATGCCATCCACATAAATCTCCATGTCTGCCATCAGACGCGGAAATTCCGGATGGGTAACCAACTCGCAGAAAAGCCGGTTATTTAATTTCCCACTTTTCAGAACATCTACCGCTTCATCGCTCAGATGCAGGTCCGCAATGGCTGCGTCTGAGCGATTTTTGTTCTCTACCAGACCCAGAAGATAGTCTGATGTCACGCCATAGAAGTTGGCCAGCGTAGTAATGGCAAATAGACTGACATCTCCCGACTCGTTGGTTTCGTACTTACCAAGGGCCGCTTTTGACAGGCCCGTTTGAGCTGCCAGTTCTTCCAGGGTGCAGCCTCGCTCAATCCGCAGGTCCTTGAGTCGTTCGCCTAACGTCAGTTTCGTGTGCATCTGTTACCTCCATCCAGTGGGCGGGTTGGCGATTTACCACTTTAGTATACCATATCGCAGTTGCTTTGTCCAAGAGCGTGGAAATCAGAGCCTTTTGAGACAAATTTCCAACCTCTTGGACATACGGGAAAGTTCTGGATTTTCTGCTATACTGTCTCCAATGTAAAACTGAATGACCGTCCTCACCGCCCAAACCGCCACGACCTCCACCCGGAGCGAGCGCCCAAAAGGGATGGCACAGTGCCCTCAGAGATGAGTGGTTGCCTGTCAGAAGCGATGAGGGAGAACGGCAAAGATTGCCCCGAAAAGGCGGTCTGTAACAAAACGTTACCCACCAGATGGGCCTCATCAGAAACTCAAATCCCGACACAAGAAGAAGGTGTACCCCGAAGTAGGGTACATCCTTTTCCCTCAGGATACGATGATTTGGCGTATCTTTGACTCACGGTACCAGGCAAAGTACCGCATATCGGCCCATCCACCAGATATGAGAAAACGAGGTGCAAGTGAATCTTTTTCAAACCATAAAGGCTGCCGTCACCGTGAAGCAGGCTGCTGCGCTGTATGGCCTGCCCATCACAACCACCGGGATGACCCGCTGCCCCTTCCACGAGGACCACACCCCCAGCATGAAGCTGAACGACGCCTATTACTACTGTTTCGGCTGCGGAGCCACCGGCGATGTGATCGACCTCACTGCCCGCCTGTTCGATCTCAGCAGCCTGCAGGCGGCCCGGAAGCTAGCCCAAGACTTCGGCCTTGGCCCGGCTAAACCTCCATCCGGCGCGGTTGCACTGCCCAAGCCACCTATCGCCCCCTCGAACGCCCAGCAAGAGGATATTGCCTACTGTCTTCGGGTCCTCCACAATTACCGCAACCTGCTGACCAAGTGGCAGACAGAGTTTGCTCCCCTCTCCCCGGAGGAATCATTGGACGATTGCTTTGTGGAAGCCCTGCACATGCTGGATGTCGTAGATGACCTCATGGATCGTCTGGCTTTTGGACCGGCCTCTCAGAAGGCGACCGTTGCCAAGTGCCTGCTGGATGGTCAGCTTCTGCCCAGAATGGAAGCCCGCCTAGATACCCTCAAAGCAAAGGAGGCCGCATGAAAAGCAAAACCTACCGGCCCAGCTTCAACGACCCGGTTTGGCTGGAAGAAGGACATCGGATCAACGAAGCGGTTTTCTGCGAGACCTTTATGTCCACCCATAAAATCGTTTTCTGCAACGGCTTCTTTTTCACCGAGGATGGCCGGGTAACGGACGAAATGCCGTTGCGAAGTGATATTTACGCAGAGCTTCGGGACTACGCCAGCAACAACGTAGCCCGCAAGGTGGGCAACATTCTGGACCTGCTCAAGCTTTCTGCCCAGATGGATGACTTCCCGCCAGTCACCAACTGCATCCACCTGGCCAATGGGACCCTATACCTGGACGGCAGCTTTCAGGAGGGCAAACCTGAAGTAGTTCGCAACCGGCTGCCGGTTCGGTACAATCCCAAAGCGGCCCAGCCTGCCCTCTGGCTGCGATTCCTGTCCGACCTGCTCTACCCGGAGGATATTCCCACAATACAGGAGTTTATTGGGTACTGCCTCATCCCCAGCAACAAGGGCCAGCGGATGATGGTCATCAAGGGCCTCAAATAAGTTTATTCTAGCTCCTTAACGTGAAAGAAAGTACGCGCTGGGAGATATGACGATGATTTGGCTAAACCAGAAAATCCACTTTGTTTTCTTCTAAAATACTTTTTAGCAGCATTAAGCCTTTGATCAGATCATTTTCTGTATCTGGAGATGCGGTGGCTATGCGTAAATAGGCGCGTCCCTGCGTATCCGCGACCGAGAAACGGTGGGAACCCAAAACATGGATCCCTTTACTCACTGCTCGAAGCTCCGCTTCTTCGCTGGTCAGTTTGTCAGGCAGAAGCATCCAATGATAAAATCTCGGTATAGCATCTGTTATTTCTCCCGGAAAAATTGTATAAAAGATTTTGTTTCTGCTTTTAGAAAGCGCGATCTTTTTCTGTGCGATTTTCTTGGCTTCACCGCTGTCGATCAGTACTCTGGCAATTTCCGCATTGAGTGAAACCGTCTTTAGATTGATATCCAGAATTCCGGTCGCAAGGATCTCCCGATATGCCAATGGAAAAACCAAAAACGCCACGCGAAGTCCTGCGCACAGCGATTTGGAAAGACTGCAAATATGGATGGTCTGCTTCGGCAGAATAGAAAAGAAAGATGCTGTGTGGTATGGGTCGAGGAAAGAATAGATATCATCTTCAATGATAAGCAAGTGAAACTGTTCTGCCAAACAGGCGATTTTCTGCCGCCGCTGAAGCGGCATATATACACTGGTTGGATTACTACAAGTTGGCATAAGGTAAACACCTTTGATCACGGTGTTTTTGCAAGCCCGCATGAGTGCTTCCGGCATCATTCCGTCGCGGTCGGTGTCAATAGAAATTAGTTGAATATGCAAAAAATTAGCCAGCCCTTTAAAATTGGTGTAGGTGAAATGATCTACTGCGATTTTATCCCCTGCATGAAAAAGTGCGATCAAAATGACCGATAGCGCATTCTGTGCTCCAGCCGTAAGAAAAATCTGTTCTGTCGTGACATTCAGGCCAAAACTTCTGAGCCAACTTTCTGCTGTCTTGATTTGTTCTTTGGTTCCAAAGGGTGCGCTGTATTCCAAAAGTTTGTCAGATGAAGTTTCCTGCAAAACCACTTGCGAAGCAGACAATATCGAGGCATTGCACGCATAAAAAGGTTTGATCATCCCCATTTCGATCGTAGAAGACGCCTGATCGACAAATGTGTTCTGGGCATCAATACCAGCCGCAATAAAGGTTCCTCTTCCAGTAACGGCATATAAGAGACCTTTTAGTTCACATAATTTATAGGCTCTTGTAATCGTGCTTAAATTCAGGTCCAAAAAATCTGCCAGTTCTCTCTGTGGCGGCAGTTTGGTATTCTCTTTCAGCTTTCCTGATAAAATATCCTGTTCCAGAAGATTTGCCAACGCTTTATAGTAAGGCTTTCTCAGATGGTCTTTTTGCGGTCTCCAGGACATTGGGTAATTTTCAAATGAATTGACTGGCACGGCTTTTCCTCCTTAAATATTGTATGCAATATAATTTTAGCATTGTATGGGTACAATCGCAAGATTATACTGAAGAAAACCGCAGAATGCAAAGGAGGAACTCATTATGTCGCACCAGTCCAATATTCGCAGACTTATTTTTGCCAGCATGATGGCGGCTGTTGTCTACGTTGCTTCCGCTTTTTTGCAGCTTTCTATCCCAACGGCAATCGGTACGACCCGAATACATTTGGGTAACGTCATGTGTTTATTATCCGGTATGTTGCTGGGTCCGGTTTATGGTGGAGTAGCCGCAGGAGTTGGTTCAATGCTATTTGATTTGACCAGCCCGGTTTATATATCATCCGCGCCTTTTACGTTTATTTTCAAATTTGCTATGGCGTGGTTATGCGGAAAAATTGTAAAAAAGCGGCCAGACCAATTTGGTTTTATCTTTGGGAGCATAGCAGGCGCATTTCTTTATACATTGCTTTATATCACTAAAAATTTTGTTGAATATTGCTTTGTATTCTCCATGCCTTTAGAAGGCGTACTTCTTATGTCTATGCAGAAAGGGATCGTTTCCTGCATCAATGCCGTTCTATCTGTCGCCATTGCAGTACCTCTTGGATCGTCACTCAGACCAATTATCAAACGTTTTCTTTTATAGTATCATCCCACCCGCTAAAACAGCGTCCGGGTGGTGGAGGCCATGTTCACCGCCACGCCGGAGTTCTTCAATGGCAAGAAGCTGCCCGAAATCCGGCGCTACTTTGAAGAAGCGCTCCGCTTCTTTGAACAGTATCAATCCAGAGAAACAATCATCTCCGCCGTGGTGCATATGGACGAGAAAACGCCCCATATGCACCTTTCGTTTGTTCCCTTGACAGCGGACGGTCGCCTAAGCGCCAAGGAGATCGTAGGCAACAAAAAGAAGTTGAC
>OEQR01000132.1_pt1 | contig 11963 bp, 4 predicted proteins | sample 1539761 | NCBI WGS metagenome assembly OEQR01 (sample SAMEA3891879, study PRJEB23780) | metagenome | biome: terrestrial biome; feature: animal house; material: Caecal content | place: Italy | collected 2015-05-05 | reverse complement strand
ATGACAATGGACGATATTCTTGCGATACAGGGTATCACCATAGCCGACATTGGTATTATCAATGAGCTGCAAAAGAGTATCAAGGCAAATAAGGTCATTTCCTTTTTTAGCGGTGAAATGAAAGAATGACTATGACAATCAGCGATAAGGAGGTGTGCAAAGAATGGCTGCGAAGTATCAGCTAATTACAGAGCTGTATCGGCGCACAGGCGTGGCGGTTGCTAAAAATCCGCAGGCGTGGCAGAGCTTTTTGTCTGCCGCTTGCCGCAACTATAAATGCCGATTTGATGAACAGCTCTTGATTTACGCTCAACGCCCTGACGCTGTTGCGGTAGCACAGCTTGAAACTTGGAACAAGCAGTTTAAGCGTTGGGTAAACAAAGACAGCAAAGGCATTGCGGTGTTCGACCCAAAAGGTCGCAGGAACACGCTGAAATACTATTTTGATATATCCGATACGCACGAGGGTTATTACGGCAGCCGCCCTGTTCCGATATGGCAGATGAGTGAGCGATACGAGCAGGCAGTTATTGAACGGCTTTCCGACAGATTTGGCGATGTGGAAAGCACCGACCTTGCTTCGGTGCTGATGGAAACGGCAAAAAACGCAGTTGAGGATAATTTGCAGGATTATATGCCGCAGCTCAAATCCTGTACGCAGGACAGTTTGTTAGAGGAACTTGACGAATATAATATCGAGGTCATTTACCGACAGCTTGCGGTCAACAGCGTAGCATATATGCTGATGAGCCGTTGCGGTGTTGATACCGAAGCGGTATTTGAGCGTGAGGATTTTGCGGAAATCATTAACTTTAATACTCCCGCCACTATCAACGCTCTCGGTATTGCTACAAGCGACATTTCTGAAATGGCACTCAGGGAAATCTCTCAGACTATCCGAGATGTGCAAATTGCGGAGAAAAGTCAAAATCGCACCTTTGCGCCGCAATCTCAAACACGCTATGATGTAGGCAGACAACAAGCCGAAAGGAGTAATCATAATGAGCGAAATCACATACACCAAACAAGGGGATTATCTTATTCCCGACCTGACATTACCGACAGAGCCAGAAATTCAGCTTGGCAGATACGCTTTGATGCACAGGGATTATCTGGAGCAGCACAAACGAGTGACCTACCTCAATCTGCTGACATCAGGCGAGCTGAACAAACATCTTTACGAGGTGGAACAGACGGCTCTCACGAGGCTGGAGCTTCTGACAAAACAGCTTTGCAAGGAGCAGGGCGTGACGGAGGAACTGAAAGAAAAAGCACCGATGCAATGGGTCGGACTGATGAACAATATCCGCAGTCAAGCGGAGGAAACGATACTGAACGAGCTGATTTACAGCTAAATGTCGCTAATGAACAGCAGGTCACAGTTAATCTCCCCACCGTAGAAGAACAGATTGAAATGTTAGCTGAAGCAGAGGACGAAAAATCCTCTGCTTTTGTTATTTCTCAGGAAGATATTGACTCTGTTCTCCAAAGAGGAAGCGGCTTTCAGAATGGTAAATACCGTATCTACCGTCAGTTTCAAAAGAATGAGGACGGCAAAAGCAATATTGATTTTCTCAAAAAAGAGTACGGCACAGGCGGCGGTACGCATTATTTCCCAGACGGTACGCAGGGACACACTTGGCACGACGGGAAAGGCATTGCGATTGAAAAGTACGGCTCATCTGCAAACCCCGACCTTGTTCTTTCTTGGGCAAAGGTAGAAAAACGGCTGCGTGAGCTGATAAAGAATGACCGCTACCTGAATGAAAAGGAAAAAGACCACTATGCCGATTATCTCGAAAGCGAGGAAGCTCCGCAGTACGAAATCGACACGCAAAGGAAAATGGCAAGGCAGCGTTTCATCGACGCAAACCGTGACCTTCCCCCTGCCGATAAGAGAGATACCCTTGCTTTGCGGCTGTCCGATTTTATCCGTGATTTAGACCATTATGAGAAAGACCTGCTTGAAAATGTGGAGCGTACCGACCTTGCAGATGTGACCGCCGAACAAATGGAACAGCATTTAGGCGACCCCGCTACTGTTCAGCAGCTCATTGATTTTCTTGCTTTGGTACAGGGAAAGACCGCCGATGTTTACAGCCGCAGCAATGCGTGGCGGTTTTCACAGGAGCTTATGGAGCTGTATCCTCTCCGCTATGTCTATCACGAGGACGATGTTGTATATATCGGGGCAGACAAATATGAGATTGCGGCGTTTGATGAAAACGCTGTTTCTCTGCGTAATCCCGACTTTCCATTGTTCGGCAAGGAACTCAGCCGAGCTGATTTTGAGGAAAAGTTAAAGGAAAACCCTGCTAACGACCATTTGAAAGTAGTCGTTACCGAAAAGCAGAGTGTTCAGACACCGTCCGAAGAAAAGCCAGACGGCATAAAGTTCTCTATCGGATTTTCGGAACACCCCGCCTTTTATGACAGGCAGTTTAATGACCGATATACCGATTTGAGCTTTGCTCTGGGTAACTATCTTCTCGGCGTTCTGGACGAAAAGCAGCATAGAGAGCGTGAAAGCAAGGATAATGTCGGTTGGTATCATAAGACCGATTTTGAGATTACCGCTACTATCGGCGGCGAAGATTTCCATTATGAAGGACGGTTTGATATTGGCGACGGCGAGGGCGACCTTATCTCCCATATCAAAAACTTTTACGAATACTCTCTGTCCCCGAATTGCCCGTTTGTTCCCGAATGGAAGAAACAAGGCGAGGATTATTACCGTGAACAAATAGAAAGCCTGCAATGGGGACGAGATGTGTTTGTACCTTATCTGGAGCAGCATAAAACACTCACCCCAGAGGACGAAAAGCTCTATGCGGAGATTATGGCAACGGAAAGCGATTGGTTTAGAGTTCCAGAAGATAAGGAAGCCACTCTTGCGGAGCGACTGGTAGATTTTGCGGAAGATGTTTCTCCTTATGAGTATATGGACGCCCTTGAAGTAGGAGAAACAAAAGAAGATGCCATTCAGAAAATCAACAATGATTTAAGTAACCCTGAGCTTGTGCAAAGCTATGTGGAACAGCTTACAGAGTGGTTAGAAGAATTAGAAGATGATGAGCAAAAGCAGGTCTGCCGTCAGCTCATAGACGAGATGACACCGTTCTTGTCAATAGAGGAAGTTCCGCATTATACCGTAGAACTGACTTCCGATGCCTTTGCCGACCCGTTTATCATACGGGATAACACCGTACCATACGGAGAGGACGGGCAGTATTACGATGTGGACGGCATTTATCAGACTTTTGAAACCGAGGAAGAAGCACAGGAATATGCCGACACCTTGAATAGTGCCGAAAACATCGTCAAGCTGTTCGCCCAGAAAGATGAGGAACGAAGCCAACAGGAACAGCCCGATATACAGGATAACTCTGACCTTATCGGCAAGGAAATCCTTATTGATAACCGCCGCTATGTCATTGAAAGTATCAGTGAAATAAGCGGCGATGTGTCAATGCGGGATATGACCTTTGCAAATGCCGTGGGCTTTCCAATAAACCGTGTTGAGAAAATCGGCTATATCCGCAGTCTGCTCAGTAAGGCACAGGAAGAAAAACAACCCGAAAAGGCTGTATCTCCTGTCCCTGCTCCCTCAGAGCCACGGCACAATTACCGCATTACTGAGGATACTTTGGGTGTCGGCGGCGCAAAAGAAAAGTTCCGTAATAATATGGCGGCTATCAATCTCTTGCACGAGTTGGAGCTTGAAAACCGACTTGCCACACCCGAAGAACAGGAAATCCTTTCAAAGTATGTCGGTTGGGGCGGTCTGTCTATGGCGTTTGATGAAAACAATGCGGCGTGGGCTGATGAGTTCAAAGAGCTGTATGCAAGTCTTTCCCCAGAAGAATACCGTGCGGCAATGGAGTCCACCCTGACAGCGTTTTATACGCCGCCTGTTGTAATCAAAGGTATGTATGAAACTCTTGAGCGTTTGGGATTTTCCGAGGGCAGTATTTTAGAGCCGTCCTGCGGAACGGGCAATTTCTTCGGACTGCTCCCCGATACGATGGCAGGCTCAAAGCTCCACGGTGTAGAAATCGACCCTCTTACGGGAAAAATCGCAAAGCAGCTCTATCAGAAAGCCAATATTGCCGTGCAGGGTTTTGAAGAAACAAAGCTCCCAGACGACCACTTTGATGTGGTTATCGGCAATGTGCCGTTTGGCGATTTTAAGGTCAATGACAGCCGTTACAACGCCCAGAAGTTCCTCATTCACGACTACTTTTTCGCAAAGGCTCTTGATAAAGTTCGTGCAGGTGGTGTCGTTGCGTTCATTACCTCTAAGGGAACAATGGATAAGGCAAGCCCCGAAATACGCAAGTATATTGCTCAGAGAGCCGAGCTGCTCGGAGCTATCCGACTGCCTGATAACACTTTCCGAGCAAACGCAGGCACAGAGGTTACGAGCGACATTCTCTTTTTGCAGAAGCGTGACCGAGTGATTGACACAGAGCCAGATTGGGTACACCTTGATACCGATGAGAACGGTATTACAATGAACAGCTATTTTGTGCAGCACCCAGAGATGATTTTAGGCGAGATGAAAATGGAAAGCACACGCTTTGGTTTTGACTCCGCCTGCAAAGCCTATCAAGATATACCTTTGTCGGAGCTGCTTCATAACGCTGTTCAGAACATTCAGGGAGAAATCCCAGAGTACGAAAACGAGCTTGACGAAATCTCTGACGGGCAGGACGCTTCTATTCCCGCCGACCCGAATGTGCGAAACTTCTCATATGCGTTGGTGGACGGCAAGGTTTATTTCAGAGAAGATGACCGTATGACCCCTGCGGCGGCGTCTGTTACCGCAGAAAACCGTATCAAGGGACTAATCCAAATCCGTGATTGCGTGAGAAAGCTCATAGAGTATCAGACCGAGGATTACCCAGATGATTTGATACACACCGAACAGGAAAATCTAAACCGTTTGTATGACAGTTTTACAAAACAGTACGGACTAATCAACAACCGAGGAAACTATCTCGCTTTTGCATCGGACGAGAGTTACTTCCTTTTGTGTTCTCTGGAGGTGCTTGACGATGATGGCAACTTCAAAAGAAAAGCGGATATGTTCACAAAAAGGACGATAAAGCCTCACCGTGAAATCACTTCCGTTGAAACTGCAAGCGAAGCTCTTGCCTTGTCTATCGGTGAAAAAGCCCGTGTTGACCTGCCCTATATGGAACAGCTTACAGGCAAACCAAAAGAAGAAATCATTAAGGACTTGCAGTGCGTTATCTTCCGTATCCCCGCAACCGAGCCTGCTCAATATGTAACTGCCGATGAGTATTTGTCTGGCAATGTAAGAGCCAAACTCATAACCGCCGAAGCCGCAGCAAAGGAAAATCCAGAGTTTGCGGTCAACGCACAAGCCTTAAAGCAGGTCATACCGCAAGACCTGTCGGCGGCTGAAATCTCTGTCCGTTTGGGTACGACTTGGATACCGCAGGAGGATATTCAAAGGTTTGTAATGGAGCTTTTAACTCCGTCAAGCTATGCACAAAGCCGTATCAGGGTAAGATATACCCCGATTAACGGCGATTGGTTTATTGAGAATAAGAGTTCCGATTACGGAAATATAAAGGCGGACAGCACCTACGGGACAAAGAGGGCTTCCGCCTATCGTATTATTGAGGATACTCTAAATCTTCGTGATACCCGTATTTTTGATTATGTCTATGACGAGAACGGAAACAAAAAAGCCGTATTCAACGCAAAGGAAACCACGGCGGCACAGGCAAAGCAGGAAGTCATCAAGCAGGCGTTTCAGGATTGGATATGGAAAGACCCAGAACGGCGAAACCGTCTTGTCAGGTATTACAATGATACTTTTAATTCCGTTCGTCCCCGTGAGTATGACGGAAGCCATATTACTTTCGGCGGTATCAGCCCAGAAATCACCCTAAGACCACACCAAGTAAACGCTATCGCTCATATCCTCTATGGCGGCAATACGCTCCTTGCCCACAAGGTGGGTGCGGGAAAGACCTTTGAAATGGTAGCCGCCGCACAGGAAAGCAAGCGGCTCGGACTTTGCAATAAATCGATGTTCGTTGTCCCCAACCACCTTGTCGGTCAATGGGCTTCTGAGTATCTGCGTCTGTATCCGAGCGCCAATATCCTTGTGACACGAAAGCAGGATTTTGAAACGGGAAACCGCAAAAAGTTCTGTTCCCGTATTGCCACAGGCGATTACGATGCGGTCATTATCGGGCATAGTCAGTTTGAAAAAATCCCGATGAGCATTGAACGGCAACGGGAACAGCTTGAACAACAGCTCGATGATATTGAGCGTGGTATTGATGATGTGCAGGCAAGCAAAGGAGAACAGTTCACGGTCAAGCAGCTTATGAAAACCCGAAAAGGGATAAAAGCAAAGCTCGACAAGCTCAACGATACCAAGCGTAAGGACACGGTAATCGACTTTGAACAGCTCGGCATTGACAGGCTTTTTATTGACGAAAGCCATTTTTACAAGAACTTGTATCTCTACACGAAAATGCGGAATGTCGGCGGCATTGCCCAGACCGAAGCTCAAAAATCAAGCGACCTGTTTATGAAATGCCGTTATCTGGACGAAATCACAGGCAACCGAGGGACAATATTCGCAACGGGTACGCCTATCAGCAATTCAATGGTAGAGCTGTATTCTGTTCAACGGTATTTGCAGTATGATACCTTACTGCGGAACGGCTTACAGCATTTTGACAGTTGGGCTTCTACCTTTGGAGAAACTGTAACGGCTCTGGAGCTTGCCCCAGAGGGTACAAACTACCGAGCTAAGACACGCTTTGCCAAGTTTTTTAATCTGCCAGAGCTGATGCTGATGTTCCGTGAGGTGGCGGATATACAGACCGCCGATATGTTAAAACTCCCCGTGCCGAAAGTAAATTACCACAATATCAAGACCAAGCCGAGCGAGATACAGACCGAAATGGTAACTGCTCTTGCAAGCCGAGCTGAAAAAGTCAGGGCAAGGCTTGTAGAGCCGAATGTTGATAATATGCTCAAAATCACGAATGATGGGCGCAACCTTGCTCTCGACCAGAGAATGATTGACCCGATGCTGCCAGATGACCCGAACAGCAAGGTCAATGCCTGTATCGACAATGTGTACCGTATCTGGGAGGAATACGCCGACACAAAAGCCACGCAGCTTGTGTTCTGCGACCGTGTAGCGATACGTTGCTACAAATAAACTTTAAGTGGGCGAAAGCCTGTAAGGAGGTAAAAGTAGCGGGGAAAACAGAGTTTTCCCTAACTGATATTCCGAAGAGTGGAATGATGGGGTAACGCCCTGAAACGCTCACCTAATACTACGTTGGAAGCAAAGGAGTGCAATATCCTGCGCTGACACAGCACGTTGAAGTCGGCTGAGAACCGTCCAAACAGAGCCGCAAGGCAGATGTGGAAAGCTGTCCAGAGGTGGATGGTGCGGTCTATAGGTCGGGGGTCTATAAAATGCCTATGACAAGAATGTGGCTGACAACCACTGACGAAAGTCCGAATGTACGGGTCAAGAAGAAAGAACGGTAGAAATGCCGTTGCCATGAAAATGGTGTATGTGGGGTAAAGTAAGGCGGTCGCAATGAAATTCCCTATAGCATTACAGGTGCTATCAAGCATACTGGCCAAAAGGATAGTCTAAGGGCATCATGTACAGATAGGAATATCGGAACGTAGAAAGTCCCGGATGTGGAGCGATTGCACGCTATGAAGCATGAAAAGGAAATCTGTGTCGTCAGAAATGAAGGTGCAGTATAACTTTTCTTAATCCGGGAGGAAGGTGCAGCCATGGTACCGTATTCAGTCAGCGATGGCTGAATTTAGAAGCCGTGAAAAAAGTAAGCGGTGGAGGGACGGGCTGTAGTCAAGAGTAAATTGAAAATGGCATTATTAACAAACACGCATAGGTTCGAGTAGGACTAAGAAAGGTTAAGCCCACGAAAGTGAGTGATGACCGACTATGGCAACAAAGAAAAAGGCTTTGAAGAAATCGAAACTGCGCCATGCTGAATATTACGATTTCCAGGAAATTCAAGACAAGCTGTATGCTGAAAGTATGGATGGCAAGGTATTCACCAAACTGGTAGAAATAATCACCCTGCCGGAAAACATCAAATTGGCATACCGGAATATCAAGAAGAATAAAGGAAGTAAAACAGCAGGCACAGATGGCAAGACCATACAGCACTTAGAAAAACTCTCTGAAGAAAAGCTCGTTGCGCTTGTGCAACGGAAATTCAGCTGGTATGTCCCCCAAAGTGTTCGCCGGGTAGAGATTCCCAAGGACAACGGTAAGACAAGACCGTTAGGGATACCGACCATTATGGACAGGCTTGTTCAGCAATGTGTTCTACAGGTTTTAGAGCCAATTTGTGAAGCGAAATTCCACGACCACAGCTACGGATTCAGACCAAACAGGAGCCAGCAGCACGCAATTTCTCAAGTCCATAAAAATATGCAGCTAAGTCATCTGCATTATGTAGTTGACATCGACATTAAGGGATTCTTCGATAACGTGAACCACGGCAAGCTGCTGAAACAACTGTGGACACTTGGAATACGTGACAAAAATCTGATTTCTATTATATCTGCAATGCTGAAAGCGGAAGTTGCGGGAATTGGGTTCCCAGAGAAAGGAACACCGCAGGGCGGTATCATCTCTCCGCTCCTGTCAAATATTGTACTGAATGAGCTGGATTGGTGGCTGGCAAGCCAATGGGAAAACATTCCAACAAAATATCCGTTCAAGCAAACACCTAACCGCAACGGTAGTCCCAATCATGGTAATAAATACGCATCACTGCGTAGAAGCGGACTGAAAGAAATAACCTGTGTACGATATGCAGACGATTTCAAAATATTTACCAGTAGCTATTCCAATGCGGTTAAGCTGTTCCATGCAACAAAGGACTGGTTGAAAGTGCGTCTTGGTCTGGATATAAGCCCGGAGAAATCCAAGGTAATCAACCTGAAAGAGGACTACTCCGAATTTCTGGGATTCAAGCTGAAAGTAATTCCCAGGGGCAAAACCAAACAGGGACAAACCAAATTTGTTGTAGAGAGCCATGTCAGAGAGAAATCCATTAAGAAAATAAAAGACAACCTTGCGAAACTGACCCATGCAATACAATACCCGAAGAATGCGACACATTCCGAATACGAGGAAATTGCGAAATACAATGCCTTTGTACTCGGTGTCCATGACTACTACAGCATGGCAACCAAAGTCAGCAAGGATTTCAGAGGATTAGCCTTTTCAGTCCAAAAGAGCCAGAAAGCAAGATTGCAACAGCGGTTAAAAACAGCGGCAGAGGTTGAAAAGAATCGGATTCCATGCCACATAGCAAATGTGATTAAGGAACGATACGGAAAAAGTAAGCAACTGCGATATGTAAGAGGAATTGCGCTTGCGCCGATAGGCTATGTCAAGCACAGGCATCCCATCCAGCGAAAACGTGGTGTGAACTCGTACACCGCAGAAGGCAGAGCAATAATTCATAAACAACTGGAAACAGTTGATATGGAAATCCTGCATTATCTGATGCGGAACCCAATCTGGAATGCCTCTATAGAGTATAACGACAACAGGCTGTCGCTATACTCGGCTCAAATGGGTAAATGTGCCATAACCGGGGCGAAGCTGATGATTGGTGATATATTCTGTCACCACAAAGTCCCACGTTGCAACAGAGGCACAGATGCATACCAAAATCTGATTTTGTTATGCGGAAATGCCCACAGGCTTATTCACGCTACCGAGTCCGACACTATTACAAGGCTTACGGATTCCTTAAACCTCACTCCGAAACAGAAAACCAAAGTTGATAAGCTCAGAAGTCTTGTTCATGTTGAGAGTTGTTAGAATGTAAATCAATTTGCCCTTGATGGCAAGCCGTGTGAGCTGAAAGGTTCATGCACGGTTTAGGGCGGGGGAAAAGTTGGAGATAACATCAAAATCTTACCTATCGCCACTCTCAACACCCAGAGCTAAAACTGCTGCCAGGAAAAGTTCGCAGGTCCAGCAAGAGGAAAGTGCCGATATTCCAGCCTTTGATCCCCTTGCAGCACTCAACGCCTCTGATTCCTCCTTTACCGCCTATGACGATATCCGCTCCAAACTGGTTGCCGGTGGCATTCCGGCAGAACAGATTGCTTTTATCCATGAGGCGAATACTGAAGTCAGGAAAAAGGAACTATTTGCAAAGGTTCGTACTGGTCAGGTCCGCGTGCTGATGGGGAGCACCTTCAAAATGGGGGCTGGCATGAATGTTCAGGACAGGCTGATTGCCCTGCATGATCTGGATTGCCCCTGGCGGCCTGCCGACATTGAGCAGCGCGAGGGCCGTATCCTGCGGCAAGGGAATATTAATAAGACGGTCAAGATCTATAAGTATGTTACAGAGAATACCTTTGACGCATATAACTGGAGCATTTTGGAGAACAAGCAGAAATTCATCGGCCAGTTGATGAGCGGCAAAAATCCCTCCCGTTCCTGCGAGGATGTGGACGAGGCTGCTTTAAGCTATGCCGAAGTCAAGGCCCTGGCCTCAGGCGACCCGCGCATTATTGAAATGACCGATCTGGACAGCCAGGTGACAAAGCTGAAACTTCTGAAAGCCAACCATGAAAGCCAGCGGTATTCGCTGGAAGATCAGTTGATTCAGTTTTTCCCAAAGGCAATCAGCCGTACCCAGGAACAGATCACCGGATTGGAACAGGATTTCGCTGTCGTACAGTCCCATCCCCTTCCTGATAAGGAGCATTTCTCTATTACGGTGGCAGGCCAGACCTATACAGAGCGCAAGGCCGCAGGTCAGGCCATCATTGATGCCTGCACCAAAATGACCGATGTGTCACAGCGGGTGGCCCTGGGCGAATACCGTGGGTTCCCCATGACCCTGTGGGCTGATACTGCCACACAGAAATTTCAGGTGACGATGAAACACAGCCTTTCTCATACGATTGAATTGGGCAGCGATCCGGTGGGAAACATTACCCGACTGGAAAACGCTCTGGCAGCCATCGCAGAGGATTTGGAACAAAACCGGGATAAGCTGACAAACCTGACCGCACAGATGGAGGAGGCAAAGCTGGAGGTGAAGCGTCCCTTCCCCCAGGAACAGGAGCTGGCAGAGAAAATTTCCCGCCTGAACGTGCTGCGGATTGCCCTGAATATGGATGGAAAATCCACCGGCAAACGGGAGCGGGACAAAGAGGAGCTGGATGGAGGAAAGCCCTCCATCAAAGGAATGCTAAAACGTCTTGGGGTTGAATCGGCAGCGACCGCTTCTCCCCCGCAAAAGGGCAAGGATATGGAGGTGGCAATCTGATGAAACCATGCAGCGGGCGCACCATTCCGCTTTATTTCAAGGTGTCGCCGGAGGAAAAAGAAATCATTGAAAAAAAGATGGCGCAGCTTGGCATTCACAACCAGCGGGCCTACTTACGGAAAATGGCGGTGGACGGATATGCGGTGCAGGTGGATATGTCCGACTTCAAGGCTCTGGTGTCCCTGCTGCGTAACTGCTCCAACAACCTAAACCAGATCGCCAAACGGGTAAACAGCACGGGAAATCTCTATCAGGAGGATGTGGCCGACCTGCAGGAGCGATACCGGGAGCTTTGGGGCGCGGTCAGTACCCTTTTAGGGAAACTGACGGATTTATAAATCACGCCTTTACTTTCGCACTTTAATGTGATATAGTCAGCTTGTAAACCAGCTTCGAAGGAGGTCGCCCCTATGAGAATACTTTTGAAAATTTTACTGTTCCCTGTGGTTCTGGTGCTGACGGTTCTGGTGGCCTTCTGCCGCTTCTTCTGCCTGTTCTCCGGTATGGTCCTCGGTATCGTGGCGGTGCTGCTGTTCCTGATCGGGCTGCTGGTGCTGTTCGCTGGTCGGGTGGATGGCTTTATCGGATTTATGATACTGGCATGGCTCG
>OEQR01000127.1_pt1 | contig 12205 bp, 8 predicted proteins | sample 1539761 | NCBI WGS metagenome assembly OEQR01 (sample SAMEA3891879, study PRJEB23780) | metagenome | biome: terrestrial biome; feature: animal house; material: Caecal content | place: Italy | collected 2015-05-05 | reverse complement strand
CGCGCTGTGCCAGTTTTCAAAGGCGAACATGGTGCGCCAGTACAGCCAGAAGGTGGAGGAAAAGACCTCGTTGTCGAACACGTCCTCGATGGTCTTGTCGTAGAGCTCCTCGTCGGGGGTCATGAAGAGTTTGACGATCTCCATGCAGCCCTTCTGGCTCAGGTCGAACCGGCCGTCGGTGTGGGCGTCCTGCCCCCGCCGGACGGTGGCCCGGCAGAGGGAGTAGTTGGGGTCGTGCTTGTTCAGCCAGTAGAACTCGTCCAGCACCGACGCACCCGGCTTTTCCAGGGAGGGGATGGAGCGGAACAGGTCCCACAGGCACTCGAAGTGGTCCTCCATCTCCCGGCCTCCCCGCATGACGTAGCCCCGGCTGGGGTCAAAGATGCCGTCGCAGGCGCCGCCGGCCACGTCCATGGCCTCCAGGATGTGGATGTGGTCCCCCGGCATCTGGCCGTCCCGCACCAGGAAACAGGCGGCCGCCAGGGCGGCCAGGCCGCTGCCCACGATATAGGCGTTTTTGTCGTCCACCCCGGCGGGCTTTTCGGGCCGGGCAAAGGCCTCGTAGTTGCCGCTGGAATAGTAGATGCCCTTCCGGTTTTTCTGGTGGCGGCCCAGCTCGGTGTTGCGGTAGCCGCTGTCCTCTTCCGGCGCGGCGGCGGGCTTTTTATTGGCCAGCAGAACAGCGCCTGCACCGGCCAGACCGGCTGCGACGCCCAGGGCTGCAATCTTCTTTCGGTTCATAAACAAGAGCCACCTTTCTAAAATCATGCTGCATATACAGCGTGGAATCGTTTGTGTGGCTCTATACTACCCCGATGGCGGCGGGCCCGCAATTTACAAAAAGGGCCGGATGATTAGTTTTTAATCATCCGGCCTGTTTTGTCAGGTTTTTCTCTGGCGCTCGGCTTCAAAATTCTGGATGGCGTGGGAGACGCTGCCCTGCATCAGGGTACAGATCTTGCCCGCAATGATCCGGTAATCCGCCGTCATCCCCTGGCGGATCCAGTCCAGCAGAATCCCCACAAAGCTGTATTTGTAAAACTCGGCGATAAAGGCCTTGTCTGCTTCTGAAGCAGCCGAGCCCTGGCTCTTTTCCTCCACCACTCCCCGGATCAGCCCGTAGGTCAGCTGAAAGAGGAACCGCTCCATCTGGTCCCGGTTGATGCAGCGATAGGCGTTCAGCACAAAGGTCTTGTTTTCCAGCACCGCCTCAAAGATCTGCAACAGCCCCTCCTGCCAGGTGTCGTAGGTCTTTTTCCCCGCCAGCGCCCGGGAGGCGTCCTCGACGCAGGCCCATTCCACCAGGTCGTAAATGTCCTTGAAGTGGTAGTAGAAGGCCATCCGGCTGATGCCGCAGTCGTCGGTGATGTCCCGGATGGTGATTTTGTCCAGGGGCTTTTTCAGCATAACGTGCTTGAGCGAGGCTTCCAGCGCCTGTTTGGTGGTGTGGGACATGGGGCGGCCCTCCTGTTGCAGTTTTCGTTCTGAGAACTATTATACCGGAAATCGGGCCCGCTGCAACTGTTTCGCCGGAACCGCAAAACAAAAACGCCCGGAACGTGAACGTTCCAGGCGTTTTCTTTATGGAGCTGCTATCCAGATTTGAACTGGAGACCTCATCCTTACCAAGGATGCGCTCTACCAACTGAGCTATAGCAGCAAATGACCACGAGCGATATTATAGCACAACTTTTTCGGGTTTGCAAGCCTCTGCAAAAATTTTTTTACAAAAAACTCCACAGAAGCGGCTGGCCTCTGTGGAGAGGAACTTTGGTTTAAAAAGGGGAGGGCTTACCGGTCGTGTTTTTTCCGGCGGTAGCGGGTGGGGGTCAGGCCGGTGGCGCTCTTGAACAATTTGGTAAAGTAGTTCACGTCCAGGATCCCCACATCCTCGGCCACCGAGGCGACGGTGGCGTTGGTGGTCCGCAGCAGGTTGGCCGCCCGGGCCATCCGCTGGGTGCTGATATAGTCGGTCAGGGTCTGGCCGGTCTCCTGTTTAAAGACGTTGGAGAGATAGCTGGGGCTGATATAGCACAAAGCCGCCAGACTTTTCAGGGAGAGGGTGCTGTCCAGGTGGAGGTTGATGTGGTTGATGACCTTCTGGATCAGGGGGCTGTACTGCTGGAGAGAATACTGCTGGACGTACATGCAGTATTCCCGCACCATATCCCGCTGGACCCGGTGGCAGTCCTCCTCGGTGACGATTTCCTCGCTTTGCAGGGAGTACTTGGTGGAGATCTGGTCGATATAGTAGGGGTGGACGCTGGCCCGTTCGATGGCCTTGCGCAGCAGGGTGTTCAGGATGACCGTCAGGTTCTTTTGATCCCGGATGGGGTTGGAGAACCGGGGCTTGAGCCGGAACCGGGCCAGAGCCTCCAGGGCCGAGAGGGCGGTGGCGGTGTCCCCCTGGGTCACGGCGTCCAGGACCAGGTTTTCGGCCGCATACCGCTCGGCCACCAGCTCGGCGGGCAGATTGTTCTTGAAGTCCGGCAGGTCAAAGCACCGGATGTCGGGCAGGAAGTTCAGGGGCATGAACTCCAGCCACTCCTGGCTGGCCAGGTCGCCGTCCGGGTAGAGCAGGGACACCATGGCGTAGAGCATGTTTTTCAGGATATCGTTGTCCACCACCCGCACCGCGTTGTAATACTCCCGGATGACCTGGTTGGCGGCAGCGTCCAGATTTTTTTCACACCATTCCACCTTCTCGGCCGACTGGGCGCCGCTGGACCAGGGGCCCACACAAAGCAGGGTGTCGGGCTGGTCCGGCAGGAAGAAAAAGCGAAGTGCAGCTCGAACACACCCTGAGCAAAGACCAGGGTCTTGGGCGACACCTGCTGGAACAGCAGCCGGCCGAAATCCTGCCAGTCAAACTGTGGATCCAGCGCTTTTCGCAGACCGTAGTCAAAGTTTTCGATCCCCTCGAAAGGCGGGGTCATAACCGTCAAATTGATGTTGTAAGATGCGGTGAGCTTTTCCAGCATCTGCATGAATTCGATTTTCAAAAAGGCTCCCCCCACTCTTTTGGTTTCCCGGGCCGATGGGCCGGGCTGTCGCTTCCCCCTCAAAAAGCTCTTGGGGGGCTAAACTGATATTTCAGTTTTATATTATAACACAAAACCCCTGCCGGGGAAAGCCCGACAGGGGAGACGTTTCAGAACGGGAGCGGGGGTTATTTTTTCTTATTCTGGGGGTTCTGTTTTTTGCGGTCGGGGTTTGCCTGCCGGTGGGCCAGCATATACCGGTGGATGGCGGGCACAACCACTGCAATGACTGCAAGCACCAGGAGAACCTCGAGGCTGGGGGCTTCGTGGTTTGTGTTGAACAGGGTGCTGATGAACTGATCCATGGGGGTGTCCTTTCTGCCGCGGGGGCTTTGCAACAACACAGCCCGGAGCTGGTCCAGGGCCCCGGGCTGTGAAGGAGAGTTATAACCAGATAATACCGTTTTCGTCCGCTTTCATGGGGATGACGATCATCGCATCAATGATGGTCATTGCCATGGAGAAACCGGTCCAGCAGGTCAGCAGGTAGACTGTTGCGGTGAACCACTGTTTGGCATAAAAGCGGTGGAGGCCGAAGGCGCCCAGAAGGCACAGCCAAAGATAGGTTTTTTTCTTGATCGGCTGTTTGATCCGCCGCTCGCGGGCCGTCAGAATGTAATCAATTGCGCGCCCGAGAGCATTCAGGTTTTCAGAAGAATCGGGGATTCCCTGCTGTTTTTTCAGAGTTTTCAGTTCTTCTTCGGCCACGATAAAATCGGAAATATCGGGCCCCTTGTCTTTTGCTGCAGCCTTGTCGGTGTTCGGATTCCGTTTACCCAATGGTTACTACCTCGATTTTACAGATTTGTTTGCGCGCAGAAGAGGGGGATTACTGAGCGTTCATAGCCTTTTCCTTGATGGCGACGATCTCGTTCTGGATGGAAGCCATCTTTTCCTTGGACAGGGGGTAGAACTTCATAGCGATCAGGTTGCAGATCAGGCCCAGGATCAGCATGCCGTAAGCCAGGAAAACGACGCCCAGCTTCAGCTGCGGGGTGACGACGTCACCCATAACCGGGTTGTGATCGGTGAAACCGCAGGCCGCGAAGACCAGGCCGGCGATCATGGGAGCAAAGGAGGAGACCATCTTGTCGACGAAGGAGAACAGGGTGCCCATCAGGCCGGGAACGTACTTGCCGGTACGGTAAACCTCGTAGTCGGCGCAGTCGGCGGTCATGGGGATGACGATGTTGCCCGAGATGCCCTGGAAGCCGGCGGCCACAACGGTCAGGAGGATGTGGAGGATCAGGAAGTAACCCCAGTTCAGGGTGCCGGCCACGGGATCGATGGTCATAGAGGTGGGATCGCCCAGCAGCCACAGGGCGCTCAGCAGCAGGTTGGTGATGATGCCGCCGATGGAGCCGACGACCATGGCTTCCTTCTGGCCCAGACGGGTGGCCAGGGTGGAGATGGCCAGGAAGGTGACGATGCAGGAGGGAATGGTGGTCATTGCGGTGACGGTACCCTGCAGCAGGGTGGAGCCGGCGATGCAGGCGAACAGAGCGACGTTGACGGCGCCGGTCTTGGCGGTAGAAGCCAGCTTATCGGTGGAGGCAGAGAGCACCAGCATCTGGATGGCGCGGTTGCCCTTCAGGGTGTCCCAGTAATCCTTCAGGCCGATCTTGATGGCCTTGCCGGTGCCGAAGAACTCGCTGCGGTCCTTGGGAGCGATGGCGATAACTGCCAGGACGGTGAAGATGCCGGACAGGACCGCGGTGAACAGCCACAGCTGGTGGAAGAACTGGGTGCTGGAGTAGCCGCCCACATCCTTGGCAGCGTCTGCCATGTTGGCAGCCACGACGGCCAGGCCGGCGAAGAGGATGGTGTTGTACACGCCGTCAAAGGAGGCGAACAGGGGGCGCTGCTTGGGATCGTTGGTCAGGCAGCTCTGAGCCGACTTGGTGACAACGCACTGGCAGGTGTAGCCCAGGTAGTAGATGCAGTTGATAACGATGAAGAAGATGAAGCGGACGCCGCCCTCGGGCAGCAGGTGGGTGAAGTGGAACATCACAAAGCTGGTGATGCAGAGGATGATGTTGCCGATCACCATGAAGGGGCGGTTCTTGCCGAACTTGCCGTTGGTCTTATCCACCATGAAGCCGACGAAGGGGTCGGTGACGCCGTCCCACATACGCATCATCATGGAGAAGCTGGAGGCCACCACCATGCCTACGCCGACGAAGCCCATCAGGTAGTAGCTGACGTAGGTCATCATGAACATGTACAGGTTGGTGGCGGTGTTGTTCAGCGCGAAGCAGCCGATCCGCCACAGGGGGACGCGGTGAATGCCGTTCTGTTCGTAGTTTTTGTCGTAGAACTTGTCGGGCAGTGATCTGATTTTTGCCATCTCTTTTTCTCCTTTACATATAAGTGCCTTAGCAGCGCCTGGCCCGTATCCCCGCCGGCCGGCTGCCCCGCGCGCACTGGAGCCGACGGCCAATGGAGATAAAGCCTAAAATTGCAGAAATATTTTAACACAGTTCATACTTTGTTCATTAGTAAAATTTCAATGGAAATCCTGATTATTTTGCAAACTTTCCAAAAGTTTGTTGCCTTTGTGCAATCTCTTTTGTATCGAATCCCCAGAATTTCCAAAAATTGTGCGGATTTGGCATAAAAAATTCCTTTCCAATTTTTTGCATGTTATGTGATAATAAGTATAACTATAAATGGTGCGGCGCGCGCCCGGCGGTCAAAACGGGCCCAAAAGTCCCGGGGGCCTGCGCCGCCAACCGAAGAATCAAGGAGGATATTGATTATGATTCAGTCTCTGCTTTACCCCTGTTCTTCTCTGACCCGCCGCGTCCAGGTGCTGGACGGGATGTGGAATTTCCAGTTTGATGCAAAGAGCGAGGGCGTGGCCGCCGGCTGGGCCGAGGGTCTGCCCGCCAGCGTGAAAATGCCTGTCCCCGCCAGCTTCTGCGATTTCTTCACCGATAAGGACAGCCGGGAGTACACCGGCGATTTCTGGTACGAGACCGACTTTTATGTCCCCGCCGAGTGGCAGGGGATGGAGCTGGACATCCGGTTCGGCTCGGTGACCCACCGCGCCCGGGTCTTTGTCAACGGGGTGGAGGTTGCCAGCCACGAGGGCGGTTTCCTGCCCTTCAACGCCCGGGTGACCGATGTGGTCCGTTTTGACGGCCCCAACCACCTGGCAGTGCTGGCCAACAACGAGCTGAACGAGACCATGCTGCCCGCCGGCAAGACCGCCACCCTGGCCAACGGCACCAAGATCAGCGCCCCCTATTTTGACTTTTACAACTACGCGGGCATCCACCGCCCCGTTAAGCTGATGGCCACCCCCAAGGAGTCGGTGCAGGATTATTCCGTGGTCCACAGCCTGACCGCCGACGGCGCTGCGGTGCACTACACCGTCAAGACCAACGGCGACAAGCCGGTGGCCGTTGAGCTGCTGGACGCCAAGGGCGTCAAGGTGGCCGAGGCTTCCGGCAAAGAGGGCGTCCTGAACGTTCCCGGCGCCCACCTGTGGGGCGTCCGCGCACCCTACCTGTACACCATCTGCATCCGCATCCTGGACGGCGAAAAGATTGTGGACGAGTACACCGAGAAACTGGGCATCCGCACCTTCGAAATCAAGGACGGCAAGTTCCTTTTGAACGGCAAGCCCGTCTATCTGCGTGGCTTCGGCAAGCACGAGGACGCCGACATCCGGGGCCGCGGCCTGGATCTGGCCACCGTCAAGCGGGACTTCGAGTGCATGAAGTGGATCGGGGCCAACTGCTTCCGCACCAGCCACTACCCCTACGCCGAGGAGATGTACCAGATGGCCGATGAAGAGGGCTTCCTGATCATCGACGAGGTGCCCGCCGTCGGCTTTATGGAGAGCACCATGAACTTCCTGGCCGCCAACCAGGGCACCGGCAAGAAGGTGGGCTGGTTCGAGAAGGAGACCACCCCCCAGCTGCTGGTCAATCACCGCCAGGCCCTAGAAGAGATGATCACCCGGGACAAGAACCACGCCTCGGTCATCGCCTGGAGTATCCTGAACGAGCCCCAGTGCACCAGCGAGGGCACCGAAGCCTACTTCGAGAACGTCTTTAACTACGCCCGGGAGCTGGACCCCCAGGCCCGTCCCCGTACTTACGCCGTGGTCATGATGAGCCTGCCCCACACCAGCAAGGGCCAGAAGTACGCCGACTTTATCTCCCTCAACCGCTACTATGGCTGGTACGTCATGGGCGGCTACGGCATCTCGGACGCCGAGGTGGCTTTCCGCAAGGAGATGGACGGCTGGGGCCAGGTGCTGAACGGCCGGCCGCTGATCTTCACCGAGTACGGCGCCGACACCCTGGCCAGCGAGCACAAGCTGCCCAGCGTCATGTGGAGCCAGGAGTACCAGAACGAGTATCTCGAGATGAACAACCGGATCTTTGACAGCTACGATTTCGTCAAGGGCGAACTGATGTGGAACTTCGCCGACTTCCAGACCACCGAGGGCATCCTGCGGGCCAACGGCAACAAGAAGGGCGCCTTCACCCGCCAGCGCCAGCCCAAGGACGCCGCCTACCTGTTCAAGGCCCGCTGGGAGAGCCTGCCCGTGGATTACAAGGGCTGAGAAATTACGCCCCGTTTGACATTCCATCCTACGATTTGCATGAGGTAAGTTATGGCAAAAAAAGCATCCGACAACCTGAAATACTACTACAACCAGGGCGGCCCCACCATCGCCACCGTCTCCCGCAAGGTCATCGAGAAAGACGGCCTGGTCTTTAAGGACATCGACGGCACCGGCGAGGTGACCTCCGTCAACGACTGGCGTCTTTCCCCCGCCGAGCGGGCCGCCGCCTACGTCAAGACCCTGACCACCGACGAGAAGATCGCCCAGCTGTTCATCTCCGACTGGCGGATGGGCCCCAAGTACTCCAATAGCGATACCCACACCTGCATCCCCGACGAGTCGGGCGTGCTGGATGACGCCACCTTTACCGGCAAGACCATCTTCGGCGCCCAGGAGCTGCCCGGCACCACCACCCTGATCAAGGACTGGTTCTCCCGCCACCTGATCCTCCGCGCCAACCCCACCCCTGAGGACATGGCCGACTGGCTCAACCAGCTCCACGCCGTGGCCGAGGAGTGCGAGCGCTTTGTCCCGGTGCAGGTGGCCTCCAACTCCCGCAACGAGAACGGCGAAGTGGTCTTTGGTATGAACGACGCTTCCGGCGTCTTTGCCACCTGGCCCGGCACCATGGGCATCGCCGCCGCCGTCAAGGGCGACAGCCTGGACATCATCGACAAATTCGCCGACTGCATCCGCCGGGAGTGGAACGCCTGCGGCCTGAAGAAGGGCTACATGTACATGGCCGACTGCGCCACCGATCCCCGCTGGCAGCGCACCTTTGGCACCTTCGGCGAGGATCCCGAGCTGATCACGAAGATCTTTGAGCGTCTGATCCCCGGCGTCCAGGGCAGCGAGGAGGGCGTCGTCCCCGAGGGCGTCTCCCTGACCGTCAAGCACTTCCCCGGCGGCGGCGCCCGTGAGAACGGCTTTGACCCCCACTACGCCGCCGGCCAGTGGAACGTCTACGCCACCGAGGGCTCCCTCCAGAAATACCATGTTCCCACCTTCCGCCCGGCGGTGAAGTACAATGCGGCTTCCATCATGCCCTATTATTCCAAGCCCGCCGCGGAGAAGAGCGCCACCCAGACCGACTGCGAGGGCAACCCCCTGGTTATGAACCCCTACGGCATCGCCTACAACAAGGAGTTTGTGGACACCATGCTCCGCAAGCAGATGGGCTTTAAGGGCTACATCAACTCGGACACCGGCATTGTCCACAATATGAGCTGGGGCGTCGAGGCCCTGGATATCCCCGAGCGGATCGGCTTTGCCGTCACCCAGTCGGGCGTGGATGTGATCAGCGGCTTGTTTGACAACAAGGAGGGCCGCGAGGCCTATGACCGCGCCACCAACGGCTACTACGACACCCATCCGGTGCCCGCCGGCTTCAAGAAGGAGGACCTGGTCCTTACCGATGAGAGCCTGAACCGCGCCGTCACCCGTACCCTCACCGAGCTGTTCCAGCAGGGTATGTTCGAGAACCCCTACGCCGACCCCAAGAAGGCCGCCGAAGTGGTCGCCACCAAGTCCGACTGGGCCGAGGCTGCCCTGGTCCACCGCAAGAGCGTCGTCCTGCTGAAGAACCAGAGCGTCCTGCCCCTGACCGAGGACAAGCTGGCGGGCAAGAAGGTCTATGCCGAGGCGTTCGCCAAGAAGGCCGAAGCCGCCGAAGCCGCCACCAAGGCCCTGCGGGAGATGCTGACCGGCGTCACCCTCACCGAGGACCCCGCCCAGGCCGACTACGCCATCCTGATGGTCAGCCCCTCCTCCGGCGAGTACTTCAACGCCACTCCGGGCTATCTGGAGCTGGATATCTGCGAGGATAAGACCGTCTGCAACGTGGACAAGAGCGGCAAACCCATGGCCGAGACCCATCAGGAGACCACCCTGGCCGGCGCCAACCGGATCCCCGGCATCGCCGCGGCCGTCCACGCCAACGGCGGCAAGGTGATCGCTAACATCAACTTCCCCCTGGCCTGGATGGTGGGCAACGTGGAGAAGTACGCCGATGCCCTGACCGCCGGCTTCGACACCTACCCCTCCGCCACTCTGGATGTGATCTTCGGCCGCTTCGCCCCCACCGGCAAGCTGCCCATCACTCTGCCTCGCGGCGATGAAGTCCTGGCCGTCAACGCCGAGGGCGTCTGCGCCAGCCCCAACGACGTGCCCGGCTACGACAAGGACCTGTATATGCCGGACAGCCTGAAGGACGAGAACGGCAAGGCCTACGCCTACCGCGACGCAGCGGGCAACTACTACGAGCTGAACTTCGGCCTGAGCTACTGAGCCGCCGGTGATTTGTGAGAGAGGATGTTGGAACGATGCAGAAGAATGTACTGGATACCGACCTGCACGGCAAGGTTGCGGTGGTCACCGGCGCGGGGGGCGTGCTCTGCTCCGATATGGCCAAGGTGCTGGCCCGGGCGGGGGCAAAAGTGGCCCTTTTGAACCGGACGGCTTCCAAAGCCCAGGTGTATGCCGATGAGATCGTGGCCGAGGGCGGCGTGGCCAAAGCCTATGGGTGCAACGTGCTCAAAGCCGAGGACTGCAAGGCGGTGGCCGCCCAGGTTCTGGCGGATTTCGGCCCCTGTGATATCCTGATCAACGGGGCAGGGGGCAACAACCCCCTGGCCACCACCGATAAGGAATATTATGAGGACGGGGACATCGACGCCGACACCCGGAGTTTCTTTGACCTGTCCCCCGAGGCGGTCACCGGGGTGTTCGACCTGAACTTTGTGGGCACCGTGATCCCCACCCAGGCCTTTGTTCCCCAGATGCTGGGCCGGGAGGGCTGCTGCATCGTCAATATTTCCAGCATGAACGCCTACCTGCCCCTGACCAAGATCCCCGCCTACTCGGGAGCCAAGGCGGCGGTGAGCAACCTGACCCAGTGGCTGGCGGTCCACTTCTGCCACCAGAACATCCGGGTCAACGCCATCGCCCCGGGCTTCTTCGCGGCCGGGCAGAATAAAAAGCTGCTCTACAACGAGGACGGCACTCCCACCGCCCGGACCGGCAAGATCCTGGCGGCCACCCCCATGGGCCGCTTCGGCGAGAGCGCCGAGCTGGAGGGGGCCCTGCTCTTCCTCGTGAACGAGAAGGCGGCGGGCTTCATCACCGGCATCTGCATCCCGGTGGACGGCGGCTTCTCGGCCTATTCGGGCGTGTAAGAGAATCCCTGTGACGCAATAACCAAAACCAGCGCTGCCGGTATCCCCGGCAGCGCTTTTTTCATGAACGGCAAAGAAAAATCAAGAACCGGCGCAGGAATTTGATTTCAAATTTTGAACTTTTTATGAATCTTCGCCAGAAAGGTTCGACCCTAAAAACCAAAAAATATACAGGTTATCTATAAAATTTTCCTCTCTTTGGCGGGGCCGGACATGCTATACTAAAAGCAAGACAACAGGCCCGGGCCCAAGAGGGGCGATCCTGTGCACCCCAGCCGGGCTTTTGGAAACGAAAGGAGCTGTTTCCCATGCGCACTTCTACTCTGCTTACTTCTGCCCGCTTCGCCAAACAGGGCGAGAACCCCGTTGTGGTGGCCCTGCCCCATACCTGGAACGCCCTCGACGGCCAGGACGGCGGCAACGACTACTGGCGCGGCATCGGCACTTATTCCATTGAACTGCCCGATCCCACCGAGGGCAAAAAACAGTACATCGAGTTCCGGGGCGCCAACCACGTGGCCACCGTTTACTGCAACGGCCGGGAGCTGGGCACCCATAAGGGCGGTTTCTCCACCTTCCGTTATGACCTGACCCCCGCCATGAAGCCGAACGGCAACGTCCTGACCGTGGTGGTCACCAACGCGGCCAGCGAGATCTACCCCCAGGCGGCGGACTTCACCTTCTACGGCGGCCTGTACCGTGACGTCAACTTTATCGAGGTGAACCCTGTCCACTTCGATCTGATGAAAGAGGGCACCGACGCGGTGTTCGTCACCCCCCGCGGCTCCGGCAAGACCCGTGTGGACCTGTTCCCCGTGGGCGCCGAGGGCTGCACCGTCACCGTTGAGCTGAAGGACGCCGAGGGCAACGTGGCCGCCAGCGGTTCCGCCCCCGCCGAGCCCCACACCGTCGTTAAGATGGATGTGGCGAACCCCCACCTGTGGGACGGCATGGCGGACCCCTACTGCTACACCGCCGAGGCTTCCATCGTTAAGGACGGCGAGGTCCTGGATACCGTGACCGTCACCTACGGCTACCGCAGTTTCCATGTGGACCCCAACACCGGTTTCTGGCTCAACGGCAAGAACTGCCCCCTGCACGGCGTCTCCCGCCATCAGGACCGCCAGGACAAGGGCTGGGCCATCTCCAAGGCCGACCACGAGGAGGATATCGCCCTGATTAAGGAAGTGGGCGCCAACACCATCCGTCTGGCTCACTATCAGCACGATCAGTACTTCTACGATCTGTGCGACCACACCGGCTTTGTCCTCTGGGCCGAGATCCCCTTCATCAGCCAGTTCATGCCCGGCAAGGAGGCCCACGACAACACCATCAGCCAGATGACCGAGCTGATCGCCCAGAACTACAACCACCCCTCCATCTTCTTCTGGGGCATCTCCAACGAGATC
>OEQR01000125.1_pt1 | contig 12271 bp, 10 predicted proteins | sample 1539761 | NCBI WGS metagenome assembly OEQR01 (sample SAMEA3891879, study PRJEB23780) | metagenome | biome: terrestrial biome; feature: animal house; material: Caecal content | place: Italy | collected 2015-05-05 | reverse complement strand
TGATGCCGGTGCGTACGGGATTTGAGCAATTATGTCTTTCCCATCTGCCTCAGTTGGGGCTGAAACCGGCCAAGAAGGGGCTGGAGGAAAAAAACGGGGTAGGCTTTACCTTTGTCCCGGAGCCAGGGGTTGGAAAGGGCTATCTGTGGACCTACCCTATCAATGCTGCCTGCTCGTTAACTATTTATGATGTGGTATTCCACCAGGATATGTCCTTCCACTATCACCACCCCGCCGCTCTGACGGTTGCGGTTAGTTCTCCAAGTAGCGCGGAGCCTGCGCTGACAAAGCCCTGTACCAATCCGGAAAATCTGGTGGGCTACTTTTTGGAGGAGGGGACCTTTGGACATACGATCCCTAAAAACACTCCTGTCCGAAGTATTGGGATTGGCCTGATGCCAGAGTTTTACGAACAACAGCTTCCTGCACTAATGGGGCAAGAAACCACGCAGGTGAAGAAAGCGGCCTGTGCACTGGATGGAACAGTGTCGCTCCCTGAGGTAGAAAGCATTCTTCACCAGATGGCGGCCTATCTGCCACAGGCTGGGAGTGCGGGTCTGCGCTATGAAGCAAAGGTGTTCGATCTACTTGCCGCTCTCCTGGAGTGGAATGACCTGACTCTATCTGCCCCGACTGCCGCCAGCATATCCGCAAAGGATCAGGAGGCGATGCAAAGCCTCAAACATTTTCTGCTTCAGAATTACTCTACCAAAGTGGATCTCCAGCGTCTGGCCCAAATGTGCTATATGAGCAAGTCGAAACTGACCTATCTGTTCCGTATGCTTTACGGTACCACGATTTATGAGTTTATCCTGGCTTGCCGGATTGACCGAGCAAAAGAGTTATTGGCCGACCGTGAAAAAAAGCTCAGTGAGATTGCTGCCCTAGTTGGTTATGAGAGGCAAAGCAGTTTCTCCGCCGCATTTCATCAGAAAACGGGCGTCACGCCCAATGAGTTCCGCCGACAATTCTGGAACAAATAAAGAAAAATATATTAAGCACGTTAAGCACGCCGTGATTTCACGGCGTGCTTTTTTTGCAATCGGCCAAATCTATTTCGGAATATTCCAGACTTCGGCTGGAGCGATTGCGCTTTTTGCAGACGGACAGTATCATTTGGTTAGTCGGTGCAAACTTCTGAATGGATTCTTTCGTGTTGATGTGGATAAGGAGATGATGAGATGACCCAGAAGAAAAAAACAGGAATCTCCAGACTTTTGGAGTTTGGGGGTCGTTACCGCTGGATGACAGTGGTGGCCTGTATTTTATCCGGACTCAGTTCTGTGCTTATGCTGTGTCCCTTTTTGTGTATTTGGCTGGTCCTGCGGAATGTGCTGGCAGCCCTGCCGGACTTGAGTACGGTGGATGTGGAGGCGATGACCCTTTATGGCTGGGCCGCGCTGGGTCTGGCCGTAGGAGGCTTTCTTCTCTATTCGCTGGCTCTTTTATTTTCCCATCTAGGGGCGTTCCACACGGCCAAAAATATGCAGTCCCAGATCCTGCACCATCTGGCTTCGCTCCCATTGGGTTTTTTCTCCCAGAACAGCAGCGGCAAACTGCGGAAAATCATCAATGAGAACACGGCGCAGACGGAAAACTTCCTGGCGCACCAGCTCCCGGATATGACCGGATCAGCCGTGACAGCTGTGACGATGCTGGCCATGCTGTTGTTCTTTGATTGGAGATTAGGCGGCCTGTCCATCCTTCTGCTGGTTGCGGGGTTTATGGTACAAATGCTGATGACCAGCGAGAAATCTATGTCCTATATGCGAAAATACCAGGACGCTTCGGAACAGATGAACAATGAAGCGGTAGAGTATGTTCGCGGCATCCCAGTAGTCAAGGTTTTCCAGCAAACGATTTACTCCTTTAAGAGCTTTTACGCCGCTATCATGTACTACAAGGACAATGTAACGGAATATGCGCTCTCCTGCCAAGGACCGATGGTGGCTTTCAATGTCATCATCAATGCCTCCTTTGCTGTGCTGATCCCGGCTGGTATCCTCCTGATTGGCCCGGAACAGTACAGCGAGTTTCTGCTGGATTTGATTTTCTATATCCTGTTTACCTCCGGCAGTGCCGGTATCCTCAACAAAATTTTATTTTCCGGCACACATCGTATGATGGCACAGGAAGCAGTGCGGCGGATTGACTCCCTGCTGGCAGAGGCTTCCGTAGTAGAGGACGCGCTCGCCCGGATACCGGATCAGAATGATGTGGAGTTTCGGAATGTGACCTTTACCTATCCAGGTGGAAATGTGCCTGCGCTTTCTCACCTATCGTTTCAAGTCCCGGAGGGGAAAACTGTGGCTTTGGTAGGCGCTTCGGGGAGCGGAAAGACCACCGCCGCCACCCTGATCCCCCGGTTTTGGGATGTGCAGGAAGGGGCGGTCTGCATTGGAGGCGTCCCGGTTTCTCAAATCCCCAAGCGGGAACTGATGGAGCGCATCGCTTTTGTATTTCAGGACAGCCGGTTGCTGAAGGCAAGCATCCTCGAAAATGTTCGCGCCTCCCGGCCGAATGCGACCAGAGAGCAGGTGCAGGAGGCGCTCAGGGCTGCCCAGTGCGATGATATTTTAGAGAAATTACCAAAGGGCGTGGACACGGTGCTGGGAACCAAGGGCGTCTATCTCTCCGGCGGGGAGCAGCAACGCATCGCTCTTGCGCGGGCAATCCTCAAGGATGCCCCCATCGTTCTGCTGGATGAGGCCACCGCTTTCGCTGACCCAGAAAACGAGCACAAAATTCAGATGGCATTTGAGCGTCTGACAAGAGGAAAAACTGTCCTGATGATTGCCCACCGGCTTCCCACCATTCAAAACGCCGATGAGATTTTGGTATTGGAACAGGGAACCATCGCAGAACGGGGAACCCATAGTGCGCTGATGGCACAGAACGGGATCTACGCATCTATGTGGAGAGATTATCAGACCTCAGTTGCTTGGAATATCGGAAAGGAGGGACATTATGCTTCGTAAACTTTTTGCCCTGACCGAGCAGGGCGCAAAGGATTTGAAAAAAGGAATCATTGCCTCGGTCTTTACCTCACTCAGTCTGATGATGCCTATGGGACTGCTTTTAATGCTGGTGATGCAGCTGCTTCAGCCGCTCTTGGGGATGGAAACGGCCACCCCTTCGCTGGGGGCTTATGCTGGAATGTGTCTGGTGCTATTGGTGATTATTTTCCTGACCCATTACATTCAGTACCGCTGTACCTATATTGCGGCTTATGCTGAAAGCGCCCAGCGGCGGATCGGCTTAGCCGAAAAATTACGCACCCTTCCGCTTTCCTTTTTTGGCAAGCGGGACCTTTCCGACCTGACCACTACCATGATGAGCGACTGCAATGACCTGGAACGGGTCTTTGCCTATACGATTCCACAAATTTTCGGAACAGCCATCAGTTGTGTGATCGTCTGTTTGTGCCTGTTTTTCATGGATTGGAGAATGGCGTTGGCAATTTTGTCGCCCTTTGTCCTGGCGATCCTTGTCCTTGTGGGGAGCAAACGCCTGCAAAACCATATGGACCTGAAAAAGATCCAATCAAAACTGGATGCCGCCGACGGGATACAGGAGTTTTTGGAGAGCATCCGGGATTTGAAGGCCAATAATCAGGAGAATTCCTATCTGGCAGGGTTAGACAAAAAGTTGGAGAAGATTGTACATACCTCCGTCTGCTATGAAATGACCAGTGGCCTGATGATTACTTCCTCGCAGATGCTCCTTCGATTGGGGTTCCCAGCCACTGTACTGATGGGGACGCTACTGCTGACTCAGGGAGAACTAAACCTGTTCTTTTTTCTCATGTTCTTGGTGACGGCTTCCCGCATTTATGACCCACTCAGCGGTGTGATGATGCAGCTCAGTGAAATTTTCAACGCAATGCTCCAACTCCGCCGTATGAAAGCTATTGAGCAGGAACCCGCACAGGAAGGTACAACAGAGTATCAAGCCAAAGGCCACGATATTTGCTTTGACCATGTGGGCTTCCGGTATCAGGACGGAGAGGATGTACTGACCGACGTTACTTTCACCGCCAAGCAGGGCGAAGTGACCGCGCTGGTCGGCCCCTCTGGAGGCGGCAAGAGCACCACGGCAAAGCTGGCCGCCCGCTTTTGGGACATTCAGAAAGGGACCATCACCATGGGCGGTGTGGACATTTCCACGGTGGACCCGGAAACACTGTTGAAGGATTATGCCATTGTGTTCCAAGATGTGGTGCTGTTCAACGATACCATTATGGGAAATATCCGTCTGGGCCGCAAGGACGCTACAGATGAGGAGGTCATGGCCGCAGCCAGGGCCGCCCAGTGCGATGAGTTTGTTCAGCGTCTGCCGGAGGGATACCAGACGGTGGTGGGAGAAAACGGCTCTACTCTGTCCGGGGGTGAACGCCAGCGTATTTCTATTGCCCGCGCCCTGTTGAAAAACGCCCCTATCGTTCTACTGGACGAGGCGACTGCCTCTCTGGATGTAGAGAACGAAACCAGCCTCCAGACTGCACTCTCCGCACTGCTCAAGGATAAGACAGTTTTGGTTATCGCACACCGGATGCGGACGGTGATGGGAGCCGATCATGTGGTGGTGCTGGCAGATGGCCATGTAGCGGAAGAAGGCACACCAGAACAGTTGATGGAACGGGGCGGGATGTTCCGCCACATGGTGGAGCTACAAAGAGAATCCTCTAACTGGCAAGTTGGAGGCAATCGGGGTGGCTCATGATGAAATTGTATGCCTCTGGTGAAGATTACTTAGAAGCCATCCTGGTGTTGAAAAACAAATTAGGCATGGTGCGCTCCGTAGATGTGGCCCGGCACATGGAAGTCACAAAACCCAGTGTGTGCCACGCGGTGGCGATTTTGCGTGACGGCGGCTTTCTCACGATGGACGAAGATCACTTTCTTCATCTGACCGATGTGGGCCGCGAGGTCGCCGAAAAAATCTATGAGAGACATTGTTTCTTTACCGAGCAGCTTATCGCCGCAGGCGTTGACCCCAAAACTGCGGAGGCCGATGCCTGCCGGATTGAACACATTATCAGTGATGAGAGCTTTTCACGGCTGAAAGAAGCAGCTGCACAAGAGCAAGAATAAACCGAATAAGCCAAGCGATCCTGCCCCGATCAACGGGGAAAAGAAAAAAACCGTTGCAGGGCAGGCAGCTTCGTGCGCCCAAAATGGATTTTCAAGGACTGCGGCGGTTTTGAGTACATCAAGGCCGCCGTTCCTTATGCCCTCGACAAAGGAGTGACGCCTACACGCTGACACGGCGGCTTTAAGAGGGAGCCGCCGTGAAGCAAAGACTGCTTCGACATAATTCGGCAGGAATTTACCTGCCAAAAAAAGCCTGACCGTCAATCGGCCTCCATCTGCTTATGAACAGGCACTATCGTGGCTGGTCCATAAGCGTCATAAGTCCTCTTTTAGCAGCGCCAGCCGCCGTTCTTCGGATGCTGGCGCTTTTCCTTGTCGTTTTTTTGGGAATTTCCCCGAAAGGTGTCGCCCACCGCCTTCATTTCGGTTCACCCGTCAACCCGTGAATCGAAATGGAGGTACATAATGCAGAAGATCAATCTTCGGGAACTGTATCCCGATGTGTATAAAACCGATGTCTTTGTGGATGTAGCTGAGGAAGTCCTGGCCGCGATCCGGGGCCAGGAGCAGGACGATGCCGCCTACGAACGCCGGATGTACCGGCACAAGGCCCATTACTCTCTGAACCGGGAGGATGGTATTGAAAACGATGCCCTCAACCGGCCGCTCACCCCGGAGGAAATTCTGGAGCAGAAGCAGCTGCGGGAGGAAGTGTACGCCGCGCTGATGCAGCTGACCGCCATCCAGGCCCGGCGTATCTACGCCCGGTTTTACCTGGGCATGACGGTGGCCGAGATCGCCCGAATCGAGGGCGCTGACCGCCGCCGCGTGTGGGAGAGCATCCGGCGCGGGCTGAAGAAGCTGGCACGTCTGCTGGACACGGCCCGATAATCTGACCGCCGCATAGTGCCAAAAGAAAGCCGGTGGGGGATTTTTATTCCTCCACCGGCTTACTTATCCTCTAAATGTTCATCTGGATCAACCCCGGCCGTCTGCACCATCTCTTTTAGCTCATCGGCCAAAGCACGGGTCGAATTTAACAGCACTTTTCTGGCAGCCGGAGGGCACGAAAGATAAAGCTGCCGCATATCGTTGGCGGCTTGCTCATCTTCTGGCAGATCGAGATTCATCAGGGAATCTAAAGATAAATTCAAGACTTTGCCAAAAGCGCGTAGAACCTCAAAAGAAGGGTTTTTCACCCCTCTTTCGCAGCCTTGAACGTGCTTCAGAGAAACATGGCTCAGATCTGCGAGTTCCTGCTGCGTCAGACCTTTTTCCTTACGCGCTTTTTGTATCCTTCGTCCCAGCTCTTTTATCAGTTCCATAGGCACTATCGTCTCCTTAATCATATTTTATCGTGCCCATTTCCTTGCAGGAAGAACCTTATAAAAGGCATTTTTGAGTATGATAGTACCTATTTTATTGTGCTTGTAAGGAGCTTGCGCTGTCTGTAGCTTCTATGAAGCGGTAGGGCAAAATATTTTCTTCAAATAAATCGCAGTACAGACAGGACAAATCGCTTGTTTTTGTCATGGCTATCAAGAAGGGGATTTTTCCTTCGCTGATCTTTGACAACTGAATACACGGCAGAACAGGTACATAACCCGCGCATGAGCGAGTGCAGGACGCCGCGAAGATGGAGCAGCCAGGAGGTGATGGACAAGCTGTTTCGGAGCGATCAACGACCCTGTGACCCGGATGGTGGCACATCCGGCGCGATGACTGCGCGGGGGCTTAAAGATACTTCCTCACGGCCCGCCAAAGACTTGGGGGGAACCCTGCGGCGCACGCTATGAACGACGCTGCGGAGTTATGACAGCCGCGCCAGCGGAGACCTGTTCTGTCCCCAGCGTCAGGGGTGCGTGGCAAATATGACGAGCATAAGATAAACTACAATACAGCAGCCGTACCGATAAACTGATTCGCACGTATCCTCAAATTTGTCGGTGCGGCTGCTTCCATTTTATATGGATTGAAACAAACTGTTTTCGCAAGTAGCTCATGTTCTTGTTTGCATTTATGAAGGAAGAGGTCATTATGTTTGATAAATTACGACGAGGTGATATATACTCGGCGGATTTAAGCCCATCTGTGGGTTCCGAACAAAGTGGTTTTCGCCCTGTGCTTGTCTTACAAAACAATATTGGAAATTGTTTTAGTCCCACGATTATTATAGCAGCGATTACCGGTGTAAATAAGAAAAGCCAAAAGTTTCCTACCCATTATCATTTGAAAAATGAATGTGGATTGACACGGCCCTCTGTTGTTATGCTGGAACAGATTAGAACTATAGATAAGAAAAGACTCAAAAAGTACATCGGCCATTTGAATGCTGTAGATATGAACAACATAGACGAGACGCTTTTGCAAAGTCTTGGAATTTCGCGGGGCAGCTAATGCCAATCGCCATATCATTTCCAGAGTAACCAAGATGCCATATAATATTCTTAGGAATTGCGGAGGTGATTCTACGTGGAAAATATCCATAACGCAGATGCGTTGGCAACTTCAGACCAGGTTCGGATAGAAAATATTTCGGCGAACCAGAAGTTTGAAGCGTTTATCACTTCGTTGGCGCATATAGTCGAAAAGTACGGCATGAAAGTGCTTAATGAGGGTGATGGAGCTGCGTGAAAATCGCAGCTTTACATAATGGATATTTCCCCAAAATAATTTTGGAGGTATAGAAATGAACCGATATGGAAAGAGATGTGTTCTATATCCGCGTGTCAGCACAGAAATGCAGGTAGACGGATATAGTCTGGAAGGTCAAAAAACGATGTTAACTCGTTTTGCTGACCGTGAGGAAATGGTTATTGTCGATACTTACGAAGATGCCGGTAAGTCTGGAAAGTCCATTGAAGGACGTCCTGCCTTTCAGAAAATGCTTAGAGACATTGAAGAAGGTTTGGACATTGATTACGTCTTAGTCTATAAGCTCTCCCGGTTTGGGCGTAATGCAGCGGATATACTAAATTCACTGGAACTGATTCAATCGTATGGAGTGAATTTGATTTGTATCGAGGAAGGAATTGATTCTTCCCAGACAAGCGGAAAACTCCTGATTTCCGTTCTGTCGGCTGTGGCAGAGATTGAGCGTGAGAATATCATAGAGCAGACCATGAATGGACGCCGAGAAAAAGCACGGCAAGGCGGCTGGAACGGCGGATTTGCACCTTATGGATATGCTCTTGTTGATAATAAGCTGGTGATCGCGGAAGCAGAGGCTGTGGCGATCCGAAGGATCTTTGAGTTGTATACATCCTCGGAAATCGGTTTGGGCGGCGTGGCAAATCAGTTGAATCTGGAAGGCATTAGAAAAATTCCCCGCCAAAATGGTACACTAGAAGATTGGACAGGCCATTTTATCAAATTGATTTTGGATAACCCTGTTTATTACGGGAAAATAGCATATGGAAGAAGGACCAAAGAGAAAGTTAAAGGCACAAAAAATGATTATCAGATGAAAAGAAATGATGACTATATTCTGACAGATGGACAGCACGAGGGGATTGTCAGTGAAGAAGTCTGGGAGAAAGCTCATGCTAAAAGACTTCGGACAGGTGTGAAGCAGCCATCCAAAATTGGACGGGATCGCGTTCATTTATTGTCCGGCTTGCTGAAATGCCCGGTTTGCGGAAGCCCAATGTACACCAATAAACACGCGTGGACCAATAAAGACGGAACATACAAAGAAGTATACTATTATGTATGTAGCCGAAATCGTATGGTCAGAGGTAAACACTGTGAATATAAGGCCATGCTGAAAAAAAACGATATAGAACCGATGGTTATCGAAGCGATTAGAGAGATTGTAAGAAATAAAGAGTATGCTCAAGCAATCAAAAAGCGTATAGGTGTTCAGATTGACACGAAGGCAGTAGACAAAGAACTTGAGGGTTATCGTGCAAAGCTGAAGGAGGTAGATCTAAATAAATCAAGGCTGGAACGAGAAATCGATAATCTTCCTATTGACACCAAGTATCGAGAAAGAAAGCTCCATGACATGGCCCTGCGGTTAGATTCCCTTTATGACATCATTGTAGAATTGGAAGAAAAAATTGAGGATGCGATGATGAGGCGGGACGCTATCGCCCAACAGGCCATTACCCTTGAAGGTATTTACAAAATCATGGTGAATTTTGACTGCGTTTATAATATAATAAGCGATGAAGAAAAGAGAGCGGTCGTTACAGCTCTGATTAAGGAAATAGAGCTTTATCGAAACGACGAGTCCGAGTGTCCGCTAAAACGGATTGGATTAAACTTCCCCGTGTTTAAAGATGGTAAGGAAGTTTCGGAACTCTTGTGGGATAAAGGGAATACCGTCGAGACGGTGGCCCGGCTGGTCAAGACCGGAGAGGGGCAGAAAAGACGGAGATAAACCAAAAATAGCAGCTGTTTAGGAAGAGTTCTTATTTAATATGGCGGGCAGTTATGTTATAATGAGACCAAAGCTCGATGAAATGACCCGTACAAGCGGACAGGAGGCGATATCATGCATGTGCAATGCAATAACCCCCGCGGGTCAGGAAGCCGCGGCCCTGACCAGCTTTATGGCCCACAAACATTATTGCGAAAACGATGTCGAAGCGCTGATCGGCCTGATGGACGAGGAAATCGTCTGGCTGGGCACCGGCGAGGAGGAGTATGCCGTCGGCCGGGAAAACGTGATCGAGATTTTCCGCCAGTTTGAGGGGCAGGTCCCCCGCTGTATTATCTGGAACGAGGAATACAACGTACTGGAACTTGCGCCGGAGATCTTTTTGTGCGGCGGCCGGCTGTGGATCAAAACCGATGCAGCCACTGGAATCAGTCTGCGGGTTCACCAGCGGATCACGACGGTGTTCTGCGTCGGGGCGGGCGGCTTTGCTGCTGTCACATCCATATTTCCAATCCCTACGAGGATATGGCCCCCGAGGATACGGGGTTCCCCATCAAGATGGCGCTGGAATCTTACCAATACCTTCAGGAACAGGTGGAAGAACAGAAACGGCAGATTGCAACCCAGACAGCCATCCTCGAGCGGATGAGCTACGAGGATACCCTGACCGGGGTGTACAATCGCAACAAATTCAACGAGACACTGGATGCCGTCTTTGAAGAGGACGTCCCCATGGGGGTGGCCTGCTTTGACCTGAACGGCCTGAAAGAAGTGAATGACCAATGGGGCCACAGCGCCGGGGACCGGCTGATCTGCCGGGCGGCCGAACAGCTGCGGGCGGTGTTCCCGGGGCGGGTCTACCGCACCGGCGGCGACGAATTCGTGGTGGTGGACCGTCAGTGCGGAGAGGAAGAATTTTATGCGGCCATCCGTGCCCTGGAGCGAGAGCTGACGGCCCATGAGGTCAGCTGTTCAGTGGGGGCGGTATGGAGCTCGGTTTGCCGCAGCGTCAAGGAACAGTACGACGAGGCCGACCACCGGATGTACGAGGAAAAACGCCGCTTTTACAGCCAAGGCCAGCACGATCGCCGGCGCAAAAAGGACTGATTGCCTCGGGCGGCAGGGATAAATCCCGGCTTGTGCCAAACAATACCCTTGTTGTTTGCTGCAAGGAGGTACAAAATTATGTGCACAGCGTTTACGTTCCAGAAAGGCAGCCTGTATTTTGGGCGGAATATGGATCTGGAATGCCATTTCGGGGAGGCGGTGGTCATTACCCCCCGCAATTATCCCCTCTCCACCAAACAGGCCGGGGTTCTGCCCTCCCATTACGCTATGATCGGGATGGCCAACACCACCGGCAACTACCCTCTCTATGCCGAGGCCGCCAACGAGAAGGGCCTGTGTATGGCGGGGCTGAACTTCCCCGGCAACGCCTGGTATCGGCCCGAGGGCCGGCCGGGGCGGCGGGCGCTGGCCCCCTATGAGCTGATCCCTTATCTGCTGGGCAGCTGCGCCACCCTGGCCCAGGCCCGGCAGATGCTGGAAACCGTGGATCTGATCGCTGTTCCCTTCGGGCCCGGGCTGCCCCTGGCCCCGCTGCACTGGATCCTGTCCGATGCCTCGGGCAGCCTGGTGGTGGAACAGACAGAAGAGGGGATGCAGATCTATGATAACCCCTTCGGAGTGCTGACCAATAACCCGCCTTTTCCCTTCCATCGGGAGAACGTCCGCCAGTATCTGCCCTTGTCGGCCTGTCCGCCCCGGAACAATTTCTGCCCGCCGGTGGAGCTGACCCCCTTCGGGCAGGGGGCCGGGGCCTGGGGCCTGCCGGGAGATTTTTCCTCGGCGTCCCGGTTTATCAAGACCCTGTTCTGCAAGACCCACAGCGTCTGCGGGGAAGACGAGGCTTCCTGCGTGTCCCAGGTGCTCCACGTGCTGGATGCGGTGGCCATGGTGCGGGGGGCGGTGGTGACGCCGGAGGGGGCCCCTGACCAGACAAACTATTCCTGCTGCATCAATGCCACGGAGGGCGTGTACTATTACAAAACCTCCGACAACAGCCGGGTGACCCGGATCGCCCTCACCCCCGAGCGGGGCCAGGGGCTGGAGCTGATGGTCTTTCCGCTGCGGAAGGACGCCGATTTTTTGGAAGAGTGATAACAAATTGCTGGCAGGCCTTGTCTTGATCTGCCGAAAGAACGTTAGAAAAAGACGAAAGATAGATGAAATTCTGTTCTAATCCTGGCAAAAATTAACTTTTTGTGAATGTTAGCACTCTATGATTGACAGTGCTAAAAAACGTGCTATAATAAAGCCGTGCCCAGAGGAAAGGCACCGAGGAACAAAACCCCGGGGCCCTGGGGCACAAAAAAGATTATGACCGACGCAATGCCGGGATTGGAGGAAGATTTTATGTTGATGCCTGCACTTTTCCATGAAAATTTGTTCGACGATTTCTTCGATCCGTTCTGGAGCGACCGCAGCCTCGAGCGTGCGATGGACCGTGAAACCCGCAGTGTTTTCGGCAAGCGCGGTGAGAATATGATGAAGACCGACGTCAAGCAGACCGATACTACCTATGAGGTGGCGGTGGATCTGCCCGGCTGCAAGAAGGAAGACGTCCAGATGGAGCTGAACAACGGTTATCTGACCATCCAGGCGGTCCGCAGCCACAACAACGACCAGACCGATGAGAACGGCCGGTATATCCGCCGGGAGTGCTTCACCGGCAGCTGTGCCCGCAGCTTCTATGTGGGCGACCAGGTCAAGAAGGAGGACATCCACGCCAAGT
>OEQR01000121.1_pt1 | contig 12502 bp, 15 predicted proteins | sample 1539761 | NCBI WGS metagenome assembly OEQR01 (sample SAMEA3891879, study PRJEB23780) | metagenome | biome: terrestrial biome; feature: animal house; material: Caecal content | place: Italy | collected 2015-05-05 | reverse complement strand
CATACCTTGCCGGAAGGTCTTCCCAACGAGCTCCGCTGCGGGCAATCCATAGAATCCCGTTGAAGTGAGCGCGAAGGTCCTTTTGAGGGCGTCCCATATGATGTTTGGGCAGCATGGGTTCTATGATGGCCCATTCTGCATCTGTTACCTCATAACGATGAATCGTCATGCTATCACTTCCTTGTACTGCCTATGATAGAATCCTTTTATGTCTTTTTCTCGTCTTTTTAACACTTTTTTGGCCGTTTTTGAGTTTTCAGATACACCCTAGGGAAAATAATCTCAGCGGTAGTTATGTAAGACGTGCAGAGCATTTTGCCAAAGGTGTAGACGCCGCTGAAAAAGCTGCGCCAGGCATCAAACAGGAAATCCTGACCGGCAACATCAAGCCCACAGAGAAGGCCGTTGCGGCCATCGCCAAAGCCCCACCGGAGGAGCGGCCCGCTCTGGTCCAGCAACTCCGGCAGGCAAAAGAAACCGAAAAGCAAGAAGAAAAGCCGAAGCCCAGGCGCAGCGCCGCCGAGACCCTGCAAGCCATCCGGGACATCTCAGCCAACATGTTGCAGTCCAACGGGGAAATCGACGCAGACGATATCTGCGCAGAACTGGAAGACGCCCTGGACACCATGATTTTCCGCTGGGATACCTGCCTGGAAAACTACAGGGAGCACCGCAGCGCCTGCCGGGACGGCATCAAAAGCCTTACAGAAAAGGGAATCCACTACCTGCAAAAAATGAGGAGGACTACATGAGAACAAGCCGTACCAGCGCCTATCAGGAAATGATGATCAACAGCAAGTTTCTGGAAGTCCCCCGTGGCAGCTACCAGCGGGAGCTGAACATCCACCGGGTGCGCAAGATCGCAGCAGCGTTTGACCCCCGGCTGCTCAACCCGCCCAAGGTCAGCTACCGCAGCGGCCGCTACTATGTGTTCGACGGCCAGCACACCATCGCAGTCCTCAAGCTGCTCAATGGAGGCAAAGATTTGATGGTCCGCTGTATTGTGTATACGGGCATGACCGAGAGCGAAGAAGCCCTGCTCTTTGCCCAACAGACCGGCGAATCTGCCAGGCTGACACCCGGCGATAAGATGCGCGCCATGATCTACGGCGGCGACCCGGAATGTATGGCCTTCCTGAAGGCCACGGAATCGGTGGGGTTAAAGCTGGACTACGGTCAGCGTCGTGGTAAGTACCGCATCGCCTGTATTGGTACTGCGTTTGAAGAGTTCAAGCGGGTGGGAGCTGATCTTTACAAAGAGGCCCTGTCCCTGATCGTGGCCGCCTGGCATGGTGATCCTGAGTCTCTGCGGGCCGAAACGGTTCAGAGCGTGATCCGCTTTATCGAGCTGTACCACGACGAGTACGACTCCCGCCGTCTTATCACTCGCCTGCACAAGACCGACCCGTTGACCATCTACCGGGAAGGGCGGGCCATGGGCGTCAACATGGCCGGGTACAAGAAGTACCTCTACCAAGTCTACTGCATTTACAACGGGAGCAGCAAAAAGAAAGTGCTGCCCATGAAGTTCTAAATTCTTGCTTTTACCCTTTGAGCGGACGCTGCCCGCAGGCTGTAGGCGGCGTCTTACATAAAAATATACAAAGGGGGTATATTGCATGATTCCTAAAAACTGGCGATACAGCCGGGGTGACATCTACTATGCCAACATGGAACCCCATGTTGGCTCTGAGCAGGGTGGGGAACGGCCAGTGGTGGTTCTGCAGAATGATACAGGCAACAAGCATTCACCCACACTTATCATTGCTACCCTTACATCCAGAGTGGACAAGAAGCTAAGTCTGCCGACCCACGTTTTGATTGACCAAAATCCGGGGCTGAGAGTCCCATCTATCGTACAATTAGAACAGATTTTCACTCTCGACAAACAACGTATGCAGCGATTTGTTGGTCAGGCCAGCAGCGAGGAAATGGACCGGATCAAAGCGGCGCTGAAAATCAGCCTGGCGATGAATTGAGAGGAGGAATGCAGAGAAAATGTCTGGAAGAACGCTTTCTTTTCGGGTGGATGATTACGAAGTATCGGCCACCTTTGCGGATACCCCAAACACAACGATCACGCACCACCTGAAACAGATCTTGCTGGCATCCTTTGTGAACAACACATCCAGCTCTGCCTCTGGCGACATCCTTGCAGCGGTCTCAAAACGGCGATACAATCAAGACGGTGATCATCACTGTGCACCTTGAAAACTGCATAGGATTCGTATTGATGCATCTTCCTTTTGACCGTATCACATATGCTGAAAGCAGAGATCATCAAGGCTCTGCGGGGAGAAAGTGTCTTTCCAAAAGAATTGCTGGGAACGATGCTCTCTGAGTCTGAAGCAAAATGCGCCAAGCTGCAAAAACAGTTTGAGGATGCTCAGGCTGCTTATGAAGAAGGGCAGAGCCTTCTTCGATCTTTGGAAAATCAGTACAACAACGTGATCTCCTGGGCGGAGCTATATGACACGGCTGACTTGGAGACAAAGAAAATGATTGTCAACTGCCTGATCCGTCGGATCGAAGTCTATCGGGGCTATAAACTGCATGTTGATTTCAACATCGACTTCACCCAGTTTGATCTGGGGCTGGATATGATAGAAGTAGCCGCGTAAATCAAAACCCCACGTTGAACGTGGGGTTTGCAGAACGGCCCCATAGGGGCCATAATACCAGCAGCGCCTAAAGGCGCGTAATGAGTGACGCCAACCGCACTTGGCGTCACTTTTTACTTTGCGGCACTATCCGCAGGTACTTCTGGCGAATCATCGTCATCAAGTTCTGTATTCTTGAAAGGATCTTCGTATTCCTTGAAGCTTAACTGATCGCTCAGTTGGTCTTCTGCCTCTTGATCTCGGATATACTTTCGGATTTTTGCTTCATTTCCTCCTACTGTATTGACGTAATATCCTTTTGCCCAGAATACCCTTCTTCCATATTTGTACTTCATATTCGCATGTCTCTCGAATATCATGAGCGTACTTTTCCCTTTGAGGTACCCCATGAAATCTGCAACGGCCAGTTTGGGCGGAATTGATACCAACATGTGAATGTGGTCCGGCATTGCATGTGCTTCGATTATTTCTACATGTTTGTAATCGCAGAGCATTCTAAGGATTCTGCCAATATCCTTCCTTAGTTTCCCGTATATTACCTTTCTGCGGTACTTTGGCACAAGTACAATGTGGTATTTGCAATTCCAACAGGTATGTGATAAACTTTTCTCGTCCATATGGATGAACCTCCTTTTGCTTGTAGTGCGGTTGGCGTTACCCGCTTCTATTTTAGCAAAAGGAGGTTCTTTTTTCACCGTATCAACGCTCGTGCTATACTCGTCCACAAGCATAGCTTGTGGTTTTGTAGTTAAAAATGAAAAACCCCCGCCGCTGGCGGGGCTTTTTTATCCGCGCCGTAGATCAGTGTAAAACCAAAGGGTTCAAGCCGCGGCAGCTCGACCTGCTGCGAACCACAGCGTTTTAGAAACAGCCTCTTTCTGCCCAAGTTCCTTGAATGGAAGGGTGGGTGGGGATAAAAATTTGCCCGACGGAATGAAAAAACAGCCCCTGCAAAGCAATGCAGGGGCTGCTGTTTTGGTTATAGAAAATTATTTCAGGAAGCCGTTGATGATCTGCTCCTCGGCCTCGGCCTCGGTCAGGCCCAGGGTCATCAGCTTGATGATCTGGTCCCCGGCGATCTTGCCGATGGCGGCCTCGTGGATCAGAGCAGCGTCCAGGTCGTTGGCCTCCAGCTGGGGGATGGCCAGGATCTTCGCCTTGTCCATGATGATGGCGTCGCACTCGGTGTGGCCGGTGCAGGGGGCGTTGCCGGTGATCCGGGAGTCAAACTTCTGATAGGAGCTGTCCTTGGCCACCGAGCGGGAAATCACGTCGGCGCTGGCCCCCTCGCCGTTCAGGTTGACGGCGTAGCTGCTCAGGGCGGTCTGGCTGCCGTGGGTCATCAGGCGCTCCCGCACCACCAGCCGGGCCCCAGCGGCCAGGTTGGCCTTGGTTTTCCGGTCGGTGGAGTCCACGCCTTTGATCTGGACCATCTCCATCTCCATGGAGCTGCCCTCGTCCAGATAGGCCTCGGTCACCGGGTTGAGAATCCGTTTGCCCTGGCCGTCGCCGGAACCATAGTGCTTCTCCACGTATTTCACATGGGCGTTTTTGCCCAGATAGAACCGGTGGATGCCGTCGTGCTCGGCGTCCTGAACGCCGCAGTTGTCGATGCCGCAGCCCGCCACGATCACCACGTCGCTGTCCGCCCCCACAAAGAAGTCGTTGTAGACCGTCTCCTTCAGGCCGCTCTCGCTCAGCACCACCGGGATGTGGACGCTCTCGTTTTTGGTGCCGGGCTTGATCTGGATGTCAATGCCGCTGCCGTCCGGTTTCGGGGTGATGTCGATGTTGGCGGTGGTGTTCCGGGCTGCGGTTTTGCCGTTGGCCCGGATGTTGTAAGCCCCTTCGGGGACGGTGTGCAGGTCGGCCACCTCGGCCAGAATTCGCTTTTGAATCTCGTCCATTATGCTCTCCCTCCCTGTTCCAGCACACTGCAAGCCCCCACTGCGGCGGTGGTGCCCAGCAGGCCGGGCAGAATCTCGGCCCGGGGGCCCTGCTGGACCACCTGGCCCTTAGCCAGGACGACGATCTCGTCCGCGATGTTCAGGATCCGCTCCTGGTGCGAGATGACCACAATGGAGCCGTCCTGCTGGCGCTGCTGCATCCGCTCAAAGACCTGGATCAGGCTCTGGAAGCTCCACAGGTCGATGCCGGCCTCCGGTTCGTCAAAGACCGAGAGCTTTTTGCCCCGGGCCAGCACGGTGGAGATCTCGATCCGCTTGAGCTCGCCCCCCGACAGGCTGGCGTTCACCTCGCGCCGGACATAGTCCTTGGCGCACAGTCCCACCTCGGACAGGTAGCCGCAGGCGTCGGTGATGCTCAGCTCCTTGCCCGCCGCGATCCGCAAAAGATCCAGCACCTGGATGCCCTTGAACCGCACCGGCTGCTGGAAGGCGAAGCTGATGCCAAGGTTTGCCCGCTCGGTGATGCTCTTGTGGGTAATATCCTCGCCGTCAAAGAGGATCTGGCCGGCCGTGGGCTGCTCGATGCCCGCGATCAGCTTGGCGAGGGTGGATTTGCCGCCGCCGTTGGGGCCGGTGATGGCGACAAACGTATGGTCCGGGATGGTCAGAGAGATATCCCGGATGATCTCTTTTTGGCCTTTGCCGTCCGCAACGTCAAAGGAAATATGCTTTAATTCCAGCATGGATTCACCTCATTGATACAATGCCTGTTCCGGCGGGAACAGGCGCTTTTTGCCCTAAAAAGGATTATAATAGCAAAAGCCCCCCCTGTCAACAAACACCGCCGGCCCATTGTGGAAAACCCGTGTTTTCCACAGGCGGGAAAACTCCCTTTTCTGGATTGTGGAAAATTTGGCAGCTGGATATTCCATATTGGAGAAATCTTGGCCCGAACTGCTGACAAGACAGAAAAAAGAAAGTTTTCCCCCGCCAAAACTTTCTCGGAACGGCCAAAAGAGGCTTTTTTGCTGCCGAAAAATACCGATTTTGACGGTCGGTTTTACCTGCCGTATAACCAAAGGAAAATTCTGGTGTTGAAAACCTGGTGGAAAAAGTGGAAAACCACCCGGAAAACTCCTGATTTTTCCCAAAAAGGAAGTGGAAAACCCGGTGGAAAAAGTTAAAAAAGCCCCTCGCGGTTGAATGACGGGGCCGATCATGGTACAATGATAACCAACATGGGCCCTTTGTGCCGGAAAGCACGCGGCGCCGATGATTCCTGGATTTTTAGGAGGCGTTCGTCTATGAACTGGTTCGATAAACTCGAGCGGCGGTTCGGCCGCTGGAGCATCCCCAACCTCACCTCGATTCTGGTGGGCGGGCAGATCGTGGTCTATGCGGTGGCCCTCTTTGTCAATCGAAACATTGCCTCCAGCCTGTCCCTCTATGCCCCGGCGGTGCTGTCGGGCGAGGTTTGGCGGCTGGTGACCTTTCTCTTTGTGCCCTCGGGGGGCAGCCTGCTGGGCTTTGTGCTGGAGGCCTATTTCCTCTGGTTCATCGGCACCGCCCTGGAGCGGGAGTGGGGGGATTTCCGGTATAACCTCTATATCCTGTTGGGTGCGCTGGGGGCGATTCTGGCGGCCTTTGTCACCGGCTGGGCCGATACCTATTGCCTGATCCTCTCCCTGTTGCTGGCTTTTGCCGCCCTCTACCCGGAGATGCAGGTGCTGCTCTTTTTTGTGCTGCCCATCCGGGTGAAATACCTGGGGATTTTCTCCGGGGCCATCTTCCTGCTGAGCTTTATCTCGGCGGGCTGGTGGACGAGGCTAAACTATCTGCTCTGCATGCTGGGGTACCTGGTGTTCTTCGGGCCGGTGCTCTACCACAATCTGCGGGCCTGGTACCGGCGGGAGCAGTGGAAGCGGAACAACCGCCGCTGGTAATCACAACCCGATGAAGGAGGCGCGCGCCATGATGCTGGACCGTCTGGTGGGCAATGAGACCCTAAAAGAGAGCGTGGCCCGGATGCTGGAGGCCCGGCGGCTGACCCACAGCCTGCTTTTGGTGGGAGAGCCGGGTCTGGGCAAGGGCTTTGCGGCCCGGTGCATCGCCGCCGACTACCTCTACCCCGCCGGGGGCCCGGCGGCCGGGGCCCTGGTGGAGGGCCAGTGCAGCAAAGCCGTGGCCAAAGCGGGCGACCGCCACAGCGGCCGGGTGGAAACCGGCCTGGTGCGGGAGGCCATCTCTCTGGAAGGGATGGGCAGCGGCGGGCGGTATCTGGTGGGCCAGGTGACCGCCATGCGGCGGGAGATCTTCAACACCGGCCTTTCGGCGGCGGGCCGGGCAGTGCTGCTCTACCATGTGGAGCAGATGAACGAGGAATCCGCCAACGCCCTTTTAAAAGTCATGGAGGAGCCCCCTGAAGGGGTGCTTTTTGTCCTGACGGCGGACAGCCTGGCGGGGGTTCTGCCCACCATCCGGAGCCGCTGCGTCAGCTTTGCTCTGGCCCCGGTGGCCCCGGCTCGGTGCGCGGAGTACTGCGCTGCCCAGGGGGTAGACCCCGCCGAGGCGGTCTTGCTGGCGGAGCTCTACGACGGCCAGATCGGCACGGTACTCTCCGCCGCCCAGGACCCCGCCCGCCGGGGCCGGGTGGAACAGGCTCGGGCCCTGGCCGAAGCGGCGGCCCGGCAGGACAGCTATGCCGCCTCCACCCTGCTGGCCAAGTACGAAAAAGACCGCTCCGGCGGGGCGGCGCTGCTGCGGGAGTTCGGCGCCCTGGCCTCGGCGGGGCTGCGGGGCAGCCCCCACTGCCCCCTGAACGGGGCCCAGGCCGGGCGAGCCCTCCGGCTGGCCGATGAGGCCCGCCAGAAGCTGGAACGGCAGGTCAACCCGAAAATTGTTCTCCAGCTTCTGGCTGCCCGGCTGGGGGAAACCTGACCGAACAAAAAGGCCGGGGAGGGCGCACCTCCCCGGCCTTGGTTCCATTATAAAGTTGTGTGCCCCTCAATGACGGATGCGGCGGCCCCGGCCCGAGCGGCGGCGTCGGAACAGCCCTTGGCCGCCCCCCATCAGGACGGTGGCCACGCTCAGCACCAGCAGGGCGGCCAACAGTGCCGGAAGAAGCAGCAGGGTGGCCTTGCTGTCGGTGATGAAGTCGGATACATACTCCCGGCGGGCCACCAGATCGGTTTTGCCCACCTCGTAGCCGTCCAGATAGACGGTGGCGGTGCCGATCACCTGGCCGGGCTTGACGGAGGCCCGGACCGATTCGGGCAGCTCAAACTGGAAGGTGACCTCGTCCTCGGCGTGGCCGTAGCCGGTAACCTCGGCGGCTGCGTAGAGCTCCACCGCCTCTTCGCTGCGGCACTGGGTCAGGGGCACCGTGGTCAGAACGGTTTCGGTGTCCACCAGCAGCCGGTCGTTGAAGCTGGCGAAAGCCCAGTCCAGGATCTCGGCGCACTCACGGTAGATGTTGTCCAGGTCGGATTTCAGCACCACCAGGCCGTAGGTGTGGCCGTCCTGCTCGGCGAAGGTGACGAAGCACCGCCCCGCCAGGGTGGTAAACCCGGTTTTCATCCCCCGGATGTAGTCCCGGTAGTACTCGTACTCGGGGTTCAGCATCAGGTTGGTGGTCTTGATCTCCCGCTCGCTGGTGTGGAGGTTGGTAGCGGGCAGGGTGTAGGTCAGGTTCTGAGCCGCCTCCATATAGCCGGGCTGGGCGTAGCAGGCCGCGGCAATCCGGGCCAGATCTCGGGCGGTGGAGGCGTTGCCGTAGTCATAGAGGCCGTGCACACAGCTGAAAGTGGTGTTGGTGCAGCCCAGCTCGGCGGCCCGCTCGTTCATCTGGGCCACAAAGGCGGTGAGGCTGCCCCCCGCCAGATCACTGGCGATGACGCTGGCGGCGTCGTTGGCGCTGGCCACCAGCAGGCAGTTCAGAAGGTCAATCCGCCGGACTGTCTCCCCGATCTTGAGCCCGGCGGTGGTACCGTTGGCGTTCTGGATGTCGGTGAACTCCTGGGTCAGGCTGGTGGGGATGGTGACCTCGGCTTCCAGGTCCACCCCGCTCTCGAGCAGCAGCAGGGCGGTCATCATCTTGGTCAGACTGGCGATGTACATGGGCTGATCGGCGTTCTGCTCGAGGATCACTTTCCCGGTGTCCAGGTCAAAGAGATAGATGGCCTCGTCGGGGTAGGTGGTCTGGATGGGCATGGGATAGGAGGCAAAGCCGGGCAGAGCCAGAGCGGCAGCCGACACCAGGGCCAGCGCCAGAGCCAAAGCGCGGCGGAACAGACGAGCAGAAACTTTCATGAGCGGAACTCCTTTTGGGCGGAGCCGGGGGCGGCCCCGCGGTGGATGATACAGAGATAAAACGAAAAACAGGGGCGGACCCCCTGCAAAATCAGTCTCTTTATAAAAGATACCACAAAACCGGCAAAAGAGAAAGGTGGTTTTTCACAATGATTGCTGCATTTGGTGGAAAAATACCCCAGGACAAGGGCGCGGCCTTTGTGGCCGAAAACGCCACGGTGCTGGGAGACGTGACCCTGGAAGAAGGGGCCAACATCTGGTATGGGGCAGTGCTGCGGGCCGACGAGGGAAAAATCCTCATCGGCCCGGGGTCCAACGTCCAGGACAACGCGGTGCTGCACTGCGACCCCGGCGGGCAGGTGGTCCTGGGCCGGGATGTGACGGTGGGCCACAGCGCCATTGTCCACGGCTGCACGGTGGGAGATAACACCCTGATCGGGATGCACGCCACCCTGCTCAACCACTGCGTGGTGGGCAGCGGCTGCATCATCGGGGCGGGGGCCCTGGTGCCGGAGGGAATGGTGATCCCGGACGGCGTGGTGGTCGTGGGGGTACCGGCCCGGGTGATTAAACCCGCCAGCCCCGAACAGCAGGCCGCCACCGCCCACAACGCCGCCGAATACGTCCGGCTGGGGCGGGAACACGCGGCGATTCAGGGTAAAAACAAAGGCTAAAAAGGCCCGGAAAAGCTTTTACACATTCTTCACAGGTTTGTAATCATTTTCACGCAAAAGCTGGGTATACTACAATCACAAAGAAACGGGGCCGCAACCGTTCTTTGTACATGATTCCTCCTCACACCAAAGCAATACCCCATACAATCCCCCCGCGTCGGTGAACCGCAAGCGCCGACGCGGGGGGATTGTCATTGTGGGGGTGATTAAAGCCGCCCGCTCTGTTCATGAACTCGGAGCCAGGCCCAAATCCCTTGACGATGATCCCAAGGGGTGTATAATCAAAATTGTATTTCAAATCTTGTACAGAGTGATTAAAAAGTGGGGCGTTTTTATGTACGAAAAACGAGAGAAGCTGTGCGGCGTCATTGCGGTGGTATACTATATAGCCTATTGGTTTCTCCTCTTATTGTGCGGAAAAGTTCAGGTCCTGACCCAGAGCAGACTTTTTACCACTGTTTTATACACGCTCATATTTGTATTAACCGTCGCTTTTGTCTATCGAAAAGAGCACAGCTGGCGCAGCCTCGGTTTTCCCGGCGAAAAGAACACAAAGACCGATCTTTGGCTCGGGGCTGTTCTTATTCTGGCCGGTATTTGTATTAAGATCTTTCTTGTGTGGAAAGCGTTCGGGCAGCTGACTGAGGATCTCTGGTTTCAAATTCTCTGGACGATTCCCTATTACCTCTTCTATATTGCAGCCGTGGAGGAAATTCTTTTCAGAGGTTTTATCCAAAACTATCTATTCGGGCTGAATCTCAACCCAAAACTGGTATTCTGCCTGGGTGGGATCTTCTTTTCTTTATTCCATCTGCCCTATCAGATGTACAACCGCGGATTTTCTTCCCTGCTGGTATATACCGTACAGATGATCCCCAGTCTGGTGTTTATCTTCTTTGTTCATTTGGCACTGTGTCTGATTGCGAAAAAGCGGGAAAGCATCATCCTGCCCATTGTAATCCATTTTCTGATGGATTATCTTTGATCATAAAGAAAAAAGCGGGCGAAAGCCCGCTTTTTATATTGCTCCGTAAATGCCGCGCACCGAGACTTCTCCGGTAAAGACGTGCTGCTGGCCGCTGTCGGTCCGCACCACCAGCCGGCCGTTTTCGTCGATGTCCTCGGCGATCCCCTCGCCCTGGCCGCCGCCCGGCAGATCGAAGGTCACCCGCCGCCCCAGATTCACGCAGGCGGCCTTGTACGCCTCCCGGAAAGGCGCGAACCCCTCCCGCGCGAAGGTGTAGAGGGGCCGGTCAAAGCCGAAATCGGTCAGAGCCTCCGCCAGAATTTCCGGGTCCCGGGCCAGATCCACCGCCGCCCCTTCCAGCGCCAGGGAGCTGCCGTAGGGCAGGCCCGCCGCCTCGAAATACTCCCGGGGCTGGGCCAGGTTGATCCCGATCCCCGCCATGTAGCCCCGGCCTTGATTCTGGTAGCCGTAGCTCACGCTCTCACAGAGGATGCCCACGATCTTTTTGCCGTTCAAAAGCAGATCGTTGGGCCATTTGATCTGGCAGTTTACCCCGTATCGCAGGGCCAGCTGCTGGTATACCGCCAGGCTCGCCAGCAGGGGCAGGGTCTCCGGCTGGACCAGATCCTCCCGGATCACCACCGTACAGTAGAGGGCCTGGCCCGCGGCGTTGACCCAGCGGTGGCCCTGCCGCCCCCGGCCTGCCGTCTGGCTGGTGGTGTACACCGCCCCCACCGGCCCGAACTCCTCAAAATGGGCTTTGGCGTAGTTGTTGGTGCTGTCACACTCCGGGATATACCGCACTTCGTTCAGGCTCATCCCTTGGGCACCTCCCGATGCTCAGCGCTCAGGATTTTGCCGTTGTCCAGCACCATCACGCCGTAGGTATCCGGCCCGATGTAGCACCGCCCACAGGAACCGGGGTTAAACAAAAAGACCGGTCCCTGCTGCTTGGCGATGGGAATATGGGTGTGGCCGAAGAGGGCGACTTCCGCTCCGCGGGCCGCCGCCGTATCCACCAGCGTATCCGTATCGTATTTAACGCCGTACATATGCCCGTGGGTATAGAAAACAACCACCTTGTCAAAGGCTGCCAGCCCGTCCAGGGGCTCTAAGGCGCCATAATCGCAGTTGCCCGCCACCGCATACGCCCGCAGGCGGGGGGCGGTGGTCAGTGCCCGTTCCAGATCCCGCAGGCCGTCCCCCAGAAAAATCAGGGCGTCGGCGTCAGCCTCGGCTTTCAGGATCCGGCGGATGGCGGGCTCACTGTTGTGGCTGTCGCTGAGAATCACAAGTTTGGTCATGTGCGGGTCCTCCTTTCTCTTTTTCCGGCAGAATTATGCCTCGTCCTCCTGACCGTTTTGGCAGGCCAGCATGGCTTTATACACTTCGCTCTTGGACCAGGGGGTGCCCTGGGCGGCGGTCTTGGCCGCGGCGGTGGGGCTCATGCCCCCCTGAGCCAGTTCCAGAGCCCGGGCAGCCGTATCCTCCAGGGTGGCGGCTTCGTCCGGCTGGGCGGCGGCGGGGGCCCCCGCCATCACCAGGACGTATTCTCCCCGGGGCTCGTTCTGGGCGTAGTACGCCACGGCCTCCCCCAGGGTGGTTTTCTGGATTTCCTCGTGGAGTTTGGTCAGCTCCCGGCAGAGGGTGATGCTCCGCTCGGGGCCGAAGGCCTCGGCCAGATCGTCCAGGGTGGTGCGGAGCTTGTGGGGCGCCTCGTAGAAGATCACCGTCCGCTTTTCCCCGGCCAGCTCTTCCAGCCGCTGGCGCTTCTGGCGGCGGTTCACTGGCAAAAAGCCCTCAAACACCCAGCGGGAGGTGTCCTGGCCCGAGACCGCCAGAGCGGTGACGCAGGCCGAGGCCCCCGGCACCGGCACCACCCGGATTCCCCGGGCCAGGGCGTCCCGAACGATGGCCTCGCCCGGGTCGGAGATGCAGGGCATCCCCGCGTCGGAGCAGAGGGCGCAGTCCTCCCCCGCCTCGATCCGGCGGAGAATCCCCTCCCCTTTTTGGAGGGCGTGTTCG
>OEQR01000116.1_pt1 | contig 12847 bp, 14 predicted proteins | sample 1539761 | NCBI WGS metagenome assembly OEQR01 (sample SAMEA3891879, study PRJEB23780) | metagenome | biome: terrestrial biome; feature: animal house; material: Caecal content | place: Italy | collected 2015-05-05 | reverse complement strand
GGCGGCCAGGGTGGCCGCGCCGCCGGCGGTGCTGGGCAGGATGGCAAAGGCGGTCTCGCCCCGGCAGGCGGGCAGGGGCCGCACCGTGACCTGTTCCACCACGGCCAGGGGCGGCGGCCCGGCGCGCAGGGTGCGGACGAACGCCTCGATGGCGTCGGGCGGGCCCTCCAGCTCCAGCTCCACCCCGGCGGGGGTGTTGCGGGCCCAGCCGCCCAGGCCCAGCCGGGACGCGAGCCGGTGGAGGAACGGCCGGAACCCCACCCCCTGCACGATGCCGGCCACAAGGACGTGTACCCGGCGGGAGCCGGCCTCAGGCCAGCGCGGCACGGATGCGTCCGGCCAGATGGCCGGCCAGCTGGTCCAGCCCCTCGCCGGTGCGGGCCGACAGCTGGAACAGCGGGCCCTGGGGGTTGACGCCCCGGTAGTCGGCGGCGACGCGGTCCAGGTCGAATGCAAAATAGGGCAGCATATCGCACTTGGTCAGGGCCAGGCAGTCGGTGTCGGTGAACATGAGGGGGTATTTGGCGACCTTGTCGTCCCCCTCCGGGATGCTCAGCACCGTCAGGCGGAAGTTTTCGCCGATGTCGAACTCGGCAGGGCAGACGAGGTTGCCGATGTTTTCCACAAACAGCACGTCCAGCCCGTCCAGGTCGAACTGGGGCAGGATGTGCTGGATGCTCATGGCTTCGATGTGGCAGGCGCCGTCGGTGTTCAGCTGGACGGCGGGGATGTTCAGGGCAGCGATCTTTTCGGCGTCGATCTGGCCGGTGATGTCCCCTTCGATGACGCCGATGGCAAATTCTTCCCGCAGCCGGGCAATCAGCGCGGCCAGCAGGGTGGTCTTGCCCGCGCCGGGGCTGCCCATCACGTTGATGAGGCACACCTTGTGCCGGCGCAGGGTGTCGCGCACCTGGGCGCTCACGTCCTCGTTCCACTCCATGACCTGATGCAGGACTTTGATCTCCATTATACGTCTACCTCCAAACTATCTACCAGAAATTCCCGGCCTGAAAGCCGCTGCAGGTCCACGCCGCCGCAGAACGGGCAGGCGATGCGGCGGCGGTCGATCTCGCTGTCCCGCCCGCAGGCGCGGCAGTGCACCCGCAGGGGCAGGGTGCGGGCTTCGATCTTTGCGCCTTCGGCGATGGTGCCTTTGGCCAGCACGTCCAGGTACATCTGGACGCACTCGGGCACCACCCCCGAAAAGGGCCCCATCGTCAGCCGGATGGCCCGGATGCGCCGGGCGTGCCGGGCCTGGGCAGCCTGGAGCGAAATGTCCAGGATGCTCTGGGTGATGGCCAGTTCGTGCACGGGGCGCCCTCCTTTCCCGGGGCGGCCGCCCCGCAGACTGCTTTCTATTATAGCACCCCGCCGGCGAAAATGCCAGAGTGCCGGGCACAGAATCGTTAAAAATGTAACAAATTTGCGCCCGCTCTTGTCAACCGGAGAAAAGGGGAGTATAATGAAAATCATGACAAAATAACTGTTTTTTCTACCAAAGGGAGCGTGTATTATGGGCGCAATACCAATCCTGCTGATCGGGTGGCCGGCCCTGGCGGCGGCCATCCTGCCCTGCATCCGGGACCGCAGGGCGCGCGGCGCCGCCGTGTATGCGGCGGCGGCCGGCGTGATGGTCCTGGCCACGGCGCTGCTGGCCGCATGGCTGGCGGGCGGCGCAGGCAGGGACGAACTGTATCTCGAGACCGGGCTGGTCGACCACGCCATGCTGGCGGGCGAGCTGGTGCTGATGGGGCTGATCGTCCTGCTGTCGGTCCGGCACCGCAAGTACCCGGTCATCCTGCTGTCGGCGGGGCAGACCCTGCTGGTGGCCTGGTCCGAGCTGACAAGCCCGGTGAGCCCGGCGGCCCACATGCGGGTGGACGGCCTGGCCATGCTGCTGTGCATCATCGCGGCCTTTGTGGGCGGCTTCATCTGCATTTATGCGGTGGGCTACATGAAGGGCTACCATGAGCACCACGAGGAGTACATCGACCGCAGCGGCTTTTTCTTCTCGATGCTGTTCCTGTTCCTGGCGGCCATGTTCGGGCTGGTGCTGTCGGAAAACCTGGTCTGGATGTACTTTTTCTGGGAGATCACCAGCGTGGTCTCCTTCCTGCTGATCGGCTACACCCGCACCGAAGAGGCGGTGGGCAACAGCTTCCGCGCCCTGTGGATGAACCTGCTGGGCGGTTTCGGCTTTGCGGTGGCCATCGCCTATGCGGCGAGGGCGTGCGGCACCGTCCAGCTGAACCAGGTGGTCGCTCTGGGCGCGGCCATCCCGGTGGTGCTGCTGGCCTTTGCGGCCCTGACCAAGTCGGCCCAGATGCCTTTTTCCTCCTGGCTGCTGGGGGCGATGGTGGCCCCCACGCCCTCCAGCGCGCTGCTGCACAGCGCCACCATGGTCAAGGCGGGGGTCTACCTGCTGATCCGGCTGGCCCCGGCGCTGGCCGGCACCCTGAGCGGGGTGATGGTGTCCTTCATCGGCGGGTTCACCTTTATCGTGTGCAGCATGATGGCCATCGCCCAGAACGACGGCAAAAAGGTGCTGGCCTTTTCCACCATCTCCAACCTGGGGCTGATCGTGGCCTGCGCCGGCATCGGCGTGGAGGAGACCATCTGGGCTGCGGTGCTGCTGACCATCTTCCACTCGGTGGCAAAGTCCCTGCTGTTCCAGGCGGTGGGCTCCATCGAGAACAGCCTGGGCAGCCGGGACATCGAGTCCATGCACGGGCTGCTGCTCCGCCTGCCCCGCCTGACCTACCTGATGGGCATCGGCATCGCGGGCATGTACCTGGCCCCCTTCGGGATGCTGATCTCCAAGTGGGTGGCGCTGAAGTCCTTTGTGGACGCCGACAACTATCTGCTGGTGCTGTTTTTGGCTTACGGCAGCGCCACCACCATGCTGTACTGGACCAAGTGGCTGAGCAAGCTGGTCTCCCTGCACCACACCAAGGAGGTCGTCCACGACAAGACCCACGCAAACCAGTACCTCTCGATGTTCGTCCACGCGGGGGCGATGCTGCTGCTGTGCCTGCTGTTCCCGCTGGTCTCTTCCCGCATCGCAGACCCCATCGTCCGCGCTTTGTTCGGCGTGTCCCACGAGGTGCTGTCCATGGACGTGCTGACCACCATGGCGGTGATGCTGGTGTCGATCCTGTTTGTGCCCACCCTGATGTTCCTGCTGACCCGCAGCGCCCACAGGGACTATGTGCCCATCTACATGGGCGGCGCCAACATGGGAGACAATACCTATTTTGTCAACAGCTACGGCGAGCCCGAGCACCTGTACCTGAGCAACTGGTACCTGCGCTTTGAGTTTGGCCGGCGGCGGCTGATGCGGCCGTCGGTGATCGTTTCGGCCGGCGTGATCGCCGTCATGCTGTGCATGGTGATCGGGGGTGCGGTATGATGCAGGCTGTCAGTGTGATCCTCTATTTGCTGCTGGCCCCGCTGGCCGGCGCCCTGCTGGACGGGGTGGACCGCAAGATCTCGGCCCGGATGCAGGGCCGCCAGGGCCCGCCTTTGCTGCAGCCCTTCTACGATCTGGCCAAGCTGTTCTCCAAGCAGATGCTGGCGGTCAACAGCGTGCAGATCTTTCTGCTGCTCAGCTACCTGATCTTCCTGGCGGTGTCGGGATCGCTGCTGTTTGCAGGCGCGGATATCCTGATGTGCCTGTTCATCCTGTCCACGGCGGATATGTTCCTGGTCATGGCTGCCTCCAGCGACTCGTCGCCCTTCTCGACGCTGGGCGCCGGCCGCGAGATGATCCAGATCATGGCTTACGAGCCCATGACCCTGCTGCTGGCGGTGGGCTTTTACCTGGCCACCGGCTCGTTCCAGGTGGCGGACATCATCCGCCAGCCGGTCAGCGCGGTGGTCACCATGCCGGGCTTCCTGGTGGGGCTGATGTTCACCATGGCGATCAAGCTGCGCAAGTCGCCCTTTGACCTGTCCACCAGCCACCACGCCCACCAGGAGATCGTCAAGGGGCTGACCACCGAGATGGCCGGCCCGGCCCTGGCGGTGATGAACATTGCCGAATATTACGAGGTGACCCTGATGCTGGGCCTGGTGGCGCTGTTCTTCCTCAACAGCGATCCGCTCAGCTGGCCGGTGGCCGTCGCCGCCTGCCTGCTGGTGTATTTCCTGGAGATCCTGTGGGACAACGTCAGCGCCCGCGTCAAGTGGAAGGTGCTGCTGGACAGCTGCTGGGTGTTCACCCTGCTGACCGGCGGCCTGAACGGTCTGATCCTCATGCTGGTCCGATAAGGGGGCGAACACAATGACAAACAAACTGGCAAAATCGCCCTGGCTGCTGCACTACGACGGCAGCAGCTGCAACGGCTGCGACATCGAGGTGCTGGCCTGCACCACGCCCAAATACGACCTTGAGCGCTTTGGCATCATCAACACCGGCGACCCCTTCCAGGCGGACATCCTGCTGATCACCGGGGGCGTCAACCACCAGAGCGAAAGCGTCATCCAACAGATCTACACCCAGATGCCGGAGCCGAAGGTGGTGGTGGCGGTGGGCATCTGCGCCTGCACCGGCGGCGTGTTCAAGGACTGCTACAACATCAAGGGCGGCGTGGACACCGTCATCCCGGTGGACGTCTATGTGCCCGGGTGCGCCGCCCGGCCCCAGGCCATCATCGACGGCGTCGTGCAGGCGCTGGAGATCCTGCAGCGCAAGCGGGAGGCCTATGCCGCCCGGCGCCGGGGCGCAAAAAAGGAGGACAATGCGAATGGAAGCGTGCAACACCATTGAACCGGTGGGCATGGCCGGGTTTGTGCCGGCGGTGCTGCGGTTCAAGATGGACGGCTGGCGGGTCGTGCAGATCTGCGCCGCCCGCCTGCCGGACGGGTACGAACTGAGCTACTCTTTCGGCAAGGGATACGATATGCGCACCCTGCGCCTGACGGTGGGGGAGGACGAGCGGGTGCCCAGCATCACCCAGATCTACCCCGGCGCCTTTTTGCAGGAGAACGAGGCCGCCGAGCTGTTCGGCGTCCCGATCGAAGGCATGGTGCAGGACTACCACGACAGGCTCTACCGCATCGCGGAGGAGACGCCGTTCAAGCATAAGGGGTGAGAGGGCAATGGCAAAACAGAGTATCGTACCCTTCGGGCCGCAGCATCCCGTCCTGCCGGAGCCGGTGCATCTGGACCTGGTCCTGGAGGACGAGGTGGTGGTCAAGGCGGTGCCCAGCATCGGCTTTGTCCACCGCGGGCTGGAAAAACTGGTCGAGACCAAGGACTACAAGGAATACGTCTATATCGCCGAGCGGGTGTGCGGCATCTGCAGCTTCGGGCATGGGCTGGGCTACTGCCAGTGCCTGGAAAAGATCATGAACGTGGAGGTCCCGCCCCGGGCGGCCTACCTGCGCACCATCTGGATGGAGATGAGCCGCATCCACAGCCACCTGCTGTGGCTGGGGCTGCTGGCCGACGCCATGGGCTTCGAGAGCCTGTTCATGCAGAGCTGGCGGCTGCGGGAAAAGATCCTGGATATGTTCGACATGACCACCGGCGGCCGGGTCATCTTCTCGGTCAACTGCGTGGGCGGCGTGCTGAAAGACATGGACGACGCCATGCTCAAGACCCTGGTCCAGACGGTGAACGATATGGCGCAGGAGCTGCGGCCCATCGCCGAGGCCTTCCTGCGGGATTACACGGTGGGCACCCGGCTGCACGGCCTGGGCGTGCTTAGCGCGGAGGACGCCCGGATGCAGGGGGCCGTGGGCCCCATGCTGCGGGCGTCGGGCGTGGCATACGACGTGCGCAAACTGGGCTACGCCGCCTACGGCGACCTGGAGCTGGAGCCGGTCACCGCGGCGGACGGCGACTCCTTTGCCCGGTGCGAGGTGCGCGTCAAGGAGATCTTCCAGTCGTTTGACCTGATCCGCCAGGCCGTGGCCAAGATCCCCCAGGGGCCCATCGCAGTACCGGTCAAGGGCAACCCCAACGGCGAGCACTTTATGCGGATCGAGCAGCCCCGCGGTGAGGCCATTTATTACGTCAAGGCCAACGGCACCAAATTCATCGACCGCTTCCGCCTGCGCACCCCCACCACCAGCAACATCCCTCCCATGCTGGAGATGCTCAAGGGCTGCCAGCTGGCCGACGTGGCGCTGCTGATCCTGACCATTGATCCCTGCATCAGCTGTACCGAGAGGTGAGGAAGATGGACCACAAACACGATCAGACGCCCCCCTGGAAACTGTTCCCCTTTGTGGGCAACGTGATGAAAAACCTGTTTTCCAAGCCGGACACCACAGGCTATCCCTACGAGCCGGCCCAGTATCCCGAGCGGATGCGCGGCCACGTGGAGATCCGCGTCGAGGACTGCATCAGCTGCGGCCTGTGCGTCCGCAGCTGCCCGCCCGGCGCTCTGCAGGTGGACCGGGCCGCAGGCACCTGGACCATCAACCGGTTCGATTGCGTCCAGTGCGGCAACTGCGTCCAGGTCTGCCCCAAAAAGTGCCTGGCCATCGTGCCGGGCTACACGGCCCCTGCCGCTCAAAAGGCCAGCGAGACCTTCACCCGCCCCAAAGCGCCGGACGCCCCGCCGGCGGGCAAGGCCGGCGGCAAGCCGGAAAACGACGCCAGCAAGTGCGTTTACTGCACCCTCTGCGCCAGAAAATGCCCCCAGAGCGCCATCACGGTGGACCGCGCTGCCAAGACCTGGCAGCTGGACGCCGCGGCCTGCGTGGGCTGCGGCCTGTGCGCCGCCGCCTGCCCCAAAAAGTGCCTGACCCTCAAGTGAGGGCCGGCCGCAGACCTGTCAGACAGATCCCGCCCTTCCGGCCGCCCGCTGCGGCTGCCGGTAAGGTGGGATTTTTGGACGAAAAGGCAGAGGCGTCCCATAGGGGACAGTAAAAATAGTTTTGGGCTTCCTATTGACTTTAATTTTATTTATGATATACTCAATATTGTTAAAGCCAATGAGAAAGGAGAGCTGAGATGGAGATAGACAAAATTCCGCAATGGATCCTTGCGCTGGAGCCGGAGGACGCAGCCTTTCTGAAGAACTTTGTCCTGAAATCAGGGTCTTTGAAAGAGATCGCGCGTTTGTACTCGGTTTCGTATCCGACGGTCCGGCTCAGGCTGGACAAGCTCATTCAAAAAATCGAATTGAGCGACCAGAAGGAAGAAGAACCGTTCTCGGCCTTTATCAAAGGGCTGGCGGTCGATTCCCGGATCGATCTGGAGACGGCGAAGATCATCATCGAAAAATATAAGCAGGAAAAGGAGAAAACATCATGAATGAAGCCATTACATTGCTTATTGCGGTCGCAGTCCTGATCCTTCATGTCTGGTTGTGCCGGAGAAGCCCGAAATTCTGGTATTTGGGCGGCATTGTTCCTCTTTTGTGGGTCGCGCTGCTCGTGTTTTTGTTTTTCAACGGGAAGATTCATTGGGGAGAAGATTGGAAGATGATCGTTTTCCCGACGCTTCTTTTCATTGTGTTTTGGGTCCAGGGGCATCTGGCGGCAAAGAAAAAAGAAATCGCTAAAATGAAGGCGAAAGACCTATCGTAAATCGCAAAGCCAGCCGGGCCGGCGGCAGCCAGGGGAGCGCCATGTTGCAGCCCCGCCCGCCTTTGCGGACCAATCAAAAAGAGGCGGCAGCACTTTTTGCTGTCGCCTCTTCTTCCTGTTTGAAAACGGAGCGCCGCAGCCCGGCGGGGGAAAGGGTCACAGATTCGCCAGCAGCACGAAGTTCAGCACGAACAGGACGGTCGCCACCCACAGGATGGGATGGACCTCTTTGGCCTGCTTTTTGCACACCTTGGTGATGCAGTAAAAGACGAACCCGGCGGCGATGCCGTAGGAGATGCTGTAGCACAGGGCCATGAAGATGCCCGCGAAGAAGGCGGGGACCGCCTCGCTGAAGTCGTCCCACTGGATCTCCCGGAAGGCGGACAGCATCATGATGCCGACCACCACCAGGGCCGGGGCGGTGGCGGCGAAGGGGATGGCGCTGACGAAAGTGGCCAAAAATGCGCTGACCGCAAAGCAGACGGCTACCACCACGCTGGTCAGGCCGGTGCGGCCCCCGGCGCCGATGCCGGCGGCGCTCTCCACATAAGTGGTGGTGTTGGAGGTGCCCAGGATGGCGCCGATGGAAGTGGCGGTGGCGTCGGCAAACAGGGCACGGTCCATCTTGGACTTGAAGCCGGGGGTGGTTTCCATCGAGTGCTCGTCCTCGTCGCTGAAGATGCCGGTGCGGCGGCCGGTGCCGATGAAGGTGCCGATGGTGTCAAAGGTATCGGACAGGCTGAACGAGAAGATGGTGATCAGCACCAGGGGCACTTTGGCGGGGTCGGCAAAGAGGGAAGGCAGGCCCGCGGAGGTAAAGATGGCCCCAAAGGTGCTGGGCAGCTGGCTGCACGCCTCGGCAAAACTGACCGTCTCGGTGGTGACGGTGACCCCCATGGGGATGCCCAGCAGGCTGGACACGATGATGCCGATCAGGATGGCGCCCTTGACGTTGCACACCAGCAGGATGATGGTGAGAGCCAGACCGATCAGGAACAGCCAGAAAGAAGGCTGGTTCAGGGTGGCCAGGGCGGGCACGCCCGAGCTGAAGGTGACGATGCCCACGTTCAGGATGCCGATGTAGGCCACAAAGATGCCGATGCCGCCGCCGATGGCGTTTTGCAGGCTGCGGGGGATGGCCTTGATGATGTACTTGCGGATCTTGGTGACAGTGATGAAGATGTTCAGCAGGCCGCAGATGAACACCATGGACAGCGCCTGCTGCCAGGTGAAGCCCAAAGTGAAGCAGACGGTGTAGACAAAGAAGGCGTTCAGGCCCATGCCGGGGGCCAGAGCGTAGGGCACATTGGCCACAAGGCCCATGACCAGGGTGCCGATCACCGAGGCGATGATGGTGGCCAGGAACACGGCGCCCCATTCCATCCCCGACTGGCTGAGCAGGGTGGGGTTGACGGCGATGATGTACGCCATGGCGAAGAAGGTGGTCAGGCCGGCCACCACTTCACGTCCGGCGGTGGTGCCGTTCGCCTTCAGCTGAAAAAATTTTTCCATTGTACAATGATCCTCCTTTTCCAAGGGGCTGCCGCGGCGCCTACAAGGCCCGGGCAGTCAGACGATATACCGCAGCGGCCTGCATCCATGGATGCAAGCCAACAGACCAAGTGTAATCACTTGGGGGCGGAAAAGCAAGAAGCTTGGAAAAATAAAGGGGATTTTGGGGCAAAAGTCATACTTAAGCCGCCCGCTTCAAACACCCGCGCCCCTGCCGCCCGGCTCCGGGGGCGCCCGCTATGGAGGGATGAGCGCCCACGGACGGCGGCAGAAGCAGCCATGCAGGATGCCGCCCCACAGAAAAAATGATGCCGTCAATCCCTTCATCGCCTGTAATGGATGTAGTGGTGGCGGCGTTGGCAAATGTGCCGTATCCCATTTTGGCCATGAGGTCCAGCACCATCTTTTCAAAAGTGGTGGGAGAAAATTTCATCACTTCGCTTAAAATATCATCGGCAAGGCTTTGATTGATTTTATTGAACGCATTCTCCAATGCGTCATCCGGTGTCTCGGAGTCATCTTCATTTTGAGCTGTATTGGTTTGTGCGTCAGCCGGCTGTGTAAAAGCTTTAAAGGAATCATAGCGCATCAGATAGCTGTTATCGATGACAGGGGGATCTTCCTGAACGACCTTTTTTCCTTCCGCTGTGATACAAAACATACCTTTTGCAGGGCTGTCGATCAGTCCGGCTTTTTTCAGATAGGTCCGCGCCCATCCGACACGGTTGGCAAAATAAGTTTGGCGTCCGCTTGGTAAAAGTTCGGATACATCAGCATCCGTCAAATGAAAATAGTTGATGATGAAATCTTTGATTTCTTTTAGCGAGTGTGTAGCGCCGTCGGATAGAAATTGTAAAAGAGGTTTGTGAATTTCAAAATATTTTGGTACTCCCATTTGATGCCCTCCCCAAAGCGTGTGATTCATTTGATTTTATTGTAGCATCTTTGGCCGAATGCAAATAGTGGGCAAATGGGACAATTTTTGAACTCGATTTTTGTGATGTTTTCTGAAGGTGGATAAGCAAAAAAGACCCGCAACTTGCGTTGCAGGTCTTTTGGTGGAGATAAGCGGGATCGAACCGCTGACCTCTTGAATGCCATTCAAGCGCTCTCCCAAGCGGTACGTGTACACACCCCCGTGATTGGTGCTTGGAAGGTGCAATATATACGATAATGTTATGAAAAAGATTTTTGCTAAATTCTTCTCGGTCTGGACTGAGAAAAGGACAGAAGCCTGATAATTGAAAAGGAGGGGAGTTTTGAGAGTGTGTGGCATAATGAACAAAATGAGATTCATTTTTTTGGTTTGATGCATTCGACTTATGTGGTTTTTATTCCCTATATATGATATAATATATGTAATTATAAATTGTTTGACATAGAAGCAGTGACCTTAGGCCATCTGCTCTGTGTTGAGAAAGAGGTGTATGAGATTGAATATCACCCCGAATTCTTATGGTCCAGTAAAGATGAAATCAATATTGGACGAACTTGAAAAAAAGATACAGATCAATGATGAAAGGAGGGAAAAAAAGACAGAAAAGATAGACGTCAAGAATTTCTTGCATCATTGGCTGATAGGAACAGAACAGGTGGAACGACTTTCGGAAGGCGAGACCTTTAAGAAGGAAACGGTATTTTTGTCTTTTTTTCAGATTGATGCATTAAATGGATCTGGCTTTTTCAGAAAGTCCAAAGTATCTGGTGGGAGAAAGGGCTGCAGCGCACGAGAAAGCGTGAACTGCGCCTTTTTGTATATTTGCGGCCGATTTTTACGACTTCTTGCGGGGAAATCCCTTGAACCTTTTGCGCTTGTCGGTGCAGCTGGAGACATGAACCGGTCGCCATTTGGAAAAACAGGGAATTCTGTAGTGGCTCAAACAGAAGAGAAAAGGATTTTCCAAATCAACCCACAAACGAACAAGGAGAACTGAGATGGCTAGTGTGAGCACAATTCGCATCATTCGGTTCTTCGAAGATGCAGCAGAAAAAGAATACATCCGGGAGTTCTTCCGGTTTGTGGGCTGTATTGTATTCGACAGCCTGATTGACGAGAGACTGGATGCACGCTGGGAGCAAAATCTGTGGCCGGACAGTGAAGAGAACGGTGTCGAGGTGGTTCTCAATTATTATGGGGATGATCCATATCTGGAAGAATGTACGCAGAGCGGGATTCAAAGACTATATCTGTACTTCAGTTTGGATGATAAAATTGCAGTATGCAGTGAAACAGCGATAAAAACAAAAGAGAGCATTTTAGAAGATAAAAATAACTGTTTTAACAGCAAGTATGAAACACGTACGAATGCTGTAGAGCGACTAATTGAGAAGATTTGGGATAAAAATACGGACCAGAAAAATGCTCTTAAAGATGTGTTGTGTTTATATAAAGACAATTCCGGCAAGGATTTTCATACAGATCTGTTTTATCTGCTGCAGGCAAAACGGAGCCTTCGAGTACTCAATATGGGCGAGGTTCTTCAGGAGCCGACGGCAAAGATCTCCCATATTCCCCTGCAGGATTATATTGGAAAAATCTTGGCAGGTCTGACTCAATTTTGCAATGAACTAAATAAAACAAATATAAAAAATGTTTACACAACATATGCCAAAGTCAATGCCGCCAATATGATCCGGGAAGTTGAGAGATTGCTTTTTGAAAGCGAAAAAGGCAAAATTCCTTTTTATTTGGCAACAGAAGACGAACTGATTCAAGAACTTCTTCTTATACAGGAGAAAGAGCCTCAATTCCTTTCGATATATCTGCTGATGGCCAATGTTTATCAGGTGAACTGGAAACAAAATCTGATACAAGAGGAACTTTATAAACAGGTGCTGCGTTCTCTGCCGGGAAATAGTCGGCGCGCAGGATTTGTGTGGTATCGGCTGGGGCTGTTTTATGAGAAGAACAATGACATGAACCAGGCAATGTATTGCTATCAAAAGTCAGTGCAAATGGACCGGATGTGCTATATAGCTTGGTACAAGCTAGGATATTATACAGCCCGGGAAAATCACTATGACAAGGCGGAGCAATACCTGACACAGATGATTAAGGTGATCTTTCATGGCAGGAGTACCTCGCCGGACGAAGATGGAGAGTACCGCAACTGGCGCCATATCAATTTAAAAGAGCTGCAGTATGTTTATAAATCCTATATCTCCCGTGCCAAAATTCAAATAATTAAACAAGGGGAATTTTCTACCCGCGCATTGATCGGAAAAGCATGTCTAGATGTTTCCAAGTATGAAGACCCTGATATCATTTTCAAAATTGCGGATCAACAGGCAGGTACAATCGACTGGAGCGCATATCAAGCGTATCTCAACTATCACAAAACAAGTGCTCCAGTCTGGGCAATGTGGCAGGTATTACGTCCTTGGAGCGAGAAGATCGTCCGGGATTCCTTTGTGCGTTATGTAGTGGAGAACCGGCTTGCGCAATGGGAGTAATGAGCTGATAAAAGAGAAGGAGACACGAGGATGTCACGAATAAATCAGACTTTAGAAAACCGAATTGTGGACTTGGATCGTGTTCGACAGAATAATATTGTTCCTTTGGATCTTGGTAAACCGTTGAATGAAACAATCTTTCAGCAGGAATATCAAACAGCCATCCGCTTGATCAATGAGATCGTCCAGCGCAGCCAAAACTACCAGGAAAAAAAGAAATTCTGTGATAGCCAGGAATACTTGTACAAGTGGACAGAATTGCAAACCGCAGTGCCGTTTATCGGGGACCGCGGAACAGGAAAAACTTCCATGATGGTCTCAGTCTGGAATTGGCTGAAAA
>OEQR01000114.1_pt1 | contig 12848 bp, 10 predicted proteins | sample 1539761 | NCBI WGS metagenome assembly OEQR01 (sample SAMEA3891879, study PRJEB23780) | metagenome | biome: terrestrial biome; feature: animal house; material: Caecal content | place: Italy | collected 2015-05-05 | reverse complement strand
CTCCGGTAATGTCTTGGGGGGAGTCTGGAGAGGGAGAGGGGGTGCCGCCGGTGTAGGGTTCCCAGGGGAGGGCGGTGGAACCGAGTGATAACATCGGATAAATTACATCGTTTATAGCCACTCCAATAGAGGATACAAGAATCTGAAAGATAATATCAGAATACGTGTCAAAATCGTTAAATTCGTGTGAATTTCCAGAAAATACATATTGATATCCACTTCCATTATCAAAGGCTATTCTTGCAGTTATCTTTTCATCATTCGAATTATTCTGTATATAATATGTGCCTGCTTTTAATCCTGAATTTTTCAAATTTATATCTGTACTAAAAGCTTCTGTGGCTGTACCGAATACACTTACTGAACCATCTGCATTTGGATTAACAGTAATTCCGTTTGTGAATGCATTAAATAATTGAGTATTCAACAACTGCGCCCCCGTAGTCTGTACCTGCTCCGTCTTACCATCCACCTGCTTAACCACCGCCGGCGCATTAACCGTAGGCTGACACGTATACTCGCTTGCATCCTTGTACTCCGCAGTTAAATCCGTCATGCCGTCTGCGCCACGGGGTATCTTAAAATTCAGCACCGCCGCATTTGCTGTCCCGGTATTCGTCACTTCTGCATTCTCCCCGGGCTGTACGGTCTGGGTTGTGCCGACTTGGATGGTGGCGGCTGTGCCGGGGTCGCCTTTTGGTATTCCGAAGTTAAGCACAGCATCTTTGTTTGTACCGCTATTACTTACAGTTGCGTCCTGATCCGGGTCCAATGTAGTAGTAGTCCCGACCTGTACGCTTGCCGTAAAGTCTCCGGCATCTACTTTGTCTTGTAATTCCTCGGCCGCATTATTGGCATTCTGCGCAGCGCTATTTGCGGATTCAGCAGCCGTGTTTGCTCCAGATATAGCGGTATTAGCAGTTTCCAGGGCCGCATTGGCATCATTTACAGCTTCTTGGGCCTGCTCGATAATCTTGTCGATAAAATCCACATCTGTTGTGGAATCCGGTAAATCTCCAGCCTTTAAATTAGGCGTAACCATTACAGGCTGTTCGAAAGTCACTAATGTTTCGTCCCCACTGTCGATTTCCACCTGCATTAGATTTACACCAAGTGTTATAAACATTTGCTGGGTTACATCCACAGTTACATCGTTTCCGGAGATGGTTGCACCGCCATATACCGCATTGCCGTCATTTTTGGCCACAAATACCTTGGCCGTGGCACCGGATGGTATCGTAAAATCCCGGAAGTGAAATATAATAGGCAGTAAGTCCGTGCCCCTTACATAAGATATCGGATTTTTAAGAGTGTCCCGTAGCACATATACGTCTCTCTCTATACTATTTGGCATCTTTACACCTCAATTCCGGCGCTTGCCAACGCCTGTAAGATTTTTTTATTAGTTTCTTTAAGTTGCTGGATTTCTTTATGCTGTTCTTGGATGCATTTGACCATGTAGGGGATAAGGTATCTTGCATTCCAATTTTCGGGGAGCATTGCCCCTTCTATATTTTTATAGTCTGCGGCCGCCGGAATATATTCTGCCATATCTTCTGCGTAAAACCCCGGGAGTGTTTCACCTATTTTGGAATCACCTTCGGACAAATACCCGTCTTTGTATTTAAAAAATACAACGGGAATTTTGTATAGATTTTCCGCATCCTCTGTGTGCATATCGCCTACGTGGTCTTTATAACGCCTGGAAGAAGAACCTTCCCTGAAAAGTCTTCCTGCGCTACCAATTTTTACATAATCACCACCGCCAGTCTCTCCTATGCCCTGTATTATTACGTCATTGTAAAATAACGCATCTCCATCCACTAAATTTGTTCCCGGTGTCCCGGTTCCAAAATATGTTTTTCCGCAAAATTTTACGTCTCCGTTGTCTAGGCCGGAATAACTTCTACTGCCAAAGACCACTGGCCCATCATATACGGCCCTCCCTTGCACAAGCATATTCCCGCCTACGGTAATATTGCTTATATATGCATCTACTGTAAGCGTAAAGCTATTAGACCCGACAGTAAGGACGCTGTTTCCACTACTCGTGGAAGTTCCGACATTAAGCGTCTGCCCCCATAAATGTTCAAATTGCCCAGATGTGCTATCCACCCCATAATGGTCTATTGTGGTAGTGTATCCTGTAGTGTTATTTACCACAGATATCTCGCCGTTACGGGCGTCCAGGGTAATCGTTGTTTTGCCATATATCGTATTTGCTTGGCAATAAATTTTAAGGTTATCGCGGTCTACTGTCCACCCAGCAAGATTCCCGGTATTTATATAGCTGGCGTTTATATAGAGGTTATTTCCTTCCATATAAATTCCCTGCATCTGTCCATTGTTCGTAAGGGCATTAAACACTTCCTCCTGAGTAAGTATCGGAGTAAACCCTTCTAATTGTTCGTCTGTGTAGTCCTTGGCATTAGTAAGCGCGTTGCTTGCCGCACTATTGGCTATGCTGGATATCGTACTGCCGTTAAGGCTAAAGCTTGTACAGCGGATAGACACATTTCCGTTTGCATCCACAGCAAAAGTCGTATTGCCAGCGCTGTCTTTAATTACAAGGTTTCGGGCATCTATCAGATTTCCTTTTACGGTTCCAGATGCAATATAGCTTGCATTAATATAAAGGATTCCGTCTTGCAAATAAATTCCCTGCGTCTGCCCGTTATTGGTAAGACGGTTAAATACGCCCTCCTGGTTTAAACTATTATCTAAATCTGTTACGGCCTGGTTTGCGTCATTGGCGCTTTGGTTTGCGCTGTTGATTGCCTGGGCAAGTATCGGCTCGGTCTCTTCTATGTTACCGTCTGTGTAGGTTACAACACTCCTTGTCCAGATGTAAAATCCCAGTTTCCAGGCTGGCTGTGTCTCTGACCAAAAACCGCCGGATGGCTCCGTCTGCGAATTAGACAGATAATACTGCTCTACTACGCTCTCTACACCTACACCTTGCTCGCCCTGTGTGCCAGCCACGCCCTGGATGCATGTAGGTTCGGATGTATTTTGGGTTCCATCTTGCATGGTAGTCACAGTCCTCTGCCAGATGTATTTCCCGGCCTGCCATTGTGGACTATTGGTAGACCATCCAGTAGTAGGCGCTACGGTGTCGCTATCCCCGACAGCATACTCCACATCCACACTTGCAATGGTATTGTTTTGCGTGGCAATAGGCTCTCCGTCTACCGTGGAGTTAGCAGACAGTCTAAACTCTCCGGTATTCAGGTTCCAGTAATTTTTACCGACATTATCTGTAATAATTCCTGCTTTAATATAGGTTCCGTTAATGTATAAAAGGCCATCCTGCATGTAGATACCTTGCAGTTGGCCGTTGTTGGTTAGCTTATTAAAAATCTGTTGTTGGGTAAGGCTGTTACTTATGTAATCTTCTAGGGTTTCTCCGTCTACTTCAAATCCAGTAGAAGACAGCCTAAATTCTCCCGTATCCAAATCCCAGTAGTTATTTCCGGTTTTGTCCGACAAAAGCCCCGTTACGATTGCGTTTGCGACAATCCCTTGCGCAGTGATTGCTGTTGTCCAGTCCCAGTCCCGGCCATCTGCCGTACGCTTGGTAGATATCTGGATTCCCTGCGTCCCCCAGATCATGCAGCCATAAAGCGGGGACGTAGCATCTAAGTCCTCCACCTTAAATGCCACTCCATCTACTTTCTGGGCCGCTGTAGATTGCAGGCGCAGCTGTGTGTAGATACCATTAAGGATACCTTGGACGCGCTCAGCCATTACGGATCCATCTGGATTTATAATCCCCTGGACAATCTGCGTAGTGGAGGATACATCGTCAAAGTAGTCGTATTCGTAGTCCCCTAATACCACAGATGTTACTTTGCGCCGGATGCAGTCGTATTCTAATTCGATTACCCTTGCATCGTTCGTTATCCCTAAATGCGTGTTCCGGCAATGGACGATATCCCCAAGAGACACCGTTTCCAGTTGCTTAATGTCCTTGTACTGCTCTGTATTTTGCAGCAATACCATATCTACGGATATTGTTATTTTGGGCTTGTCTATTCCGGCTTCAAATTGTGCTTGGCATTGTTCTGTAAGCACCTGGTCAAGCTCTTCCTGATTTTCGCAGATAATAACATTTTCTTCTGTGCTTTCTTCATTTTCTAAATCCTGCCGCAGCTTTATATTCTCGAATGTCAGTGTTGCTGCCATAACTACTGGATAGTTATTAATTAGCGGGCTGTCTACATATCCGCTGCCAGATAATTTTCTGCCATTATAGGCTTTTGGATATAGCCTAGTTACGATATCCCGGACATCTGCGGTAAATTGCATACCATCTTTTGGGATATTTTTCCCATAGCGCAGTTCTACGCCATAATCACCGCCGACTTGCTCGTTAACCACGACCTGGAAATTATTGTAAAGGATTTCCCCGCCCCACCGTTTTATAAAACTCTGGTCGATGTTTCCATTAAGGGCCTCAAGGAAGTTTACATAATTATAGTACGCCGTATTGACCTTTGTGATATTGGAGCTTGCCGAATACTTTGCGTTTGGAGATAGCATAGTGGTAAGGGCCTGCTGCCCGTTCTCTTGCACGGCCCGGACATCCGTCAAAAAGCAATCGCCCATAGCATCGTAAAATATTGGCTCCATTGTAGCTGTTACGCCGGAGTCTTGCTTTTCCACAGATTTTATCCTAAAAAGCTGGTCTTCCCAATGTTCGTAGAATCCAGGCATCTTTACAACAGCCTCTTCCACGATGTGTTTCCAGCGACCCTCTTTGTCTATCGGGTGCGTCAATTCTGCTTCCCAGGCCCCGTTTAATATTGGATGGATAGTCGCAGATATGGGGGTAAGTACGATATCACCGTTATTTTCGTAGTTTGTGTTGTTTACGTCATAAATCTGTATCATAATACCCTCCAATTCGGGATTACAGACAGACTAAATCCATCCGTAATAGATATGGTGTTTTGACCTTCCAATAAGTAAAGACCTTCGTAGTCACCGGACAAAAGATTACTTTGATTTACCATTTCATCGTTGTACGCCACCATCCTGTCCGTATCTATCGTAATTTCCTGATTCACAGTCACATCCATCTTATTTCCGTTTACGGTAAGGTCACACCCACCACTACCAGTAATTATGTAAACCGGATGTGATACCATATAAGGATTGTACTCTACTTCTTCCGGAGCATATTTATTTTGCCCGGATACCAAAAAAGCATAAGGATAGCAGGTAAACTCGGCTTCTAAATTGCCAAGTCTCCTGCTTGTCCTTTCCGCTCCTGTTATATTACAGTAGAGTACCTTATAAAAATATTCCTGATCGTCTCCCAGGATGAGATTTCCGGATCCGGTAAGCCACCGTTTTGCACGGCGGTATGCCGCCATCCATTTGTCGGGTGGAACTAAAAAGTTGAATTCCACCGGTATTACGATGTTGTTGTATACTCCATCTGTTTCTACCAATGTTCCATCCATCCCCGGTATCTCTGTTTCTTCCACCCGTATTTCCGGCGCAGGCACGGAAGGGCGGCGGACTGGTATAATGCTGTATTTCGCGCAGTTCTCTCCATTAAAAGATATATTATACAAATCCCATCCTCCTTCCCCTTGCCGCTGCGGCATTTGCTTGCGTAGTGGTAATATATTTCGTTGCGCTCTTACCGATTGCTTTGCCGTCCAATACAATCGTATCTCCATCTACAACAATGGTATTGCTATTGGTGTACGCTGCCCCCCTAGCAATATCGCCCACCCTGCCAGTAATCGTACTATCGATTGTTCCGGCCACGGCAGTAGCTGCTTTTTGTACTTTATCGAGGTTACTGTACATTCCTTTTGCAAGTCCGGTCATAAAATCAGGCATCCATTTTTCATATTCATGTAGAGGCCCCTCGTCCGGCCTAGAAAAGTGCAAGATAGAGGATATTGCATTCGCGACACTACTTGCCGCGTCTGTTACCCATCCAATAGCACCCCTTATTCCATCTGCAATTCCTCTTACAAAGTCGCTGCCCCATTGTATTGCTCTACCTGGAAGACCAGTAATAAAGTTTATTGCCCCCTGGAATCCATTGGATACAACAGATGTAAGTCCAGACAACGCACTGCGAATACCGCTAACAAGAGCCTTAAATCCAGATGTTGCTTTTTGCTTTATATTGTTTACTGCATTGGATATAAAAGATTTTATGCTGTTCCAAATATTGGTTACAACAGATTTAGCAGAATTTAAAGCGCTTTGTATAGCGTTTTTCGCGGAATTAAATGCACTTTTAACGGCGTTTAAAATGGCTGTTCCGGCAGACTTTATAATATTCACAATCGTCTTAAATATATTGTCGATAAAGGACTTTACTATATTAAGAACAGATTGCACTATATTTTTTACGGAATCCCAAAATCCCTTCCAGTCCCCGTTTACTGCGGATGTAAAAGCATTAATGATATTTTGGATTATATTAAGCACATTTGAAATAAAATCGCTGACATAGGTCATTACGCTGTTTACGACTTCCATTATGGAGTCTCCCCAGCGATTCCAGATTGCTGTTACCAACTCTACAAAGCTGGAAATTATGCTTTGTACAGCCGATATAACAGTTTGGATTATATTTTGGATGCTGCTCCAAATAGACTGCACGGCGCTCCGAAATCCCTCATTCGTGTTCCACAAATTTTGTATGGCTGGCGTAAGCGTGGCTATTGCTGCCACTACTAAGGCTATTACTCCGACTATTGCTGCGACAGGCGCATTTAACGCTGCAAATGCCGCAGACACAGCAGATATTATAGGTGCAAGCGTTGTGAATCCAACTATTACTCCCGCCACGAGTCCGATTACCATTTGTATTTGCGGATTAAGATTTGTAAACCACTGTATTAACTCTACTATCTTATCTACAATAGGCGGTAAAATCGTTGTCGCAAGATTAAGCAACTGTGCTCCTAATGGAGCCAAGGCAATTTGTAACTCGTTTAATTTTGCCTGTATCTCCTGCATTGGAGTTGTGGTAGATGTAAGCATCTGGTTTGCAGCACCGCCCACGGAATTATAAGTATCCCCTAAAGTTGTAAGAGATGTGATAACACCTAGATTAGCATCTTCTCCCAATGTTCCAAATGCTAATGCAGCTAAAGTTAAAGCCTCCTGCTGCGTTGTTGCATTTGCGATATCCGCCACAATGGAATTTATTACTTCTTTTTGTGTTGCGCCTCCACTTTGCCATTCTGCAAATAAATTTTGCGTCTGCGTACTAAAAGACCCTATGGACTCTGCTATTGTTCCATCAGATAACCTTGTTGTAACCTCGTTTATGGAGTCATTTACCTTGTCCAGGTTGTACGCTCCACCTTCCAAACCATTTTGTAAAAGCTGGAAGTATTCAGATGCAGAGTATCCGGCTTGGGCGAACTTTCCGGAGTATTCGGAAATGTTATCCCCCAACTCCTGTGTTTTATCCAGTCCATTCTGGGAGCCTTCCACCAAATAATCCATAGCTTCCTGAGCATCCAGACCAAAATTTACCATTAAGGCATTTACACCACGCATGGTTTCATTCATATCCGACCCGAATACCTGTTCCATTGTTATTGCTTGCTCTGTAATCGCTTCAAGCCGAGATGGATCTAGATCTTTTAGGTTATTATTTACGGTAATTACGGCATCTCCGACTTCTTCCAAGCTATCTGTAACTCCGGTTTTAAACACATTTTCTATTGTGCTTCCCATTTGTTCAGCTGCTTTTCCGGTAAGTCCAAAATAGCTGTTTACTTTACTCGTGGTGCTCTCTAATGTAGCAAAAGATTCTGTTGCCTTTTGTCCAAATTCGGCTATCTTATCTCCGACTCCGGACAATGTATCGGCAGCATTCATAAGATTTCCGGCATCTATTTTGTCTCCGATACTATCCAGATTTTCTCCTGTTTCTCCGGCGGCATCACTTAAAACTTCCATTCCTGTTGCCGCGTCTCTTGCCCCTTGTGCAATCTCATCAAGTTTAGTGCTGTTCTGCCCCATGGCGTTATCTAAGCGGTTCATGTAGTTCTGTGTTTCGTTTATTGCTACGCTTAGCTTAGACACTGTTTCAGCCTGGCTATTAAAAGCTTTTTCTGCCTTTAGTGCTTCGCTGGACATTTCGCCGTTTTCTGCCTGCGCCTTTTGGTATGCGTCTGCTAATTCTTTTAACTTAGCGGACTGTTTATCATATTGGCTTTCCAGCAAACTCATTTTCTGCCTTTGCAAATCATATTCTTTTGCAAGATTTTTATTTTTGGCAATTAACGCTTCCTGCGAATTTGCGTTTTCTTCAAATTTGCTGGAAAGAGCCTTCATTTCAGAGCCGCATTCCCGGAGAGAATTATTTATCTGTTTTATTTGTCTATTAAATTCAGCCTCGCCCTTTATACCAATCTTAGGGCCAATATCATACGCCATTACATCACCTCCGGTATAAATTCTTTGTCGCTTCTGTCTATAAGCTTCACGGCTCCTTCAGATGCGGCCCAAAAGTCTGCAAAATCAGATAGCTCTCCAATTGGCATAGATGTATATTCCAAATAAGGTATGCTTGCCCGTCTTGCCGCTACATCAAGCCACACAAGCGATTCTACACTTGTGCGGCGCTTGCGTTTTTTCCTTCTGGTCTCCCTTCGACTTCTTTCTTGCTTCCAATGGATATGCACTCTTCAATTTTTTGTGTGACTTCCGCCACATCCATTACGCCCAAAGCAATCTCAATCACTTCTGCCGGGAGCGGCGTCCATTTTCCGTCAATAATCGGAGCATCGTCCGGGGCCGGAATGTCCTTCTCAAAATAATTTTTATACGCACATCCCTGTGCAATAAGCAGAGCCAGCATATCTGTAACAATGGATAGTTTTTCCGCATCATCCGACTTCTTCATTGCCGTCTGCATTTTTTGCGCGCTTCCGTATTTTTCAATAATTTTTTTGGATGCTCCAAGGGAAAAGCTCATTGGATAGCTCTTCCCTGCAATTTTTACATAGGTAATTCGGTTCATGATTATCCCCCATTTGCAACTACAGTTACAGTTCCAGCGCCAATCGCTTTTCCGGATGCATCTGCCTGGGCAAGATATAAGGTGGAGCCATTGGTAGCCGTAATTTCGCCATCCTCTGGAAGCTCTGTCCATCCTGTAGATAAATCCTGCTGGTATGTCGGGAGCGGGCCGGTTGCACTGTATTTGTACGTTCCGGTTTCAGACGGATTCACAATCGTAATAATTGTTTCTCCAGCAGCTGTTCCAGCAGCAGACGTAGCATTTACTGTATCCAATGCATTTAGCACGGTGCGCAAATACGCCATTGCTTCATCGTGGCTATCAAACCACGCTTCACGCTTCCATGGATGTTTGTAATTCGCTGTATTTTCATCCGATCTCGTTACTGTTCCTTCAATTTCTTTTGTCTGCCACTCTATGGATTCGCCTTTTGTTGTAGCTGCTTCCGGCGGGATTCCCATGCTTACCTTGCAAAGGATAACTGCCCTGTATTTATCTACATCATTAATCTGGTGCGTTTCGATGATTCCAAATCCTTTAGGGGTCGCTTTTGTATCATCGTCCGTCACAAGTTCTGTCACGGATCCGCTCCCTACGGATACCTGTACTTCTTTAAGTCCAAGAAGCCGTTTAGAATCAATCTGTGTAAGGTCTGACGTGTTAAGTGTCAAAGTTCCAGTGTTAAAGGTTCCGTAGTCGTTCTCAATAATCCGGTCATCTCCATACAGCGGATTATTATCAGATGTTTCGATTTCCACACCATACTCGATGGCGCTTCCACACACAAAGCCATTTACATAAGACGCCTGCGCGCCGTTAAATGTATAATCCGCAAAGACCGGAGTTGTTAAGCCTTTAATAGCCATTTATCTTTTCTCCTTTACTCAAAAATACTTTTGCATCTGGTTATCTATTTCATTTTTCATTGCTTCTTCTGCTCGTTTCCTCGCGCGATTTGTTGCTTGTCGAAATACCGGGTGTTTATCCCTAAAAGACGTTCCGCTCTCGATGCTGCGCATAAGCATCACATTTGGCACGCCGCCAGGATATTTTTTTGTCGGTATGCTTCCATATCCGTCCACGCCTGCTTTTGTCTGGATATAATCTCCGTCATTTTCCATTGGGGCCAATCCGAAGCTATCCATCAGATCACCTTTCTGCTTCCGGCTTATTCCATAAAGCTTATTTTCTGGTGTCCCGACCGGAGGAAGGCCGTTATCTCCTTCTTGTATCGGTATGGAGTTAATCCCGGATTTGATTTCGTCCGCTACAATAGCGGCTCCTTTGTACACAGCGCTTTTCACAATCTCTTCGGATTCATTACCAAGTGCAGCAAGTACCTTCGCATACTCATCAACGCCTTTAAATTCGATTTTTGCCATCAGGACACCTCCCACACCCACTCATAATGGATATATCCGGCGTATCCCTCGTCCGGAGATTCATACTGGACAGAATTAAGATAAAAAGATATACGATTCGCTACCAATGCGGCTTGTATCTTATCTACATTTTCGTCGTATTCCTGTTTGGTAAAATAATCGATTGTTCCCTGTATGGACTGTTCTGCCTTGTAATTATCCGCTTCCAAAGATTCGCCCTCGGAGTCCTCTGCCCAAACAATGTACTTATCGTAAGCCTTAAATGCTTCATAATGGTAAACATTCCCTGGGATTATCCCGGATAGGATTTCAGGGATTATTTTCAGTTTTGATAGCATATTTCTCCTCCATCCTTTCCAGTGATAATTTTGTTATCCTTAATCCATCATCATCTAATTGTGGCTGGCGCATGACTATCCTGAATTGGTCTCCGCTTTCCAAAGCACAGACATCTGTAGTTGCTATCTCTGGCCATCCCGGTATGTTAACCACAGACTCTATTTGTTGCTGTGCCTGCAACGCCGTGTAATATCGGCTAATCCCAAGGGTATCAAAGCTGTAATAAAATTGTTCTTTTTCCACCAGACCTATCTCTGGCTTCATCCCTGGCTCTCCGATATTTTCTGTGCTATATATGGTCAGGATCCCATCATCAAAAGTCATGTTGCACGCCCTTTCTGGCTAAACAGGATATTATTAAGCCTCCACCGCAAAAATCTAGGCATTTCCGTCTCGTTGCTAGCCCGCTTGCGGAATAAATAGGCGGCGTATTGTATCACCGCCATATCTATATCCATATCATTTTCAACAAGCGTTATCCCCTCCCGCTGGATAGCCGTAGCGGCTGCATCCAGCAAAGAGAGAAGAAAAGAATCATTAGAGGACGTAAGCATCTGCAAATCCTGCTTTAAAATTTTAAGCTTATCCTCTTTTGTCATAATCAGCCGCCCGCTTTCGTGATGTTTACGGTATATACCTTCACAGCATTTCCGTTCTTAACAGTTACAGTCAGCGGATGTGCGGTGTTATCTGCAACAAATGTAATAGTTCCGCCGTTACGCACATTCTTTCCATTGTATGCAATTTCTACAGTAGCCGCCGCCTGTGCGGTAGTTGCTTCTACTTTTCCAGACGTTCCGGTCGCAGTGATTGCATATGCAAGAGTATCCGGGTCAAATTCTCCTGGTACTAAAGTTTCTGTTTCTACCGCCAGGTCGATAAGGTCAGCATCGTTCGCCGTATCTGCTGCAAAATCCATAGCAGTAGTAACATTTGTGTTATTAATGTTAATAGCCACAAATGCGCCAGGGATTACTGGTGCCCCGTCTGCACGGGCCTTTCCACGGAATACAGTGTTATCCTGGATAAACTGCACTTCTCTGGAGGACTCGATCTGCATGGATGCACGGTCTACCCACAGGTACAGGTCTCCATATCCGCCAATAATGTCTCCATCTGGAATAAACTCCAGAATATCTATATCTCCGGAAATAATTGGAAGAGAGCCATACAGATTTGCAACAATATCTCCAGTAGCGGTAAACGTAATAAGCTTAGATCTAAGCTGCGCATAGGTCTTGCTGTTCATTGCCCAGAACATTTCGCCACGATTATACTTGGTAAAGGTATTTCCGGTGGCAAGCATTAACTGCGCCCAAAATTCTGCACCAGTAAGAGATGTTCCGTTAATTTTTTTAATGTTTGTAGTAGACAAGTTCTGCCATGCCGGTGCTGTTGCTGGATATCCAGCCGGAGCAGTTGCCTGTGCCAGTCTAGTAACAATACCAAGCGGCATATGCGCGGCAGCGCCTTTTCCGTAAAGGATTGCTTTGTCTTCTGCCAGACCGATTGCTTCGGAAAGCATTTCCACGATCCAGGATGCCAGATCCAAATTACTTACAGTGTCCTCCAGTAAGCTGTTGCAGATTGGAATATATCCAGCTACCTTATAGCCATCCAGTGTGATCTGGTTAAACTGGAAGGACAGTTCGTTAATGGCCCCGCACATCTCTGTCCATATAGCTTCTGGAACAGTTCCAGCAATGGTCTGTCTTGCCTGTCCAGGTACGGTTCTTACGCGAACACGTCTCAGAAGCTTGGAATATCTATACATGTTCTCAGAGATCAGCTCCAGAAATACTACCGGGATTTCCAGTTCACCGCCCTGGATTGCCCTGGACTGTCCCTTCATGCTCCGGATCTGTCCCAGGAAGGTTTTTACATCTTCTCTCTGTACAATTTCCTCTCTTGTTTCCATTGGCAGTGCATCAAATGCTCGCTTACTCATCGGCAATGCCCGGATATTAACATCTACTCTCATCCCTGTTCTTGTCCTTTCTTTCTTTTCTTTAAATGCGTTTCTGGTTTCCGGTGCTGGCGGATCTGCTTCGGAAGCCTCAAGTTCTGCCTCCAATCCGCCAATTTCTGTCTCCAGATTTGTCTTTGCTTCTTCG
>OEQR01000108.1_pt1 | contig 13252 bp, 16 predicted proteins | sample 1539761 | NCBI WGS metagenome assembly OEQR01 (sample SAMEA3891879, study PRJEB23780) | metagenome | biome: terrestrial biome; feature: animal house; material: Caecal content | place: Italy | collected 2015-05-05 | reverse complement strand
GCGTCTGTGCCTGGGACAAAGGGGGCCAGGACGGCAAAATCAAAGGGACATTCGTCCGGCAGACCGAACCGGTTCTTGGCGTCCCAGCAGGCATCGTGGGTGGTGTACATCACCCGCTGCTTGCCGCTGGCCTTGTTCTTGGCGCTGGGGCCCGAGCCGGATTTTTCAATCACCGTCTTGTAGTTGGCGAAGAGGAGCAGGTCGCACCATTCCCGGAGCAGGGGGGCCACCTGCTTGGAGGTTTTCATGGCCCAGCGGCTGTAACTGCCCGCCCCTTCCGGCAGGTCGAAGGAGGTGATCAGGGCGTGGGCGGTGATCAGCACATTCCGGCCGGAGAGGATTACTTTATCCAGGCCGTCCAGGAGTTTGGCGAATTCCTCTTTGGCGTAGGTGTAGCCCTTGCCGTAGCCGAAGTCCTCGATCCCCGCCACCTTGAACCGGGTGCAGACCGCTTCGATGGCCAGCCGCTCGGCCCAGTCGGCGGTGTCGATTACCAGGGTCCGGCAGCTGGGCAGGCCGCCGGAGGCCACGAACTCCACCTCCTCCAGCAGCATCCCCCAGCTGGTGGGGGCGGGCATCCGGGCCACATCCAGCCGGCGGGTGCTCCCCTCGGTGTCGATGAACACCGCGCCGGGGAACTGGCTGGCAAAGGTGGATTTGCCGATCCCCTCGATGCCGTAGAGGACAGCCTTCACCGGCCCGGGCAGGGGCCCGGTGGTGATTTCATAGGTCGCTTTTTTCATTGGGAAAACTCCTTTCCATGGATTCTGTTTCCAAAAAGCCGGGGCGGTGAAGTCCCGCGGCCCGAAAACGTGCCTGCCGCTCGGGGGCGGCACTGTAATCGGGGGACAGGCCCCTCTGCTCGGCCATCTGGAGCAGCCGGTTCAGTTCCCGCTCGTAGTCATCCTGGACGGTGCGGCCCCAGATCCCCGCCCGGGGGTATTCCGACGCGGCCAGGACAACGTCCAGCCGGGCCAGCAGCTGCCCCAGGCTGGAGCAGAGGGCGCAGGCGCTGTTCCAGAGTGTGTCGGGGCCGGGGCCGTACCCCTTGGCCAGAAGGCCCGCTGTCTCTCCGGCCAGCTGGGCGCTCCCGGCGGCGGTCCGTTCGGCGGCCCGGACCATCCAGAACAGCATCTCGTTTCCTCCCAGGGCCGCGTAGATCCCGGGGGCCTTGTCGTTCGGGTCAAAGTTCAAAGGCATTTCAGCACGTCCTCCTTGATGCACATCAGCTTGTTGACAAATTGGTGGATGGCCTGGTCTTTTTCCTCCGGGGCCAGCCGGGGCAGCATAGGGGCCAGGGCCTGCCAGGCGGCGTCCATGGACCGGGTGGCCAGGATCACCGCGTCGTAGGCGGCCCGGGCGTCCTCGGCGTCCCGCTGGGCCATCTGCTGGGCGGCCAGGGCCTCGGCCCTCTCGGCAGCCAGCTGCTCCACCTCCTCCGGGTCCACCACCCGGGCCTCGATGGCGGGGGCGGCTGCCTGGGCCTCCAGGGCCTCGCACTTTTCCTGCCAGCGGTCGCCCCGGGCTTTGGCGGCGATCAGGGCTTCCCGGGCGCCGGCCAGATTCCGCTCGGCCTCGTCGGCCCGGCTTTCAAGGGTTTTGATCCGCCCTTCCAGCCGCTGCTGATCCTGGGCCCGGCGGTCCGCCTCGGCTTTGTATCGCAGGGCGGCGTCGTTGGCGTCCTCCTGCTCTTTGCGGTCGAGGGCTGCCTCCTGCTGGACGCTGGCCAGCTCCAGCTCCGTGGCTTTGAGTCGGGCCAACAGTTCCTGGTACTGCTTGTGGGTGGTGATGTCGCCCGATTTGACGCCCTCTACCAGCTGGGCCGGGGCAGAGGGCTTGGCGGCAGCGTAGAGCAGGGAGGGGCTGGCGGCTTCCAGTACGGCCTGTTCCTCGGGGGTGGAGCCGTTCAGCAGGGCGGCGACCTGAAGGAGCTTATAAGCGGTGGTTTTGCCCAGGCCAACAGAGGCGCACCAGGCATTGAATGTATCATCGGAGTGCTGGTTGTTGTGAGCTCGTCCACATTGTGAACGAGCTCCCCCGCACAGCGCATCATGGACAATGTAGACCGCCTGGGCCAGTTTGGTGATGTAGTCCCGCCGGGCGTCCCGGATCATCCGCTCGGCCAGATGCAGGGTGTCCACCGTGGGCTGGTCGAGGCCGGTGTAATCAAAGGCCGAGGAATCCAAAGGCTGGACTTCCGAAGATGCAGGAGCCGCAGCGGATAGGCTTTGTGTTGCAGCTCCAGCATCCGCAGGGGAGGCGGGGGCCGACATGATCGCAGTGCCGCTGGAGGGGGACGGTTTCGGGTTCGAGCTTTCGGCCGCCGTGTTCTCCGAGGTGGTCGAGATTTTCGCCTGCGGCGGAGCAGCAGGTGTTGCCATATTCGCAGCAGCAGCCGGTTTCGGGGCAGGTTTGGTGCATACATTTTCCTCCTTTGCGGAAATCCACCCGCAGCGGGCGTTGCAATCTTTTGGGCACTGGGCACAACACTCATAATGTTCGCCGCAACACGCCGCGGCGCCACAATGCCCGGAAGGGCTTTGGCCGGTTTTGCATTTCTCGTTGAGAGGTGTGTCGACTCCTTCGACCCCCTCCGACACAGGCTTAGAAGCGGCTTTGAGAGGTTTTTCCTCAATCAGGCCATTATCCCGGCAGAATTTGATGAATTTGGCCCAGGTGAATTTCATTTCTCGGGTCCACCTCTGCGGCTCTGGCCGGATAGATACGCCTTTGTAGTCGTATTCGATATCTCCAAGGTCGGGATCTCCATAGCCACCGGTGCCCAGAAATTTCTTGAATCCTTCGGCGGTCATCTCCCCGCCGCTTCTTTTATACCGATCTGCCAGGATGGCCGCCAGCTGAACGGCGTTGTCCTGGGCCCCGGCAGCCTGTCCTTCCGGCTCTTCCCAGAGCTGCCAGCCCCGCCGGGCGGCTTCCTCGTCCAGGACCTCCTGGGCCGGGCGGGCCGCCTTGAGGACCTTGTCGGTCATGTAGTCGCTGTGTTTCCATCCGAGATTCATGGTAGTGTCCAGGAATTGGATGGACTGCCCATCCTCGGATGCCCGATAGGCAAACCCATTTTTGGCGATGTACATTTTTGCTTTCATGCTTTCAAAATGACCTCCATTCTGGTATAATGGCGGTGAGACGAACAATCTCACCTTTGGCCCTGCCCGATCTAGTCCATCGGGCGGGGCCTTACTGTTTAGTAGTCTATAAAAGCCTTTAGTGAGGTGCTTCCCGGTTGCTCTCCAGAATATCTTTTACGATCCCCAGGACTATATGTTCCATTGCTTCCAGGCTCTCGCCCTCCTGCTCCGCCATGTCTTTCGCCAGCAAACGCGTCAAATGGCAGATCGCCGCAATGTAATCGTAAAGCAACGCAACGTCCGAGGTATGCAGATCAACGTCATACCCGTCACCATTTACCTCTATGGTCATTTCAAGTTTCATAATCAAAATCTCTTTCTTAATGCCTTTAATGATTGCGGTCATAGGCGGCGATCAGGGCGGCCCGGGCCTCGGGGCTCTTGGCCATAAACTTGCCGTAGGTCATCCCCGCCCAGTCGGCCACCTGAGTGAGTTTGGATAGATCGTCTTTGTAATGCGACGGAACCCGGTTCCGGTGTGTCTCGCGATATTGGCGGTCGTGCTCTCGCCTGATTCTGTCGCGGCACTCGGGGCACCATTTTGCGTTTTGCGCCACACCTTGCATCTCTTTGCCGCAGCCCTGACAGTTGCGAATGTAACCACGTTTGCCGCTTCTGCTGACCAAAGGCTGGGGTTCAGGGGCTTTATGATTGGTCATGTTGCCTGCCCCCTCACCCAATATGCCGCTTGTCCCGGGGCATCATGCCGCTGAGGGCGGCGTCCCGCCACTCGGCCTCCATCAGGCGGTAGACCTGGGCGTCCACGCCGTTGGCGCTCTGGAGCAGCGCCCCAAACCCGGCCGCCCCGCCCAGGGCCGCGAATAAGTACAGGTGCCAGGGAATGGGGATCTCCCCGCAGAGGCTGGGTGCCAGGGCGCAGGCGGCCAGAAAGCCATACAGCCCGCAGCTCAGCGCCCCCAGCCGCAGCAGGATGGCCTTGGCCCGGAGGGCCAGGCGGCGTTTTGTGGTGTTTCGCATGGTGATTCCTCCTCTCAATTGCTTAGCTCGGCCAGCTGCCGGGCGAAGCTGATGGTCTTGATCCGCATACCGCCCCGGCCGCTGATCCAGCCGTCGGGGAAATACTGCTTGATGGTATCGGTCTTTTTGTACTGCATTTCTTTCTTGACGTCGTCCATGGTCATGGCCTGGCCGTAGCGGCCGCTCAGTTCATGGTAGATGGCGGCGACATCGGGGTTCTCTTTCATGGGGTTGCCTCCTTGTGCGTTTGTACTTTCCGCAGTAGAATGGATACGGAAAGGGGGTGAATGAGAATGGTTGAGTTATCAAAGGATGCCCAGAAGCTGTTAAGCGTTCTATACAAGACGTATCGTGCTCGACTCAAGGCTGGCATGACCAAACGAAATTCTCGTGATTTTCAGTTTAACAAGATTGTGGAAATCAGGGGGGTGCTTGGCTGGAGCCAGGACGATCTACTGGAAACTGAGCGGGAACTGATAAACGCTGGATTTCTGCGGGCGTATATGATGGGCGCTTGTGAATTAGAAGATCCGGCGATTATTTATATGGAAAATCGCTCCAAGAACCAGATTGCAGATGCTGTCAATGTTGCGTTGGACATCGCATCGAAGTTTGTACCTTAATCCACTTTGACCTTGTATTTTGCATCGATCTCATCAACGGCAATATGGAGCGCCACCTCCATGCCCTTGATGGGGTCGATGTTCTTAATGTCCAGCCCTAGGCACCAGTTGACCTGAATGCCGTTCAGCAGGACGCCTCCATCCGGGGAGATTTCCAGTTTGTTCATTTGTCATCCTTTCTTGTTGGGAAGCCGTCCGTCTCGAACGGCCTGCAAGCATTTTTTCAACTCCTGTGTTGTAGGCTTGCAGCCTTTGTAGATGGTGTAGATCAAAAGGCCTTTCAGGGCACGACTGGTGCACCACCACTTCACGCCGAAAAATACAGCAGCAAGAGAAGAAACAATCGTCAAGATAATCAATGGAACACTCCTTTCTGCACGCCAGAAGGTGGGCATTTTGCTGAAAATTGAGAAAACTCAACTAATAGGGGTGAAAAAATACTTGCCAAGTTCGCTCATATCTACTTTCAGAAGTTTGAGGATGCTCTCCATCTCATCCTGCCGAAAGGCGAAATCTCCAGCGAGTTTGCGGTTTAATTGCCCTTCACTGACACCAATTCGGGCGGCAACTTCCTTTTGCGTGAAACCGCATTCCCGAATCCGGCCCCGAAGCGCATTGTAATTCATTTGAGACATATCGTCCCTCCTTTCTAAAATGTTGTGATTTCTCAACCACAAGTCGATTATAACTTGATGGTTGCGAAAAGTCAACACTAAAAAATGAAAAATGGCAACTTTGTTTCTTGCAGTATTGATTTTTCGCAACTTTCACTGTATAATACTTTACAGTAGATAAAGGAGCGTGAATAGCCATGACAGAAAAGGCTTCCACCTTTGCAGCTCGACTGCGAGAAGGGCTTTTCCTGCGGGATATGACCCAAGCTGAATTGGCGAAGGCTACCGGGTTGGATAAATCCAGCATATCAAGATATCTGAAAGATGAATACAAAGCGAAGCAAAACGCGGTGTATCAGATATCAAAAGTTCTTCGGGTTGACCCTGCCTGGCTTATGGGATATGATGTTCCTATGGAGCAGGTAGCCCAGCCGGAGACTGTCCCGCCCGGTTTTTCCCCCATCCCTGAGCTGGACACTCTGCCCATCGTAGGCCGGATCGCTTGCGGCACGCCGATCCTGGCCGAGCAAAACATTGATGGCATAGCTTGTGTGCCTGCCCGGTGGAGGGCAACCTTTATTTTGACCTGTAAAGGGGACAGCATGGCTCCAAAAATCCACGACGGGGATCTGGTAGCCATTCGCAAGCAGCCGGAAGTGGAAAATGGAGAGGTGGCCGCAGTGCGTATTGGCGAGGAAGCTACCTTGAAACGGGTATATCAACACGAAAATATGCTGGAGCTTCGGCCAGAAAATCCTACTTTTGAATCCATCATCCTGGTGGGCGCGGATATGGAGAAGGCGATTATTGAGGGTAAGGCCGTGGGGCTTTGTCGGGATATATAAATCACGGGCTTGGTATCCGAATGGCGTTTATATTCAGGGGGATGACAAATGGCAAGACGGCGCATATCGGCATTCGATCAAGAGACAAAACGCCTGAAAAAATTTGAAAAGAGTTTTTTTGGTTTTATGTGGACGATGGTTTTCACGATTGGAGCAGGGGTGGTTTTGCTAGTCGTCAAATCCATACAAGCAATCGCAAGACTGGTTTTTCGTCAAAAGACGAATTCTTCAGATGAAGCGGCGCCTGAAGCGGCGTCCTCACCCTCGGTTTTGGAATCTGTTGATGCTTCTGCTGCACCGGATGACCTTTATCAACCAAACCCGATGTGGGAGCTTGTTAACATACCGGTGACAAATCGTAAACAAGCTATGACACTTGCACCGCAGATGCTTAAACAGGCCAAAGAAACTGCCGAAATTCTTAATGGTACGGCAAACCCCGAAACTTTTTTTCAGAGATATGACTTCTTGATAGGTCGTCTTAAAATAATGAAAACTTGCAAGCAATATGGAGTCACCTTCACGGGGGAGGATCCTGTGATCACTCTTGCACAGCTGTCCCGCAAAAGTTTTCGTAACAAATGCGGCTGCCACATGATTGACCGGTGCTTTGAAAAGACCAACGAGAAAATGGCATCTTTAAAAACGGCCAAGGGCAAACAAAATGCCGCCGAGCGTTTCAATGAAAGCTTCAAGCCCTACTGGCCCTGCATGAGTGAAACGATGATTCAGCATCAAACGCACAAATACAATGAGTTGTTGTCTGTTGTGAGAGGAGCCCTTGCGTCAGAGGGGAAAGAGTCCGAGGCAAAAATGCCGCAAGTCCCTGATTTTGAACAGGACCCTTATCTTGAAAGCTGGAATAATCGAAAATCTCCTCAGTTGGTGAATTTGGAAATGCCAGAGCTCCCGTTTACTACTCGTTTTGATTTTTCCCATGTCAGAGGTTATGACTTTGGCATGGCGGGGAATAATATTCCGATTCTGATAGAGGGGAAGAACCGGAAAACTGCAACAGAAGATATTCTATCGTTGAATTTTTTTCTGGAGCAAGCCCATGAAAGAAACGCAGAAATTCCTGCTTTTGCGTTTTCTGCGGATAAAATACGATTTGAACCGGGAGACTTCTCCACAGACGACTACACAACACTCTCTATGCTTCCTCTTACAAAAACTGGAAAAGTCCCCAAATACCCCTTGAAAATGACGGTACGGACCCTGTCGCACGATGAAGCTTGGAACATGAAACTTCCCGATGGGCCCGGCGGCGATGAGATTTTTGGTGACATCTATTATCTGCAATCTGGCGAAATTGGGAAGGCAACAATTTTCTGTTGGCGGCATGAGCGAACAAAAGAATATGCCTCTTCGATCAATCACATTTTTAAGATAAAAACAAATCAGTCTGGAATGTACTTGGAAGATTCTTTGTCACAAAATGTAGAAAATAAGAAGTAAAAAAATCCCGCCCACCTGCTGGAACAGGTGAGCGGGACAAGATAACCGGCTCCCCTCAAAGAGGATCATCGCACAGTCGTCGAACACTGTGATTATACCTCTTTTTGGGTGGGTCTGTCAAACCATACCCCAAAGGAGGTTTTGTTATGCCGAAGAAGAAGCGCCGCGCCGATGGCCGGATGGAGATCAAGCGGAAGATGCCGGACGGAAAGTTCCGGCACTTTCTGGGCTGGACGGCGGCCGAGTGCGAGAAGAAATACCGGGAAGCCCTGGTGAATTTTGAGGCCCAACAGCGGGCCGCCGCAGAGGGGCCGGCCTTCGATCAGCTGGCGGATGCCTGGTGGGAGGAAAAGCAGCGGCAGATCCGCCACGGGACCATCCGGTGCTATAAGCCGGCGGTCGCCCGCCTGAAAGCGGCCTTTTCGGGTCGGCTGGCCTCCCAGCTGACCGCTCAGGATGTGGCCCTGGTCCTGGAGGAAATGAAACAACAGGGCCTCGCCACCAAGACCATCAGCAACCTGCACGCTGTATTGAATATGGTGTTTGAGTATGGGGCGGTGCATTATGGCCTGACGGCAAATCCTTCCCGGCTGGTGTCCACGCCCACGGCCCGGAAGCAAAAACGGAAACCACCCTCTGACCCCGCCGAGCAGGCGATCCGCGCCCTGCTGAACCAGGCGGTGGAAAGGCAGAAAGTGGATGACGCCATTCTGATCGGGGCGGTCCTGCTGTATACAGGCTGCCGCCGGGGCGAGGCCCTGGCCCTGCGCTTTGGGGACATCGACCGGCAGCAGAATCGGATCACGGTGGCGGCCTCCGTTGAGCACAGGGGGAACCGCCCGGTCCGGGGCGAACCCAAAACGGAAAATGGTTACCGAGTGCTGCCGATGCTGCCCCAGCTGCGCCGAATCCTGGATGTGTACGGCTGGCGGGGGAGAGATTGCTATCTTTTGGGCGGCGGCCGGGAGCCGCTGACCAACCGGCAGTTTTCCAACCGGTGGATTGATTTCTGCCGCCGCTGCGGCCTGGCGGAGCCGGTGATCCGGCAGCGCAAGGGCTATGGACGGGAGGGCCGCACCGTCCAGCACACGGAATACCGGCCGTTGGTCACGCCCCACCAGTTCCGCCACTGGTACGCCACCGAGCTGTACGCCGCAGGGGTACCGATGGATGTGGCCATCCGGATGCTGGGCCACGCCGACAGTGAAATGATCCGCCGCGTTTATCTGGATGTCAATGGGGCAATGATGGCGCAGGCAGGGGAGCTTTTGGCGGCTCATATGTCCGCCGGGTCTGCGGAGGGTCGGCAGTCCACAAAAAACGATGGATAAAACCATTATTTTAAGGGTTCGAGTCCCGTATCCTGCTCCATCACCGACAGGTTCCATCTGGGCCTGTCGGTTTTTTGTTTGCCTGCGCCCGGGGACATCGGGCCAGTTTACCAATTTAAAACAAAAAAGTGCTTTTTCTTTACCGCGTTTCGTGTTATACTACCGTTTAAGGGGAGCGGCGCCCCGGCACACGGGCCGGGGGAGCTCCGCAAAAAACGAGCCTGCCCGGTGGGTTTCGGGGCAGGAGAGAGGGGTATACCATGATCAAATGCAGCAACGGCGGGGCCTACCTGGCCCGCGGCGAGTGGGTCCCGGCGGGGCCCGAGGCCTCGGCGGCTCTGGCGGCCAAGGGTTTTGACGCCGCAGCGGCAGCCGCCGCCCGTCAGGGCACCATCGCCTGGAAGATCCTCCAGGCCCACAACACCAGCGGCGACGCCGAAAACCTGAAAATCAAGTTCGACGCCATGGCCAGCCATGACATTACCTTTGTGGGCATCATCCAGACGGCCCGGGCTTCGGGGCTGGAAAAGTTCCCGCTGCCCTATGTGCTGACCAACTGCCACAACAGCCTCTGCGCGGTGGGCGGCACCATCAACGAGGACGACCACCGCTTCGGCCTGTCCGCCGCCAAAAAGTACGGGGGCATCTTTGTGCCGCCCCACCTGGCGGTCATCCACCAGTACATGCGGGAGAAGTTCGCGGGCTGCGGCAAGATGATTCTGGGCTCCGACTCCCACACCCGGTATGGCGCTCTGGGCACCCTGGCCATCGGCGAGGGCGGCGGCGAGCTGGCCAAGCAGCTGCTGGGCCGGACCTACGACGTGGCCTGCCCCGGCGTGGTGGCGATTTACCTCACCGGCAAGCTGCCGGTGGGCTGCGGCCCCCACGATGTGGCCATCGCCCTGGTGGGCGCTCTCTTTAAGAGCGGCTATGTGAAAAACAAGGTGATGGAGTTCGTGGGCCCCGGCGTGGCCACCCTGAGCCAGGACACCCGGAACGCCATCGACGCCATGACCACCGAGACCACCTGCCTGTCCTCCATCTGGTGCACCGACGAGACGACGCAGAAATATCTGGCCGTCCACGGCCGGGCCGCCGACTATGCGCCCCTGGCCCCCGGCGAGCTGGCCTATTATGACGGCATCGTCGAGGTGGATCTGTCCGCCATCCGGCCCATGATCGCCCTGCCCATGCACCCCTCCAACGCCTACACCATCGAGGAGCTGAACGCAAACCTCGAGGAGATCCTCCACGCCTGCGAGGAGGACGTCAAGCAGCTGGTGGGCCGCAAGGACGTCACCCTGGACCTGTGCAGCAAGATCGAGAACGGCAAGCTCCGGGTGGACCAGGGGGTCATCGCGGGCTGTGCCGGCGGCCTCTACGACAGCATCACCGAGGCGGCTTCCATCCTCAAGGGCCGCACCGGCGGCTGCGGCGACTACGCCCTCAGCGTCTACCCGGCCAGCCAGCCGGTGATGATGGAGCTGGTGCGCACCGGCGCCATCGCCTCCCTGATGGCCTCGGGCGCCACCATCCGCACCGCCTTCTGCGGGCCCTGCTTCGGCGCGGGCGACGTCCCCGCCAACGGCGCGCTGTCCATCCGCCACACCACCCGCAACTTCCCCAGCCGGGAGGGCTCCAAGCCGGGCAGCGGCCAGCTGGCGGGCGTGGCCCTGATGGATGCCCGCAGCATTGCGGCCACCACCGCAAACGGCGGCATCCTGACCCCGGCCACCGACATCGACTACGATCCCACCGTCCCCGAGTACCAGTACGACGGCTCCAGCTACGCCGCCCGGGTCTACCAGGGCTTCGGCCACGGGGAGTACGACGCCCTGCTCAAGCTGGGCCCCAACATCAAGGACTGGCCCGAGATCGCGCCCCTGGGGGAGAATCTGCTCTTGAAAGTGGCCTCCTTCATCACCGACCCGGTGACCACCACCGACGAGCTGATCCCCTCGGGCGAGACCAGCTCCTACCGCTCCAACCCCCTGGGCCTGGCCGAGTTCACCCTCAGCCGGAAAGACCCGGCCTACGTGGGCCGCGCCAAGGCGGTCCAGGCCGAGGAGGCCGCCCGCCGCGCCGGGGCAGGGGACGAGGCCCTGCTGGCTCAGGTGCATAAAGTCCCGGGCTGCGAGGCGCTGACCTGGGAGCAGCTGCAAATTGCTTCCACCATCTACGCGGTCAAGCCGGGGGACGGCTCGGCCCGGGAGCAGGCCGCCAGCTGCCAGCGGGTGCTGGGCGCCGGGGCCAACATCGCGGTGGAGTACGCTACCAAGCGCTACCGCTCCAACCTCATCAACTGGGGGATGCTGCCCTTCCAGATCGCCGGGCCCACCCCCTTCGGCCTGGGGGACTACATCCTGATCCCCGGCATCCGCAAGGCGCTGGCCGGCGGCCTGTCCGGCATCACCGCCTACGTGCTGGGGGACCAGCCCGCCGCCTTCCAGCTGTCCATCGCGCCCCTGACCGGGGACGAGCGGCAGATTCTGGCGGACGGCTGCCTCATCAACTTCTACAAGCACTGAGGCCCCCGCACGGCTTCCAAACTTATCCCAAAAAGGAGGTGGAGGCTCGCCATGGCTGGCGACCTGCACAATCATTCGACTTGTTCGGACGGCTCCACGCCCATCCACCGGCTGGCGGCCATGGCCGCGCGGGCCGGGCTGAGCGCCATGGCCATCTCGGACCACGACACCCTGCGCAGCGCCGGTTATTGCTACCGGCACCCGGTGCAGGAGGGGGTGCGGCTGATCCCCGCGGTGGAGCTGACCGGCTATGACTACGAGCGCCGGCACCGGGTGCACCTGCTGTGCTACTGGCCGCAGGACTGCCCCGAGCTGCGGGCCCACTGCGACACCATGCGCCGCCGGCGCAACGAGTGCTGCCTGCAAAGCGCCCGGGAGCTGGAGGGGATGTACCCCCTTTTCCGCACCGAGCAGGCGCTGGAATACGCCCGGGACAGCGGCGTGCTGTTCAAGAGCGGCATCATGCAGGCGCTGCAGGAGCTGGGCCTGGCGGACGGCATCTACGGCGAGGTGTACCACCGGCTGTTCGGCTGGGAACCGCGGGGCATCGTCCTGCACAGCCCCGAGTACCCCCCGGTGGAAGAAGTCATCGCCACCGCCCGGGCGGCCCGGGGGGTGCTGGTGTTCGCCCACCCCACCGTCTACAAGAGCATGCCGCTGGTGCGGCAGCTGGTGGCGGAGGGCAAGCTGGACGGCATCGAGATCGACCACCCCCGCAACAGCGAGGCCGACAAGGCCGAGTGCCGCGAGCTGTGCCGGCGGCACGGCCTGATCGTCACCGGCGGCACCGACTTCCACGGCTCCAACACCGCCCACCCCCACCCGGTGGGCACCTGCACCACCGCGGACGGCCAGATCGCACGGATCGACGCGCTGGCAAAGGAGTATCAGAAGTAAATTTTTTGTTTTACCGCGCGGCTTGCGGCGGGCTGGGTTGCGCTCCGCCCGGCGCGCCTGCGGGCCGCGCAACGTATCCAACAGAAAGGACGTATCCTACCATGACGTTTGCTTATCCCAACCAGGGCACCTGCTCCCGCATGACCAAGATCGAGCTGGCGCCCGACCACACCATCCAGTCCATCGAGGTGATGGGCGGCTGCAACGGCAACCTGAAGGGCATCGCCAGCCTGCTCAAGGGCATGAAGGCGGAGGACGCCATCGCCCGGATGGAGGGCGTCACCTGCGGGCCCAAGCCCACCAGCTGCCCCGACCAGATCGCCCAAAACCTGAAAAAGGCCCTGGCCGCGATGGAAAACCAGTAAACGCCCCCAAAAACCGGCGGCCCCGTCCTGTGCGGATGGGGGCCGCTTTTGTTTGCGCTCTTTGACAAAAACAGCTGATTTTTTCCCGCCGCGGGGGACTATACTGTAGGTGTTGAGAGCATCGGCGCATACGCCGGGAATGGAGCAGGCAATGGGAATTTTGGATCGTTTCAGCGCAGGATGGGGCAAGGGCTTTTCGCGGGAGGCGGGCCGGGTGCTGGAGGGCGCGGTGGACATCGCGCTTTTGACTGCGTATCCCCGGTATGAGGGCCTGGTTTACGAACTCTTAAAAGAAGAACGGCTGGTGCTGCTGGTAAACAAAAACTGCCAGCTGGCCGAGCGGATCGCCCCGGGAACGCCCATCGACCTTCGGGAAGCGGCGGACGAAGAATTTCTCTTAAGCAAAAAAGGCCATTCGGTGCGGGTCATCCTGGACGCTCTCCTGATCGAACGGGGGCTTACGC
>OEQR01000107.1_pt1 | contig 13252 bp, 8 predicted proteins | sample 1539761 | NCBI WGS metagenome assembly OEQR01 (sample SAMEA3891879, study PRJEB23780) | metagenome | biome: terrestrial biome; feature: animal house; material: Caecal content | place: Italy | collected 2015-05-05 | reverse complement strand
ACGTCAAGTTCTACCTGGAGTTCTTCCAGTACGGCTGCCCGCCCCACGGCGGCTTCGGCCTGGGCATCGACCGGCTGACCATGTTGCTGGTGGGCCTTGGCATCAAAGAGGCTATGTTCCTCTTCCGCGGCCCCAACCGTCTGACCCCGTAATTTCAACCGCGCCGTAGCTTTGTGTGAACCGCGAAGCCCGCGCCGCGACAGCTGTAGGCGCTGCGGGCCGTTAGGCTCATAACCACGGTTGCCCCCAATTGAACAAGACAAAAGCCCTGCTGTACCGGACACACCCGGCGGCAGGGCTTTTTATTCGCGCCGTAACTTTGTGCGAATCGCAAAGCTCATGCCGCGACAGCTTTAGGTGCTTGAGGGCCAGCAGGTCTTTGTCTGCAATTTGATATTATGATATAAAATGCAAAAAAGCTCTGCTGGCCGAATGGTCAGCAGAGCTTAAAGTTTTCGCAGAACGGGCGTGATGGCCCGCTCTTCGTTACAGCGCGGATGAACCGCTGCCGTGGAATGAGGCTTGCACGAGCCCCTAAAACCGAACGACCGCAGTTCCTACCACTGTCGCGGAATAGGGCTTGTACGAGCCCCGAAACCTTACGGGCCGCAGTACCTACAACTGTCGCGACATGAGCGTTATGGTTCGCACAAAGTTACGGCGCGGATGAAAAATTAGCGCATTTCGATGCCCATCTTGAATTTCAGGTTGCCCAGGATCTTCTTGACGGCGCGCTCAGCCTGGTCGGCGCTCAGCTCCGCGTTGGGGTCGGCCAGCACCAGGGAGAAAGCCATGCTCTTTTTGCCCTCGCCCAGGTTCTTGCCGCGGTAGATGTCGAAGAGCTTGACGTCGGTCACCAGGGGGCTGGCGGTGCGGATGGTCTCCTCGATCTCGCCGCAGGTGACCGCCTCGTCGCAGACCAGGGCCAGGTCACGCTTGACCGGTGCATAGGGGCTCAGGGGCTTGTACCGCAGCTCGCCCTCGATGCAGCCCACCAGGGCGGCATAGTTCAGCTCGGCCAGGTAGATGTTCTGGCTGTCCTTCTCGTCCTTGGCGATCTTCAGCTCGGCATTGATCTCGTTGGCCAGCTTGCCGAACACGCCGATCCGCACGCCCTTGCAGTATACTGCGGCGCTGATGCCGGGGTGAAGCCAGGGAGTGGACTCCTTGACGTAGGAGAAGCTCAGCCCCAGAGCGGCGCCCAGGGCCTCGATGGCGCCCTTGACGGTGAAGAAATCCTCCTCGGGGCCGAAGGCGCCGAGGCAGAGGGTCTGGCGCTCCTCGGGCATCTCGGTCAGGGGCAGGCTCTTGGCCAGGTAGACCGGGGCCATCTCGAACAGGCGGCCGGCGCTGTTGCCCTTCTTGAGGTTGTCCACGATGACGTTCAGCATGGAGGGGGCCAGCAGGGTCCGCATGATGGAGAGGTTCTCGCTGATGGGGTTCAGGATCCGGATGGCCTGGCGTGCGGCATCCTCGGCGGGCAGATGGAGCATATCCAGCTCTGCCTGGGAGTAGAATGCCAGGGTAGAGGCCTCATAGAAGCCCTGGCCGGCCAGCATCCGCTTGACCTTGAGGGCGCGCTGCTGCTCGCCGTTCAGGCCGCCGTTGGTCACCGCCGCCGTCTTGAGGAAGGTGGGGACGATGTGGTCGTACCCGTACTCCCGGATGACCTCCTCGGCCAGGTCGGGGTAGCCCTCCACGTCCTCGCGGTAGAGGGGGACGCTGACGTGCCACACGCCGGCCGCGTCCACCTCCACGGTGAACTCCAGCCGGGTCAGGATGTCGATCATGGTCTGGTCGGGCACGCGGATGCCCAGCACGGCGCAGATCTTGTCCGGGGTGGTGTCGATGACCTTGCGGGCGGTGGAGCGGCCGTCGGTGCAGTCGAAGGCAAGGGTGGTGATGTCGCCGCAGTCCAGCTGCTGGATCAGGTGCAGCGCGCGGGCCAGGCCCAGCTCGGGGGAGTAGCGGTCCACGCCCTTTTCGTACCGGGCCGAGGAGTCGCTGGACTGGCCCAGAGCGCGGCTGGTCTTGCGGACGGAATCCCGGGCGAAGGTGGCGCACTCGAACAGCAGGCTGGTGGTGTGCTCGTCCATGCCGGAGTTGGCGCCGCCCATGACGCCGGCCAGAGCCACCGGCTTCTCGGCGTCGCAGATGACCAGGTTGTTCTCAGTCAGGGTGAACTCCTTCTCGTCCAGGGTGACGATCTTCTCGCCGGGGTGAGCGCGGCGGACGGTGATGCTCCGGCCGGCCACCTTGTTCAGGTCGAAGGCGTGCATGGGCTGGCCGATCTCCAGCAGGGTGTGGTTGGTGATATCCACCACGTTGCTGATGGACCGCAGGCCGCAGAGGGCCAGGTGACGCTTCATCCAGCGGGGGGACTCGCCCATCCGGATGTTGCGGACGTAGTGGGCCATATACCGGGGGCAGAGGTCGGGGGCCAGCACCTGGACCGAGATGGGCTCGTCGGGCTCCAGGGCCACGGTGTAGTCGGTGGCGGGCATCTTGAGGGGCTTGTGGAGCACAGCGGCCACCTCGCGGGCAATGCCCAGCACCGACTGGCAGTCGGGCCGGTTGGCGGTAATGGAAATGTCGAAGATGTAGTCGTCCAGCCCTACCACCTTGCAGATGTCCTCGCCGGGGACGGTGTCCTCGGGCAGGATCAGCAGACCGTACACCTCGGACCCGGGGTAGAGGTCGTCGTTCAGGCCCAGCTCTTCACCGGAGCAGAGCATGCCGTGGGACTCCACGCCCTGCATCACCCGGGTCTTGATCTGGATGCCGCCGGGCAGGGTAGAGCCGTCCAGGGCGGCAGGGACATGGGCCCCCACAAAGATATTGTCGGCGCCGGTGCTGATCCGGATCTCGTGGCCGTACTCGCCGCAGTCCACCACACACTTGCTCAGGTGGGTGCCCTCCTGCTTTTCGATCTCGGTGATCTTGCCCACCACAACCTTGTCGATGCCGGCGGACAGGTCGATCAGCTCCTCCACCTCAAAGCCACAGGAGAACAGCTTTTCTTCCAGTTCCTGCGCCGTCACGTCGATGTCGACGAATTCTTTTAACCAGCTGAAAGGTACTTTCATCTTATTCTATCCTCCTTGTTACTCCTGGAACTGCTTCAGGAACCGCAGATCGTTCTCGAACATCAGGCCGATGTTGTTGATGCCGTACTTCAGCATGGCGATCCGCTCGATGCCGATGCCGAAGGCGATGCCGGAATACTCGTCCGGGTCGATGCCGCAGTTTTCCAGAACCTTGCGGTTGACGACGCCGCCGCCCAGAACCTCGATCCAGCCGGTGTGCTTGCAGAGGCTGCATCCCTTGCCGTGGCACTCAAAGCAGCTCACGTCCACCTCGACGCTGGGCTCGGTGAAGGGGAAGTAGGAGGGGCGCAGCCGGGTGCGGACCTCGCTGCCGAACAGCTGCTGGACGAAGGAGTTCAGCATGCCCTGCAAGTCGCAGAGGGTGATGCCCTTATCGACCACCAGGCCCTCCATCTGATGGAACATGGGGCTGTGGGTGGCGTCCGAGTCGGAGCGGAAGACGCGGCCCGGCACCAGAACCTTGATGGGGGGCTTCTTGGCGTCCATGGTGCGGATCTGGCCGGTGGAGGTCTGGGTCCGTAGCAGCAGCTCGTCGCTCAGATAGAAGGTGTCCTGCATATCCCGGGCGGGGTGATCCTTGGGGACGTTCAGGCGGGTAAAGCAGTGGTCGTCGTCCTCGATCTCGGGGCCCTCGTAAATTTCAAAGCCCATGCCCGCAAAGGCGTCGATGATCTGGTTGCGCACCAGGGTCAGGGGGTGCAGCCCGCCGGCGGGGCGCATCTTGGCGGGCAGGGTGATGTCCACCGTCTCGGCGGCGTTGCGGGCGGCCAGCTCGGCCTGGCCCACCCGGCCGGCGGCGGCGTCGTAGTCGGCCTGCACCTTCTGCTTGAGCTCGTTGATGGCCTTGCCCATGGCGGGGCGCTGGGCGGGCTCGACGGTGCGCAGCTGCTTCATCAGGGCGGGCACCTGCCCGTTTTTGCTCAGGTACTTCTGCCAGAAGGCGGCCAGCGTCTCTTTGGAGGCCACCTGCGCCAGGTCTGCTTCCGCCTGCCGGGCCAGCTCTTCAATGATTGCCTGCATACATTTCCTCTCCTTTGTTCAAAACGGTAACTTGCGCTTCGGGACGGAACAAAAAAGGGCCCCGCCCCCCGGCCGGCACTGCCAGCCAAGGGACGGAGCCCTGTTGCTTCACTCCGTGGTACCACCCAAATTCCGCGCAGGTGCGAGGTCTGCGCGGCACTCCAACGCCGTAACGGGGCACGCCGTCCCGCACTACCGGGCGGCCGGAAGAGGCCGCCGTTCCCGCGGGCCGCTCGGGAGCGAACTTCCGCGCCGCCGCCGCTCGGGGGCCCTTGCAGCCGGTGGAGCCCCTCTCTGCGCCAGGCGCACAGCGCGTACTTTCTCCGTCATCGCGTTTTGCTTGTTTCGCTCTGCTTATAGTAGCACACTTTGCCCGCTTTTGCAAGCCCCGCAAGGGCGCGCAGCAGGCAGAAATGGGTCCCCCCTAAACAGATTTTACGGGGTGAGGCGGTTGGGCCCGCGGAACAGGAACATGCACTCCTTGATGCTCAGGCCCACCAGCAGCATGGTCAGCCGGTCGATGCCCAGGCCAAAGCCGCCGTGGGGCGGGCAGCCGTACTGGAAGAACTCCAGGTAGAACTTGACGTCCTCGGCCAGGCCCTTCTCCTCGGCCTGCTTTTTCAGCACCTCGTAGCGGTGCTCGCGCTGGGCGCCGGTGGTGATCTCGACCCCGCGCCAGATCAGGTCGTAGCCCTGGGGCACGCCGTTCTCGTCCCGCATATGGTAGAACGCGCGCTTGCCGGCGGCGTAGTCGGTCACGAACAGGAATTCGTGGTTATAGTGCTTTTTGACCCAGTCGTAGCTCAGCCGCTCGGCCTCGGTGGTCAGGTCGCCCTTTTCGGCCTCGTCCACCGTGTAGCCGAAGTCCTCCTCCAGGCCCTTGTACAGGTCGGCCAGCTTGACCACCGGGAAGGGGGTCTCGGGCACGACGACCGGCAGGCCGAACATGGCCTCGATCTCGTCGCCGTAGGCGTCCTTGACCGCCTGCAGGGCGGCCTTGAGCAGGCCCTCCTCCATGGCCATCACGTCCCGGTAAGAGTCGATGTAGCTGAACTCCAGGTCAAAGCCGGTGAACTCGGTGGTGTGCTTGTTGGTGTAGGACTTTTCGGCCCGGAACACCGGCCCCACCTCAAAGATGCGCTCGAAGCCGCTGGCCATGGCCATCTGCTTGTAGAACTGGGGGCTCTGGGCCAGGTAGGCGTTGCGGTCGAAGTAGTCCACCTTGAACACTTCGGCGCCGCTCTCGCTGGCGGCGGCGATCAGCTTGGGGGTGTGGATCTCGATGAAGTGCTTGTCCAGCAGGTACTGGCGCATGGCGTTGACCAGGACGGTCTGGGCCTTGAACATCAGCTGGTTTTCGTCGGTGCGCAGGTCGATCCAGCGGTAGTCGATGCGCTGGTCGATGCTGGAGCGCTCCACCGCCTTCTTCTTTTTGGTGGCGGCGATCTCCTTGCGGACGATGGGCAGGGGACCGGCGATGCTCTCGACCTCGATGCGCTCGGGGATCATCTCGATGCCGCCCAGCTTGACGTAGTCGTCCAGGCGGGCCTTGCCCACCACCGTGATGACCGAGTCGCCGGTCAGCCGGTCGATGACGGGCACAAGGTCGGGGTGGTCCTCTTTTTCAATGGTGATCTGCAGCTTGCCGGTGATGTCCTTGAGCACGATAAAGGCCATGGCCTTGCTGCTGCGCAGGTTTTCGATAAAGCCCTGCACTTTTATGGTCTCGCCGGCGTGGCTGCGCACGTCGGAAATATAGGTTCGCTCCATACCAAATCCTCCCGTCCATGGCGCGGGGCCATGGGATATGTTTCTTTTTTCAACATGTCATGAGACGCTACGGGTCTATTATACCGTATTTCGGGGCAAAATCAAGGGGCCACGGTTCATCTTTAGGGGGGACCCATTTCTGCGCGCAGTCGCGCGGCAGAAATTCCTCCCCCCTAATGTCCCCCCGGGGACAAAATGAAGCGCTGAACCGCGCACTCGCCGCAAGGCGGCTCGCACACTCTCAGCGCTCCATTTCCCTGTATGTGTCCCGCCCGTACGCGCATGTCGTCCGGGCGTGACTTTTTTGATGTTTCAGGGGCGTTTATTTGTCTTTTTCCTCCGCCGCATCGTCGAAGGGCTTGCGGGTCTTTTCCACCAGGGCGGTGTCCACCCGGTGGCCGGTCACGTTTTTGACGTCGATCTTCAGGCCGTAGCCCTCGCAGCTGAACTGCTCGCCCTCGTCGGGCACACGGCCCACGATGCCGCAGACCAGGCCGTTGAAGGTCTCGTGCTCGTCGGTGGGCAGCTGGACGCCCAGCTTTTCGGCCACCTCTTCCAGGTCGGCCGAGCCGCGTATCTCCCAGCGGTCCCCGTTCAGCTGGCGAATCTCCACCTCGCGGACGGTGTCCTCGTCGTCCATGTCGCCCACCAGCTCTTCCATCAGGTCGTGGACGGTGACGATGCCGCTCATCCCGCCGTACTCGTCGATGACGATGGCGAAATACTTGCGCTCCTGCTTCATCCGGCTGAACAGCTGGTCCGCCCGGATGCCCTCGGGCACGAAGAAGGGCTTGTCCACCGCGTTTTTCATCACCGACTTGCGGGACAGATCGTCCAGCCGGAAATAATCCTTGGTGTTCAGCACGCCCACCACGTCGTCCTGGCTCTCGCCGCAGACGGGGAAGTAAGTATAGTGGCTGTTCCGGATGGTGTCGGCCCAGACGCTCATGTCGTCCTCCAGGTACAGGCAGACCACGTCGCGCCGGCGGGTGCTGACCTCCTCGGCGGAGGTATCGTTCATATCAAAAACGTTCTGGATGATCTCGTTCTCGTCGTTTTCGATGGTGCCCTGCTGGCTGCCCTCCATCAGCATCATCTTGATCTCGTCCTCGGTGACCACTTCCTCGTTCTGGTTGGGGTCGATGCCCAGCAGCCGCAGCAAAGCGTTGGTGGACACGGTCAGCAGCCAGACCAGCGGCGCGCACAGCTTGGACATGAAGTACAGGATGCCGGACAGCTGCAGCGACAGGGCCTCGGTCTTTTTCATGGCCAGGCGCTTGGGCACCAGCTCGCCGAACACGATGCTGAAATAGGTCAGCACCAGCGTGATCAGGAACACCACCGCCGAGTGCAGGGCCGTGCGGGGCGCGGACACCCCCAGCGAGAGGATCAGGTCCACGATGGGGTCGGCGAAGTTTTCGGCCGCAAAGGCGCCGCCCAGCAGGCCGGCCAGGGTGATGGCCACCTGGATGGTGGCCAGGAACTTGGCGGGCTGCCGGGTCAGGTTCAGCAGCCGGCCGGCCCGCTTGTCGCCCTCCTCCGAGAGGATCTTCAGCCGGGCCTCGCTCATCGAGATCACCGCGATCTCCGAGCTGGCAAACAGCGCGTTGACCGCGATCAGAACAATTTGGATGATAAATGCGCCTATCATAATAAACAATTCTCCATTCTCATTGCATGATTGGTTTGTACGCAAAAAAGCACAGTCCGCAGCTTGCAAAAGCGCAGACTATGCCCTTATAAGTTCAACCGATTCATCACAATGCGCCGCGGAGAAACAAAGGCTGCCGTATGGGGATCCCCATCCGAACCGTCTTCCATGGACTCATCGCACCTCCCGTTCGTGTAAATTGAGCCCATTATACCACAGGCGGCGGAGAATGTCAACTTGTATCCAAGTTTGGGCCGGCGGGTCAGTCCCGCCAATCCCCATGCTTCGTTTGGTAGCAGGGGAGGATCACCCGGGCGTACACCAGCCGGAGGGCCGCCCCTGCGCCTGCGATCCCGGCTACCATCAGGCAGGCGGCCCAGCCCGGGAGGGGCGCTGCCAGCAGCGGCAGGCCCAGCAGGACGAACACCCCGCCATAGGCCATATACAGTTTGGCCACCGCGCGGTTGTAGCCCTTGACGTCGGTCACTTCCGGCGTTTGGGCCGAGAACGAAACAGGCTTTTTGCAAAACCACAGGTACCCGGCCAGCCCCTCAAAAAAGAGCCCCCCGGCGCACCAGGCCAAAAAGAGCAGCAGGTTCCTGTCCATCGGGGGCGCCCTCCTTCCGTCCTTGCGTTTGGTCCCATTGTAAGCGATCCGCGCAGCGGTGTCAAGCGGGCGGGAGCCTCTTGCCATTGGCTGGCGGTTATGGTATCATTGGATTGGGTGTTGTCGATAAACGGCAAGCGGTATGCCTTCCGGTCTGTCGCAGACGGACGGGGGCGCTTCTTTGCCCTCCCGACCGTATGGAAAGGAGGGCTGACCATGGTTACATTTTCCGATTTGATTCAAACCGGCATTTTAATCATTGGCCTGATTGATTTGGTCCTCCGGCTTCTTGAAGCTGACAGGAACAACAGGAAATAAAAAGAAGTAACCGCCCTGCCTCCCATAGCGTGCGGTTACTTCTCTAACCAGACCGGGAGGCTACCGTTTGTCCGGCAGCACCCTTTCTCTGTGTCTAGTATACAGCAGGCTGGCGGGATTGTCAAGCCTGCTTTTTGAACGGAATCCTGTGTGTTTTCCGTGAAAACGCCCCGGAGCGGAGCGCCGTTTGTCACCCGCGCTCGCGGGCGGGGGCGGCGGGGCGGACCAGGCCGGCGGCGCGGTTGGCGCGCTCGTTGGCAAGGAACATCGCCGCCAGCAGCGCCAGCAGGTAGACCGGCATCAGGCCGATGGACAGCCGCTCGCTCAGCGCGCCGAACAGGGGCGGCATCAGGCAGGTGCCCACGTAGGCGCCCGCCATCTCCAGGCCGATCAGGGCCTGGGAGCGGGCCGCGCCAAAGCGGGCCGGGGTGGCGTGGATGATGCTGGGGTAGATGGGGGCGCAGCCCAGGCCCACCAGCACCAGGCCCGCCTGCATGGCGGCCGCCGAGGGCAGCAGCAGGGCCGCCGCCCCCGCCAGGATGACCCCCTGGCCCAGGCGGATCATACGCACGTCGCCCAGCGGCCCGGTCAGGAAGCCGCAGGCCGCCCGCCCCGCCGTGATGCCGGTGTAGAACAGCGCCGCCAGGGCCGCCGCACGCCCGGCGGTCAGGCCGCCGTGCAGCACCAGGTAGCTGCCGGCCCACAGGCCGGCCGTCTGCTCCAGCGCGCAGTAGCAGAAAAAGCCCAGCACCGCGCTTTTGGCCCCGGGGATGCGGGCCGCCTGCCGCAGGCCGAGGGGCTCGTGGGCGCCGCCGCCGGCCTCGTCTTGGGCGGCGGAGGGCGCGCGCTTCCACAAAGGCAGGCTGAGCAGCAGCACCGCCGTCAGGCCCAGCTGGAGGACGGAAATGTACCGGTAGCCCGCCTGCCAGCCCTGGCCCCCGCTCAAGGCAAAGCTGATGAGGTTGGGGCCCACCAGGGTGCCCACCCCCCACATGCAGTGCAGCCAGCTCATGTGGCGGCTGGCGTAGTGCAGGGCCACGTAGTTGTTCAGGGCCGCGTCCACGCTGCCGGCCCCCAGCCCGTAGGGCACCGCCCACAGGCAGAGCATCCAGAACTCGGTCGAGACCGAAAAGCCCAGCAGCGCCAGCGCCGTCAGGGCCACGCTGCAGGCCGTGACCCGCCCGGGGCCAAAGCGGCTGGTCAGCCGGCCGCTGTTCAGGCTGGAGACGATGGTGCCCACCGCGATGATCATCGAGAGCACCCCCGCAAAGGACACCGGCACCCCGAAGGGCCCGTACATCGAGGGCCAGGCCGCCCCCAGCAGCGAATCGGGCAGGCCCAGGCTGATGAACGCAAGGTAGATGACGGCAAGCAGTAGATGGACCATGGCAAAGACCTCCTTGATGGTTTACGATAGATAGAATACCGTCAAATGCCCCTTGATTCAATGCAAAAAACGCCCTATACTATAGATAAACGGACCAAAACCCATCCCCGGCCCAAATTTGTGCGCACAAGTGCGGGCCGCCTGGCACAAGGAGGCCGCCATGAGCCTGAACCAATGCGGCGTCAACCCGCCGCTCGACCTCTCGCCCCAGCGGCGGGAGCTCAAACCCCAGGGCACCCTGGATTTCCCCTGCGCGGGCTACGCCGAGCGCTACGCCCCCGACCCCGACCACTCGCTGCCCTGGCACTGGCACGACGAGTTCGAGGCCATCTACATCCTGTCGGGCCAGCTGACGGTGGAGACCCCCGACGCCTCCTACCATCTGGCCCAGGGCGACTGCATCGCCATCAACACCGGTGTGCTGCACTGCGCCAACACCGCCGCCAGCTGCGAGATACGGTCGGTGGTGTTCAGCCCCGGGCTCATCACCGGCGGCAAGGACACCGTCTTTGCCAAAAAGTACATCGCGCCCCTGGCGGGGTGCCGGGCCTTCCGGGCCTATGCCTTTGACCGGCAGGCCGAGGCCGGGGCCATCCAGGCCCTGGTGGACGCCTGCGACGCCCTGGCCGCCGAGGCCGCGGGCTACGAGTTCGTGGTGCGGGCCAGGCTGTCGGCGCTGTGCATGGCCCTGTGCCGGCGCTTTGCGCCCGACTTTGCGGCCGGCCGCGCCCGTCCCAACCAGGACGAGGAGCGCATCCAGCGGATGCTCACCTTTATCCAGGAGCACTACGACCGCCCCCTCACCCTGGCCTGCATCGCCCGGGCCGCCGGCATCGGCGAGCGGGAGTGCCTGCGCTGCTTCGGCAAGACCATCCACGTGCCCCCCATGCAGTACCTGCTCAAATACCGCGTCATGCAGGCCGCCGACGCCCTGCTGGCCCGCCCGGCCGACAGCATCGCCCAGATCGCCGCCGGCTGCGGCTTCGACAACCCCAGCAACTTTTCCCAGCAGTTCCGCCGCTTTTACGGCTGCTCCCCCCGCGAGTACCGGGCACGGAAACGGGGGTGAGCGGGGCGCAACGTTCCCAACGAAATCACGATTTATACATACACAACGAAAACAACGAAACGCCTTTTTTCCGGGCGTTTCGTTTTTTTCGTGGGTTTCGTTGCTTTCGTGGTTTTCGCAGGGTACCGTGGAATCGTGATTTCGTTGAAACCGTTGGTTTCGTGGTTTTCGCAGGGCACCGTGAAATCGTGATTTCGTTGAAACCGTTGGTTTCGTGGTTTTCGGGGGGTACCGTGAAACCGTTGAAATCGTTGATTCCGTTGCTGCCGTTGGTACGGTGGGTGTGGGTCAGGTGCGGACGAAGTGATAGACGCGGCCGCCGCTGCCGTTGGCGGCGGAGCGCAGGTCGACGCCGCTGCGCTGGCGCAGCAGGGAGGCGCGCTTATCCAGGGCCTTGCCCAGGGCCTGGCCGGTTTCGACCGGGCAGGAGCCGCAGGCGTCCTCGCAGGCGGCGATGAAGCCCTTGGCGTTGGTCTGCCACTTGCCGCCGCCGGCGTCCACCTGGCGCAGCACGGTTTGGACCAGGGGGTCGGCGTCGTAGCCGCTGGCCAGGGCGGCCTGCTCGACCTCGGCGGGGGTGCCCAGGCTGCGCCAGAGGCAGGCGGCCTTGTCAAAGCGGAGCACCAGGCGCTTGTCCTCGACGTCGCGGCCGGTCAGGTCGAGGGTGGTCTGGGCGTCCTCGCGCTTGGCGCGGGTCAGCACCAGGGCGGCGTCCGCCGCGCCGAAGATGCCGTTCGACCCCGCGATGCGGTTGAAGGGGTCGGCGTCGTCGGTCATCTTGCGCAGGTGATGGATCACCAGCAGGCAGACGCCCTGCCGGTCGGCGTAGGCTTTCAGGGCGCCCAGGTCGGCGTAATCGGCAGCATAGGCCGAGCTGCTGGGGGCGGCCTCGCCCCGGACCTTCTGGAGGGTGTCCACCACCACCAGGCGGCAGTCGGGGTGGCGCGCCTGGAAGCTCTCCAGGTAGGCCAGCAGCCCCTCGGCCAGGGTGATGGCCTTGGTCTCGAAGTAGAGGGTGCGGCCGCCCTGGCCGCCCAGCCGGGCCAGGCGCTTTTGCAGGCGCTGGCGGCCGTCCTCCAACGCCAGGTACAGGCAGGTGGCCTGCCGGGTGGGCATCCCCAAAAAGGGCTGCCCCTGGCTGACGGCCAGGCACAGCTGCATGGCAAGCCAGCTTTTGCCGTACTTGGGCGGCGAGGCCAGCAGCGCCAGCCCCTGGGGCAAAAAGCTCTCGACGACGTAGTGCAGCTCGGGCAGGGGCTGCGCCATCAGCGCCGCGGCCGAAAACCAGCTGCCCGTCTCGAGGTTCTGCTCGAGAAAGGCCGTGGGCCCGGCCTGGTAGGCCGCGCGGCAGGCGGTCCACGCCGCCTTGAAGGCTTCCAGCTCGACGCCGAAGCCCCCCGCGCCCCGCGCGTCGACGGCCAGATGGTAGAGTTTCTGGTCCCGCCGCCGGCGCTCGGCCTGGTCGGCGGTGTCCCAGCACAGGGCAAAGGCCCGCGGCTGCAACACCTTGTCGGGCGTCATCACCCGCATCTCCTGGTCAAAGTAGTCGTTTGTGGTCATGTAGTCTCCTTTCGGTGGGTGGGTGTGGCCCTCTCAGTAAGCTGCGCCGACCGGTTGCCCTCTCAGTCAGCTTCGCTGACAGCTCCCCCACAGGGGGAGCCAAGAGCACGCCCGTGGGTGCCGGGCAGGCGGTGGTAAGGCAAACTTGCTCACAGCTTCGCCTTACCACTCGTTTGCCGGGTTTGACGGCGGTACGCTTGGCTCCCCCTTCGGGGGAGCTGGCGAGACGCCCGCAGGGCGGCGAGACTGAGAGGGGTGCACAGGCCCGCCGGGTATTGACAACCCCCCGCCCGGTGTGTATAATAATTTGCAGTCAAGTTGCAATTTCGCGGCGGGCGGCTCGCAAAGGGCGGCCTGCCGCTCATTTTGCGCGGGGGATGCCCCGCACGGAGGTACTATGAACCATTGCAAACGCATCCTGGCCGCCCTGGCGGCGGCCTTCGCGGCCCTGGCCCTGCTGGCCGGGTGCGCCCCGTCCGGCGGAAGCTCCGCCCCGGAGGAGGGGGAGGGGACCCAGTCCTCCTCCTCAGTCCAGCCGGCTCCAACCCCCGAGCCTGAGCCGGAACCGGAGCCCACGGTGGTCCGGCTGATGGCGGCGGGGGATGTGATGAGCCATATGCCCATCACCAACGACGCCTTTGTGGCCGCCTCGGGTACTTACAGCTTTGCCCACATGCTCCAGGACGCGGTGGAGCAGCTCTCCGGGGCGGACTACGCCCTGGCCAATCTGGAGACCCCTCTGGCGGGCGGGCCGGACTACTCC
>OEQR01000106.1_pt1 | contig 13308 bp, 13 predicted proteins | sample 1539761 | NCBI WGS metagenome assembly OEQR01 (sample SAMEA3891879, study PRJEB23780) | metagenome | biome: terrestrial biome; feature: animal house; material: Caecal content | place: Italy | collected 2015-05-05 | reverse complement strand
TGGACGATCTGCGCTTTTTGTCGGCGGCCGTACACTTTCTTCTGGAACTGCGCGCGCACGGCTGCCGCTTCTGCCGCCCGGTGATCCGCCCGGGAGGGTGGTTCCGGGCGCATCCGCGCGGAAAGGGCGGATCGGGCGGGTATTTTTGAATTCCTGCACAAAAAATTTCACAGGCAAAAAGGGCCGGAGCTGAACTGTCAGCTTCGGCTGTTACATCAATCTGGCCGGATTGAAAATCATCCACCTGGGATGGTTTGCCGGTCAAGATAGAAAAAGGAGCGTGCATTTGAAAACAAATCAGAACACCGTGAATTTTGCCTGTGAAACCTTGCAATCCAACCCTGCATCCAGTACAATGGAGATGTCTCCAAACCCTGCCGTGGAACCTGAAAACAGACAGCGCGCAGCCACGCTCAAGCCTCTGGTTTACCGGGTGGATGAGATTGCCCAACTGCTGGCCATCTCCCCTCGTGCTGCCTACAACCTTTGCAATACCACCAAGGACTTCCGGGTGGTCCGCATCGGTACCAGCATCCGTGTCAACCGGGAGAGCTTTGAAGCCTGGTTTGCCGCCCTCTGAGAAAGGGTTCAGCCATGGCATCCATTATGAAGCGCGGAAGCGCTTATTCCGTCCGATACACCTACACAGACCACCGAGGCAAAAAACATGAAGGCTGGGAGTCCTTCAAGACCAAGCAGGAAGCCACCGAACGAAAGATCACGATTGAAAAGGAATTGCAGGACGGCACCTTCCTGATACCCGACTCCATGACGGTGCAGGAACTGCTGGAAAAATGGATTCCGATTCAATCCAGCAAGCACAAGTGGGCACCCAAGACCTATACGCATACCGTTGCAATGGTCCAGAACTTAATCCTTCCTTATATAGGAGGCGTTCCGGTCCAGCGGTTACGCACCTTTGATTTGGAACAGCTTTACTCTACCCTGAGCCAGACCCCCAAGGGTCTGTACAAACAGGGCAAGAAGCAAAAGCTGACTCCCCAGCAAAAGAAGCGCTGCCTGACTGCAGCTTCTATCCATGAAGTTCATGCGCTGCTCAAGACTGCGTTTTCCTATGCGGTCGAATGGGACCTGATCCACAAATCTCCTGTTCCCCGCGAGGCCCCCAAGTTCACCTCGGAGGAACGCGCCATCTGGGACGAGCACACCATGCTGGCGGCCCTTCAAACCATGGAGGACCCCGCTCTGCATCTGGCGGTTCACCTGAGTATGATCCTTTCGCTGCGAGTCGGTGAAATCCTCGGTTTGCAGCCGGGAGATCTGGACTTTGAGGCCGCCGACGGACGCGGAACGGTTACGGTGCGGCGTTCCATGCAGCGCACCGACAAGGTGGCCATGGAAAAGACCGACCCCAGCCAAATCCTCTATGTGTTCCCCGACCAGCGGGAGGGCAGCACTTCCTCTTTGATTCTGAAAAAGCCAAAGACCAAAAAGTCTCAACGTATTTTGTACATGACCAAACCTTTAAAGGATGAACTTTTGGCCTGGCTTGAAAAACTCAAGGAGGACGAGGTCAACGCCGACGGGCGCTACCGCAATTGCGGGCAGCTGTTCCGGCTTCCCAACGGCCTGCCGGTTGCTCCGGAAGCTCTGTCCAAGTGGTACCGGGAGTGGCGGGACAAGCACCCTGAATTCGAGAAGATCGTTTTTCATGGGCTGCGCCACTCCAGCGCCACCTACCAGCTGATGCAGTCCGGCGGAGACTTCAAGTCGGTTCAGGGAAACACCGGGCACGCCACAGTGGGCATCCTGATGGACACCTACGCCCACACCCAGGACAAGCCCCGGATTGAGCTGGCGGAAAAGATCGAGGCCAATTTTTATAAGGAGGCTTCTTCTCCCGCCGCCCCAACTGCCCCGGCTGAGGCCGCCGGAATGACCGCAGAGAGCCTTTTGGAGCTGGTCCGGCAGATGAAACCCGAACAAAAACGGGAATTTGCCCGTCTCCTGTTCGCCTGAAATCCCATGGACGAATCGCCCGGGTGTACCCAATGCAGCCTATGCAGAGGGTGCAGGCCCTTCCCCGCCGATGTGCAGAAGATGTGCAGAAATGTGCAGCGGCCTGAAAAAAGAAAAATCCCACGATAAATCTTACGATTTATCGTGGGATTTTGGTGCGCTCGTGGGAACTCGAATCCCAGGCCCTCTGATTAAAAGTCAGATGCTCTACCGACTGAGCTACGAGCGCAAATAAACACACGGCAACTATGCCGCCCAGTAATTGTAGCATAACCGGAACAAAAAAGCAAGAGGAAATGTGAAATTTTCGGTGGTCGGGGGGACTTTGGCAGCAACTGCCTCTTTACAAATGAGCGTCAAACCGCTACAATCAGAGGCAAGATACAGCCATAAACCAGGCCCCATTGCGCCCTGCGCGCGGGCCTGCTGAAAAGGAGAGGATCGCACATGAAGCTAACACGCCGTCAGATTCTGCGCGGCTCGGGGGTACTGGCCACCGGGTTCTTGCTGGCTGGGTGCAGCGCCCGCAGCGCCGCCCTGGGTTCCGGCTGGCCGGCGTGGCTCCGCCGCCTGCTGGGCATGGAAGAAGGGGCCTCCAGCGCGGCTTCCTCCGGCGCGGCGTCCTCGGCCGCATCTTCGTCGGCCGCATCCGGTGCGCCTGCCCTGCCCCCCTATCTGGCCGACCCCCTCACCGGTGAAGTTCGATCTGCCGATACCCGGATTGTCGGTATCATGGTCAACAATATCTCCAACAGCACCCGCCAGAACGCCCGACCTCAGCGGGGTCTGTCCGATGCCGGGATGCTGATCGAGAGCCGGGTGGAGGGCAACATCTCCCGGTTCTGCGCTCTGTACAGCAATGTGGACGCCATCCCTGAGGTGGGGCCCATCCGTTCCGGGCGGGATCAGTTCCTCCAGCTGCTGATGCCCTGGCAGGGTCTCTATTACCACGATGGCGAGAGTATTTTCTGCACCCAGTACATCAAACAGTGGAACTACTGGGACCTGAACATCGGCGGCAAGAGCTACTTTAGCACCCCCACTCATCCCCATGTAGCCCACCGGGACAGCCGGGGCGGCGTAGTGGCCTATGAGCACACCGAGTTTACCTCAGGGCCGGAGATCCGCCAGGCCGCGGAAAATGCCGGCATCGGGCTGAATTATGCCTATGATGCCACCTTCTTCCCCTTTACCGACTACCGCAAGGGGGAGATCAACCCCATGACCGACTGCCCCGAGGCTGAGAATATTCTGGTGTATCACTCGGCCAACTACCAGAGCAAATTTGCCTATGACCGAAGCGACCGGGTCTACACCATGCAGATGTACAGCGCCCGGACCAAAACTTTCGAGGCGGCTGTGGATGAGCTGAATGGCCAGCAGCTGACCTTCGCCAACCTGCTGGTCTGCTTCGCGCCCATTGCAGCCTACCCTGGCGACTCCGCCGACGTCCAGTGTGTCGAGTATGCAGGGGGCGGGGCTGCCTGGTACTTCACCCGCGGCCGAGTGCTGGCCTGCCAGTGGCAGAAACCCGCTCCCGATCAGCCCCTGACGGTCTGGAACGGGGCTGATCAGGTGGTGTTTAACCGGGGCAAAACTTACCTGGCTGTGGTGGACGTGGACGCGCTGGATCATTTTGATTATGGCAGCGTCTGATGCAGGCGGGAAGGTGAACCAATGAAACACAATAAGCTCTGTGCGGCGGCCCTGGCTCTGGCCGGGCTGGCGCTGGTGGTGCTGGTGGGGTGCAGTCTGCCCTCTCTGCCCGGCGCATCCGACGCCCCCGCCGCCGCACTGGATCCTCTGACCGGTCAGGCCGCTATATGGACCGACCAGTGCCCGGCGGCCGTGACAGTCCAGAGTGACGCCGGGGCCAATCTGCGAGGGATCGGCGATGCCTCCCTGGTGCTGGAAGCCCTGACCGAGGGGGAGACATCCTCCAGCCTCTGCCTGGTCTGGCCGTCGGTGGAAGCGGTGCCCGAAGTAGGGCCTGTGGCTGCCGGCCAGGACCTCTATTGGCAGCTGCTGGCGGCCCAACAGGTGCTCCCCGTCCAGCGGGGAGCGGGGGTCTACGCGGGCAACCTGCTGGATGAATACGGCGTGCGTGCAGTGGACGCCCTGGAAGTAGGGGTCTCGGCTTTCTATTATGAGGGGGCTTGGGGCCAGCCGGACGCCCTGTCCTGGTATACCAGCGGCAGCCGTTTAAACAGTGTGCTGGCCGGGCTGGAAATTGACCCTCAGACCCAGTCCGAAGCTCTGGACACCGAGCCCGCTCCCCTGCCTGCTCTGCTGCCTTTCGGCGAGGTGAGCGAGCCGGGAACCGAAGGAGTTGCTGGCATAGAGGTACAATTCTCTGAGACGGCGGCCACCGGATTTACCTATGATGCCGAGGCCGGAGTCTACCGAATGGCCGATGCCGGTGGTGCCCCCCGCATTGACGCCAATACCGGCGAGCAAGCGGCCTTTGATAACGTTTTGGTACTGTATAGCGCCCCCACCCTGCGGGACGATGGCCATACCTGGGGCTATGATCTGACCATGGGCGGCGGCTACTATCTCAGCGGCGGCCAGGCCTGGAATATCCTCTGGACCCAGGGGGTGGATACCACTCTCAGTATCTACAACTCCGGAGGCAAGGCCATCTCCATCCAGCCGGGCCGCAGTTACATCGCGCTGCTGGGCAGTCTGCCTGGCCAGCAGCTGATTCTCACCGATGCTTCGGGTGCAAAGTTGAGCACCCCGTAAAAGCGACGGGGATCAGCCCCAAAAAAATAAAAGAAAACCCTGTCCGCCCCGGTTTTAGCAACGAGGCAGGCAGGGTTTTTATGTTTTAATGGTTTTAACGGCTCAGGCAGAAAACGGCTTGTTTCAGCCCGGCGCCGTCGTTCATCTGGACGGCCAAGGTCAGGGAGGCCCAGCTCGGATTATCTGCCCGAAGGTAGAATTTTCCTTGGGCGCTGCTGCCTGCTTCCACCATTCGGCCCGATAAGTTGTCGGTAGCCCCGGCCAATCCGCCGTCTGCACTGCTCAGCACGGTGACTTCCGAAGGACTGCCATCGGTGTGAGCGGACAGGCTCAGCTGGCCCTTCTGGGTGGCGGCAGTTCCCCGATTGTTAAAGCAGAGGGCAAACTCCAGATCGTTCACCACGGTCAGGGAAACAACAATCAAATTCCGCTGGTTATCCACAGAACAGTCGGTTACCCGCAGAGTACAGGTCCGGCTATCCACCCGCAGAGTCTGGGTTTGGAACACTCCGCCGCCGATGGCTCGCTCTCCGTCCGGCAGCACATAAGTCACGGGAATGTTCCGGGAGCAGCCGCCCAGGGCCCAGGCGGCCAAAACAACAGAACATGCGGCGGTTCTCCGCAAAAAAACACGCCGCGTCATCTTTTGATTCATCCTCTCCCCTGACCCCCTTTCCGGTGCAGCAAACAGTACACCATCTTACATTTATGGTACCCCAAATGGTCAAATTTGTCAAGGAAAAGGGGGCTGATACGACAAAAAAGCCCGCCCTGCGGGTGCAGGGCGGGCAAAGAGAAATTTGGTGCTATAAAAATTAGTTCTCGAAGGAGAACTCCACGGGATCGCTAGCGGCAGTGTTACCCTCATAAACGGTAAAGATCAGCTTAACCTCAGACCACTTGCCCTTGGGGTTCAGATTGAGAGTCAGCTTATCGGTCAAGTCACCATCGGCTGCGATGGTCTTACCAATCAAAGCGCTGTTATCCTCATCGAAACCGGTAACAACATTCTGATTACCAAAAGCGTCGTACTTGACATACAGAGAATAACCACTCCCAGACGGCGTTTCATCGGTGACTGCGAGTTGACTGTCGAGATTGTTTACGACCTTAAATTCGGTGCGAGCCTGATAGAACCAGCCATCATAGCTGTAGCCGGTCAGAGCAATGTTAACGGTCTGGCCATCCTTAAGCTTAATGGTCTTGGTGCGGGTGCCGCCGAAAATGCCGCCCAGATCGGGCATATCACAGCCGGTCAGCATGGTGGAAGCAGCGACAGCCAGAGAAGCAGCAGCGGCGCCTTTCATGAAAGAGCGACGAGAGATATTCATAGACATAACAGAGCCTCCTTATAAGTGCGCCCCAAGCTGGGGGCAACGGTTTGCACCAGGATGGTGCTATCGGTATGCCCTGATTCTATACGAACTGGGAGGATTTGTCAAGGGACGGGCCGAAGAAAAAAACGGGGTGTTGTAGTACAGGTTTCACAAAAATTACAAATTCCAGATGAAAAAGCCGCCCTCCCTGCACAAAGACGGGAGGGCGGCAAAGTGAATTTACATGAAAGATCGCTTTTCCAGTTATCAAATTTACTTTTTCAAAGTAAATTTGATCGCTTTGCTTGTAGTGCTGGGATCGCCGTTCTTATAGAGCGTCAAAGTCAGAACTACGCCAGTCCACTGGGCAGACGGGTCAACTGCAACCACAAGGTAACCGGTTTGTGTTTCGCCGGGGGCAACGGGATCATTCTCAAAACCACGGCCGATTTCAAAAGTAAGGGGCTGGTCGCTGCCAATATATGTAAAGGTGGGAATGATCTGATAAGCTTTGCTACTGTCGGGTGTGGTAGCAAGCTCCACTGGGTCGACAAACTGAGACTTAACTTCCAGCTGGGGGCTGAGAGTGACATAATAAGGGTTATACTGGCAGCCTTTTAAGGTTATAAAGCAGGAGAAATCTCCGTCGGTGAGCACTCCTTTTTGCGGGCCAAAGAGATTAGCCACATCGTCCAGCGAGCAGCCGGTCAGCAGGGTGGCAGATGCGGCGGCCAGAGACAGGGCGGCCGCGCCTTTCAGAAAAGCGCGGCGAGAGAAATTCTTTGACATAACAAAACCTCCTTGTAGCAGCACCTAAAGAGCCGCTGGTGCAGGCACGTTTAGAACGTAGCTTCATTGAAAGAAACGGTAGTGTGAGCGGTGACGCCCTCAACGGAGAAGTTCATCTTTTTAAGCAAACCATTTTGGTCTATAACATCCAAAAGCATGGTGCCTAAACTGGCAAGATTGTCTTTGTAAATAACATAAATTACAGCTTCAACTACCAAGGGTGCTACTGTATTCCAGTCGAGCTCATAGCCTTCATCCAGAGAAAGTGCGAGCTTCCGAGAGGTGAAATGCATATCCAGCGTAGTCCAGTTGCGGTATGCCGGGAAACCCAAAACGCCCGCTTTGGCGCCGTCAGCATCGATGGTGTTTACCATAAGCGGGGTGTTTGCCCGCAGATGCGTATAACCAGCCGCCGCTGCGTTGAGGAACTGGTCGGTTTTGCTCTCTTTCGCCTGCTTGTCAAAAACACCCTGAACCATCAGGATACGGAACAAGTCGGAAGCACTAGGCAGAGTGGTATCGATTAAATCGTGAATTCCATTTAGAATGGGAGTCTTGAGATCATCGCCCCAGTTGTAAATGTTGGGTATCTCCAGAGATTCTTTCCCAAAGATTTCTTTTAAAGCGAATTGTACAAGTTTTTTTGTAAACGGACTTTTAATTTCTTCTACTAAATCGGATCTGCCGTTCAGCAGAACATCCCGCATGGTTGCGGAGGAAAAAATTGAATTCCAGTTAACCTTTTGGGCAACGGCAACAAGTGCACCCAACCAACCGCCAACCTTATTCGCTTGATCCTGGATCAAGTTGTTCAGAGCATCGGCGACCGTTTTTTGCACATTTGGGTCGGAGAGAAGATTTCCGAGTGCTACTTTCAGGTCCTCTTTATAATCGCCTATCCGAGGTACGACCAGATCTTGGAACACTTCATCCAGCGTTTCGGTGGTAAAATAGGGCAGAATGACCAGGGTTTTATCGGAGGTATTCTCAATCCGGCCCTTGGGCATAGCGCAGCCAAAACCCAGTACGGAGCTGATGCCTGAGAAATTGAAATCAACGCCGGGGAGATCAATGCCCAACTCTGTCTCAATATCCGAGATACTGACGTTGAAGGGGGACCAGTCCATGCCGGTGAGGGAGATGTTGGCGAGGGGAGTACCACCGTCTTCGGAAAGTGAGATCGACCCGCCAAAACCGCCGACAATGGACGCAGGGGCGCACCCTGTCATCAGGGTGCCGGTGGCCGTGGCGAATGCTGTGATGCCGACACACTTCATGAAGCTGCGGCGCGAAATTGACAAAGCCATAGGGGGGATACCTCCTGATTTAACTTGAAAAGAAACACACCAATCGAAAAAATATACAGACCGTCGATATTATACTGAAAGGATTGGGCTCTGTCAACACAAAAATTACACAAATATGAAAATTGTGAAACCTGGTTCTTCCCCGCTCCCCGCCCCGCTTTTCAGAGGGTGCTGCTGATGTAGCGGCGGCGCAGCCGAAAGACCGCGGGCACGGCGTCGGGCGGCTCTTCCACCCGATACTGGAGACTGTCAAAGGAGCTCAGCACCAGGTCATAGAGGGGGACGGCCAGGCAGCCGGCTTTTTCGCCGAACAAGATCCGGGCGGCGGCAAACACCAGGGGATAGATCTCATCCCAGCCCAGGGAAAGGGTGGCTGTGTCGAGACTCAGGGCCAGCCGGCGGGGCAGGATGCGCAGGGTGGCGGAGCGCCAGCGCCGCCCCGCTCCCAGGGGGAGCGCGCCCAGCCGGGATTCCCCAGCCGGAACCAGGTCGGCCAGCAGCGGAGACTCGCTCCCATCGTCGTACAGGGTATAGGCCAGGGCGGCGGCGTGGAGTCCGACGTCGATGTCGCTGGCGCCGGATCGGGCGTCGAAGCTGCCTTTTACCATCAGCAGGTGCACGGTGTCGGATGCTTGGGCCAAGAGATCCTTCAGCAGGCCCACGATGGCCTCCACCAGCTGGCGTCGCTGATTTTCTGAAAGACTGTCAAGGAGCTTTTTTATCAGACGGTCCAGGAACCGCTCGTTCTGCTCCTGGGCCGAAGGGGTCAGGATGCCGCCAATGGCGTCTCGGAGCAGAGCCCGCAATTCCGGGTCGTGTTCGTTCAGAACGGCGGTGAGCTGCCCGCACAGGGCGTCTCGGTTGTTGCGCAGAGCCGGGCCAGCCAGCCGCCCTACCACAAGACGGAGCTGCCGGTTGGTGAAATAAGGCAGCACCAGCAAAAGCCCGCCGCTGCTCTCGATCATTGCCTGGGGCATCACCCGGACAAGCCCTGTCAATCCTGTGATGCTGGGGTTAAAGGGAATGTCGGGGAACGCTGCGCCCAACAGCTCGGTGATTTCATTGATGCGGATGCCGATGGGCTCGGTCCGCAGACTCTCGAGGGTCACCGTGGCCAGCAGCTGCCCGCCTGCGGTGATCTGTTGGGGGATGCCGAAGGGAGTATCCTCCTCGCCGCCGGGGCGGGAGGCACAACCGGTCAAAAGGCCGCCGGAGACCATCGCCAGAGAAGAAACGCCGGCGTACTTAAGGAATTGGCGGCGCGGAAAACAAGGGGAAAAACGCAAGGGATTACCTCCTGGAAAAAAGGGGAGTTTTGGGGCAGAAAAGTACGACCCTGCGTCATTGTATCGAAAGAAGCGGCCCGTGTCAACACACGGGCCGCCCCAAAATGCGATTGGAAAAAGTTCCCTGTTCCGTTAAATTTCCTCGGCCTCGGCCTGGCCCCGCAGGGCAACAACGCCGAAGCGCCGCCAGTGGCGGATGCAGCGAGGCGTTGTTGGCGCCGCGCTCCGATTTTCGCAAGGGCGCAGCGCGTCCCGCCGCGAAAACCGGCCAGCGCAAGAGGACAAGGCTTCAGATCTCCTCGGCTTCGGCCTGGCCCCGCAGGGTATCCGCATACCCACCAAAGGGTACGATGTCGATGGCTTCCACCAGTTTGTCCCGCATCCACAGCTGGACATCCGTCTGCAAGGTGTAGCCGCAGCCGGGGTCCGCCATCCACTGCTCGGGGCGGCGGCTGGGCAGGGCGTGCTGGCTCAGCATGCTGACGATCACGCCGCCGTGGGTCACGCAGGCGGCCTCGGTCACACCCATCCGGATCATATACTCGAACAGCTTCAAAAGCGACTCGCCGCACCGCCGGTGGAAATCCGCCGTGGGCTCAGCCCCTTCCGGGGTGTAGCCGGAGCCCGGGGTAATCCATTTCTGGAAATCCGGGTCCTTCACCAGCTCTTTCACCGGCCGGTTCTCGAATACGCCGAAGCCGGCCTCCCGCAGATCGTGCACCGAGAACTGGTGGGTCGCCCCCGGGAACAGAAGGTTTGCCGTCTCCACCGCCCGCATCATAGGGGAAGAAAAGACGGTGTCCACCGCCGGGTACTCGAACCGCTCTTTCAAATCGGCCAGCTGGGCCCGGCCCTCGTCGCACAGGGGGATATCCGTCCCGCTGCCGATGTACCGGCCCTCCAGGTTGCCCGCCGTCAGACCGTGGCGGATCAGATGCAGTTTGAAGGTTTTCACACAAACACCCCTTTATAAAAAGTAGAGAAACAAAAAATCGCGGCCGAAAAGCCTCTCCGGCCCGGCCACAAAATGTGCGGTTTTTTGCCCACAGTGTACCATAGATGTAGCACCCCCGGCAAGAGGTTTGACAAAATCCACGTTGTTTCAGAAAAATTTGACCAATTTTTCTTTACAAATCGTTTTTGGTTGTGTATAATCAACCTGCTGTAAACCAAAACAAAAGGAAGTGCCCTCCGCACCTATCCTCTGGCAGAAGGAGCCGTCAATTATGGAGTTCAACCGCATTATCAAACTGCTGCGCAACGAGCGCGGCATCACCCAGAAGCAGGCCGCAGACGACTTGGGCGTCTCCCAGGCGCTGCTCTCCCACTACGAAAAAGGCATCCGCGAGTGCGGGCTGGATTTCGTCGTCCGGGTGGCGGACTACTACGGCGTCTCCTGCGATTACCTGCTGGGGCGCAGCGCCGAGCGCAACGGCAGCATGATCGCCCCGGAGGATATCCCCAGCCCGGACAAGATGAAGGACAGCATCTACCACGGCAGCGTGTTGCCCACCATGAATAAAAAGCTGATTTCCAACAGCCTGAACGTCCTCTACGCCAAGGTGGGCCAGTGCCACAACAAAGCCCTGGTCAACGAGGTCAGCGCCTATCTGATGATGGCGGTGTACAAAATGTTCCGGATGCTCTATTCCGCCGAGCCCCACAACGCCCCCAGTATGTTCCGGGTGGATGAGCAGCGCTGGGCGGGCTATTCGGACGCTGTGATGCATATGGCCGAGGCCAATGTGGGGGCGGCTCTGCGGGGCGTGGATGTCCACGGCGCCGAGGGCCTCCATGACACCACTCCCCTGTCCATGACCACCGAGAGCCTGACCCGGGAGTTTCCCCTCTATACCCCCAGCCTGCTGAATCTGGTAAAAACCAGCGAGACCTATGTCAAGGGTCTGCGGCCGGAGGGATAAAAATTCAACCCAAAACGAACACGCCCCTCTGCGGCTTGGCAGAAGGGCGTGTTTTTTGTTAGGGTTCAGTTGGCCAGCTGTTTTTCGATCCACCCGGCGATGTCTCCGAACACCTCCCGACGGTTCAGCTCCAACAGCAGCTCATGCCGGGCTCCGGGATAGAGCTTGACGCTCACCCGGCCCAGACCGGCCCGGCGCAGGCTTTCGGCGGCCCGCTGGACGGCCCGGCCATTCTCGCCTACCGGATCGGCGTCGCCGGAAAGGAGCAGCACTGGCAGATTTTTGGGCATCTTGGCCAGCACCCGCTTGTCGTGGAGCCGGGCGATGCCGGTAAACATACTGTAATAGCCGTTCAGGGTGAAGATAAAGGTGCAGCGCTCCTCGGCCAGATAGCGGTCCACTTCGGCGGGGTCCCGGTTGAGCCAGTCGCTGGAGGTGCGGGCAGGTTCAAAGGCCCGGTTGAAGGCCCCGAAAGCCATCTTGTTCACCAGCTCGCTTCGATGGTGCCAGCCGTGGAGGGCGGCCAAGACCCGGCAGAGGGCCCGCCCGCCCTGAACCATCACCAGGGGCTGGTGTCCGGTGCCCATCAGGATGGCCCCGGAAAGCTCGGTGCCGTAGTCGCACAGGTACTGCCGGGCGTAGAAGGAGCCCATGCTGTGCCCCAGCAGAAAGACCGGCCGCCCCGGCCATTCGGTTTTGGCCAGCCGGGTGACGTTGTGCAGATCTTCCAAAAGGGTGCGGTTTCCGTCCGGACGGGCGAAATAGCCGTAGTCCGCCGGGGTACGGATGGAACCGCCGTGGCCCAGATGGTCGTGGCCGATGACGGCGAAGCCCCGGTCCGCCAGATAGCGGGCCAGCTCCTCATACCGGCCGATATACTCCACCATGCCGTGGGTCAGCTGAACGATGGCCCGGGGCGGGGTGTCCGGGGTGCAGCGCAGCACGTTGATCTGGCGGCCCGCCGCGCTGGAGGGGATGGAACCATAGGTCAGGGTACTCATAGTGCAGCTCCTTTGCCGCCGTGGGGCGGCTTACATCGAGCCGATCTTGCGCCGGCAGGCCGGGCAGATACAGCAGTTGCCGAAATTGATGATCCCCGGGACGTTCTCGCCGCAGAAGTCGCAGGCCCCGGCGGGATGGTATTTTTTGAGCAGGATGGTATCGCCGTCTACAAAGATTTCGAGTTTCGTGTTGGTGTCCAGCTGAAGGGTGTTGCGCAGCTCCTTGGGCAGGACGATCCGGCCCAGAGAGTCCACGCCGCGGATGATGCCAGTGCTTTTCATGGTACATCTCCTTTGTTTAGTCTATCTTCACCGCCGGGATGATGCCCGGCAGATGCTTTACAGAAGGTTGAAAACAGGAAAAAATTGTAAATTCCTGTCATGTTCAGTATACATAAAAAGACCGAAATCGTCAATATTTACGAGCCGATTCGACAAAAACTGTAAATATTCCCCTGAGTATATTTCCGCCTAGCTCAAAAAACGGCGAAAACTGGTGAAACAGCGCGGCCCCCGGGCCGCCGCAAAGGGCAGCCGGGGGGGGCCGGCGCAGGAGCAGGGCGGGTTGCTTACAGCTGCAAAAGGCCCACTTTCTTATATACTTTCTGGATCATGCGGTCTGCCAGGCGGGAAGCGCCGGCGGCGCCTTCGGTGAGGATGCCGTCCACATAGGCGGTGTCGGCCAGGATGCGGTTGTACTCGCCCTGGATGGGGGCCAGCGCGTCGGCCACGGTTTCGCCCACGGCCTGCTTGAAATCGCCGTAGCCCTTGCCCTCGAACTCCCGCTCGATCTCGGCCATCTCCTTGCCGGTGAACACATTGTAGATGCACATCAGGTTGGAGACGCCCGGCTTTTCGGCGGGGGCGTAGCGGACAACCCCCTCCGAGTCGGTGACAGCCCGCTTGAACTTGCGCAGGATGTCCTCCGGCTTCTCCATCAGGTAGACGGAGCCGTTGGGGTC
>OEQR01000105.1_pt1 | contig 13337 bp, 7 predicted proteins | sample 1539761 | NCBI WGS metagenome assembly OEQR01 (sample SAMEA3891879, study PRJEB23780) | metagenome | biome: terrestrial biome; feature: animal house; material: Caecal content | place: Italy | collected 2015-05-05 | reverse complement strand
CGGCAGCCTGTACCTTAACTTCTACTATGACCTGGGCGGCCTCTGCCCCGAGGATATGCCCTATTTGCAGCTGCTGACCGACCTTCTGCCCGAGCTGGACACCGCCCGCCACACCGCCCGGGAGCTGACCACCCTGCGGGATACCTGGCTGGGCAACACCACCCTTTCTTTGGAGCGGTGGGCCGGCCGGCAGGAGGGCAGCCCCTGCCACGCCAAACTGGCTCTGCGGCTCAGCCTGCTGGAGCGCAGCGCCGAAAAGGCGGTGGAGCTGGGCAGCGAACTGCTCTACGAGACCCTTCTGGGGGGCGAGAACGCCCGGGCGGCCCTTCAGCGGGTGCTGGAACAGACCAAGCTGAGCATGGAGCAGAAATTCCTCTGGCAGGGCAACACCTTCGCCATGATGCGGGCGGGATCTCACTTCACCGTGGGCCAGGCCCTGAGCGAGCGCTGCGTGGGCGTGAGCTACTACCGCTTTGTCTGTGATCTGCTGGAAAAGGCCGATTGGGAGAATCTGCTGGTCCGGCTGGATACCCTGCGGGTGGAGGTGCTGGGCCGTCACGCCCTGACCGTCTGCCTCCACGGCAGCGAGGACGCCGCCCGGCGGGTGCGGGGCCTTCTGCCCGGCAGCGCCTTTGCGGCCGAGGAGCGTCAGGCCGCAAAAGCCTATACCGAGGATCTGACCCCGCCGGTGAATGAGGCCTTTATCATTCAGGGCGGCGTCAACTACGACGTGCTGGCCTGGGCCATGGAGCCCCGGGCCGAGCGCAAGGTGCTGGCCCAGGTGATGTCCTATGAGTACCTCTGGCACGCCATCCGGGAGGTGGGCGGCGCCTACGGCACCGGCATGATCTGCGGCACCGGCACCGAGGTGCTCTACACCTACCGGGACCCCCACGTCAAGGGCAGCTACGAAAACTTCGCCCAGGGTCCGGCGGCGCTGGCGGAGCGGGAGTATACCGAGGCCGACCTTACCGACGCCATCATTGGCACCGTGGCCAAGTTCGACTCCCCCCGCAAGCCCCGGCAGGCGGCTCTGGAAGCCGACCGCCGCTGGTTCTGCGGTCTGACCGATGAGATGGACGCGGCCGACCGGGCCGCCATCTGCGGCGTGGATGCCGCCTGGATGAAGTCCGAGGCGGCCGGCCTGGCTGATGCAATGGCCAGCGGCGCCCGCTGCACCTTCGGCAGCCGGGAGGCCATCGAGCGGGCCAAGGACCTGTTCGACCGGATCGAAACCCTGGAATAAATCTGTAAAATAAGAACAGCCCCCGTCCGGCGGATTGAACCCGGACGGGGGCTGTGTTTTTTAGAAAGGGCGGTTAAAGGCCCAGTTTTTCCCAGCGGATTTTCCGCTCCCGGTAAAAGTACTCCCGGTCGTGGTCGCTGATGGGGCGCATCACCCGGCAGGGGTTGCCCACCGCCACCACGTTGGCGGGGATGTCTTTGGTCACCACGCTGCCCGCGCCGATGACGGAGTTCTCCCCAATGGTCACCCCGGGCACCACGATGACCCCGGCTCCCAGCCAGCAGTTTCGCCCGATGTGGATGGGCAGATTGTACTGGTAGGCTTTTTCCCGCAGCTCAGGCAGGATGGGGTGGTTGGCGGTGGCCAGGATGCAGTGGGGGCCGATCATGGTGTAGTCCCCCACATAGATGTGGGTGTCATCCACACAGGTCAGGCCAAAGTTGGCGTAGACGTTTTTGCCGAAATGGACGAACCGCCCGCCCCAGTTGGAATAGAAGGGGGGCTCGATCCAGCAGTTTTCGCCGCACTCGGCCAGCATCTCCCGGAGCATCCGGCCCCGTTTTTCCCGTTCGGTGGGGCGGGTGGCGTTGTAGTCGTAGAGCCGCTCCAGGCACTGGTCCTGGACCGCCAGAATCTCCCCGGCCCCGGGGTCGTAGATCTCCTGGCTGTGGACGGTTTCGTCAAAGTTCATGGGGGACTCCTCCGGTTCAGCGGGTTTTCTTGATCAGGATCTGAGCGCTGGGGTAGTCGCCGTAGAGCTGGGGCAGGGTCTGGCCTGCGTACATCAGCTGTGCGCCGGTGAACTTCTGGCCTGTGATCTCTTTGGCCCAGGTATGGGCGGGCAGCTTCTCGGGCACGCCCGGGAATTCACACCGGACGATCTTGTACACCCCGTCGGGGTCCAGACCCTTCCACTGGATGTGGAGGGGCAGGGGGTTGCCCTGGGGATGGACCACCACCAGATTCATCAGAGCCTCCGAGGCATCGGGGGCGGCGAACTGCCAGCCGTGCCAGAAATCGGCCTCGAGGGGACTCGTCAGCCGATAATAATCGCCGGTGCGGATCAATTCGGCGTAGCTCTGGTAACGGGCGATCTGCTTCTTGACCAGGGACATCTCCTTCCGGCTGAGCTTATTCAGATCCAGCTCATAGCCGAAGGTGCCGGACATGGCCACCACACCCCGGGTGCCCAGGGGAACGGTGCGGCCGGTCTGATGGTTGGGGCAGGCCGAGACATGGGCGCCCATGGAAGAAACCGGGTAGCCGAAGGAGGTGCCGTACTGAATGGTCAGCCGCTCGATGGCGTCGGTGTTGTCGCTGCACCAGAACTGGGGCACATAGGCCAGCATACCGGCATCGAACCGGCCGCCGCCGCCGGCGCAGCCCTCAAACAGAACGTGGGGGAACCGGGAGGTCAGCCGGTCCATCAGGGCATAGACCCCCAGGATGTACCGGTGGAACACCTCGCCCTGGCGCTCGGGGGGCAGGGCGTGGCTGTACACATCCGCCATGTTCCGGTTCATGTCCCACTTGATGTACTCGATGTGGTTCTCGCTCAAAAGCTTGGTGAAGCAGTCGGTCAGATAGTCCACCACCTCGGGGCGGCTCATATCCAGCACCAGCTGGCCCCGGCCCAGGATGGGCTGGCGGCCGGGCAGGGTCAGGGCCCAATCGGGGTGGGCGCGGTAGAGGTCCGAGTCCTCGCTGACCATCTCGGGCTCGATCCAGATGCCGAACTTCATTCCCAGGGCGTTGATCTTTTCGATCAGGGGCGAAAGGCCCCCCTTGAGTTTTTCGGTGTTGACGAACCAGTCGCCCAGGCCGCTGGTGTCGCTGTCCCGCTTGCCGAACCAGCCGTCGTCCAGCACCATCAGCCCCACGCCCAGGCTGGCGGCCTTCTGGGCGATGGCGTAGATCTTGTCTTGGTCGAAGTTAAAATAGGTGGCCTCCCAGTTGTTGATGAGCACCTCGCTCATCTGGGTGCCGGTGGAGCGGCAGAGGGACTGCCGGATGAACCGGTGATAGTGGCGGGACAGTTCGCCCAGGCCCTCGTGGGTGTAGCAGAGCAGCACCTGGGGGGTAGTGAAAGTTTCGCCCGGGGCCAGGTGCCACCGGAAGCCGTCGGGGTGGATGCCGGTGACCAACCGTGTGGAGCCGTTGTAGTCCACCTCGATGTCGGTGCAGTGGTTGCCGGAGTAGACCGGCATCACGCCGTAGCAGCTGCCCCAGTCCTCAGTGGCAGCGGGCTCACAGAGGATCACAAAGGGGTTGTGATGGTGGCTGGAAGCGCCCCGCACACTGCCCACCCGGCGGATATCCCGGCCCAGATGGGTGCGCTCGGGCTGGCGCTCCATGGCGTGGCGGCCGTGGAACTGGATCAGGTCCCACTTGCCGAAGGGCAGATCCAGGCAGGCGGAAGCGGCCTTTTCCAGGGTGAGGGGCTCACCGCTCTCGTTGGTCAGGACAGCGGCCCGGGTGATGATGTCCTGGGCCTCGTATACGCCGTAGAAAAGCTGGACCCGCAGCCCCAGCACGGTGTCCCGCAGCTCGATGGTCAATGTCTCGCAGTCCTCGCCGAAAGAAGCGGGCAGCCCCTCCAGGGCATAGGCCCCGGCCTGGACACTGTAGCCGGCGTAGACGAACTCAGCGCCCCGGGCGCCCCCGGCGTTCACGACATCCGCTGCCGGTACCCGGAAATCTCCCCGGTTGGCGGCGGGGTATTCCTGGGGCAGAACGTCCGGAGAGTAGGAGCCCCGGACGGCCTGGGCCGCGTAAAAGTCGGGGGAGAAACCGTGGTCGGCGGTGGGGTAGAGGTGGAAGTTGTTTCCATCGTCGATCCGGCGGCCATAATACAGGTGCAGCAGGTGTCCCATGGGGTCCAGCTGCATCTGGTAGGTGGAGTTTTGGGTGTGAAGGGTAAAGGTTGAGGTTTTTTCTTCAAATCGAATGCTCATAAGCCGATTCTTTCCTCCGCGGTTGTGGTGTGTTAAATTGCTCTTATTATAGCGATAAGAATAGCAACAGTAAATACAATTTTGTTGATCCGGGCAAGAGTTTTGTCGAGATATACAGGCCCGGACCCGGCAAAAACAGACTGGGAGGATTGCGCCGGCGGCCCCTGGCGCATATAATAGGTTTAAAAAAGCAAAACGCTGCCCACGGCAGCGGGGGAGCTGTTTATGGAAACAAAAAATAGCCGAAACAAGCCCACCATTCAGCTGCGCTATTATGAGCTGCCGGAACATGAGCCCGCCCTGGCCCTGCTGGGGGAGGAGTGGCTGCGCAGCTACGGCACCGAGGCGGAGGATCTGCACTTTCACAACCTGATGGAGGTGGGGTTGTGCCAGTGGGGCGAGGGCACCATTTATATTGATGAGCAGACATACGAATACCAGGGGGGCGTGATAACCCTCATTCCCGCCAACTGCCTGCACACCACCATCAGCCGGGACCACGGCCTCAACCAGTGGGAGTATCTTTTCATCAATCCCCAAAGGATCCTCCGCAAAGCGTTCCCCGACGACCCGCTCTTTGTGGAGATGATGGTCCGGCGGCTGGCCAGCGGCGCCAAATATCTGACCGAGGCCGAGGATGAGTCCCTGGCCCGGCTGATCCGCCTGGCGCTGGACGAGTACCGCACCCCGCAGAACTACCACACCGAGGTAGCTCACAGCCTTTTGACCTCTCTGCTATTGCTGGCCGCCCGCCTCTATGAGAGCGACGGCAACAACCCAGTGCAGCTTATCAATGCCGGGCTGCACCAGATCATGCCTGCCATGGAGTACATCGACCGGGCCTATATGAACCCCATCTCCATCCAGGAGATGGCAGCCCAGTGTTCCCTCAGCGAGGCCCACCTCCGCCGGAAGTTTAAAGAGTATCTGAATATGTCCCCGAACGAGTACCTGACCGCGGTGCGGATCCGGCAAGGGTGCGATCTGCTCAATACCACCAGCTGCTCCATGCTGGAAGTGGCCCTCCGGGTGGGGTACCAGAGTGTTTCCTCCTTTGACCGTAATTTTCAGAAAATTGTGGGGATGACCCCTTATCAATACAAGAAAAACAGCAAAGATTATAAAGGCAAGGTTCTGGAGTATAAAATTTCAGCCCGAAAAGGCTGGAAAACCAAGGAGGATCTCTGAGAACCGCCTGTGATCCTGTGAAAAATTATCGGCCGGTTTTGTGAAATCTACCAAATCCGGGGGAGATAGAGAGCAAATTCAATCCACAGATGATTGAATTTGCTCTTTTTTTGATTGGAATTACCCGCAAATTCGCAGAAATGGTTGGTATAATACATACAATGAATGGATGGAGAAGGAAAAGAATTGTGAAAAATATACATATTTCTTTTCCTCCAAAATCCGACGGATCATTTTGGATGAAGGAGAAATTGCTATGAAAAAGATCACTCGTCGTTCGTTCCTTGCTGGTCTGGCCGCGGTCAGCGCCGCTGGTGTCCTGGCCGCCTGCGGCAGCAGCTCCAGCTCCACCGCAGCTTCTACCGCTGGTTCCACCGCGGGCAGCACCGCTGCTGAGGGCGGCCACAAGCTGACTGCCTACGCCTGGGATGCCAGCTTCAACATCCCCGCTCTGAACGCCGCCGCCGCCGACTACAAGGAGAATGTGGACCCCGACTTTGAGCTGGAGATCATCGAGCAGTCTCAGTCTTCCGACGTCGAGAACGCCATCACCCTGGCCGCTTCCGCCGGCGATTACAGCACCCTGCCCGACATCGTCCTGTTCCAGGATCACTACATCCAGAAGTACGTCAGCGATTATCCCGACGCCTTTGTCCCCGTTGAGGGCGCCGACATTGACTGGACCGGCATCAGCGAGGAGAAGCTCTCCTACTCCACCATCGACGGCGTGCACTACGGCGTGCCCGTGGACAACGGCACCGTTATCTTTGCCTACCGCACCGATCTGCTGGAGCAGGCTGGCTACACCATCGACGACATGACCGGCATCTCCTGGGCCGACTTCATCAAGGTGGGCCAGGACGTCTACAACGCCACCGGCAAGTACCTGCTCTGCATGGACGGCGACGGCAACGACCTGATCTACATGATGCTCCAGGCGGAGAACGCTTCTCAGTTCAAGGACGGCGAGCCCTTCATCACCGGCAACGAGCCCCTGCGCCAGGTCTGCGAGGTCATCGTTGAGATGGTCCAGAAGAACGTCTGCTATCTGGCCAACGACTGGTCCGGCTACATCAACCAGGTCATTCTGGGCGACATGGTTGCCGGCGTCATGAACGGCAACTGGATCATCCCCACCATCTGCCAGGTGCCCGAGAACTCCGGCAAGTGGGAGATCACCTCTCTGCCCACCCTGGCCGGCGGCGAGGGCTACGCCTCCAACGGCGGCTCTTCTCTGTACATCACCGCCAACTGCGACAACGTGGATCTGGCCAAGGAGTTCCTGGCCTACACCTTCGGCGGCAGCACCGTGACCTACGACAACGCCCTGCGTGACGGCGGCGTCATCACCACCGTTCTGGCCTGCGGCGAGTCCGACGTTTACAACGAGGGTGTGGAGTACTTCAACAACACCCCGATCTACGCACAGATCGTCGAGATGGGCGGCAACGTGCCCATCATCGAGCAGAGCGACTACCACTACCGTGCCCGTACCTACATGGCGGCGGCCATCATCAACACCATCAACGGCGCCAACCTGGATGACGAGCTGGCCAACGCTGAACAGCAGATCCGCTTTGAGATGGGCCTGTAAGGCTGGCAAAACGGACGCTAACCTGTGAACCGGAAACGGGGAATCCCACGTGATTCCCCGTTTTTCGGGTTCAAGCGGAAAGGAGGGCTTTCTCTTGAAAGCAAATCATGGCACCCTAATGGCGAAACAGCGCCGCGCGGGCTGGTTCTATCTGCTGCCCGGCACCCTGCTGATCACCATCATGAGCTTTATCCCCATCATCAACGCGGTGTTCACCTCGCTGAAAACCGGCTCCAGCGCCAACATGAAGTGGGCCGAGCCCCTGTTCTATAACTACACCCGTATGCTGAAGGACCAGCTGTTCCAGCGGTCGATGGTCAACACCTTCCTGTACCTGATCATCGAAGTGCCCATCATGCTGATCCTGGCCATGCTGCTGGCCCAGCTGCTGAACAACCACGATCTGCGGTTCAAGGGCTTCTTCCGTACCTGCGTGTTCCTGCCCTGCGCCACCTCGCTGGTTTCCTACTCTTTGATCTTCAAATCCCTCTTCGCCACCGAGGGCCTGGTCAACACCATCCTGGTCAAGATCGGCATCCTGGAGACCAACTACAACTTCCTGGGCAACCCCACCAGCGCCAAGATCATTATCATCATCGCCCTGATCTGGCGCTGGACCGGCTATAACATGGTCTTCTTCCTGGCGGGCCTGCAGAACATCGATTACTCGGTGTACGAGGCCGCCAAGATCGACGGCGCCAACGGCTGGCAGACGTTCTGGAAGATCACCGTCCCCCTGCTGCGGCCCACCATCGTGATGACCGCCATCATGTCCATCAACGGTACCCTGCAGCTGTTCGACGAGTCGGTCAACCTGACCAACGGCGGCCCGGCCAACTCCACCATCACCATGTCCCATTACATTTATAATAACTCCTTCGGCCAGGGCGTTGCGAACTTCGGCTACGCCTCGGCGCTGTCCTTCATCATCTTTGTGATGGTGGCGGTGCTGTCCTTTATCAATATGAAGGTAGGTGACAAGCGTGACTAAGACGATGGAAGCCCCCGCAAAGGCAAAAACCGGTAAGGCCAATCACTCCACCATCCAGCGGCGTCTGATCCCGGCCTACATTTTCCTGATTATCGTCTCCTTCCTGTCGGTGTTCCCGCTGCTGTGGATGATCTCCGCCGCCACCAATACCTCTCTGGATGTGGCCCGCGGCAAGATCATGTTCGGCAGCTATGCGCTGGAAAACTTCAAGAACCTGATCACCCAGCAGAACCTCTGGGGCGCCATGAAGAACTCCTTCGTGTACTCCATTGTGCAGACGGTGGCCTCCCTGTTCATCTGCTCACTGGCGGGTTTCGGCTTTGAGCTCTACCACGACAAGGGCAAGGACCGGCTGTTCGGCATCCTGCTGTTGGCTATGATGGTCCCCCAGGTGGCCACCATGGTGCCCCTGTTCAAGATGATGTCCCAGATGGGCCTGCTGAATACGGTCTGGGGCTTCATCCTGCCCAGCCTGTCCACCCCCTTCCTGATTATGATGTTCCGCCAGAACTCCCGCAACTTCCCGCTGGATCTGATGCAGGCGGCCCGGATCGATGGCCTGAGTGAAATCGGGATCTTCTTCCGGATGTACGTCCCCATCATGAGATCCACCTATGCGGCTGCGGCGGTCATCACCTTCATGAACGCGTGGAACGCTTACCTCTGGCCCAAGGTCGTCCTGAACCAGGCCGACGCCCAGACCATGCCCATGCTGATCGCCAACCTCTCGGCCGGTTACAGCATCGACTACGGTGTCCTGATGATGGGCGTTCTGTTCTGCTCCATCCCCACCATGATCGTCTTCTTCATCCTGCAAAAGCAGTTTGCCGAGGGTATCACCGGTGCGGTGAAGTAAGATTCCGCTCTGTTTTCCCTCTTTCGTAAAAACGTAAAAAACTAAATTATCTCTCTCCTTCATCCGCCTGCTCGAAGCCGAGCAGGGCTTGCCCGGGGGGCTTTAGCCTCCCGGGCGGGAGGAGAGATTTTTTGAAGTGAGGTATCACACCATGGCAGCATTTGACTATGCAAAGGTAAAAGATCCCACATTTTTCGCAGAGAACGTCCTGCCGCCCCACGCCAGCGGAAAAATCTACCCCACCCGGGAAGAGATGCTGGCCGGCGAGAGCTCGATGGCGCTCCGGCTGGACGGTCTGTGGAAATTTGCCTACGCGAAAAACTACGCCAGCGCCATCCCCGGCTTTGAGAAAGAGGACTACGACTGCACCCTCTGGGATGAGATCCATGTCCCGGCCCATATCCAGATGGAGGGCTACGACGTTCCCCAGTACGCCAACACCCAGTACCCCTGGGATGGCCGGGAGGAGGTCCAGCAGGGGGGCATCCCGGAGCGGTTCAACCCGGTGGCCAGCTATGTCAAATACTTCGAGCTGCCCGAGGCCATGCAGAACAAGCCCCTGCGGGTGGAGTTCGAGGGCGTCGAGAGCGGCATGGCCCTCTGGCTTAACGGCCAGTATGTGGGCTACACTGAGGACACCTTCTCGGCCCACGCCTTCGACCTGACCCCCTATGTGAAACCCGGCATCAACAAGCTGGCGGCCCAGGTATTTAAGTGGACTTCTTCCAGCTGGTGCGAGGACCAGGATTTCTACCGCTTCTCGGGCATCTACCGCAGCGTCTGGCTCTATGCCATCCCCGAGGTGCATCTGGAAGACCTGTCGGTCCGCACCCTCTTTGAGGGGGAGGGCTTCTCCCACGCCGACCTGGAAGTCAAGCTCAAAACCTCCGGCGCCGGCAGTGCCTGCCTGACCCTGAAAGAGGGGGAGAAGGAACTCTTCTCCGAGTCGGTCTCTCTGGAAAAGGCCGCCCATTTCAGCCATCGGGTGGAGTCGCCCAAGCTCTGGAGCGCCGAGGAGCCCAACCTCTATGACCTGGAAATTGTTCTGTACAACGGGGCAGGGGAGGCGGTGGAGTACACCACCCGAAAAGTCGGTTTCCGCAAATTTCAGATGAAGGGCAACCGGATGCTCATCAACGGCAAGCGGATCGTCTTTAAAGGGGCCAACCGCCACGAGTTCAGCGCCGTTACCGGCCGGGCCTGCTCGCCGGAAGAGACCGAGCTGGACGTTCGGACCATGAAGCAGAACAACATCAACGCCATCCGCACCAGCCACTACCAGAACCAGGACCTGCTCTACGATCTGTGCGACCGGTACGGCCTGTACATGATCGCCGAGAATAACCTCGAAACCCACGGCACCTGGGACGCCTACAACATGGGCACCCGGGGCAAGGAGTTCCTGCTGCCGGATGGCAAGCCCGAATGGCGTGAGATGATGCTCAACCGTTTGCGGGCCACCTATGAGCGGGACAAAAACCACCCGGCGGTGGTGATCTGGTCCCTGGGCAACGAGTCCTTTGGCGGCGAGACGCTGCTGGAAATGTCCGAGATGCTCCGCCAGCTGGACAACACCCGCCTGGTCCACTACGAGGGCGTGTACTGGGATCCCCGTTACCCCCAGACCACCGACATGGAGAGCCGGATGTACGCCAAGGTGACCGACATCGAGGCCTATCTGGCCCAGGGGGATGTCCGCCCCTTCATCAACTGCGAGTACAGCCACGCCATGGGCAACTCCTGCGGCGCGCTGCATAAGTACACCGAGCTGGCCGACCGGGAGAACTCGGGCTACCAGGGCGGCTTTATCTGGGACTACATCGACCAGTCCATCTTTAAGAAGGACCGGTACGGCAAATGGTTCCAGGCTTTCGGCGGCGATTTCGGCGAGCGGCCCACCGACTATAACTTCAGCGGCAACGGCATCGTCTACGGCGGCGACCGCGCTCCCTCCCCCAAGATGCAGGAGGTCAAGTTCTGCTACCAGAACATCGCCGTAGAGGTGGACGCCGCAGCCTTCCGGGTCTGGAACAAAAACCTCTTTGTCTTCACGGATGCTTACGACTGCTTCGCCCTGCTGCAAAAGGACGGCGTACTGGTCCGGGAGTGGAAACTGGAGGGGATCACTGTTGCCCCTGATAGCAAGAAGGACTTCCCCCTGCCGGTGGAGCTGCCCGCCGCCCCCGGCGAGTATGCATTGACCATCAGCTTCCGGCTCAAGGCCGATACCCTCTGGGCCAAGGCGGGCCACGAGGTGGCCTTCGGCCAGGGGATCATCGCCAAGATCGACGCCCCCGCCAAGGCCAAGGCGGCCCCCTTTGTGGTCACCTGCGGCACCCATAACATCGGGGTGCGGGGCGAGCACTTCGATGCGCTGTTCTCGGACCTGAACGGCGGCCTGACCTCCTACCGCTGGGGCGGCAAGGAGATGATCGAAGAAGTGCCCCGGCCCAACTTCTGGCGCGCCCCCATCGACAACGACATGGGCAACAATATGGCGGGCCTGCGGGGCCAGTGGAAGCTGGCCAGCCTCTATGCCACCACCAAAGGGGTGGGCAAAGCCATTCCCAACCCCACCGGCGGCACAACCTACATCAACCCCGTCCACGAGGTGCTGGAGGACAGCGTGGTGGTGAAGTACCAGTACAATCTCCAGACCACCCCGGCGGCCGGGTGCACCCTGACCTATCGGGTCTTTGGGGACGGCCGGATCGAGACCACCCTCCATTGGGATCCGATGGAGGGCCTGCCCGGGATGCCTGAGTTTGGCGTGATCTTCAAGATCAACGCCGACTATAACCATCTGGAGTGGTACGGCAATGGCCCCGCCGAGACCTACTGGGATCGCCAGCACGGTGCAAAGCTGGGAGTCTACCGGAACCTGGTGGCCGACAATATGGCCCAGTACCTGGTGCCCCAGGAGTGCGGCGCCAAGACCGGCGTCCGCTGGGCCAAGGTCACCGACCGGAAGGGCCGGGGCCTGCTGTTCACGGCGGCAGAGCCCATGACCTTCTCGGCCCTGCCCTACACCCCCCACGAGATGGAAAATGCCCGCCACCCCTACGAGCTGCCCCCGGTCCACTACACCGTGATCCGGGCCATCGGCGCCCAGATGGGCGTGGGCGGCGACGACAGCTGGGGCGCACCGGTTCACCCGGAGTACATCCCCGACGCTTCCAAGCCCATGGACTTCACCTTCAGCTTCCAGGGCATCTGATCTTTAAAACCCATCCAAACAGAAAAGAGCCGGACGGCCTACGCCGTCCGGCTCTTTTTCTATCTCTAAAAGGAAGGGGAGGGGGATTACGCCTCGCCCGCTGCGATCTCCCGGGCCACGAAAACGCCGCTGGCCGACGCGTGGGAGAGGGAGTGGGTGATGCCGCTGCCGTCGCCGATGACGTACAGCCCCTTGTACTTGGTTTCCAGGTGTTCGTCCACCCCGACTTCCATGTTGTAGAACTTGACCTCCACGCCGTAGAGCAGGGTGTCGTCGTTGGCGGTGCCCGGGGCGATCTTATCCAGGGCGTAGATCATCTCGATGATGTCGTCCAGCTGCCGCTTGGGCAGGGCCAGGGACAGGTCGCCGGGGACGGCGGCGGTGAGGGTAGGTCTGGTAAAGGACTTGCTCAGCCGGTGCTCGTTGGTGCGGATGCCGGACACCAGGTCCCCGAACCGCTGCACCAGCACGCCACCGGCCAGCATGTTGGACAGGGAGGCGATGTGCTTGCCGTAGCGGTAGGGCTCGTTGAAGGGCTGGGTGAAGCGGTTGGACACCAACAGAGCGAAGTTGGTGTTGCGGCTTTGCAGCTTGGGGTCGGAGTAGGAGTGGCCGTTGACGGTGTTGATGCCCTCCACGTTCTCGGCCACCACGTGGCCGTAGGGGTTCATGCAGAAGGTGCGCACCTGGTCGCCGTACTGCTTGGTGCGGTAGACCAGCTTGGACTCGTACACCACGTCGGTGATGTGCTCAAAGACCTTGGCGGGCAGCTCCACCCGCACGCCGATGTCCACCTGGTTGTTGAGCAGCTCCAGCCCCAGCTCCTTGCACTGGTTGGCAAACCACTCCGCGCCGGAGCGGCCGGGGGCGGCGATGAGCCGCTTGCAGGCCACCTCCTCGCCGCCGCCCAGGGTGAGGCGGAAGCCGCCCTCCCCGTCCTGGGCGATGTGCTCCACGGCGGTGTTGAAGCGGAACTCCAGCTTGTCCTTCAGACCCTCGTAGATGTTCTGGAGAATGCGTAAATTGTTCTCGGTGCCCAGGTGCTTGCACCGGGCCTGGAGCAGGTGCAGGTCAAAGCCCAGGGCCTTCCGGGCCAGAGCCTTGGCCTCGGCGCTCTCGGTGGAGAACACCTCCTGGGTGGCCCCGTGGGCAACGTTGATGGAGTCCACGTAGTCGATGAGCTCCATCACATGGCGGGGTTCCATAAAGTCGGTGAGCCAGCCGCCGAACTGGGTGGTGAAGTTGAACTTGCCGTCGGAAAAGGCCCCCGCGCCGCCGAAGCCGCACATGG
>OEQR01000103.1_pt1 | contig 13354 bp, 16 predicted proteins | sample 1539761 | NCBI WGS metagenome assembly OEQR01 (sample SAMEA3891879, study PRJEB23780) | metagenome | biome: terrestrial biome; feature: animal house; material: Caecal content | place: Italy | collected 2015-05-05 | reverse complement strand
GCCCCCATCCCCCCACCTAACTGCCAGGCTCTGCGGTTTACCGCGCTCCTGGGAAAATAAAACCGTTGACAGCTGCTCCTGGGGCCGCCGCCCGGATTTGCCCAGCAGGCCCCGCAAGTCGGCCCACCACGCGGTCCGAGAGTGCGGTTCCTGCCGTTCAAACCGTTCGGCGCCCAGAGGAAACAATCTTCAGGAGGATCACCCACCCCATGAAACCCGCCATTAAAGCCATGCAAGAGTGGTTAAAAACCTGCCCCCTGGTGGCCGGCCAGCTGGGCGGCAACGTCGCCTTTTACATCGACTATCTGTCCGAGGAAACCACCCAGTTTTCCATCGAGGACGCCCCCGGCGACCCGGTGCTCCAAAGCTTTTTCTCGGGCAAGCGGAAGGCGAAAAACTACGTCCTGGCCAGCCGGATGGAGTACAGCGAAGTCATCGCCCAGCAGGCGGCAAACTCCGGCTTCTGGGACGATTTCGCCGGGTGGATCGAGGCCCAGTCGGACGCCCGCCGCCTGCCCGATCTGGGACCGGGGCGCACCCCTGAGCGGGTGGCCGTCACCAATTCCGGCTATATCCTCACCAGCGAGGATGGCACCTGCCGTTTTCAGATCCAGATCAGGTTGGAATATTACCAGCAGAAAGGACAGATCTCATGACCGTAAAAGAAGCCCTCACCGCCGCCGGCATCACCCCGAACCCCGCGTACACGGGGGTCGAGACCGCCGACGATTTTATCCTGGGCATCCAGACCGAGGCCACCGGTCAGGAAACCCCCGACAAATACATCGTGGTCCAGGAGCACGTCACCGAGCACTCGGCCGCCGTCAATGCCTCCAGCTCGGACTCCGCCTACATCCGCACCGGCCCCGTCACCACCAAGACCGGCGCCCAGCGGCAGTTTTCCATCAACGGCGAGCGGTTCGCCGGGGACCCTTTCCAGGATTTCGCCCTCTCCCACAAGATCAAGTTCGGCACCGGCCAGGAAGTGGTGGTCAAGTACGTCTACTTTTCCCTCCGCACCGGCAAGGGCGAACAGGGCGCAGCCGCGCTGATCGTCTCGGCGGACGCTTCCGGCGCAGCCAACAACCCCGCCGGCTTCTCGGCCAGCCTGAACGCCATCGGCAAACCCGCCGAGTACACCTACTCTGCATCCTAAGGAGGACAGACCATGAAGATCCGCAATCAGGAATTTGACTTTGACGTGCTGCGGGCCGCCGACGCCGACCGCATCCAGCAGGCCGTAGACGCCATGCAGGCCGCTGCGGCGGCCATCCCCAAAACCAGCGGCTTCGGCGACATCATCCGGGCCAACTGCGCCCTGCTGGACGATTTTCTGGCCCAGGTGCTGGGCGAGGACTACGACGCCCGGCTGAATGTTTCCCCCGACGATCTGCGCGGCCTCAAGGCCCTGTATTTTGAGGTGCTGGAGGAGATCGGTCGGGCCAAGGAGGAGCTGGCAGCGCCCTCCTTCCCTGCTCCGGCAGCGGTGGCCCGCACCGATCTGAAGGTGCAGGCCCGGCAGGCGGCCCAGGCGGCCTCTGCCGCCCTGCCCGCTGTGAATGAAGCGGCAGCCCCGGCTCCCAAAGCGGCCGCCCCCGATTTTTCCCGGATGAACCGGGCCCAGCGCCGGGCCTGGGTAAAAGCCCTCAAGGGCGACCGGTGATGGATCACTGCCTGATCGCCGATCCCCTGCCCGCCGAGGCCCTGGGGCGGCCCATCCGCACCGACTACCGGGCCTTTGTCCGGTTTGAAGCCGCCATGCTCCGGGCCAAGGACGACCGGGCCGCCGGGCCGCTGATCCAAAAGGCCCTGCGGGACACCGGCCTCCCGGCGGGGAGCCAGACCGAACCCTCCTTTGAGGCGCTGCTCTGGTTTTACCGGGGCGGCCGGGAGCCCCCTGATGCTTCCGGTTCCGTCCCCCGGCCCGAGCTGGCCTTTGACTACATCCTCGACGGCCCGCAGATCGCGGCAGCCTTCCAGGCGGCCTATGGCCTCGACCTGACCAGCCCGGACACCCAGCTGCACTGGTGGCGGTTTCAGGCGCTCTTGCAGGGGCTGCCGCCGGACTGCCCTTTCTGCCGGGTGGTGGGCTGGCGCACCGCCGATCTCACCGGCATGAAGGGCAAGCAGCTGGCCTTTTACCAGAGCATGAAAACCAAATTTGCCCTGCCGGCGGATCTGGGAGGTGAGAAACGAGTCTATGCCAGCAAAGCAGACTGGGACGCCGCCTTCATTGCCCGGCTCAAGAGGTCGGCCGCCCGCAAATGACCGCCGCCCGGTGCCCTGCCCTTACTGCGGCAAGGCGGCCCCGGTCTGGGCGGGCCCCAGAGCCTCCGCCCGGGGCCTCTGGGTCAAATGCAAAAACCCGGCCTGCCGCCGGGAGTTTGAAATCAAGATAAACTGAATCAAGCCTGTGCCACTGTGCCTGTATTCTTCCTCTTGCGCTTAGCCGATTTTTCCGGCGCATCAAGGATGATGCTTGGAAAAACCGGAGCGCGGCGCCAGCCACGCCTCGCTGTTTCGTCCACCGGACGCGCTCGGCGAGGCTGCCCCCTGTGCCCGCGCTCTCCCCTGTGGGAGGTGTGTACATGGGGACTTTGCACGATGCCGATATTGTCATCGGCGCACAAATTGATACCGAACAGGCCGAAAAAAGCGCCCAGGGGCTGACCCAGACCTTGAACGGCTCTCTCAGCCAGGGGGCCAGCCAATCCAGAAAGGCCTCCGCCCTTGTGTCTGCGGGGCTGAACGCTTTGTCGGTGGCGGCCGGCAATCTTTTATCCCAGCTGGCCCGAACTGCGGCCCAGGCCATCGCCACCGTGGTAAACACCGGCCTCGAGTTCAACCAGCAGATGGAGAATTACTCCCTCGCCTTTGAGAATCTGCTGGGGGACGCCGGGGCCGCCGCCGACGCGCTGGCCGCCATCAAGGAGGACGCAGCAAAGACCCCCTTTGACGTGGCGGGGCTGGTGTCGGCCAACCGGCTTTTGATCTCCACCGGCCAGAGCGCCGAACAGGCCCGCCAGGTCATCAACGCCCTGGGCAATGCAGTTAGCGCCTCGGGGGGCGGCAGCGACGAATTGCAGCGGATGGCCGCCAACCTCCAGCAGATCGCCAACGTTGGCAAAGCCGAGGCGGTGGACATCAAACAGTTCGCCTATGCGGGCATTGATATCTACGGGCTTCTGGCCGACTACACCGGCAAAACCCGGGAGGAAGTCCAGGATCTGACCGTCTCCTACGACCTTTTGGCCGCTGCCCTGACGGCGGCCAGCGCCGAGGGCGGGCGATACGCCGGGGCCATGGAGGCATACAGCCAGACCCTGAAAGGTCAGCTGGACACCCTGAAAGACAACGCCGCCCAACTGGCCGGCGCTCTGACCGAGGGGCTTTTTTCCGCCCAGAAAGAACTTGTGGCCGCCGCTGCGGGGTGGGTTGACACCCTGAAAGAAACCCTCGAAGCCGAGGGCCCCGGGGCCATGGCCGCCGCCGGGGTTCAGATCGTGGCCGAAATGGCTCTGGGCATCGTCCAGGCCGCCCCCGAACTGGCCGGCGCAGCCTTCCAAACGGTGGCGGATTTTGTGTCCGGCATCCTCCAGAACCTGCCCGCCATCGCCAACACAGGCGGTCAGATGATCGCCCACCTGATCACCGGCCTGGCCGGAATGACCGCGGACCTTGGCGCCGCTGTTCTCCAGATCGTGGAGGCCATCATCGGTTTTTTCCTCTCCGGGGATTTTATCGAGGTAGGCGTTCAGATCATCGCGGGCATCATCCAGGGCTTTGTGGATGCTCTGCCTCAGCTGGTGGAGACGGTGCTCTCCGCCGTGGGCGAGGTTGTTGACAAGGCCAAACAGGTGGCCCGGGAGAGCTGGAACGCCCTCAAGGGTCTGGTCACCGGCGAGGCCGTGGAGGACATCGTCCAGGAGATCGACGCCGCCGCCAACCCCTACCACCGGGGCAGTGAGAAAAACCAGGACTATTGGGAGCAGGCGGCGGAACATTACCGCAAAACCGGCCAGGATCAGCGCCAGGGCAACTACTCCCCCGCCCTTGATTTTGATTTTACCGGCCTTGGCAAAACCGCAGGCTCCGCCGCCAAGCAGGTGGAGACCCTGGCGGACAAGCTCGCCAAAGCCGGGAAAGCCCTTTCCGGCTCCCGCAGCGCCTACGCCGCCCTGACCGAAGCGGCGGCCGAGTACAACGAGACGGGCCGGATCAGTGCCGCCACCTGGCAGGAGATCATGACCCTGGCCCCGGAGTACCAGGCCCTGCTGACCAAAGAGGGTGACAAGCTCAAAATCAATGAGCAGGCCTATGCAGAGCTGAGTGCGGCCCAGCGGCAGGAAATCGAGGCCCTGGTGGCGCAGAACGGCACCACCGCCGAGACCATCGCCCTGCTGGACGAGATGATCGCCGGGACCCAAAAAGCCGGCACCGCCTTTGACGAACTGCGTCAGAAGCTCGAGGACGCCATCCAGGGCGGGCCCCTGGAGGTCATCGGCGGGCTGGCCGAAGCCCTGGCCTCCGGGGACTGGACCGGCGCGGCCAAAGCCCTGGCCGAGGGGCTGTGGCTGACCCTCCCGGGCCAACAGCAGGACGCGATTTCGGGCTGGATCACCCAGGCGGTGGAGCAGATCAACGCCGGCTTTGCCGCCGACGGCTGGGCCGGGCTGGTAAACGCGGGCGCCGCCGTGGTGCAGGGCCTGGCCGAGGGGATCACCTCGGGGGAGAGCGTCTTTCTTGACGCCGTCGGGGGGCTGCTGGGCGGCTTCTCCGGCATCGGGGAGAAGGTTCTCCCCGCCGTGTCCCAGGCTGCCCTCTCCCTCCTCAACGCCCTGAACCTGCTGGTGCCCGGCATCGACCTGGCCAGCGGGGCCACCGCCGTCTTTAATGCCATCCTGGACGCCAACCCCATCATCCTGGTGGTGAGCCTTTTGGGGATGCTGGGCGCGGCCCTCTATGGCTTCGCACAGACCAACACCGAAGCCGGTGATGCCATCCGCAGCACTTGGGCGGGGGTGGTGGACTTCCTCAAAGGGGCGCTGCGGACGGTGCTGGGGATCATCGAGGCGGCGCTGGAGGCGGTGTTTGCCTCCTACAACATCATCGCCGGCACCATCGGCAAACTCATCGGCCTGGAGGAGATCCACTTCGACCTCACCTCCTGGCTGGACCACGACGACGCGCTGGAAGAAAACACCGACGCCATCCGGGAAAACACCGACCTGATCCGCAACCCGCCCCGCTACCAGACCGGCGGGGGCGGCCCCACCACCGGCGTCACCGACTACTCGGCCATGCTGGCCGCAGCCCGGGCAGCGATCCTCTCCCAGAACGCCCAGACCGTGAGCCGGTACGATGCCGGCAGCGGCACCACCGCCGCCCGGCTCAGTGCCAGCTGGCGGGGCCAGAGCACCACCGTGCTCAACCTGGACGGCCGGGAGATTGCCCGGGCCACCAAAGACTATATGGACGAGGAGCTGGCATTTTAATGGACGATTTTTACATTGACGGGCAGGGGGCCTCCGTCTTCGGCGCCCGGCTGCTGACCAGCTACACCGTGGGCGGGGTCAGCCTCGAGCGCAGCCGGGTGCTGCCGGCGGCCGGGCTGCGGTTTGTCCCGGCGGGCAGCCGGGTGGGCCTGCGGGAGATTTCCCTGCCGGTCCACATCTACGGCCAAAGCCCCCGGGACGCAGCCCAGCGGAAAAGCGCCCTGGACGCCGCCCTGCTGGCCGACCCGGTAGAGCTGGCCCTGCCGGACGGGTTTCTCTACACGGCCAGCCTGGACAAGATCGGCGCCGTCACCGAGCTGTCCGCCGATGGCTGCATCCTGGCGGGCAGCTATACCCTCTCCGGCTTCCGGCATGACCTTCTGGAGACCGTTCGCCTGCCGGCGGGCGGGGGCACCCTCTATGCCCGGGGCACCGCCCCCGCCATGGAGTGCCGGATCAGCTGCACCGTGGGCAGCACAGCGGACAGCTACCAGATGGCGGGGATTCTCTGGGTGGATCTTCAGGCCGGGGATGTACTGGTGCTGGACGGCATCCGGCGGACTGTCACCAAAAACGGCAAAAACGCCCTGAACCAGTGCGATCTGACCCGCTGGCCCCTGCTGACCCCGGGCAAAAACACCCTGACCGCCCCCGATGCCCTGACCGTCGAATATACCCCCATCTGGCTGTAAAGGAGGGTGAACCATGCTGGAATACATGATGGACGGCGCCATGCAGACCCTGGACTGCTCCGACTACTCCATCCAGACCGAATGGAACGGGGCGGACAATCTGCTCCGGCTGAGTCTGCCCCGGGGCCACCCCCAGATGCTGGCTCTGGCCGAGCGGACCCAGCTCTACGACAGCGAGAGCGGCCAGGTCTACCGGGTGTCCAAATACGACCGGGGCAAAAGTTCCCTGGACATCGAGGCCGAGCTGGATCTGGACAGCCTCTGCGCCGGGATGCTGCTCTCCTGGGACAACCGGGCCGACCCCGAGGGGACCCAGTGGATGACCCTGGGGGCCACCGTGACGGCCATCCTGGCGGGCACCGGCTGGACGCTGGACGATCAATCGGCCCGGGTGGACGTGCAGCAGATGGAGCTTTTCAGCGGCACCCCGCTGGAAGCCATCTGCGAGGCGGTGGAGATCTGGGGCAACGACCTGGGGGTCCAGTACGACAACGCCAAAAAGATCGTACATCTCTATTCCCCCGGTCAGCGGCAGCCCACCGGGGCCTACCTGACCGAGGATTTAAACCTGCTGGAAGCGCCCCAGGTGCGCAGCAAGGCGGCCCGGGGGGAATATTACAACCGCCTCTATCTGATCGGTGCCGACGGGCTGACCCTGCCCGAGCCCTACTACGTGGAGTGTCGGGCCGAGGGCGAGCCCATCGTCTCCCACACCGAGACGAATGAGGATATCTCTGACCTCGAAGCCCTGAAAACCACCGCCCTTTCCATGGTCCAGGCCGCAGCCAAACCCGCCCGCAGCTACACCTGCAAGGCCGTCGACCTCAATAAATTGCGTCCAAAAGAGTGTACTTATCTTCAGCTCAAGTTGTATGATACGATCCTCTTGATCGATCGGGACGATTACAGCCGGGGATATCAGCAGATTGTCCGGCTGCGGCGCTGGCCCGAATACCCGGAAAAGGACGAGATCACCCTCTCCACCGTGCCGGGCACCCTCTCGGCCACAGCGGGGCGGACCTATTCCCTGGCCCGGAAAGCCGCCCGCCGGGCCTACGACGCCGCCAAGGTGGCCACCGACTACATCGCCGACGACGGGCAGGGCAACGTGTTCATCGGCAAGGGAGATACCGGCATCCAAGCCACACCGGACGGCCTGCAAATCAGCGGCGTGCGCCAGCGGGTGCTTTGGGTGAACAGCAACATCTCCGCCGGAGCGGAAACGCCGGGGACGTTTGCCGCCCAGACCATCTCCCTGGACCTGTCCAGTTATACAGCCATTATGGTCCTGTATACCTCCGCCGAGGGGGCTCACTGGCTGGATGGCCCCGAGGCCGGCGAGATGACCTGTCAGGTGCTGCCGGTCAACGGGGTCCAGACCACCCTGCTGTACGGCTACAACACCATCACCCGGCGCAGCGTAAAGGCTGACGGCACCGGCCTTGTGTTCGGCGGGGGATACCGGCGCAAACAGCGGTACACACAAGGGGTGGCGGGGTCGTTCGAATTGGCGGACCCCCTCAGCAGCGGGTGGCAGGCCGACGACATCTGCTGCGTGCCCTGCTATATCTATGGGTTTATCTGAGGAGACAACCTATGCAGACGATACCGATTGATTTTTCGTCCAGCGCTCCCCTGCCGCCCATCCGGGCCATGCAGGGGGACGCTTACAGCCGGTTTGTGCGGTTTGAGCTTTGGGAGGGCGGTGCGCCCTACACCATTCCCGAGGGCGCGGCCTACAAAATCGGCTACCGGCTGCGGGGAGGCCTGGAGGGTGCCTACGACACCATCCCGCTGCCCGGCGGGTCCAGCCGCCCGGCCTGTGTGGCCGAGGGCAGCGCCATCACTGCCGAGCTGGCCGAAGTCCTCACCGTGGATGGCAACACCGGCCAGTTGGTCCTGGTGATCACCGGCCCGGACGGCTACAAGATCCACTCTTGGGAGGTGCCGCTGCTGGTGGGCGCGGCTTCCGGAGCACCGGCCACCGACCCCTCTCTGGATGGCCTGGGCCAGCTGACCACCGCCGCAGTAGCTAAAGCGCAAGCCGCCCAGCAGGCCGCCGAGAAAGCCGCAGACTCTGCCACCGCCAGCGCCGCCGAAGCAGCCGAGAGCGCGGCCAACGCCGCCGAGAGCGAAGCCGCCGCAGCGGAGAGCGCCCGAAAAGCCGCCGCCTCGGAACCGGCGGGGGCCGCCGACCGGGCAGAGGATGCCGCCACGCGGGCCGAAACCGCGCAAAAAGAGACGGAGAAAGCCGCATCGAACGCCGTCCAGGCAGCCCAGGCCGCCCAGGAGTATCTCTCCATCGCGGCCCGCACCGTGGTCCGGGAGATCACCGTCCCGGCGGAAGGGTGGTTCCAGGACGAAACCGCCCCCCTGGCCCTGGACGTGGCCGTAGAGGGAGCGGAGGAAAGCCAGATTCCCCTTCTGGCCCTCCACCCCGAGGCCCTGGCCGGGGCCCGGGATGCCGGGCTTTACCCGGTGGCCCAGACCCGGGAGGGGGCGGTCCGGCTCTGGGCCAAGCGCGCCCCGGCCGCCGAACTCCCCGCCACCCTGATCCTGCTGTCCGGGGGCGGCGCGGGGGGCCTGCCCATTGCCACCGCCAACACCCTGGGCGGCGTGATGATCGGCGAAAACGTGAACGTAACCAGCGACGGCAAAATCTCGGTGAAGGAGATCCCCGTCCCGGCCGCAGAGGGCGTGATGCGGGAGATCGTGGACCAGGTCTTTTCGGAAGAGTAAGCTGAACACAAAGGAGGAGAACAAAATGGCAGACAAAACCGTTGTCTATGCAGATCCCACGAACATCCAGGAGCTGATGGACGCACTGAAAACCCGGGTGGTCCGCCCCGTGGCGGGCAAGGGCCTGTCCACCAACGACCTGACCGACGAGCTCAAGGCCAAGTACGACCAGGCCGCCCAGAAGGTGGACAGCCTCGAAAGCGCCGGAGCCGAGGCCAACGTCATCGAGACGGTCAAGGTCAACGGCAGCCCCCTGACCCCCGACGGCTCCAAGGCCGTCAACATCACCGTCCCCACCAAGGTCAGCCAGATCACCAACGACTCCGGGTTCCAGACCAGCGCCCAGGTGACCTCGGCCATCAATGCCAAGGTGGCGTCGGTCTACAAGCCCGGCGGCTCGGTGGCCTTCGCCTCTCTGCCGGCCCTCTCGGCCAGCGTGCTGGGCAAGGTCTACAACGTGACCGACGCTTTCACCACCACGGCGAACTTTATGGAGGGCTCGGGGAAGAAGTACCCGGCGGGCACCAACGTGGTGGTGGTGGACGCGGGCAGCAGAACCTACAAGTTCGACGTTCTGGCGGGCTTTGTGGATTTATCCGGCTACGCCACCACCTCGGCCATGACCAGCGCCATCGCCACCGCCAAGAGCCAGGCCATCTCTTCGGCCAATTCCAGCACCGATACCAAGTTGGCCAGCTACGTCAAGTCGGCCGAGCTCGTGCCCATGACCTCAGAGGAAATCCAGGCCATTTTTGATGGCTGGGAGTAAGGAGCGGCCATGAAATATCTGGATGATGCCGGCGTGAAAGCGCTGGAGGCTCTGCTCAGGAGCCTTTGCCTGACCCAGAAGGACGGCCAGGCCATTTACGGGGTGCTGGAAGCCCTGGCGGATGCGTCGGAGTTCCCGGCGGCGGCCCTCTCCATCCCCGCCACGGGGTGGAAGTCCAGCACGTCCGGCCCCTACAAGGTGTATCGGGATGTAGCCGCCGCCTCGGTCACCGCCGCGGACAGCGTCCAGGTGGCGCTGGCGGCGGGCAGCATGGCGGCGGCGTCCGCCTGCGGGCTCTGCCCCACCGTCGAGACCCTGGCCGGGGCGCTGCGGTTCCGGGCGGTCTCGGCCCCAAAGAGCGCCCTCTCGGGCGAATATCGAATTTTAAAAGGAGCACAAGGAGGCTGATAACGTGGGTTTTGGATCGGTAAACGTAGGCTTTTCCCCCGAGGAAAACGTTCCCGGCGGGGTGGTGGTTCTGGGCAGCGACGGCAAAATCCCCGGCGCGCTGATTCCGGACGGCTACGCGACCCTGGGCAGTGACGGCAAGCTGGCCGAAGCCCAGCGGTGGGAGATCGACGCCTACACAAAAGAAGAAACGGACCAGAAAATTGAGGATGCCGCAGGGCAGGCGGGCTCTGGCATCCCGGCCGGTAACATCGGCTGGTTTGCAGGGGCCACGCCCCCGGATGGGTGGATGGTCTGCAACGGCGCGGCGGTGAGTAGAAGCGCCTATGCGGCCCTGTTCGCCGTCCTCGGCACCACCTACGGCGCGGGGGACGGCGAGACCACCTTTGCCCTGCCTGACCTGCGGGACCGGGTGGCCTGGGGTGGTACGGCGGTCGGTACTGTGAAAGCGGCGGGGCTGCCGAATATTACTGGTACTAGTCTTGGAAATTCCTATACTGGTTCGTCTTTCGATAAGTATGCTACTGGGGCGTTTGCGACTTTAAATGATGTAAGTTTATGGACCTTGCCCTCTGTTGGCGAAGGAGCTGATAACATTACGAAAGTTGATTTTAAAGCCTCTCGTTCCAATTCTATTTATGGCGCGTCTTCCACCGTCCAGCCCCCGGCCCTTACCCTGCTGCCCTGCATCAAATACTAAGGAGGTGCAACCATGGTAAAAACCAAAACCGTATACCAGTACGACAAAGATGGCTATTATACTGGGCCCGAGATCGCCTTTGAAAGCCCGTTGGAACCCGGGGTCTACCCTCTCCCCGCCAACTGCACCGAAGTGCAGCCCCCGGAAGTTTCGGATGAAAATGTCGCCAAGTGGAACGGAAGTGCTTGGGAAGTAGTCGAAAAGCCGGTTCCGGAAGATCCTGGCGAGATCGACCCTGAGTCGCCCACCAATCCCTATGTAACTTATGACGATCTGGCCACGTATTTCCGCAAAGGAGTGAACAGCTGTGACTAACAAAGAGATCGTTTTGACCGCTATGTTTGAGTTTGGCCGCCAGTCAGCGCAGAATCTCCAAGCCGCCGCTGCCGACATGACCGGCACCGAGCTGTACGCCGCCGAAGGCTCCATCCCGGACTTTCAGGCGGCAAAAGCTGCAAAGAATATGTTGCAGCGCAAAGCGGGCGAGAAGGACGGCTTTGTCTGCCGTTCCAGCGCCGGCCGCGTAGTGCGGCTCATTCAGGTATATGACAGCGATACTTACCCCGAAGAACCGGAAAACCTGCCCGCGCAGTGGCGTTTTGTGTGGTCGACAGACCCCAAAAAAGCCCTGCCGTTCATCGAGCTGACCACAAGCCCCTATGCAACCGGCGACTGCTGCACCTATGATGGCCATGTCTGGCGCAGCGGACAGGACACCCACACGTGGGCCCCCGGCAGCGTAGGCGTGAAGTGGGACGACCTGGGAACCATTGAGGAGGTAATGGGGTGAGCATCAGCGAGCTTCTAGCAAGTGGCGGCGGGCTGCTGTTCCTTTTGTTCAGCCTGGTGGAGATCGCCCCGGTAAAGTGGAACCCCTGGTCCGCCCTGGCCAAAGCCCTGGGCCGGGCGGTGAACGCGGATTTGCTCCGGGAGCTTTCCGCCACCAAGGCGGCCCTGGAGGAGCACATCCGGCTGGACGACGAGCGGAACGCCGATGCCCACCGGGCCAAGATCCTGGCCTTTAACACCGAGCTTTTGCGGGGGATCGACCACACCCGGGAGGATTTTATCGAGGTGCTGGCCGAGATCGACCAATATGAAGCCTATTGCCACAGCCACCCCGACTACAAAAACAACCGGGCCAGGCACGCCGTCGCCAACATTGGCCGGGTCTACGACGACCGGCTGGCAAAGCACGATTTTCTCGGGGAGATGGAGAGGGGATAAAATGGAAGTGAAGGGAATCGACGTCTCCAAACACCAGGGGGAAATCGACTGGCAGAAGGTCAAGGACTCGGGGGTGGAGTTCGCCATCCTCCGGGCCGGGTACGGCCGGGAGATAAGCCAGGTGGACCCCTGTTTCGAGAAAAACTATGCCGCCTGCAAAGCGGTGGGGCTGCCGGTGGGGGCCTACTGGTACAGCTACGCCGCCGACCCCTACGGGGCATTAAAGGAGGCCCACACCTGCCTGAAGGCCATTCAGGGCAAGCGCTTTGAGTACCCGGTCTGGTTCGACCAGGAGTACGAGCCGGGGATCCAGGCCCTGACCAGCCAGCAGCGGACCGATCTCGTCCGGGTGTTCTGCGCCGAGCTGGAGGAGCACGGCTACTACACCGGCCTTTATTGCAGCCGGGACTGGCTGGAACACTGGGTGCTCTCCGACCAGCTCAAGGCCCTGGACATCTGGGTGGCGGCCTACGGCAGCGCCCCCGGGGCCGTCCCCCTGCCCTACGGGATCTGGCAGTATTCCAGCACCGGCCAGGTGCCGGGGATTGCGGGTCCGGTGGATCTGGACACCGCTTACAAGGACTACCCGGCCATTATCAAACGTGCCGGGCTGAACGGATTTTAAGATGCAGGAGGTGAATTTTATGGTCAACGAGTTTCTCACCAATGCGTTTCTCTCGGTGCTGACGGTGGCGGTGCCCGCCGTCTCGGGGTTCGGGCTGCTGCTTCTGCGGCAGTTCCTCTCGAAAATCATCTCGGACGGGCTGGCCGACGAGATCACCAGCCGGCTGGAGGACGCCGTCTACGCCACCACCCAGACCTATGTGGACGACCTGAAAGCCAGCGGGTCTTTTAATAAGGAGGCCCAGGTCCACGCCCTGGCCCTGGCGCTGGCCACCCTGCTGGGCAGTTTGAGCCAGGAGGCAAAGGACTACATCGAGAAAAATTTCGGCAACACCGAGACCTATCTGACCGGCCGGATTGAGGCCGAGGTCAAGCGTCAGAAGCTGGCGGCGTGAGCACGGTTGTTTTCTGATCGGGAACGGAAAATTATTGAAGAATTAAATCACCGAAACAACGAAAGCCCCTGTGCTGCACTTCCACCGTGCAACACAGGGGCTCTTTCTTTTTGAGCGCCGACTTTTTGCCGACTTTTTAAACGGTTTTGAGCGACCGATGCGGCCTGTTTGCCGGGCCTCCGCGGCAGCACCAATAACAAGAAAACCCGCACAGGCGGCTAACTTCCAGCCATCTGTGCGGGTTTTGTGCATGGAGCAGGATACGGGACTCGAACCCGCCGCCTACTGCTTGGGAAGCAGTCGCT
>OEQR01000094.1_pt1 | contig 13903 bp, 8 predicted proteins | sample 1539761 | NCBI WGS metagenome assembly OEQR01 (sample SAMEA3891879, study PRJEB23780) | metagenome | biome: terrestrial biome; feature: animal house; material: Caecal content | place: Italy | collected 2015-05-05 | reverse complement strand
TTTTTGTAGATTTAACAGACAAAAAATACATTCGGTATTTATCAAAGAAACAGCGGTGGCGAAGAAACCAAAAGGATGCGTTTTATTCAGCAGTTTTACCAGGACTGCTTGCTTAAGTTCGCGCTTATGGGGCCGACCCCCATAGGCGCGAACTTAAGAAAAAAGTGCACAAAACGAAATAAATAACTGAAAAAATAAAAAGAATTCATGACAGCCCCCTTTTGGTGTAAAATGATTTTGCAAAAACCCATTAACCAAGAGAGGAATGTCATGAATTTACAAAATAATTCTACCAAATTAAATGATTCGATACAAGATGTTTTTAAAAACTGGGATAATAAAATTCTTTCCCACCTGCCATCAAATTTGGATGAAATGGCAAAAAGCACAGGCATCCTGCAAAGAAAACGTGGGATCGGTTGTGCAGTGGACCTGCTAAGAATGCTTTTTCTCTACGCCAGTTCAAATTTTTCCTTCCGTATCCTGGCAGTTGCCGCCTGCACGCTTGGAATTTCTAATATTTCTGATACTGCTTGGCGCAAACAGTTTTCCAAAGCTGCTCCATTTCTGCACAAAATATTGCATGTGATGCTTTCTTCCCTGCTTCCTGCAGTGGACGCTTCTTGTTTTGCAGGAGTGAAACAGGTGCTCCTGGTAGATGCATCTGTAATTCGTCAGCAGGGGCAACAACAGGAACAACAGCGGATCCACTTGTGTTATTCTCTGAACGAAAATCGGATGAAACAAGTGAAGGTTTCCGACCAGCATACCGCAGAATCCCTGACACATTTTTCCATGGGACCAGGCGATCTGATTCTGGCGGACGCTGGATATGGCACAGCACAGAATTATATTTATGCCCAGAGGCAGGGAGCAGACGTGATCCTGCGCATCACACCTAAAAATTTCCTCCTGTATGATGCGGACGGGACAAAAATTTCCCTAATAGCAAAGTTGGAAGAAGCGGAAGAAAAACAGATGGAATGGATCGATCTGTTTTGTTTCTGCAAATATAAGAAGGAAACTGGTTTTGTGCGGGTAATTGCCCATAAACTCCCGGTTGACAAAGCAGCACAGGCCAAGAAACGAAAAATCAGAAAAGCTAGCAAAAACCAACACAAAATCGGGACTCAAACACTGCTTTGCGCAGGCTGGGTTGTGGTTATCACATCTCTTGATGCAAGATACTGTGGAGAGGAAATCCTGCACCTGTACACAAACCGCTGGCAGGTGGAACTGCTGTTTAAACGCTTTAAACAGAACTTCTCCATCCATACAATAAAAGCAGGAGGGAAAGCCTATGCAGAGACGGAAACCCTGTTATGGCTTATCCTATGGACGATTGCGGAGTGTCAGGCATTTCAAGCAGAACGTTTTCTTACGGAAAAAAGGCAAGTATCCTATACAACTTATGAGGAATGCAAAATTTCATTTATACAAGTAATCAGTAGTTTGTGTCTGTCATGGAGTCTTTTTGTAGATTTAACAGACAAAAAATACATTCGGTATTTATCAAAGAAACAGCGATGGCGGAGGAACCAAAAGGATGAGTTTTATTCAGCAGTTTTACCAGGACTGCTTGCTTAAGTTCGCGCCTATGGGAAAACGCCCTGGACGGAAAAATTTTGAAAGTCGATGTGACGATTGCAAAAAATTACCTGAGCAAGGAAGAAATGAATTATTTGGAGCACATTGTGTCGCTTTATCTGGATTATGCAGAGTTGCAGGCAGAGCGCAAAATTCCCATGAGTATGGAAGATTGGGCAAAGCGGCTGGATGGTTTCCTGGAATTCAACGGAAATGAATTGCTGACCGTTTCCTTATGCTAGAACAGGAGGTGAAGCGCAAGGATGAAGTTTAATTTTAAGATACAGCAATATCAGACGGATGCGGTTGATGCTGTGGTTAAGGTGTTCCAGGGACAGGGATACCACGACAGGATCAGCTACATTCGGGATGTGGGCAAAAGACAAGCGAATCAGCAGATGCGGTTAAATATTAAGATGGATCAGCAGTACTCCTGGGATACGGGCGAGGAGCGCCAGCTAAACATCTATGACTCAGATGACGATGATACTGGCTACAAAAACGAAGTGGTAGAACTGACGGACGATCAGCTGCTGCTGAATATTCAGAAGATACAGGGTCAGAACAACATCAAACAGTCCTCAAATCTTGTGAAAGATTTGGGCAGGTGTAGCCTTGATATTGAAATGGAGACTGGTACTGGTAAGACCTATGTTTATATCAAGACCATGTTTGAGCTGAATAAAAAATATGGATGGAGTAAGTTTATTGTTGTTGTTCCGTCCATCGCTATCCGTGAGGGCGTGAAAAAGACCTTTGAAATTACCGCAGATCATTTCATGGAGTATTACGGGAAGAAAGCTCGTTTCTTCATCTACAATAGCTCAAACCTGAATCAGCTGGATAACTTTTCGTCCAGCTCCAGTATCAATGTAATGATTATCAATACGCAGGCTTTTGCTTCTTCTCTGAAAGAGAACGGCAGGAGTAAGGAAGCCCGTATTATTTATTCCAAGCGTGATGAGTTTGGTTCCCGACGTCCGATTGATGTGATTAAGGCGAACAGACCCATTATCATTTTGGACGAACCGCAGAAGATGGGTGGTGCTGTTACCCAGAAGGCGTTGAAGAATTTCAATCCTCTGTTTACGCTGAATTATTCTGCAACTCATGCCGTTAGGCATAATATGGTTTATGTTCTGGACGCACTGGATGCGTTCAACAAGCGTTTGGTTAAGAAGATTGAGGTGAAGGGCTTTGAAGTGAAGAACTTCCGGGGCACGGATAGTTATATGTTCCTGGAGCAGATCGTTCTCTCTTCCAAGAAACCACCTATGGCTCGTATTGAGCTGGAAATTGGTTATAATAAGTCCATTAACCGGGAAACTCGTGTTTTGGGCGTTGGAGATGACCTGTATTATGTATCTCAGGAGATGGAACAGTATAAGGGATATACGATTTCTGACATTGATCCTTTCCGTGGCGCAGTGACCTTTACCAATGGTGAAGTGATCAAAACTGGGGAAGTATCTGGAGATGTGTCAGAGTCTGATATGCGTAGGATTCAGATTCGTGAAACTATCCTTTCTCACTTCGAGAAGGAAGAAAAGTTGTTTAATATGGGAATCAAGTCCCTTTCTCTTTTCTTCATTGACGAGGTTTCCAAGTATCGTCAGTACGATGCGGATGGAAACGAAGTTCTGGGTGAATATGGGAAGATATTTGAAGAGGAATACCTGAATATACTTAACGACTACATTACTGTTTTCGATACTCCTTACCAGAAATATTTGAAATCTATGTGCAGTGATGTGAGTGCGGTTCACAAAGGATATTTTAGTATTGACAAAAAGACTGGCAGAAGTATCGACAGCCAGCTGAAGCGTGGCAGTGAGTTTTCTGACGATATTTCCGCTTACGATCTGATTTTGAAGAACAAAGAACGTTTGCTTTCCTTTGGCGAGCCCACACGTTTTATTTTCTCCCATTCTGCCCTGCGTGAGGGCTGGGATAACCCGAATGTATTTCAGATTTGTACGTTAAAGCACTCTGACAGCCAGACTGCAAAGCGTCAGGAAGTGGGGCGTGGTCTGCGCCTTTGTGTAAACCAGCATGGTAATCGTATGGACGCTGAAAGCTGCGGTGACAGTGTTCATGACATCAATATGCTTACAGTGATTGCAAGCGAAAGCTATAAGGGTTTCGTGACTGATCTTCAGAGCGATATTAAAACTGTTCTGTATGACAGACCGACGACTGCCACCAGCGAATACTTTAAGGGCAAATATGTCAAAGTAGATGGAACACCTACTTTTATCGACAGCAATATTGCCAATGCCATTGAGTTTTATCTTATCAGCAATGGCTATGTCGATATGAAGCGTAAGGTTACAGATAAGTACCGTACCGATGTGAAGATGGGAACGGTTGCTCCGATGCCTGAAGAAATTCAATCTATGGCAGAGGGAATTCATGTTCTGATTCAGTCTGTTTACGATGATAGTGTTCTCAAAGATATGTTCTCTGATGGTCATGAAACTAAGGTTAAAGAGAATCCTCTGAATGAGAATTTTGCGAAGGCTGAGTTTCAGGCGTTATGGAAGCAGATCAATCACAAATATGCTTATACCGTTGAATTTGACAGTGATGAACTTATTCGTAAGTCGATTGCGCATATCAACGAAAAATTATTTGTTTCAGAACTTCAATATACAACAACGATCGGCAGACAAAAATCTCAAATGAATGAATATGAGATAAGTCGTGGAGATTCGTTTGTAAGGGAAAGTTCTGGTACTTATACATTAACTCATGCTCAGACAAGCCAGATAAAATACGATTTAATTGGTAAAGTTGCTGAGGGAACCGTTCTGACTCGTAAAACAGCAGCTGCTATCTTGAAAGGCTTAAGAGCGGATAAACTTTATATGTTCAAAAACAATCCGGAAGAGTTTATCTCTAAGGTCATTAAGCTTATTAAAGAACAAAAAGCAACCATGATTGTTGAACACATTTCCTATAATCAGCTTGAAGGTGGCTATGATAGTGCCATTTTTACCGCAGAAAAGAGCGCACAGACCTTTGATAAAGCCTTTCGTGCGAATAAAGCAATTCAGGATTATGTATTTACGGACGGTTCTGCAGAAAAGAGCATTGAGCGCCGTTTTGTAGAAGACCTGGATGCAGCACAAGAGGTCTGTGTATACGCAAAACTTCCCAAAGGCTTCCATATTCCTACTCCTGTGGGAAGTTATTCACCTGACTGGGCAATTGCTTTTTATGAAGGAACAGTAAAACATATTTTCTTTGTAGCGGAAACCAAGGGTACTATGGAGAGTTTGAATCTCAGACCTATTGAACAAGCAAAGATTTCCTGTGCAAAGAAGTTGTTTAACGAAATGTCTACAAGCAATGTGAAATATCATGATGTAGATAGCTATCAGAACCTATTGAATGTGATAAAGCTACTATAACATTGCAATAACCTACTATGTGTTGAGTGCATTTTGAGTACACTTTTTATGAGAGACAGAAGAAATCAGGTGAATGTGGCGAAAAATACGGCAAATTATAGCGTGGACGCTACATAAAATATGTATATCTCAAAAACCCACCTCGAGTTCGAATAAATATTTCTTAAAGTGCATAAAATTTTAATGGAAAGCTCTATTGACTTTCCACTTTGCGCTTGCTAGAATATAACTCATCTTTAACACTTCGGAAACAAAAAACACCGCTATAGTTCCCATAAAATAAGGGTTTTGTAGCGGTGTTGCTTTGTTTTGATAGCTAGGCTTTTTTATTTTTTCTTGCTCAATTTTTGTATTTCTTTCATTTTTCTTTTTGTTATGAATTCGTAGTCTGTTGCAAAGCCACTGATTTTCTGAAGTTGATCGGTTATCTTATTTGACGTGTAGATTGGCAGAAATCCTTGTCCCTGTACATCTGCAAAATTATAATCTTTCAGAGTATGGATGATTTCTTCACAAGTGAATTCCTTTCCAAGCTTTTTTTCCAGTATACGGTAGATTAAGAGGGATAAAAAACAGATAAGAAAATGCGCATGAATCCTGTCTTGGAGTCTTAAATATACTGGTCTTGCATGAAATTCGGTTTTCATGATTCTAAAACATGCTTCGATTTGCCAACGTCCCTCACTTACTCGTAAAATATCACTTGGATCATCTTCAAAAAGATCCGTGCATACCGCATAAAGTCCATCATACTTTGCTTCTTCTAACACTTTCTCTTCATCCAGATAGTACAGGATATTGGCTATTTCTCCTTCTTTTGTCACTGCTTCTTTTGAAAGAAACCGAGCAGGATCATTCGGATTCTTTTTTTCCCTTTTATAGTTCCCGTTTTTTATCATGGTCATCGCTCGTTCCACCTGCTTTTCACGGAGAGTTTTCTGATAGGCAGCATACTTTGGTGAATAAGTGATAAGAAGGCGCTGTTCCAGCTTCCTGGAATTATAGGGTTCTTCTTTGTAGAAAATTTGATCATAGTCCTTCTCCGATAGGTGATCGATATCTACGAGTTGATTGTCCGAGAGTCGTCGAAAGCCTTTTCGGTTCAGCGCCAGTGTTTTGTACTCGGAACGTAACTTTTTTATGGACTGAGTAACAATAAAAGCCCGTTTGCCAGTATGATTTAACAAACGATTGTTTTCTGAGGCAAGACCAGCATCGGAGCAATAAATAAACTGCTTGCATTCAAAATCTTCTATCACTTTTTTCTCCAATGGAGATAAGGATTTTTGCTCATTTTGATTTCCAGGAAAGAGAGAAAATGCAAGAGGGATACCATCTCCATCTGTAAATAATCCCATTTGGATGATCGGATTTGGACGGTTTTCTTTGCTCTTTCCGTATTGTTTGTCATCCTCTTCCTGTTCTATTTCAAAGTAATAATTGGTGCAGTCATAGTAAAGGATCCCCTGATTGCGTTTTATGATTTCACAGCTGTTTTTATAAACCTCTGACTGGATAAAAGTACTTTCCTGTGCGAGTATACTTAACGCTCTATAACTATCATGTAGTTCGTACCTTGGGGGTTCCAAGAACTTTTTAGCAGCTTGAAAAGAGGAGCGTTTACTGCCTGGATCAAGTATTCTGGTATAAATCAGGTCGGATAGAATGGCATTTAGGTCATATTTATAGTTATGTCTTGTTCGTATTTTTCTGCAAATTTGATCGAGATTAAGCTGGTAATAGATGGACTGCAGGAAAAGATATCCTCCATGGAAGCAGCGTTTCTCGCCATGAGGAATTTTTCGATTTGGATAAAAATAGATGGGAAGACGGTAATTCTCTTTTTCCTGCTCGTATTTTTCTGTTTCCATACGTGCCTGTTCTCTTGCCCATTCCATAACATCATCTCTCGTCGGACCATGTTCAACGAGTAATTCTTTTAATGTTCCCAGCTTTCGAATGGTTCTTGAGGTTGATTTGCCATTGGCATCTATGTAAGAGTGTTTGATGTAAAACGACTCTGCATTTTTTGATTTTGATGTATTTACCTTCATGAAAAAGCCTCCTTTTTCCTATTATAACATAAAAAGCCCAAAAAGCCTATACCTAAATTCAAAAAATTTGACAGAAAAATAAGCCTCAAATAGGCTAAAAATGGGGGTTTTATGTTATGATTTTTTCAAAGAGGTGTTAAAGACCCGAAAAACTCAATCGAAAATTGACATTTCCGAATTGCAGTGATATACTATAAACTAGAAAAATTGTAGCTATTTGTCGATATTAGCAAGCATATGGAGAACACGAAATGAGAGTATCTTATAAAAAACTATGGAAGTTACTGATAGATAAAGATATGACCAAGGGTCAGATGCGGCAAAAGTCAGGTATTACCACGAATTCATTGGCGAAGCTGGGAAAGGACGAAAACGTGTCTACCGAAGTACTCTGTAAAATATGCAAGGTATTAGATTGTAGCATCGAAGATATTATAGAAATTATACCGGATGAGGAGGAACAATCTAATGGCGAACGATAAATTTACCGTAGTCGGTACGAATATAGCGGAAAAAGCAACGATGATCTGGAACGTAGCAGATATGCTGCGTGGTCCGTTCAAGCCGCATGAGTATGGCCTTGTTATCCTTCCTATGACAGTTGTGAAGCGTTTTCATGACTGCCTCCTCCCTACTCACCAGGCTGTGCTTGATACTTGGGAAAAAGTGAAGAAATTCGCTGTGGTCGATGGATTTCTGACAAAGGCATCCGACTACCAGTTCTACAACACAAGCAAATTCACCTTTGATTCTCTGCTTGCTGATCCGGAGAATATCGAGGCCAACTTCAAGGATTACCTGAATGGATTCTCGGCAAATGTGCAGGATGTTCTCTCTAAATTTGATTTTGATAATATTATCAAGCGTATGGTGGAAAGCAACACACTGTACCTTGTTATCAAGGAATACAACTCTCCAAAAGGATACTTGGGACCGGATAAAATTAGCGCAGTTGACTGTGGTTATATCTTTGAAGATCTGGTTAAGCGCTTTTCTGAGAGCTTTGGCGAAGAAGCCGGAGCACACTTTACCAGCCGTGATGTCATTTACCTCATGACGGACATTCTGCTGAGTGATGCTGATCTGAGCAAGGGTGGAAATGTTACTGTTTACGATATGGCTATGGGCACAAGTCAGATGCTTTCTTGCATGGAAGAACGTGTTCATGAGTTGAATGCGGATATTGATGTTACCTGCTTTGGACAGGAATTTAATCCTTCTACATTTGCGATTGCAAAGGCTGATATGATGATCCGCGGCGGTGATCCGAATAACATGAGATTCGGTGATACTCTGTCTGAAGATCAGTTTTCTGGATATCAGTTCCAGTACATTATTTCCAATCCACCTTTTGGTATCGACTGGAAGCGTGAGCAGAAAGCAGTTGAGGCTGAGGCAAAGAAGGGTGAATTGGGTCGCTTTGCGCCTGGTCTTCCTAAGATTTCCGATGGTCAGCAGCTGTTTGTGCTGAATGGTCTTTCCAAACTTGCAACAAACGGAAAGATGGCAATTATTCAGAATGGTTCACCGCTGTTTTCTGGCGATGCCGGTAGCGGCCCTTCTGAAATTCGTAGATATATTCTTGAAAATGATTGGTTGGATGCCATCATTCAGATGAGTACTGATATGTTCATGAATACTGGTATTAGCACTTATATTTGGGTTCTGAACAAGAATAAGCCTGCATGGAGAGCAGGAAAAGTGCAGCTGATCGATGCTTCTCACTGTGCAGAGCCGAGAAGAAAGAGCATTGGAACAAAGCGTAATGACATTACTGACCTTTGTCGCGACCTGATTATCGAAGCTTATGGTGACTTCAAGGAAGCTGTTTATGGTGATAAGAGCGGAATATACTGTGAAAGTAAGATATTCGAAACCACAGAGTTTGGTTATAACAAGATTGTCGTTGAGCGTCCGCAGAAGGATGAAGATGGCAATTTGATCAAAAAGAAAGGAAAACCAGTTACAGATGCTTCTTTGCGTGATACAGAGAATGTACCTCTGACAGAGGATATCAATACATACTTTGCTCGTGAGGTGCTTCCTTATGCGCCGGATGCATGGATTGATGTCAAAAAGACAAAAATTGGTTATGAGATTCCGATGACCAGATATTTTTATGAGTACCAGGCTCCGGAACCGGTTGAAGAGATTGCAGCTCGTTTGCATGAACTGGAACTTGATATTCAGAGCAGTCTGGATGCATTATTTGGGGGTGAATAAGATGCCTCGACAGATAAAAGATTCAGGAATTCCCTGGTTGGGAAACATCCCCAAAGAATGGAATATTGTTAGAATGAAAGCCTGTATTGCTCAACGTGACGGTGGAGCGTGGGGAGAGGAAGCTGTAGGCGGTGAAGGCGACGAAATATGTCTACGAATAGCAGATTTTGATTACTCTAAATACAAATTCAAAAATAGCGATGTTAATGAGCTTACGAAGAGACATTATAAAGAAGATGTTATTGATAAGTTACTTCTTCAGAAAAACGATATAGTAATTGAAAAATCCGGTGGTGGAGAAAAGACTCCAGTTGGAAGAACTGTTATTTTCGATAAGGAGTATAGAGCATTATATGCTAATTTTTGCGATAGGCTCAGGTGTAGATCAATAGTTCTGCCACAGTTTATGCAGTACATATTTGTGTCGTTTTATTCAAATCGATATGTTAGGAATTATATTAAACAAACTACGGGAATACAGAACCTTGACCTAACGACAATGTTATCAGTTGAAAAGGTTGCATTGCCCTCTATAGAGGAACAGAGAAGTTTGGTGGAGTTTTTGGATAAACAATGTGCCCATATTGACTCCGTTCTCGAACAGACCCGTTACAGCATTGAGGAATATAAAAAACTGAAACAAGCTTTTGTTGCACAGGCGGTAACAAAAGGTGTGCGCGGCGAACGTAGAATGAAAGATAGCAGTGTTGAATGGCTGGGAAGCATCCCAGATGATTGGAATATCTATCGAATTGCAAACCTTTATGATGAACGTTCTGAAAGTGGCTTGGAAGAACTTCCTATTCTGACAGTTTCAATCAATACCGGTGTTTCTGACCATGAAATTGCAGACGAAGATAAAGACAGAGTATTTGTTCGTAGTGAAGATAGAACAAAATACAAGCGCGTGTATCCGGGCGATTTGGCGTATAACATGATGCGTGCATGGCAAGGTGCGTTTGGTGCAGTTCGAGTAGATGGTATGGTAAGCCCTGCTTATGTCGTGGCAAAACCGAAGAAAAATGTTGAACTGGATAGCAGATACATGGAAGCTTTACTCAGAACATCCGAGGCAACAGAGGAAATGCATCGCTATTCAAGAGGTATAGTTGATTTCCGACTCCGTTTATATTGGCCGGAGTTTAAGAATATCCGGATCTGCCTTCCTTCAATCGAAGAACAGATTGAGATTGCAGATTATATTGATGAGAAAGTAGCTGCAATAGATGATCTGATCGCAAAGAAAGAAGCATTTGCAGCAGAACTTGAAAATTATAAGAAATCTATGATTTATGAATATGTTACCGGCAAGAAGGAGGTGCCGCAGTCATGAGTGTTGACGTTACAAATGAAAAACGCTTTGAAGATGATATCACTGCGTCCTTCCTGTCCCCTACTGGTGGTTATACGCATAATGATGATGTGTATGATCCGAACTTGGGATTGTTCCCGGAGACATTGATTCGCTTCATTCAGAAGACACAGCCGAATGAATGGAGAAGATTTGAACTGCAGAACAGCGGTGATACTACCAGAAAGTTCTGTCTGAGTTTTAATAATGCCTGTGATACATATGGTCTGTTAGAGGTGCTGCGGCATGGCTTTAAGCACCGGGGAATCAGCTTCAGAGTCTGCTATTTTAAGCCGGAATCAGGATTGAACCAGACAGCAACTGCATTGTATCAGAAGAATGAGATTACCTGCAATCGTCAGTGGTTCTACTCTACAACTTCTCATAACTCAGTAGATATGATGATTGCCATTAATGGTATTCCTGTCTTTGCATTTGAACTGAAAAATCAATACACAGGTCAGACTGTAGACAATGCAAAGCGTCAGTGGATGTATGACAGAGATCCGCGTGAAATTTGTTTCCAGTTTAATAAGCGCATCTTGGGATATTTCTGCGTGGATCAGCTTGAAGTATGGATGACAACTAAGCTGGATGGTAAGAATACTTACTTCCTGCCATTTAATCAGGGCTCCAATGGTGCTGGTAATGACGGTGGCAAAGGAAACCCTGCTAATCCAGGAGGTTATCCGACTGCATATCTCTGGGAGTATGTTTTCCAGAAAGACAGCATGATGGATATCGTTCAAAAGTTCATTCATTTGCAGGTAAAAGAAGATAAGAAATTGATGTCTGACGGAACGGAGCGTGTGACAAAGAAAAAGGCTTTGATTTTCCCGCGTTATCACCAGTTGGATGTTGTTCGAAAGCTAATTGCTGATGTTCGAGAGAATGGTTCTGGTCAGAATTATTTGATCCAGCATAGCGCTGGTTCCGGAAAGTCTAATTCTATTGCATGGACTGCATATCGCTTGGCTTCCCTGCATGACGATGAAAACAAAGCTGTATTCAGCAGTGTTGTAGTTGTTACTGACCGTACTGTTCTTGATGCTCAGCTGCAGGAAACAATTTCCAGCTTTGATCATACCATCGGCGCGGTTGAAGCAATTGGAGAAGATAAGAATTCCAGAGATCTTCGTGATGCTCTGAATAGTGGCGTTCGCATTATTGTTACTACACTGCAGAAATTCCCTGTAATCTATCAGGAAGTGGATGCGGCAGCAGGACGTAACTATGCAATCATTGTCGATGAGGCACATTCTTCTCAGACCGGCAGCTCTGCCATGAAGCTGAAATCTGCCCTTGCAGATACTGAGGAAGCTTTGCGGGAATATGCAGAAATCGAGGGTAAAAGTGAGGATGAAATCGATCAGAACGATAAGATTGTTCAAGAAATGCTGACTCATGGAAAGCATAAGAATCTATCATTCTTTGCTTTTACAGCAACACCAAAGGCAGCTACGCTAGAAATGTTCGGTTCCGAATGGGATGATGGCTCCTTCCATCCTTTCCATATATACAGTATGAGACAGGCCATTGAAGAAGGATTCATTCTGAATGTCCTTCAGAATTACATGACCTACAATACTTGTTTCAAAATTGCTAAGAATACAGAAGATAATCCGGAATTGCCGGAGAGCCGCGCAACAAAGATTATCAAGAAATATGAAAAGCTTCATCCGTACAATATCAGCCAAAAGGCACAGATTATTGTCGAGACCTTCCGTGATACTACTCGTCATAAAATCGGTGGACGTGGAAAGATGATGGTTGTCACAGACTCCAGACTGGCTGCTGTGCGTTATTTCCATGAGGTGAAGCGATATATCCAGGAACAGCAATATGCCGATATGGACGTGCTGGTGGCTTTCTCCGGCGTTGTTCAGGATGGTGAGGAGGAAGTGACAGAGTCTGGACTGAATGTTCGCAGAGATGGAAGTCATATCTCTGATACCCAGACCAAAGCAGAGTTCCATGACAATTTCAATGTGCTGATTGTAGCTGAGAAGTATCAGACCGGCTTCGATGAGCCTCTGCTTCATACAATGATCGTGGATAAGAAACTGAAAAATGTTAAGGCGGTGCAGACACTTTCACGCTTGAATCGTACCTGTCCCGGTAAGACGGATACGTTTGTCTTGGACTTTGCTAATAGAAAAGAAGATATTTTGGATGCATTCCAGCCGTTCTATCAGGAAACCAGTCTGGAACAGGAAGTTAATGCAGATTTGATCTATCAAACTGAGCGTGAGCTGCTGGATTATGCAATTTACAACCAGAATGATGTTGTGGCATTCATTGAGGTTTGGAACAAGCCTGGAAAGCAGGATGATAGAGCAATGGGACGAATGACCAGTGTTCTTAAGCCTGTAGCAGACCGTTATAACTTGAAGAATCCGGAAGAGCGTTACCAGTTCAGAAGATTGGTGCGCAGCTTGATTCGTTGGTATAGCTATATCACGCAGGTAGCGCGAATGTTTGACAAGGACATGCATAAGGAATATCTCTTCTTAAGCTATCTGATTGGGCTACTGCCGGCTGAAACAGAAGATCCAGTTGACTTGGATGGAAAGCTGAAGCTGGAGTATTACAAGCTGCAGAAGACATTCGAGGGTGAGATCCGACTTGAAAATGTTGATGGACAGTATGTGCCGGCAACAAGCAAAAGTGCACAGGGCAACCGTCAGAAGAGTACGCTTGATGAGATTCTTGAGAAGATCAATGAAAAATACAAGGGGGAATTCAAGGATTCTGACCGAGTTATGATTGGAGCGCTGCATGATAAGTTGATTGCAGATAAAAAGCTGGAAAGCTCCGCAAGAACCAGTGATCCAAGAATTTTTGTGGAGAGTATCTTCCCTGCAGCGTTCGGAACTGCTGCGATGGAAAGTTTTATGGAATCTCAAGAGAGCTATTCTGCCCTTTTTGAGGATCAATCTAAATACAATGCTGTAATGGGTGCGTTGGCAGGAGTGATTTATAGAGAAATGAGGCAGGCCGTGGAGGTTTGATACGGATTTTGTTATAGAAGTCATAAATGATGATATGTGTGCACTATCGAGGAAGTCAGGAGTGTTACATCAAGATCTTGATGGTATTAAACCTGGCAGCTCCTTGATATGGAAGATATAAGTTAATGAAAATGGAGGTTATTATGGATAGCACATTGTTAAAAGGTAATGAATTATCGACTGGTTATGACAGGTTGATGCTTGACCTTTTGTTTGATTTGGTTGCGGGAAACGCAGTTGATTCTCAATTTCATTATGAAGATC
>OEQR01000090.1_pt1 | contig 14085 bp, 16 predicted proteins | sample 1539761 | NCBI WGS metagenome assembly OEQR01 (sample SAMEA3891879, study PRJEB23780) | metagenome | biome: terrestrial biome; feature: animal house; material: Caecal content | place: Italy | collected 2015-05-05 | reverse complement strand
GCTGTGGGCGGCCTGGAACTGGGCCAGGGTTTTGCACCCCTGGGCGATGGCGCGTTCCAGGCTGGCCCGCAGATAGGGCAGGGGAGCGCTGGCCTCGTATTCGGCGGTGCGGCGGATCGCCTCGGCCAGCACCGGGTCCTCCACCCCTTTGGCCCGGCAATCGTCCAGCAGCCGCTGGAGCGCCGGGCTCACCTGGCTGCCCAGCCCCAGCTGAATCCAGACCTGTTCGGGGGTCGTCGTCGTCGTCCCCGCTTCGGGAGAAGGAGGTTTGGAGGATGAGAATCCAGTTTCAGTTCCATTTTCAGGGACAGGGACAGGCTCAGGCTCAGGGACAGGCTCAGGCTCAGGGACAGGCTCAGGTTCAGGGACAGGGACAGTTACAGCTTGATTTGCCTGGTTTTGCCCGGTTTGCCTGGCAAAAGCAGCATTTGCTTGGCGCTGCTTGCCGCCCAGGGCCCCGGCCTTTTGCCGTTTTTGGCGGATTTCGTCCCATTTTTGGGTGTTGGCGTCCAGGCGCAGCCGGACAAACTGAAAGGCCATGGCGGCGGCCGGGTTCTCAAACCCCGGGGCAAGCCCGGTGTCGGTGTAATCCAAAATCGCCAAAAACAAACGGCCCACGTCCTCCAGCGGCAAAGTCCGCAAAGGCTCCGCCCAGTCGGTGTAGAGAAGTACGCTCTTCTTGCTTTCGTCCATATCCGCTCCTGTTCCGGCCGGTTACCGGACAGCCCGGCGGGGCAGCCCCGGGGCCAAAGTCCCGCCGCCGGCGGGAGGGTGAATCTGCTTCATGGGGGTGTTCCTCTCTTTCTGTGTAATTAAATTACACGATTTTTGCAAAAAAAGATGGCGACTTTTTCCCGCAGGGTCAGCCCCAGCAGCTCGGCCAGATCGTCCATCTCGCTGACCGTGAACTCCCGCTGGTTCTCGATTTTGCGCTGCAAGGTGGAGGGGCAGATCCCCATTTTCCGGGCCAGAGCCTTGTACTTGTAGCCGGAGCGGGCCACCCGGCGGCGCAGTTCGTTTGTGTTGGTCATGGTCTCACCTCAATTTTTTGTGGTTTTTGCAATCGGATTTTGTTGAACTAAATTCCACACCACAAGGATACCACGCGGGAGAATGAAAGTCAACAATTCTTGGGGGAATCCTCCGCCGCACTTGAATTTTGTTCCACAATGTGGTATCCTGTTGGGTAAGGAGGGGAACTATATGGCAAACATTTACGAGCGGATCAAAGCCCGGCGCCAGGAGCTGGGGCTGACGGTGGAAGAGCTGGCCAACCGGATGGGGTATAAGGACAAATCCTCCATCAGCAAGATCGAAAACGGCAAGGCGGATATCCCCCAGTCCAAGGTGGAGGCCTTTGCCCGGGCGCTGGAGACCACGACGGCCTATCTCATGGGGATCGACGAGGAGAAAGAGCCTCTGCCCGAGGCGGCCATCCCGGTGCGGCCGGGGCCGATGATTCCGGTGCTGGGCCAGGTGCGGTGCGGCTGCCCCATGTATGCCGAGGAGAACATCAGCGGGTATGTGTCCTATCTCGGGAACAGCGGCGAGAAATACTACGCCCTGCGGGCGGTGGGGGACAGCATGAACGCGGCGGGGATCAACGACGGGGACACCGTCATCGTCCGCCAGCAGGAGGCGGTGGACCCCAACACCATCGCGGTGGTCTGCATCAACGGGGACGAGGCCACCTTAAAGCGGTTCCGCCAGGACGGGGACACGGTGTTCCTCTCGCCCCAGAGCTATAACCCCCAGTACCAGGTCCAGGTGTACGACCTGAAAAAAACCCCCGTCCACGTCATGGGCCGGGTGATGGAAGTGCGGAAAACCTTCTAATCTTTTCGATCAAAGGGAACGGCTGGGGCGGGGTTTTGGCCGAACTGTAAACAAACTGTTAAATGCGAATGATTCTCATATATTAGCCTTGACTAACTTCCGGTCCGGCGGGTATAATGGCGTCGTTGAAACGACAGCACTCTGCTGTTGCGAGTGTTTAAGACATATGGAGGTTTATTACTATGGCAAAGTACGTTTGCAAAGTTTGTGGTTACATCGCTGAGGGCTCCATCCCCGAGAAGTGCCCTGTCTGCAAGGCTCCCGCTTCCGCTTTCGTTGAGAAGGTGGGCAACGAGTACGTCACCGAGCACGTGGTGGGCATCGCCAAGTCTGAGGACGTGCCCCAGGATATCGTCGACGGCCTGCGCGCCAACTTCGAGGGCGAGTGCAGCGAGGTCGGCATGTACCTGGCTATGTCCCGCGTGGCTGAGCGCGAGGGCTACCCCGAGATCGCCGAGGCTTACAAGCGCTACGCCTTCGAGGAGGCCGAGCACGCCGCCAAGTTCGCCGAGCTGCTGGGCGAGGTGCTGACCGACAGCACCAAGAAGAACCTGGAGATGCGCGCCGAGGCCGAGTGCGGCGCCTGCTCCGGCAAGATGGAGCTGGCCAAGAAGGCCAAGGCTCTGAACCTGGACGCCATCCACGACACCGTCCACGAGATGGCCAAGGACGAGGCCCGTCACGGCCGCGGCTTTGAGGGCCTGCTGAAGCGTTACTTCAACGCCTGATTTTAACCGTTTGAACCTCTGGGAGGGTGAGCCGGGTGCGGCTTGCCCCCCCTTTTGTCGGTTCCGCCGCCGGCCTTTTGCGGAAAGGATAATCAACGATGGAACAAGCGAAACAATCCCCCGTGCGGTATCATCTGCTGGATGAATTGCGGGGGCTCAACCTGATCAATATGGTGGTGTACCACGGCCTGTGGGACCTGGTGTTTCTCTACGGGGTGCGGGCCGACTGGTACCTGGGCCTGCCGGGGAAGATCTGGCAGGTGTCGGGCTGCTGCCTGTTCATCCTGCTGTCGGGGTTCTGCGTGCCCTTTGGCCGTCACACCGCCCGCCGGGGCGCCCAGGTGTTCGGGGCGGGGGCGCTGGTCACCCTGGTGACCTGGCTCTTTATGCCCGAGACATTGGTCCTCTTCGGGGTGCTCACCATGCTGGGCTCCGCCATGCTCCTCACGGCGGCCCTTCGGCCCCTCTTTGAAAAAGTCCCCGCCGGGGTGGGGTTTGGGGCTAGCCTCGCCCTCTTCCTGGTTACCTATAATGTCAATATGGGGGGCCTGGGTTTTGAGTCCTGGTGGCTCATGACCCTGCCCCGGGGCCTTTACGCCAACCTCTTCACCGCCTTTTTGGGGTTCCCGCAGCCGGGGTTTTATTCCACCGACTATTTCTCCCTGATCCCCTGGGTGTTTTTGTTCTGGGCGGGGTACTTCCTCCACCGGCTGGTGGGCCGGGCCCGGATGGAACCCCTCCGCCGTTCGGTCTGCCCGCCCCTGGGCTGGCTGGGCCGCCACTCCCTGATCTTCTATCTGCTCCACCAGCCGGTGGTCTTTGGGGTGCTCTATCTTTTCTTCTCCCTCCGGGGCTGACAAAATCTTCCAGCCGGAATAACGCCCTCACGGGTCGGGCATACTGCTGATAGGGAGGTGATAAAAATGGAGAACAAAGGTGTTATTTGTGATGTCTGCGAGTGCCGCTACAATGTGGGCAGCTGCAAATGCGATCTGCCCCAGATCAAGGTGACCGAGCACTGCGACAGCTGTGCCACTCAGCAGATGGAGACCCCCCACTTCTGCCAGAGCTTCGAGAAGAAATAACCTTTAGGCTCTGAACAAAGCGAATTCCCCGCTGTGTTTCCAACGGAAACCCGGCGGGGAATTTGTTGTTTGTATTGGTTTGTGCGGGGCGGGGCGGCTCACCGCAGGGAGATGTTGCAGGTGGCCAGGCTCCGCACCAAGGTACCCACGCTCTCTTTCATCTGCAAACCGTTCATCCCCAGCTGGAAGGCCGTCTGGACGTTGGGGCGGCTGTCGTCGATGAAAACGCACTCGGTGGCCTTGAGGTTGTATTTTTCCAAAAGGGCCTGGTAGATCCGGGGGTCGGGCTTGTTGATGTGGACCTCGCAGGAGGCGATCCCCCCGTCGAACTTGTCCAGCAGCCCCTTCTCCCGCAGGAGGGCCAGGGCGTCCTCGGGCATATTGGAGAGGTAATAGACGCAGTAGCCGTGGCTCTTCAGCCGGCGCACCAGGTCCAGCATCCGCCGCCGGATCCGGAGAATGCTCATCCAGTCGTCCAGCACCTCCTGCACCTCGAACAGACAGCCCTCGGCTTTGGCGTCTTCCAGCATCTTCTGGTTGCCCTCGAACCGGGAGATCAGCCCCGCGTCCAGCTGGGCCCAGGTCTCGCTGCCGAAGGTCAGCCGGTAGATCTTCTCCTCGGCGGATTCGTGGCAGAACCGCTCCATCAGGTAATCCTTGGGGTCAAAATCCACCATGACCCCGCCAAAATCAAAAATAATATTTTTGTACATAGCTGTACCTCTTTGCCGTTTTTTCCAGTATAGCACAATCCTGGCGGGAATTTCCACTCCCTTCTGAGCCCGGGCGGGAATAAAGCCGCCCCGGGGCGCATATTGTCTTTTTAATCGGGGGTGGATCGCATCCCCGTGCGAGAGGGGGTACTACTGTGACATTTCGGGAATTATGTGCCAAAGAGGTGGTCCAGCTCCAGGAGGGGGCCTGCCTCGGGAAGGTGGACGATATGGTGATCGACCTGGAACACGCCCAGATCGAGAGCCTGCTGATGCTGGGGCGGCCGCGGCTGTTCGGGCTGCTGGGCCGGGGGGAGACCCTGACCATCCCCTGGAGCGACATCGAGAAGATCGGGGCCGACGCCCTGCTGGTCAAAACGCCCCTGCCGGAGGAGTCATCCCCCCAGCCCGGACTGCTGGACCGGCTGCTGGGCCGGACCAAATGAGGGGATTTTACACCAAACTTTCGATCTTTCCCGGTAGATTTTAAAAAAAACTGCGTTATAATGGGTGCCGAGCCTGCCGCGCTTTGGCGGCAGAATCTGAAACAGAAGAGGAAGTGAACCGTTTTTCTATGAATCGCAGGCAGACAGAGCTGCCGCTGCTTTGGGCCCGGGGCGTTTTCCCGGCGGGGGCGGCGCTGGTGGTTCTGGTTTTGACCGAGTGGATCGCCCGGGGGGCCCTGACGGCGGAGACTTTCACCGAGTATATCCTGCCCCACGGGTCGGCCTATCTTTTGGCCTGGGGCTTTTTGCTCCTCTGCTGGCTGGTGACGGACGCTGCCACCCGGCTGGCGCCCCTGGCTACTTTTTTGACCGCCTGTCTGGGGTGCGTCCCGGCGGCGGTCAATTATTATACCCTCCAGCTTCGGGGCGAGCCCTTTTTGCCCTGGGACCTCTCCCAGGTGTCCGAGGCGGCCGGGGTGGCCGCCGCCGCAGGGATCAAGATCCAGCCCAGCATGGCCTGGTCGATGGGGATCATCGCGGCCCTGGTGGGGCTGACCTTCTGGCTCTACCGGGGCCGGGCCCCGCTGGCCCTGCCCCACCGTCTGGTGGAGCTGGCGGCGGCCTCGGCGGCCCTGGCGGCCCTGGTGTTCGGGGTCTATCTCCAGCCCACGGTCACGGCCTGGCTGGGGATCTACCCCGACGCCTGGATGCAGGACCGGTATTACCGCTGGTACGGAGTCATCACCGGCTTTATGACCAACCTCACCAACCTGGAAATCGACAAACCCGAGGACTACTCCGAGGAGGCGGTGAACGCCGTCCTGGACGCGGTGGAAAAAGCCGATGGGGCGGCGGGGGAGAACTTCCGCGAAAGTTACGGCGCCACCGAATCAAACCCCGAAGAACAGCCCACCATTATCTATGTGATGAACGAGTCCTACTGGGACGTAAGCCAGCTGGAGGACTACGGCGTGGTCTTTGACACCGACATTTCCCCCAATCTCCACGCCCTTCAGCAGTCGGCGGCCAGCGGCAAGGTGTACAGCCCCAGCTTCGGCGGCGGCACCTGCGACGTGGAGTTCGAGGCCCTCACCGGGTTCTCGGTGTCCTTTCTGCCCTCGGGGTGCAAACCCTACCAGCAGCATGTGACACACCCCATGTTCTCCCTGCCCGCCTGGCTCAAGGCCCAGGGCTACCAGACGGCGGCGGTCCATTGCTTTTATGCCAAATACTGGAGCCGGAACACCGCCTACCCCAACCTGGGGCTGGACGAATTCATCAGCATGGAGGATATGCGGGGGGTCGAGCGGGTCCGGGATTACTATTGGAGCGGGGGCCTTGTGTCCGACGCCTCCATGGCCGACCAGATCATCCAGGAATATGAGTCCCTGAAAGCCGAGTCCGACGCGCCGGTGTTCCTCCACGCGGTGACCATGCAGAACCACACCAACTACAACGCCGCCAACTACCCCGACGATGAGCGGGTGCGGGTTCTCTCGGCCCCCGCGGGGCTCAAGGCGAGCACCATCGGCGCTTTGGAAGATTTTGCCACCGGCGTCCGGGACGCCGACGCCATGCTGGGCCAGCTGGTGGAGTATTTCTCCGGGGTGGACGAGCCGGTGATCCTGGTGTTCTGGGGGGACCACTATAACCCCATCGACTCGGGGTACGACGTCTACACCGCCACCGGCTATGCGGGGGACTCGGCTTCCGACCCGGCCCTCCACCAGACCACCCTTCTCATGTGGTCCAACTACACCGACCAGCCGGTGGACCTGGGCGCCATCGCGGCCTATGAGATCTCCCCGGTGATGATGGATCTCTACGGGCTGGACCAGCCCCTTTTCTTCCAGTACCTGAACCTCCAGCTCAAGGAGGGCTACCGCAGCCACACCGGCGGGGTGACCGTCAACTGGGACGGCACCATCACCCAGGAGCTGACCGAGGACCAGGCCGCCTGGAACCGGAACCACTGGCTGCTCCAATACGATCTCATGTTCGGCCAGGAGTACGCCCTCGGCCGGATGGGCCTTGCCCTGGGCGGGGAGTAACCACGGCGGAAAAATTCTGTAAAAAGGGCGAAAAACCTCTTGCAACCGCCGCTTTTCTGTGTTATTATATCCGAGTATCACACACGCATCACTATGCCCTCATGTGCCGAACCGGTGGAGGGCAGTCCACCCCACCCGATGTGGGGGCGGATCATGGTGTGCGGAGGCAAAACAATTTTTGGAGGTAATTTTATCATGGCAGTCGTTTCTATGAAGCAGCTTCTCGAAGCAGGCGTGCACTTCGGTCACCAGACCCGCCGCTGGAACCCCAAGATGGCGAAGTATATCTTCACCGAGCGCAACGGCATCTATATCATCGACCTGCAGAAGACCGTTAAGAAGCTGGACGAGGCTTATAACTACGTGAAGGAAGTCGCAGCCGAGGGCGGCGACATCCTGTTCGTCGGCACCAAGAAGCAGGCCCAGGAGTCCATCCGTGACGAGGCTCTGCGCTGCGGCATGCACTACGTCAACGCTCGCTGGCTGGGCGGCATGCTGACCAACTTCCGCACCATCCGCAAGCGGATCGACCGGATGGAGCAGCTGGCTAAGATGAAGGAGAACGGCACCTTCGAGCTGCTGCCCAAGAAGGAAGTCGCCAAGCTCGAGCTGGAGATGGAGAAGCTGGACAAGTACCTGGGCGGCGTCAAGAACATGAAGGTCCTGCCCAAGGCCATGTTCATCGTTGACCCCCACAAGGAGCGCATCGCTGTGGCCGAGGCCCGCAAGCTGAACATCCCCATCGTGGCCATCGTTGACACCAACTGCAACCCCGACGAGATCGACTGGGTCATCCCCGGCAACGACGACGCCATCCGCGCTGTCAAGCTGATCGCCGGCGCCATGGCGGACGCCGTCCTGGAGGGCAAGCAGGGCAACCAGGAGGCTGCCCCCGCCGAGGAAGCTGCCAACGCCTGATTTTTCCGTATCAACGCGAAAAAACGAGTAAGGGAGAGTACAAAAATGGCTATTTCTGCAAAGGACGTTATGGAGCTGCGCAAGCAGACCGACTGCGGCATGATGGAGTGCAAGAAGGCTCTGACCGACGCCGAGGGCGATTTTGCCAAGGCCATCGAGCTGCTGCGTGAGCGCGGCCTGGCCACCGCCGCCAAGAAGGCCGGCCGCATCGCTGCCGAGGGCATGGTCTACGCTGATTACTGCCCCCAGTGCAAGGTGGGCGTTGTCATCGAGGTCAACGCTGAGACCGACTTCGTCGCCAAGAACGACAAGTTCGTCGAGTTCGTCAAGGAAGTCTCCAAGGTCATCATGCAGCAGAACCCCGCCGACGTCGAGGCTCTGATGGGCTGCAAGATGGGCGAGGGCACCGTCGACGACGGCCTCAAGCAGCTGATCCTGGTCATCAAGGAGAACATCAAGGTCCGCCGTTTTGTCCGCTACGAGGGCCCCTGCGCCGCTTACGTCCATGGCGGCGGCACCCACGCCGTCCTGGTCAACTTCGAGACCTCCGACGAGATCGCCGCCAAGCCCGAGTTCGCGGCTTACGGCAAGGACATCGCCATGCAGATCGCTGCCGCCAACCCCAGCTACCTGGACGAGGCCAGCGTCCCCGCTGCCGTTGTTGACAAGGAAAAGGAGATCATGCTGGTCCAGATGGCCAACGATCCCAAGAACGCCAACAAGCCCGAGGCCGTCAAGATCAAGATGATCGAGGGCAAGATGAAGAAGTACTACAAGGAGAACTGCCTGGTGGACCAGGAGTTCGTCAAGGACAGCGAGCTGTCCGTGGCACAGTACACCGCCAAGGTGGCCAAGGAGCTGGGCGGCGAGATCAAGATCGTCAAGTTTGCCCGCTTCCAGAAGGGCGAGGGCCTGGAGAAGCGCAGCGACGACTTCGCCGCTGAAGTTGCCAGCATGGTGAAGTAAGCCATCCGGCACAAGTCCCATACAAGCAGAAGGCGCGGTATCGGCAAGGATACCGCGTCCTTTTTTGCTGCCGGGACCAAAAGTTTGCCCGCAGCCCTTGACTTTTGTACTTTCCTGTGCTAAAGTGAATGGGTAACCATCCCCAGCAAGGACAGGAGGCCCTTATGCCCATGCAAGATAAAAACCCCAGACGCAACGCCCTGACCGACGCACTGTTTGACGCCATCCTCAGCCTGCAGGACCGGGAAGAGTGCTACCAGTTTTTCGACGACCTGTGCACGGTCAAGGAGATCGCCGATATGTCCCAGCGGCTGGAGGCCGCCAAGCTCCTGCTGGCGGGCAAGACCTATGAGCAGATCGTCAAATCGGCCGAGATCAGCACCGCCACCATCAGCCGGATCAACCGCTGCATCCAGTACGGCAGCGGGGGCTACCAGATCGTGATCGACCGGATGGCCCAAAAGCAGGGGGACAAGTAAGCCTGGTACCCCGAGCGGCCCGGCGGCATAGACTGGCGTATCCACAAAGAGAAAGGGAGGATACCCACTATGACCAACGCCCCGTGCTCCGGCATCGAGCCCCGCTCGATGGACCAGACCGTCCTCGATTTGATGGGGGCTGTCGCCCTGCAGGAAAAAGCCCTGAGCGAAGTCCTCTGTGCCGAAAGCCAGAAGATGCGGGCAGCCCTGGACCTGGAGGACCTCGACCTGGGCAAGCTGCTGGAAATGAACGACTCGGCCGTCAGCCTGATCCATGCCGTGGCCAACCTCGGCCTGCTGCTCAAGGATAAGCTGGAGCTGATCGTCAACAACCTGCCCTACGAGGGAAGCGCCAGCGGCTCGGCCGACGGCGGCGACCCCATCGGCTGAGGCGGCAGCCCTCCCGGGAAACAAGCCGCCGGAAAAGGCGTCGTTTTTTGGCGCGCGGAGCCCGTCCCACCTTATGGGACGGGCGCTTTGCGCTGTCCGCCCGCCGGCTAATATGGAAAATTTATTAAATCCTCGCCTCAGAATTGCCCGCCGGGGCAATTTGTGCTATACTACCTACTGTATATCCATCACGATAAAAGGAGGAGCGCCGTTTGCTACCCTACGATGCTGTCCTGTTTGATGTGGACGGAACCCTGCTGGATTCCGCCCCGGGCATCCTTTCCACCCTGCGCGAGGTCTTTCACACCATGGGGACGGACATCGCCGGGGTGGACCTGATGCGCTATATCGGGCCCCCTCTGCGGGACACCTTTGCCGAGTATTACCCCGACGAAGCCCGGATCGAACAAGCCACCGAGCTCTACCGCGCCAGCTACGCGGTCCGGGGCTGCCACATCTGCAAGCCCTATCCCGGCGCAGCCGCGATGCTGCGCCGGCTGCGGGCGGCGGGGCTGACCATCTGCACCGCTACCTGCAAGCCCACCCAGGTGGTGACGCCCATTTTGGAGGAGCAGGGCCTTGCGCCTCTGATCGACTTCATTGCAGGGGCGTCGATGGACACCAGCCGCGACACCAAGGCCGGGGTGATCCGCTACGTGCTGGACCAGCCCCTGCTGCAGGGCAAGCGGGCTTTGATGGTAGGGGACAGGCACGACGACATGCGCGGCGCGGCAGCCTGCGGGCTGGACGCGGCGGCGGTCCTCTATGGCTATGGCAGCCGGGCAGAGCTGGAGCCCTTCGGGCCCAGGCTGTATGCCGCAAGCTGCGAACAACTGGCGGACCTCCTTCTGGAAACGCCGGTCTAACAGAGAGATGGGGAAGATGATACCATGAGTCGAAATTCACAGTCCATGACGCCGATCCAGAAGCAGGCGGTGCTTGTCTGCGCCGTCTGTGCCCTGGCGATCCTGATCACGGCCAGCGTCACCTATGTGCTGCTGGCCACCAAGGGCGGCAGCCCTTCGTCCAGCAGCGTGCCCCAGGTGGAAGAGCCGGATGACCTGGCCACCCACTACCAGGTGAACACCCAGTCCGCCGCCCTTTTGACCGAGACGGCCGACGCCGGCGAGGCCTACCTCAGCGACACCCTGTTCCTGGGGGACTCCAACACCGTGCGGCTGTACAACAACGGTCTGATCACCCTGCAGCAGTTCTGCGCCAAGGAGGGCACCGGCATCCAGGCCGCCCTCAACGACAAGATCGTCACCTTTAAGGGCCACGACAGCCGCTACACCATCCCCGAGGCGGTGGCCATGATGAAGCCCCGCCGGGTGGTCATCATGTTCGGCACCAACGACAACCACATGGACGTGGAGACCTTCATCGGCCACTACACCGCCTTTGTCCAGGCCATCCAGGCGGCTTACCCCTACACCGACATCATCGTCAACACCATTCCGCCGGTGCCCCGGAACCACTCCAACTACCCCGACATGGAGCAGAGCAAGATCGACGACTTCAACATGGCCCTGCTGACCATGTGCGAGAACCTGGGGGTCAAGTTCCTGAACAGCGCCGAGGTCCTCAAGGACCCCGCCACCGGTTTCGGGCTGGATGACTACTATATCGGCGGGGACATCCACCTCAAGAGCAGCGGCCTCAAGGCGATGCTGAGCTATCTCACCACCCACGCCTACGAGACCGAGGACCGCCGCCCCGATACCTCCAACATCCCCACCCGCACCCTGGAATACACCAGCAACCCCAGCGACCCCGTGGCCCCCTCCACCGTGGAGCCCGAGGTCCTCTACGAGGCCCGCTATCAGATCGACCAGAACGTGGGCGGCACCCTGACCTACGGCGAGAGCTCCGGCCAGACCAGCCTGGCGGTGTCCATCACCGACCCGGCCCAGTCCGTCACCGTGACCGCCGAGCCCAGCTCCGGCTACGTCTTTGTCAAGTGGAGCGACGGCGTCACCAGCAAGACCCGCACCGACACCGATTTCAAGCAGAATCTGGACGTCACCGCCATCTTTGCCAGCGCCTCGGTCCAGATTTCCAGCGAGGGCAGCGGCGTACTGGGGATGAACTACACCTTTAAAGCCACCCTCAGCGGCAAATACACCAGCGCCGACACCCTGCGGTGGTTCGTCAACGGCGAGGAACAGAAGGACGTGGCCGGCATGACCACCATCTCCTTCATCGTGGACCCGGTCCTGGCCAACCAGTCCTATAAGATCTACGCCACCGCCAGCTACAACGACTGCGAGATCGTCAGCAACACCCTGACCGTCTCCTTCAAGGAGGGCGTCTCCTCTTCCAGCTCGTCCAGCTCTTCCAGCAGCTCGAGCTCGTCGTCCAGCTCCAGCTCCTCGAGCAGTTCTTCGAGTTCTTCCAGCTCGTCCAGTTCTTCGAGCAGCTCGTCGGCCGCCTCCTCGGAGGACAGCCAGGAGGCCGCCGCTTCCAGCAAGCCCGATTCCGGCTCTTCCTCCAGCTCTTCGTCTTCCTCGAGCTCGTCCAGTAAACCCGATTCTTCGAGCTCTTCTTCCAGCTCTTCGAGCTCTTCCAGCAAGCCCGCTTCCTCGGGCTCGTCTTCTTCCAGCTCGTCCAGCTCTTCCAGCAAACCCGCTTCTTCGGGCTCGTCTTCCTCGAGCTCTTCCAGTAAGCCGGCTTCTTCGTCCAGCGCTTCTTCCAACTCGGGCAGCCACAGCAAACCCGCCTCTTCCGGCGATGAGGACGCCCTGGGGGACGCGCTGACCGGGATTTTTGACCTCTTCAACGAGGGCGAATCCCCCGCCAGCCGGGGCTGAGCGGGCCCCACCTCGCCGGAACCTCTGACTCTCCCCCTGCATAAGCTGGGCGGAGAGGAGGCGAGAGAATGAGAGAATTTTGTGTGTCTATGCCTGGCGTCGAGGACGTGACCGACGGCAGCGTGGATTCCTTCGAGATCGACTGGGTGCGGGAGACCGACCAGGACTGCCCCGCATCCTGCGGCGAAACCCAAAGCCGGTGCCGCTGCGCCGGGTGCGGGGGCCGGGGCCGCTGCTCCTGCACCAGCCGTTCCAGCCGTTGCAGCCAGTCGGCCAGCCGGTGCAGCCGGAGCTGTTCCAATCGCTGCGGCCGGACCTGCGCCGGCAGCGCCGGGGCGGTCCAGACCAGCTCGGTGGACTGGGAGGAATACGAAATCGTAGACGAATAACACAGGCCAGCTCTGCGTGGGCGGAGCTGGCTTCTCCTTGTTTTTGGCCCGGGTGCACGCCGCGAGCCGGAACAAACGATAGTACGACAAAAATTACCAGAGAGGGAATGACAATGGCGAAATATTACTGCATTTTGTTCGATGCCGACAACACACTGCTTGATTTTGACGCCGCCGAGGCCAAGGCCCTGGCCGAGACCCTGGTCCACTACGGCATCGAGCCGGACAGCCAGACCGTCGAGACCTACCGGCGGATCAACGCCGGGCTCTGGCAGCAGCTGGAAAAAGGCCAGATCCGGCGGGAAAAACTGATGACCGAGCGGTTCACCCGCTTTTTGAAGGAGATCGGCGCCGCGGGCAATGGCGCCGAGATGAACCGCTATTACCTGGATCGGCTCTCCACCCACCCGGACCTGATGCCCGGCGGGGTGCTGGAAGTGCTGCGGGAGCTCTCGGAGGTGGCCACCCTGGCCATCGTGACCAACGGCTTCGACCGGGTCCAGAGCCGCCGGGTCAAGGGGGCGGGCCTTCTGGACACCATCGAGGAGGTCTTTGTCTCCGAGAAGCTGGACGCCGAAAAGCCCAGCCGGAAGATCTTCGACGCCGCCCTCCGCACCCTGGGGGTGGAGAACAAAGAGCACGTCCTCATGGTAGGGGACAGCCTGTCCAGCGACATCCAGGGGGGCGAGAACGCCGGGCTGGATACCTGCTGGTTCAACCCCAGCCGGGCCGAGAACCCCGGCCGGGTCAACCCGACCTACGAGATCGCCCGGCTGGAAGAGCTCTACGAGATCGTCATGGAGCCGGAAGAGCTGGCCTGTGTGGGCCAGAAAAACCGCCGCCATCAGCTGTGATAGCGGCCCCCGAGCCATAGGACGCGGGAGTTTGAGGTGGAAAAGTTAGTATGCTGATTTATTTGGAACAGATTGGAAAATCCTTCGGCGAAAAGGTGGTGCTGGAAAAGGTCGCCGCCTCCGTGGAGCGGGGGGACCGCATCGGCATCGTGGGCCAGAACGGGGCGGGCAAAACCACCCTTTTGCGGATTCTGACCGGCGAATATGCGGATTACAGCGGCGAATTCAACATCACCCACGGGGTCACCCTGGGATACCTGGAACAGAACGCCGCCCCCGACCGGAGCCGGGACGTCTACGGCGAGATGCGCTCCTCTTTTGCGCCGGTGCTGGACGCCATGGCCCGGATGCAGGTGGTGGAGCGGAAGATGGCCGCCGCCCCCGAGGACCCGGCCCTTTTGGAGGAGCACGCCGCCCTCC
>OEQR01000085.1_pt1 | contig 14471 bp, 13 predicted proteins | sample 1539761 | NCBI WGS metagenome assembly OEQR01 (sample SAMEA3891879, study PRJEB23780) | metagenome | biome: terrestrial biome; feature: animal house; material: Caecal content | place: Italy | collected 2015-05-05 | reverse complement strand
CGATATGCATGATGCCGGGCTGTGTAATACTTGTGTGGAGTACAACAAAGGCAGGTGGGTCGAATGGGCTGCGCCCGGCATCATGCATATCGTTTCGGCGGCAGGCGTTCGGCCTGCCGCCTTTCGCTTTATCATGGCACTGTCGTGCAGTGCATGGAGGGGAGGGATCGCCCGTGAAAGGCTTCATTCTGCCCGCACGGGGAAAAAACATTCTGCTGGTGCTGCTGGGCAACGCGCTGTACGCCCTTGCGGTGGACATGTTCGTGCTGCCCTGCGGGCTCATCACCGGCGGCACAACGGGTCTGGCGCTGGCCACCCGCTACTGGCTGGACGTGCCGGTGGCCGGGTTCGTGCTGGTGTCCAACATCATCATGTTCGTGGTGGGGGCGCTGGCCATGGGCCGGTGGTTCGCCTTCAACACGGCGCTGTCCACCTTCTGCTACCCGCTGTTCCTGGACCTGTTCGCCCGCATCCCGGGCATCGACGGCTTCACCCGTGACCCCATGCTGGGCACCATCTTCGCCGGCGTGCTCATCGGCGTGGCCATCGGGCTGGTGATCGGCGCGGGGGCCTCCACCGGCGGCATGGACATCCCGCCCCTGGTGCTGCAAAAGAAGCTGCGCATCCCGGTGTCGGTGTCCTTGTACGTGTTCGACTGCCTGATTCTGCTGCTGCAGGCGCTGTTCCAGCTTGTGGGTGTCGGCTTCGCTCATGGTGCCGGCGGCCAGCGCCGCCGGGTCGGGGGAGTTTTCCGGCGGCCAGAGGCAGAGGATCGGGATCGCGAGAGCGCTTTCCCTGAACCCCAGGCTGCTGGTCTGCGACGAGCCGGTGAGCGCGCTGGACGTATCCATTCAGGCGCAGATTCTCAACCTGTTGATGGACCTGCAGGATGAAAAGCGGCTGACCTATGTGTTTATCACTCATGATCTGAGCGTGGTCAAGCACATCAGCCATGAGATCATGGTCATGTATCTGGGCCAGTGTGTGGAGTATGCGAAGACGGCCGATCTGTTTGCAAACCCGATGCACCCTTACACCCAGGGCCTGCTGGCTGCAGTGCCGATCCCCAGCCTGCGGGCCAGAAAGCTGTCCGCACAGGTCATGCGGGGCGAGCTGACCAGCCCGGTAGACCCGGTCCCGGGCTGCCGCTTTGCGGCGCGCTGTCCGTATGCCACAGAAGCCTGCCGCGGCAGAGATATTCCTTTAAAAGAGGTAGAGCCGGGGCACTATGTCAGCTGCACCTGTATTTGATGGTCTGGAGGTGGAAAAATGCAAACAACGGAAAAACAGGCCGCGCTCATGGCGAAAGCCGAGAGGATGCGTCAGGCAGTGGAGGACGTGCAGCGGCAGTTCGATGCCTGCCCGATGCAGGAAAAAGAATATGGGATCGCCACGCAGGAACTGTATCTGCCCATGTCGGACGGCGTGAAACTTTACACCTTGCTGTACAGGCCGGAAGGGCTGCCGCAGATCCCGGTGCTGGTGCAGCGCAGCTGTTATCCGGACCAGATGGACCTGTACCGGGTGTACGGGCAGGAACTTGCCCGGCGCGGGTATGGATACCTGGTGCAGATCTGCCGGGGCACAGGTCCCAGCCAGGGCGTCTGGGAACCCAACGTCCACGAGCGGCAGGACGGATATGATACCCTGCAGTGGCTGGACGCGCAGCCATGGGCCGAGAGCATCGGCTATTTTGGGGCAAGTTATCTGGCTTTGACTGGCTGGGCTGTGGCGGATATTCTCCCGCCCAAGGTCAAAGGGACGATGCTGACCGTCTATGGCACCGACCGGTTCACCTCGGCCTATGAAAAAGGGCTGTTCCGCCACGACGTCCTGACCGGCTGGGCCATGGCCAATGCCGGCCGCCCCATCGACGCCGGTTACCTGGAAAGCTGTCGTTACCGCCCCCATGCGGAAGTGGACACCGCCCTTTGGGGAGGCCGGCTGCCCTGGTATCAGGACTGGATCCATGCGGCCAACCGGGAGGACCCTTACTGGTAGCAAGGCTGGTGGAAGCAGCTGCGCGAGATCCCCGGCAGGACTCACGTCCCGGTTTATATCGTCGACGCATGGTATGACCATCACTTTGGCAGTGCGATCCGTGCCTATCATGCGCTGGCCCCCGAGACCAAAGCGCACAGCTGGCTGGACATCGGCTGCTGGAACCATATGTCTCAGCCCTGTATTGAGTGGGGCAGCCAGCAGCATCTGGAAAACGGAGATGTGTGCCGCATCCTGACCTGGTTCGACCTGTTGCTGAAGGAGAAAAAACTGCCGAAAGCCCGGGTGCGCGCCTATGTGATGCGGGAGGACACCTGGAAGGAGTTGCCCGCTTGGCCGGCGCCGGTGCAGACTGTGCAAACGTTTTATCTGTCCGAGCAGGGGCGTCTGACCAGCCAGCCGGAGGTGGGCGTTTGTCGGTTTGCCTACGATCCCGAGGACCCGTGTCCTACCCATGGCGCGGAGAGCGTCCTGACGACCATTGCCGAGGCGGGCAGTCTGCTCCAACCGCAGCCTGGCTACCGCCCGGACGTAGTCAGCTTTGTCAGCGAGCCGCTGGCCCGGCCTCTGCCGGTCTGCGGCCAGATCCGGGTTCGGCTGCGGGTGTCGACGGATGGAGGAGATACCGCTTTTACTGCAAAACTGATGGAAGTGTTCCCAGATGGCCGGGCCTATAACATCCGCGGCGGTATCACTACCATCCAGGCGGATATGCCGGAGGGGCACACCTATGCCGCCGGCGAGATAGCGGATGTTCAGGTGGAAATGTGGGACATGGCCTGGACTTTGCAGCCGGGCAGCTGTCTGCGGTTGGATGTCTCCTCCTCGGATTTCCCCCAGTATGCCATCCACAGCAATTACGCCGGTCTGTGGTCGGAACAAAAGCAGACCAGGGTGGCACAGCAGACCCTCTGGCTGGGGGAGGGATGTGCGATTGAGCTGCCCCTGGCAGGGCCGGCTGACGGTTGAGCAGGCGGAAAGGGGAGACAGCACGGTGAAAAATCAGTATCTGGCGCTGGATTACGGCGGCACTTTTACAAAATATGCGCTGATGGATCGGGAGGGCCGATTTCTCTGTGAGGGAAAAGTACCCTCCGCCTGCGATAGTCTGGAGCATATGCTGGCCTGCGTTGCGCCGCTGCAAGAGCAATTTCAGGGACAGTACGACGGTGTGGCGGTGTCCATGCCGGGCCGTATCGACACCGCACGGGGGGTGGCCTGCACCGGCGGGAGTTTCCACTTCATCCGAAATACCCCCATCCAGCACTGCTTGGAGAAAATCTTCCAGGCGCATGTCACGGTGGCGAACGACGGCAAGTGCGCCGCCAGCGCGGAAGCCTGGAGCGGTGCGCTGGCCGGTGTGGAGGACGGCGCGGTGATTCTGCTGGGGACGGGCACCGGCGGCGGCCTGGTGCTGGGGGGCCATGTGCGGATGGGATGCACCTTTGGCGCAGGGGAATTCTCCTTTTTGGGCGCGGATCTGGGCAGACTGTCCGAGGGGCTGGTCAAGGACGGCCCTTACCGGGAGGCCGTGTGGGTGGACTATATGTCTACCACAGGGCTGCTGCGTCTGTATGGACGGCAGAAAGGCGCTGCCGGAGCGCTGCCCGATATGGACGGCATAGGCTTTTTTGAAGCTTATGACCGGGGTGAGCCGGAGGCCGCCGCTGCCCTGGATCAGTTTGGGCGGTATGCTGCGGCAGGCATCTACTCGATCCAGGCAGTGGTGGACGTGCAGCGCTTTGCGATTGGCGGCGGCATCAGCGCCCGGCCCGAAGTCACGGCCAAGATCCGGGACTGCGTGGACTGCCAGTTTGCGGCCATTCCGTTTTCAGCTTTTGGCAAGCCGGAGATCGTTCAGTGCCGGTACGGCAACCACGCCAATCTGATCGGGGCGCTGTGGTTCCACTTGCAGCGCACGGCATCCGAGAAAGTGTAAAGAGCAGCGGTCTGTGCTCCCCGGCGGGGACGCAGGCCGTATTTTTGCCGCAGGGCGCGTCCGGGGCAGCAAAACCTGCGTCGGACCTGCCGTGAGCAGAAGCGGAAACAAACCTCCGGCGTGCAAAGTACAACTGCACAAAGAACGTATATGAATTTTGTGTGAATTAGACGTTGCATCTGCAAGAGTATTTTGCTATAATACGGGTACAAGTTACCGGTTGGACATGTCACTGGTCATGCAGGCAGGATCTGACGGAACATGCAGATTGACCCGTTTATGGATGAAGGGGCCAATTGTAGGCATCGTTCTGTTGGGTCCTTTTCTTTTTGCCGTTTTGGCCGAACGGCAGAGGAAAACATGAGACAAGGAGGTCTTTGCAAGTGAAAAACTATAAGCAGACCGCAGCAGATGTTCTGCGTCTGATCGGCGGGGAGAAAAACGTTTCTCATCTGGAACACTGCTCCACCCGGCTGCGCTTTACGGTAGCCGACCCCGCCAAGGTGGAGGCTGCCGCCCTGAAAAAGACGCCCGGTGTGATGGGCGTCATTGCCAACGGCGGGCAGTGCCAGGTGGTCATTGGCAACGATGTTATTGAAGTTTACAACGAGCTGATCAAACTGGGCAGTTTCCACAAGGATTCGGCGCCGGCTGCACCCAGTGGCAAAAAGTCGGTGGGCGCCATGGCGTTGGATCTGATGGTGGGCATCTTCCAGCCACTGGTACCTGCTATTGCAGGCGGCGGCATTCTGAAAGCATTTTTGTCACTGTTCTCGCTGCTGGGGTGGATGGACAGTGCAGGCGTTTTGTACCGGGTCCTGATTGCCGTGGCTGACGCTCCGTTGTACTATCTGCCGCTGATGGTGGCCGTCACCATGGCGGCTAAGATCAACTGCAATAAGCTCGTGGCGCTGGCTTCTGTGGGTGCGCTGGTGCTGCCTGCAACGGTGACTTTGCTGGGCGAGGCTAATACTCTGTTTGGCATCCCTTTGCAGAACGTGACCTACTCCTACCAGGTGTTTCCCGCTATTCTGGCGGTGGCCTTCCTGTATTTGCTGGAGAAGTATGTCACCAAAATCACTCCCAAGCCGATCCGGGTCTTTTTTGTCCCCATGGTCTGCTTTATCATCGTATTCCCCGTGACGCTTCTGGTTCTTGGCCCCATTGGCTTGACCATCGGTAAGGGGATCACCACCGTCATGCTGGCGATCTACAGCAAAGTGGGCTGGCTGGCCGTAGGTCTGGTGGCTGCGATCCTGCCACTGCTGATCTCTGTGGGCGCCCACAAGGCTTTTATTCCCTATGTGGTCACATCTCTGGGCGATCTGGGCTATGAGATCCTTTACAACGGAGCTTCTCTGGCCCACAATATTTCGGAGGGCGGCGCCTCTTTGGCAGTTGCTTGCAAGACAAAAGACCCGGAACTGCGCAGTGCGGCGATTTCCGGCGGCGTATCCGCAATTTTTGGCATTACCGAGCCGGCCATTTACTCCATTACGCTTCAACATAAGCGGGTACTGTTCGGCGTGATGACCGGCAGTTTCATCAGTGGTTCGTTCATCGGCCTGATGGCGGTCAAAGCCTTTGTGGCAATGGGACCCGGCCTGGCGGGCATGGCCATGTTTGTCGATCCGGAAAACACGATGAACATTGTCTGGGCTTTTGCAGGTTTTGGCATTGCTCTGGCAGCTTCCTTTGTGGCCACTCTGATTTTGTATCAGGACGAAGGGACGGCAGGCTTGGAGGTTTCCCATCAGGCAGCCTCGTACATTGCCCCCAAAGATGCAGGCTCCGGCAAAAAGCTGTTCAGCCCCGTCAAAGGAAAGCTGGTCCCTCTGAGCGAAGTGCCCGACGAGGTGTTTTCTGCTGGAACTCTGGGCGACGGCGCCGCCATCGTTCCTGAAGAGGGTTCGCTGTACGCTCCGGCGGATGCAGTGGTGGAAAATGTCTTTGACTCCAAGCATGCAATCTGCCTGAACTGCAAGAACGGTGCGGACGTACTGCTCCATGTAGGGATCGATACGGTCAAACTGGGGGGCAGACACTACGACGTCAAAGTGAAAAACGGGGACCAGGTCAAAGCCGGTCAGCTTCTGATGACATTTGACAAAAAGGCCATTGAGGCGGAAGGCTATTCCACCGTCATCCCGGTCATCATTACCAATTCCGACAGCATCACCGTGCACAAGGCGGCGCCTGGAGCGGTGTCGGCCGGCAGCACCATCATGACCTTTGAGTAAGGAGGCGTTTCAATGAGTTTTCCCGAGCATTTTCTCTGGGGCGGCGCGATTGCCGCCAATCAGGTGGAGGGCGCGTGGAAAGAAGGTGGCAAAGGCTGGTCCGTCTGCGATGTGGCGACATATAAGCCTCACACCGATGTGAAGGATTACAAAGCGCACAATGCGATTTCCAGCGAGGCCATCCGTGCCGCCATGGCTGACCCCGACGATACCTACTATCCCAAGCGCCGCGGCATCGACTTTTACCATCGCTACAAAGAAGATCTGGCCCTGTTCGCCGAGATGGGGTTCAAGGTGCTCCGCCTTTCGATCGCATGGACCCGGATCTACCCCACAGGCGAGGAACAGGAACCCAACCAGGAAGGCATAGCCTTTTACCGTAATGTGTTTGAGGAGATGAAGCGGCTGAACATCATGCCGTTGGTCACCTTATCCCACTATGAAATGCCTCTGGCCCTGGCCGTCAAGTACAATGGATGGACCGAACGCAGGGTAATCGAGATGTTTGTCCGGTTTTGCCGCACCTGTTTTGAAGCCTTTGGCGGCTATGTGAAATACTGGCTGACCTTCAACGAGGTGGACAGCATTACCCGGCATCCGTTTACCAGCGCGGGTATCGTGCCGGATCTCTGCGGTGAAAAAGGAGAGTTGGCTTGCTGCTATCAGGCGCTGCACCATCAGTTTGTGGCCGCGGCACTGGCTACAAAGCTGTGCCATGAGATGATCCCCGGCAGCAAGATGGGCTGTATGCTCACCAAGCTGACCACCTATCCCAACACCTGCCGCCCTGAGGATGTGGCGCTGACGTTGCAGAAAAATCTGGATAACTACTTTTATTCCGATGTCATGATTTGGGGCGAATATCCGCGCCTCAAGCTGCGGAGCCTGGAAAAGCAGGGCATTGAGATCCGGATGGAACCGGGTGATTGCGAGATCATCAAGGAGGGGACCGTTGATTTTCTGTCGTTCAGCTATTACCAGAGCTGCACCGAATCGGTGAATCCCAACGCCGAGCGTACCCCGGGCAACACGATCCTGGGTGTCAGGAATCCTTATCTGCCTGCCAATGATTGGGGCTGGCAGATCGACCCGGTGGGCCTGCGGATCTCTCTGCTGGAGCTGTACGACCGGTACCGCATCCCCCTGTTCATTGTAGAAAACGGCGTTGGCTCCAAAGACGATGTGGTCCAAGTAGACGGCAGCATCCACGACCCCTACCGCATCGAGTATTTCCGCCGCCATTTTATCGAAATGGAAAAGGCGATCGACGAAGGGGTCGAACTGATGGGCTACACCAGCTGGGCGCCCATCGACCTGATTTCGGCTTCCACCAATCAGATGAGCAAGCGATATGGTTTTATCTATGTGGACCAGGACGACATGGGCCGCGGCACCCTGGCGCGCTACCGCAAGGACAGCTTTGCCTGGTACAAAAAGGTCATTGCTTCCAACGGCGCGGACCTGGATTGAACCATCGCAGCATCACCGGGAAGGAGGGCGGTAAGCCATGGTGATACGCAAGGTCCTGAACAGCAGTGTGGTGCTGGTGCAGGATGAGGGCGGCGAAGAATCCATCCTGTTGGGCAAGGGGATCGGTTATGGCCGCCGCCCGGGCCAGTCTATTGACCGCCAGCCCTCGGACAGGGTCTTTATCCCTCTTTCCAACCCCGACGCTCAGCCCATGATCGAGCTGTTTTCCTCCATCCCGCCGGCCTATCTGGAGTTGACCGAGGACATTGTGGCCGACGCCGAGGCATCCCTGGGGGTGAAGCTGTCCCCCCATATCTACCTGATGCTGACCGATCACCTCCACTTTGCAGTGGAGCGGTATGAAAAAGGCATTGTTGTCACCAACCGTGTCTTTTGGGAAATCAAGCACTTTTACCGCTGGGAGTTCGAGGTGGGGCTGCGGGGCTTGCGCCGTGCCAGAGAGCTGCTGCAGGTGTCTCTGCCAGAGGAAGAAGCTGGCAACATCGCCTTTCATATCGTCAATGCCCGGCAGGACACCGGCGCCGGCGGTGACGCCATGAAAGCGGCTCTTTTTATCGGTGAGCTGACCAACATCGTTACCTACCGGATGCACACCCCGCTGGATACCGAGAGCATCCATTTTTCGCGATTTATCAATCATATGCAGTTTTTTGCCGACCGCTTTTTTACGGGCAAACTGATGGACAGCGAGGATGATTTCCTGTTCCGGCAGATGCAGCAGGGTTATCCAGAGGCTGCCGACTGCGCTGAGCGGATCCGCACCTTTTTGCTGCGCAAGTATAACGTCTTTCTTCCCAATGAGGAGACCGCCTATCTGGCGCTGCACATTGCTCGGCTGACCAAGCCTGCCGGCGACGGCGACACCGCTTCCTGATATTTTCCGAAAAATCCATCCCTTGAAAAAAAGAGGCGCTTCGAGGCGTCTCTCTTTTTCTGCCTGGGCGATGCCCGGCTGGCTGGTATCTGTGTTCAGATGGGAATTTTGGTATTCTGCGCCGCCTTTTCGGCGGCACCCACGCCAGACATTTCATGACACAAACCATGCAAATCATTACAAATTTGATGAAGGCGGCGGAAAAGTTTGCTATAATACCTTTATCCATCCGGAGGCGGGGGCCGGGAAAGGCGGCTTGGTAAAAATAGACAAAAGTGTCTCTGTGATGTATACACAACCGGCAGAGGACGGCCCTGCAAAAGGCCCCTTTTGCATTGGTTTGGGCAAGCTCCTTTGACAAAACGGGCCGTGTGCGAAATACCGTCCTTTTTCGCTTCGTCAAAGTGCTGAAAAGCCGCTTTCCGCAAGAAAAGATATGGGGCAAATGGAGAATCCGTGCCCAAAGTGTTTGAAAGAAAGGTCAAAACAATTGACAGAGCAAACCCAAACGTGGTATCATTTGATTGAGTTATGAGCGCCCTGGTTTTTGGCAGACATACGTGTAAAAGCCAAACCGTATTCCATGCCTGCTCCAAAGCGCTGTATAACAAGAGCATCGGGACGTTTGCACCTGTCCGCGGCACGCAGAGAAAGCCCGACCGGACCTCCCAGGGCAGAAGCAGGCGTTGCCGGGTTTCTCCATCTTTGAAATGGAAGAGAGGCGAGTTTGGGCAAAACAGAAAGCCTTCCGTTTCAAACATGGATGGCTTGAACCGATCGATCGACTCCATTTTAATAGGGAAAGGAGGGCTGCCGCCGTGGTGGATTTACATACGCATATCCTGCCAAAGATGGATGACGGAAGCGGGGCGGTGGGCACCTCCCTGGCCATGCTGCGGCGGGAGGCAGAGCAGGGCGTGGACGCCGTCTGCGCCACCTCCCACTACTATGCCCATCACGAGGGGATCGGCGCGTTCTGCGCCCGGCGGGCGGAGGCCCTGGAGCGCCTGACCTCCGTCCTGACGGATGACCTGCCCCGGGTGCTGCCGGCGGCGGAGGTGGCCTACTTCTCCCACATGGAGGAGCAGGACTTGGAGCCGCTGTGCATCCGGGGCACCCGGACCCTTATGCTGGAAATGCCTTTTACCGACTGGACCGACCTCCAGGTGGAAACGGTGGAAGCGCTGGTGCTGGACTGCCGGTATCAGGTGGTGCTGGTGCACCCCGAGCGGTTTTGCTTCAGCAAGTCCAACCTCCACCAGCTGGAACGGTTGGCCCAGTTGCCCATCGGGCTGCAGGTGAACGCGGGGGCGCTGCTGCGCTGGGGCACCCGGCGTCTGGCGCTGGACCTGCTGCAGATGGCGCAGTATCCGCTGCTTGGCAGCGACTGCCATAATCTGACGTCCCGCCCGCCGAATCTCAAAGAAGGAAGAAAAGTCGTCATGCAAAAACTGGGAGAGGCATTTTTGAAAAAAATTGACCGGTACGGGGAGTGGATCACAACTCCTGCTGCGGAGGTCAAATGAGCCGGTACGGACGCAAACGGATCAGCCGGCGGGATATGCTCAAGGCGGCGGGCGCTCTGACGGCGGCCCTGGCCGCCCTGGGCGGCGGGGCCTGGCTGCTGCAGCGGATGGACCGTGAGCAGGACCGTGCCAACGCCTCGGACAGCTACACCACCAACGACCACCGCGCCGAGGCGGAGCTGCAAGAGATCACGTACAACGGCAGGACCTACCGCCAGCGCCCCGGCCTGGAAACCTATCTGCTGATGGGGGTGGACACCTCCGGCGCAGGGCTGGGGGTGAACAGCTACGCGGGCGGCGGCCAGGCCGACGTCCAGATGGTGGTGGTGCTGGACAATGCCAACCGGACCTGGCAGATGCTGCAGCTCAACCGGGACAGCATCGTGCAGGTGCCGGTGCGGGGGGTCCAGGGGGACATCATAGCCTACGAGAACGAACAGCTGGCCCTGGCCTACTACTACGGCGACGGCCGGGAACAGAGTTGTGAAAACACGGTGCTGACCGTCTCGGCCCTGCTGGACGGCCAGACCATCGACGGGTATGCAGCCGTCAACATGGACGCGGTGGGGATCATCACCGACATGGTGGGCGGCGTGACCCTGACCGTCACCTCCGACTTTTCCGCCATCGACCCCACCCTGGTGGAAGGGGAGACCATCACCCTCTATGGTGACCAGGCGCTGACCTACGTCCGCAGCCGGTACAACATCGACGACGAGACCAACCTCGCCCGCATGGCCCGGCAGCGGCAGTATCTGGCGGCCCTGGAAGAAAAGCTGCGCCAGCAGGACGGGGATTTCGTGGCCTCGGCCTACGAGGAACTGGCGGACTCCATGGTCACCAACATCGGCAGCGGGACGGCGGTGGAGATCGCACAGCGGCTGCAGGAATATACCGAGCTGCCGCTGCGCACCATCGACGGCGAAAACGTGGTGGAAGGAGAACACTGGGCCTACCACCTGGACCAGGACAGTTTGCAGCAGACCATTCTGGAGCTGTTTTACCAAGAAATAGAACAATAGGAGAGAATCAAGGTATGGAACAAAAAGCCCTCAATGAATCGCCGGCCGGACAGATCGTCCAGCGCCCGGGCGCCGAGGATGAGATCGACCTGGTGGAGCTGTTCTACCTGCTGTGGGGCCACGCCTGGCAGATCATCCTGTGCCTGATCCTGGGCGCGGGCCTGGCGTTGGGGTACACCAAACTGCTGGTGACCCCGCTGTACCAGGCGACTTCCAGCATTTACATCGTGTCGGCGTCCAACAACTCGGTGGTCAACCTGACCGACCTGCAGATCGGCGCGCAGCTGACTGCCGATTATCAGGAACTGATCCTGAGCCGCCCGCTGCTGGAGGACGTGATCGAAAATCTGGAGCTGACCAACGGGGAAGGCGAGCCCATGAGCACGGCCGCCCTCAGCCGGATGATCACCATCACCAACACCGATGACACCCGCATCCTGAAGGTCACGGTGACCAGCCCCGACCCGCAGGAATCGGCAGACATCGCCAACGAGCTGATCGACCAGGCGTGCATCTACCTGCCTCAGATCATGGAGACGGAGGAGCCCAACCTGGTGGAAGAAGCCATCCCACCCACCCAGAAGTCCAGCCCCAGCACCGCGCGGAACGTGCTGATCGGCGGCTTGCTGGGGGCCTGCCTGGCCTGCGGCGTGCTGGTGGTGCGCTACCTGATGAACGATACCTTTGTGACCCCGGACGACGTGGCCAAATATCTGGGCGTGCAGCCCCTGGCGGTCATCCCTGAGGGTGATCTGGGAGACTTCAATGCCCACAAGAAGAAAAAGCTGTTCGAGAGGAAGGATACGAAATGAAAGAACTTGAGCTCCATAAGATCCCGAACCTTCCCTTCGACGTGAGCGAAGCGCTCAACCAGCTGCGGATCAATCTGGGCTTCTGCGGCGACCAGATCAAGACCATCATGGTGACCAGCAGCGTCCCCAACGAGGGCAAAAGTTTTGTGACCCTGCAGCTGTGGAAGATGATCGCAGAGGTGGGGGTCCCGGCCGTCCTGATCGACTGCGACCTGCGCAACTCCGAGATGCGCCGCAAGTATGAGGTCCGCGTCCTGCGGAATGAAAAACTGGTGGGTGTACCCCATTATCTGGCCGGGCAGGCCGCCATAGAGGACGTGATCTACAAGACCAACATCCCCAACGGCTACATGATCCCGGTGACTTCGGCCATCGCCAACCCAACCATCCTGCTGGAGAGCCCCAACTTCACCCGGATGCTGGAATACTGTGCCGAGCGCTTCACCTATGTTTTGGTGGATACGCCGCCCCTGGGCAGCGTGGCCGACGCCCTGAACATTGCCCGCCACTGCGACGGCAGCGTCCTGGTGGTGCGCAGCGGAGAGACGCCCCGCAAGGTGGTGCTCAATTCGGTGCAGCAGCTGAAGCGCACGGACACCCCGCTGCTGGGCGTGGTGCTCAACCGTGCGAACGTGGATAGTAAGTCGAGCTTGTACTACCACAGGTATTACAAGTCCGGTTATTACTATAAAAACTATGGCTCCCATAGTCAAACCAAAAAGTAATGGAGGTTTTTGGCATGAAAAAGAAGATCCTTTCCGTCGTGGCCGCCGCTGCGCTGGTCGCATCCCTGACGGTGCCCGCCTGGGCAGCTGTAGGCAGCCCCTACGGCGGCGCTGAGGCCGAGGGCGGCGATGCGTCCTACACCACCCAGGCCCAGACCGGCGAAGACAGCCAAGCGACCCAGGTCTACGAGACCATCCAGGGTGCAGAGAGCACCGAGCAGGAGCTGGGTCTGCTGGGGGACGGCCTGGCCGAAACGGTCCAGGCTGAACTGGGCGAAACCAGCGTCAACGAGTACCGTGCCCGTGAGATCGGCAGCGTGGCTGTTTCCAGCGAGGGCCCTGCCACGATTACTCTGAGCAATCTGGCAGGCGTTTCGGCTGAGACTGAGGGCTTTGTGATGTACCTGGGCACTGACGGCCTGTGGCACTACCTGAGCGTTTCCTTCGGCAACCGTTCCGCTACCTTCACGGTGCCCTATTCCACCACCGTTATCTTGTACGTCCGTGTGGCGGCTGCGGCCTGAGGAAGAACAAGACTGGATAATGTGCGGAACCAACAGCCGCGCTTTGGGATCAAAGGGCAGCCGGCCCAAAGGGTGCTGTAAAGAATGAAAAGGCTTTGAATGGAGGCTGCTTTCTGAACGCGAAAATCGCTGAGGGAAGCAGCCTTTCTTTCTTTTACGCAAATTTGACAAAAACGAGGGACTTTTTGAGCAGACGAGGGGGAAACTATGCAACCGATCGGGATGGAAATGCAGGCAGAAGTGGAGATGGAACAGAGCGCTGCCGCTGGCAGCGGTGCATTTGCGGAAGAATATGCGGCAGCGGCGGAAAGCAGGAAATACTGGTTTGACCGGAAAGAAATACTGCGCACCAAACGGCTCTACTGGATGGGCCGGCGCGCGCAAGACGTTTTCTTTTCCCTGCTGGCCCTGATCGTGCTGGCTGTTCCCATGGCCATTGTGGCGCTGGTCATCTGGGCGGACAGCCCCGGCGCCAGCCCCATCTTCTCCCAGGACCGGGTAGGGAGAGACGGGAAGATCTTCAAGTTTTACAAGTTCCGTTCCATGGTGCCCAATGCCGAAGCCAAGCTGCAGGAAGTGCTGGCCCAGAACGAGATGGACGGCCCGGTCTTTAAAATGAAAAACGACCCGCGGATCACCCGTGTAGGGCATTTCATCCGCCGGACAAGCATAGACGAACTGCCGCAGCTGGTCAACATCCTGAAAGGGGATATGAGCATCGTAGGCCCGCGGCCGGCCCTGCCCCGTGAGGTGGAGCAATACACCGACTACGAGCGCCAGCGGCTGTATGTGACGCCGGGCCTGACCTGCTACTGGCAGGTGCAGCCAAACCGCAACGAGCTGACCTTTGATGAGTGGATGGAGCTGGACCTCCAGTACATACGGGACCGCAGTTTCTGGGTGGACTGGAAGCTGATCTTCCAGACGGTAGGGGTAGTGTTCCGGATGTACGGCGTATGACCGTGCCGCTGTTTACGCCGCTTTCAGAGAATCCTATAATTTGTGTAAACCTCCTGTGATCTGCTCCTATTCTACACCTTTCAAGGCTGGTGTCGGCCAGCATTTTGATCCACGCTCCCCGCGAGGGGAGCGACGCATCCATGATGCGAGAAGCCAGATACCAACAGATTTCTATCCACGCTCCCCGTGAGGGGAGCGACGTCCGGTAGCCGGAATTGATGTGCACCGGCTTGCCATTTCTATCCACGCTCCCCGTGAGGGGAGCGACCAGCGCCGTTCAGCAGGCGGCGCAGGCCATCGCCATTTCTATCCACGCTCCCCGTGAGGGGAGCGACGTGGCGGACAGCGCCAACACCC
>OEQR01000084.1_pt1 | contig 14626 bp, 20 predicted proteins | sample 1539761 | NCBI WGS metagenome assembly OEQR01 (sample SAMEA3891879, study PRJEB23780) | metagenome | biome: terrestrial biome; feature: animal house; material: Caecal content | place: Italy | collected 2015-05-05 | reverse complement strand
CTTATGGAAAAAGGCGTTCCTGCGGCCGGGATCGGGAAGGCAGAATTTTGGTATAGAAAGAACAAGGAGGCAATTCTAATGACAATGAGCGATCCGATTGCAGATATGCTTACAAGAATCCGTAATGCCAATACTGCAAAACATGATACAGTAGATGTACCTTCATCCAAAATGAAGCTGGCGATTGCACAGATTCTTCTGGAGGAGGGATATATTAAGAAGTACGATATTCTGGATGACGGTCCTTTCAAGACCATCCACATCACCCTGAAGTACGGTGAGGATAAGAACCACAAGATCATCACCGGCCTGAAGAGAATCTCCAAGCCCGGCCTTCGTGTGTATGCCGGCAAGGAAGAGCTTCCCAGAGTGCTTGGCGGACTCGGCATCGCCATCATTTCCACCAACCAGGGCGTAGTTACCGACAAGAAGGCGAGAGAGCTGAACGTAGGCGGAGAAGTCCTGGCGTTTGTTTGGTAAACTATCCGCATGACTGAAAACAGAAGAGGCGCATAAGCCTCTTCCGAAAATCTAAGTAAGGAGGATTACAGATTATGTCCCGTATCGGAAGATTACCGGTAGCTATCCCGGAAGGAGTAACCGTGACAGTTGCCGAGGGAAATAAAGTGACCGTAAAGGGTCCGAAAGGAACGCTTGAGAGAGTGCTTCCCGCAGAAATGACGATCAAGGTAGAAGACGGCCATGTGGTCGTCACGAGACCGAGCGATTTAAAGAAGATGAAATCTTTACATGGTCTGACAAGAACATTAATCTATAATATGATCGTTGGTGTAACAAAGGGTTACGAAAAAGTTTTGGAAATCAATGGTGTTGGTTATAGAGGTGCAAAGCAGGGTAAGAAATTAGTCTTGAATTTAGGATATTCTCATCCAGTAGAAATGATCGATCCAGAAGGAATTGAAACCGTTATGGAAGGTCAGAACAAGATCATTGTTAAAGGTATTGATAAAGAAAAAGTTGGACAGTTTGCGGCTGAAATCAGAGAAAAGAGAGCTCCAGAACCATATAAGGGCAAGGGAATCAAGTATGCTGATGAAACAATCAGACGTAAAGTTGGTAAGACTGGTAAGAAATAATAAGGAGAGTGAGAAAGAATGGTTAGTAAGGTATCAAGAACGAGAGTTCGCCAAGAAAAGCATAGAAGATTGCGTAGACATATTAATGGTACTGCTGAAAGACCACGTTTGTCTGTATTTAGAAGCAATAATCATATGTATGCACAGATCATTGATGATACAGTTGGTAAAACACTGGTGTCAGCTTCTACTCTTCAAAAGGACGTTAAGGCTGAATTAGAAAAGACCAACGATGTAGCTGCTGCCGCTTACTTAGGTACAGTTATTGCAAAGAGAGCGTTAGACGCAGGAATCACAACTGTTGTTTATGATAGAGGTGGATTCATCTATCAGGGTAAGGTTCAGGCATTGGCAGATGCAGCCCGTGAGGCTGGTCTGAAATTCTAATCAAGGAGGAGAACAGATGAAACGTACAATTATTGATGCTAGTCAGTTAGAATTAGAAGAAAAAGTAGTATCAATCAAGCGTGTTACTAAAGTTGTTAAGGGTGGACGTAACTTCCGCTTTTCTGCTTTAGTTGTTGTTGGTGACAAGAACGGACACGTTGGTGCTGGTATGGGCAAGGCTGCTGAAATTCCTGAAGCAATCCGTAAGGGTAAGCAGGATGCAGAAAAGAAGCTGGTTACTGTGCCATTAGATGAAAATAAGAGTATTCCACATGACTTTATTGGAAAGTTTGGAAGTGCTTCTGTATTATTAAAGAGATCTCCAGAAGGTACTGGTGTTATCGCAGGTGGTCCTGCTCGTTCCGTATGTGAATTAGCTGGTTTAAAGAACATCCGTACAAAATGTTTGGGTTCTACAAATAAGCAGAACGTAGTATTAGCTACAATCAAAGGTTTGTCTAGCTTAAAGACTCCAGAAGAAGTTGCTAAGCTTCGCGGCAAGTCTGTAGAAGAGATTTTAGGCTAAGGAGGGACAAAATAATGGCTAATAAGTTAAAGATTACTTTAGTAAAATCACCAATCGGTGCCATTCCTAAGCATAGAAAGACGGTAGAAGCTCTTGGATTAAAGAAGCTTCACAAGACAGTGGAACTGCCAGATAACGATGCAGTAAGAGGTATGATTTGGCACGTAAAGCATTTAGTCAAAGTAGAAGAAATCTAAGAGACGATAGGAGGTGCAAGGAATGAATTTATCAAGTTTACAGGCAGCAGCAGGTTCTACACACAATGATAATTTCAGAAGAGGCCGTGGACACGGTTCAGGAAATGGAAAGACCGCAGGTAAGGGTCATAAGGGTCAGAAAGCTCGTAGTGGTGCTCCAAGACCAGGCTTTGAAGGTGGTCAGATGCCATTATATAGAAGAATTCCAAAGAGAGGATTCACAAATAGAAATACAAAAGAGATCGTTGCAATCAATGTGTCCGTATTAGAAAAATTTGATAACGATACAGAAGTAACGGTTGCTACATTAATCGAAAATGGAATCATTAAGAATCCACGAGATGGTGTAAAGATTCTTGGAAACGGAGAACTTACCAAAAAGCTTACAGTAAAAGTAAATGCATTTAGTGAAAGTGCAAAAGCTAAAATTGAAGCAGCAGGTGGAAACGCAGAGGTGATCTAATGTTTAAAACACTCCAGAACGCACTAAGAGTGAAAGATGTTCGTCGACGTCTTCTATTCACATTCTTAATGCTTGTTGTAGTGAGAATTGGTTCCCAACTGCCTGTTCCAGGAGTCGATCCAGATTACTTTGCAGATTTCTTTGAACAACATCAAGGAGACGCCTTTAATTTATTAAATTCTTTTACTGGCGGCTCCTTTGAGAATTTTTCTATTCTCGCATTGAGTATCAGTCCATATATTACATCTTCCATTATTATGCAGTTGATGACAATTGCAATTCCAAAATTGGAAGAGATGCAAAAGGATGGAGAAGAAGGCAGAAAGAAAATTGTAGAGTATACACGTTATTTGACAGTTGCATTAGCTTTAATTACATCAATTGCAATGTCGATTGGTTTCGGAAGACAAGGGTTATTAGAAAACTTCAATTGGCATAGTGTTGTGGTAGTTGTATTCACATTGACTGCTGGTAGTGCATTCCTGATGTGGCTGGGGGAACGAATTACAGATAAAGGAATTGGAAATGGTATTTCTTTAATTCTTTTGGTTAATATTTTATCGAGAATTCCAGATGATATTAAAACAATTTATGATAAATTTATTGCTCCAAGCAGCGTAGCAGCAGGAGTAGTAATTGCAATTATTGTAATTGCAATTCTGGTGGCGATTGTAGCATTTACTGTATTGTTGAATAGTGCAGTTCGCAAAATTCCAGTACAATATTCTCAGAAAATGCAGGGACGCAGATTGATTGGAGGTCAATCCAGTCATATTCCATTGAAGGTAAATACTGCGAATGTTATTCCAGTTATTTTTGCTTCTTCATTAATGTCTACCCCTGTGATAATTGCACAGTTCTTCACTGTGGATTATAGTACAATCGGTGGTAAAATTTTAACTTTTTTAAGCTCTAGTTCATGGTTTCGACCAGAACGTCCATGGTATACATTGGGTGCATTAGTATATATCGCTTTAATTATTATTTTCGCATATTTCTATACTTCAATTACATTTAATCCATTAGAAATTGCAAATAATATGAAAAAGCAAGGTGGTTTTATCCCAGGTATTCGTCCTGGAAAACCAACATCGGATTATTTAAATAAAATATTAAATTATATTGTATTGATTGGTGCAGTTGGATTAACAATTGTTGCAATTATTCCAATTATCTTGAGTGGTATTTTTAATATTACACGTATTTCGTTTATTGGAACCTCTTTAATCATTATTGTAGGTGTTATTCAAGAGACATTGAAACAAATTGAAACAAGAGTGGTTGCACGTGAGTACGATAGTATTTTTTAAATAATGAAGTAATATTGTCCGGAGGATTTTCCTGCGGACAATACGACTATTCAAGGGTTTTTAGAACGATTCAATTATTGGGGATTGTTGGAAGTTTTTACAAAAGCTGTAAAAGTGCTGTCCATATGGACGGAGGCTTTCCTACACTTTTGATAAAAATAAATGCAATTTTTTTAAAAGCTTTAAAAAAAATTGTAAAAAGAACTCAATAAGGAGGTTTTAGGATGAAGCTTATTATGCTGGGAGCTCCTGGTGCTGGAAAAGGTACACAGGCAAAGAAAATCGCAGAAAAGTACGGAATTCCTCATATTTCAACAGGAGATATTTTCCGTGCAAACATCAAGGAAGGTACTGAACTTGGAAAGAAAGCAAAAGAGTACATGGATCAGGGATTATTAGTTCCAGATGAATTGACCACGAACTTAGTAACAGATCGTGTTCAACAGCCAGATTGTGAAAAGGGATATGTACTGGACGGATTTCCAAGAACAATTCCACAGGCAGAGTGTTTAGATGCAGCTCTGAAAGAAATGGGAGCTAAAATTGATTATGCAATTAACGTAGATGTTCCAGACGAAAACATCATCAATCGTATGTCTGGTCGTCGTGCATGTGTGACATGTGGAGCTACATATCATGTACAGTACGCTGCTCCAAAGGTAGAAAATGTTTGTGATGTGTGTGGAAGCAGTCTGGTATTAAGAGATGACGATAAACCAGAAACAGTAAAGAAGCGTTTGGATGTGTATCATGCACAGACTCAGCCACTCATCGACTATTATCAGGCACAAGGTGCTTTAGTAAATGTAGATGGTACAAAGAATCTGGAAGACGTTTTTGCAGACATCGTAGCTATTTTAGGAGAGTAATACATGTCAGTATCAATTAAGTCTGAGAGAGAAATTAAGTTAATGAAAGAAGCGGGAAGGCTTCTGGCAATCACTCATGACGAACTCAGCCGGGCATTAAAGCCCGGCATGAGTACATGGGAAATTGATCATTTGGGAGAGGAAATCATTCGCAGCTTTGGCTGTGTACCGAATTTCCTTCATTATAATGGATATCCTGCTTCAATCTGTGTATCAGTCAATGATGAAGTAGTACATGGAATCCCTAGTAAAAAAAGAATTATTCAGGAAGGCGATATTGTTAGCCTGGATGCGGGTCTGATTTATAAGGGATATCATTCTGATGCTGCCAGAACGCATGCAATTGGAGAAGTAAATCCTGAAGCAGCAAAATTGATTCAGGTTACGAGAGAAAGCTTTTTTGAAGGTATTAAATTTGCAAAAGCCGGCAATCATTTACATGATATTTCGGCTGCAATTCAAAAATATGCAGAAAGTTTTGGATTTGGAGTGGTTCGAGATCTGGTCGGACATGGCATCGGTACACATTTGCATGAAGATCCTGAAATTCCTAATTTCAAGACAAGAGGCCGAGGAATGAAACTTCGTCCAGGAATGACATTGGCAATTGAACCAATGATTACTGCTGGAAAATATGATGTGGAGTGGCTGGACGATGGTTGGACAGTAGTAACTGTGGATGGTTCTTTGGCTGCTCATTATGAAAACACGGTTTTAATTACCGAGGGCGAACCAGAAATTTTAACAATTCAAAAAAAATAGAGCGCAATAAGCAGATATTTTTGGTGATGAGGTGAAATTATGCTTGAAGTTGGATATTTGGTGAAATCTTTGGCGGGACATGACAAAGAAAGAATTTATGTCATAATAAAAGAACAGGGAGAATATGTATATTTGGCAGATGGCAAATATCGTACCATGGATAAACCAAAGAGAAAAAATAAGAAACATGTACAATTGATTCGCTGTCAAGACGAAAATTTGACCAGGAAACTCAATAATCAAGAACCAATTCAAGAGGAAGAAATAAAACGATTTATAAAACAATATATTCAATTGTCACGATCATAGGAGGTAGTTATGGCAAAGTCAGATGTAATTGAAGTAACTGGTACAGTATTAGAAAAGTTACCAAATGCAATGTTTAAAGTAGAATTAGAGAATAAATATGTTGTGCTGGCACATATTAGCGGAAAGCTTCGTATGAATTATATTCGTATCTTGCCAGGAGATAAAGTAACAGTAGAAATGTCACCATATGATTTAACAAAGGGAAGAATTATTTGGAGAGATAAATAAGAAGTTCCAAATAGAAATGTGTAAAATTTGTGCAATAAAATTTATGCATAATAATGAAAATTTGCTTGACTTTTGATAAATGCTGGTGTTATAATGATAGACGGACTTTTGTAAAGACGCCTTTTTTGGCGTATTCGTACCCTCTTTTTAGAGGATTTTGAAAGGAGAATATACTGTGAAAGTTAGATCATCAGTAAAGCCAATTTGCGAAAAGTGCAAAGTTATTAAGAGAAAGGGAAGCATCCGTGTAATCTGCGAAAATCCAAAGCATAAGCAGAGACAGGGATAATCCGAACAGTTATCTTCCAAAAATTTGGAAATAGCTATTGATTTTGATCGAGAAATCGGTTATAATCATCAATTGTGGCATTTAGCCACTTAAGAAAGAAGCAGTGAGGAACCGCCAGGCGGTGTTGTACTGCAAATAAACATGAAGAAGAATACTATTAATGGAGGTGTAACACACACATGGCTCGTATTTCAGGCGTTGATTTACCAAGAGAAAAACGTGTAGAAATTGGATTGACTTATATCTATGGAATTGGTAGAGTAAGCTCCAACAGAATTCTTGCGCAGGCTGGTGTAAATCCTGACACTCGTGTAAAGGATTTAACAGATGAAGAAGTTGCCAAGATTCGTGACGTAATCGATGAGACTCAATTGGTAGAAGGTGATTTACGTAGAGAAATCGCAATGAATATCAAGAGACTTCAGGAAATCGGTTGCTATAGAGGTATCCGTCATAGAAAAGGTTTACCTGTTCGTGGTCAGAAGACTAAGACGAATGCCAGAACTCGTAAGGGTCCAAAGAAGACTGTTGCGAATAAGAAGAAATAATTTGCAGAGTATCTTGTAACAATTAAGAATAGAAGAGAAAGTAGGTTAGTTTAATGGCTAAGAAAGTGTCAACAAAAAAAGTGACAAAGAAGCGTGTAAAGAAAAACGTTGAACGTGGACAGGCTCACATTCAGTCATCTTTTAATAATACAATTGTAACATTGACTGATACTCAGGGTAATGCATTATCTTGGGCAAGTGCAGGCGGTCTTGGATTTAGAGGTTCAAGGAAATCTACTCCATATGCAGCACAGATGGCTGCGGAAACTGCCACAAAAGCAGCTTTAGTACACGGATTAAAATCAGTAGATGTAATGGTAAAAGGCCCAGGTTCAGGCCGTGAAGCAGCAATTCGTGCCCTTCAGGCATGTGGTCTTGAAGTAACCAGTATCAAGGATGTAACACCAGTTCCACACAATGGTTGTCGTCCACCAAAGCGTAGAAGAGTATAATAGGAGGTGTATTAAAGATGGCAGTGAATAGAGTTCCTGTTCTTAAAAGATGCAGATCTCTTGATTTAGATCCAATTTACTTAGGTATTGACAAGAAATCTAATAGACAGTCCAAAAGAGCAAATAGAAAGATGAGTGAATATGGTCTTCAGTTAAGAGAAAAGCAGAAGGCTAAATTCATTTATGGTGTGTTAGAAAAGCCTTTCAGAAATTATTATAAAAAAGCAGAAAAGATGAATGGTATGGTTGGTGAAAACCTTATGATTCTTCTGGAACGCAGATTAGATAATGTTGTATTCCGTATGGGTCTCGCAAGAACTCGTCAGGAAGCAAGACAGATTGTAGATCATAAGCATGTATTAGTAAATGGTAAATGTGTAAACATTCCATCTTACTTGATTAAAGCTGGTGATACAATTCAAATTAAAGAAAATAAGAAAGATTCCCAGAGATACAAGGATATATTAGAAGTTACTTCTGCAAGACTTGTACCAGACTGGTTAGAAGTAGATCAGGAAGCATTAAGCGGCGTTATTAAGGAATTACCATCTAGAGAGGCAATTGACGTTCCTGTGAACGAGATGCTCATTGTCGAATTATATTCTAAATAATAGATGGTAGTGAAACTCTGTACCCCAACCATCATAGCCGAAAAGGAGGGGCTTAATCGTGTTCGATTTTGAAAAACCGAAGATTGAAATTGTAGAGATATCTGAGGATAATAAATATGGAAGATTCGTTGTAGAGCCATTGGAAAGAGGTTATGGAACAACTCTTGGTAATTCATTGAGAAGAATTATGCTTTCTTCTTTACCAGGAGCAGCCGTAAGCCAGGTTAAGATTGATGGTGTATTACACGAATTTAGTCCAATTCCTGGTGTCAAGGAAGATGTTACAGAGATCATTATGAACATCAAGAGCTTGGCAATTAAAAATAATAGTGATACAAATGAAGCCAAAATTGCTTATATTGAATATGAGGGCGAAGGTGTTGTAACTGCGGCTGATATTCAGGCAGATCAGGATATTGAAATTATGAATCCTGACCAAGTAATTGCAACTTTGAGCGGCGGTCCTGATTGTAAACTCTATATGGAGCTGACAATTACTCGTGGTCGTGGTTATGTAAGTGCAGATAAGAATAAAAACGATGAATTACCAATTGGTGTAATTGCAGTGGATTCCATCTATACACCAATTGAACGTGTGAATTTAACAGTAGAGAATACACGTGTTGGTCAGATTACCGATTATGATAAACTGACATTAGATGTATACACAAACGGCACATTAGCTCCAGATGAGGCAGTGAGTTTGGCTGCTAAGGTATTAAGTGAACATTTGAACTTATTTATTGATCTTTCCGAAAATGCTAAGACTGCGGAAGTTATGGTAGAAAAGGAAGACAATGAAAAAGAAAAAGTTCTGGAAATGAATATTGACGAACTGGAATTGTCCGTTCGTTCCTATAATTGTTTAAAGAGAGCCGGTATTAATACGGTAGAGGAATTAACAAACAGAACTCCTGAAGATATGATGAAGGTCAGAAACTTAGGACGTAAGTCTTTAGAGGAAGTCCTTGCGAAGCTGAAGGAATTAGGACTGCAGTTAAATCCGAGCGACGAATAAATTACCCGGAGGTGAAAACAGATCATGGCAGGATATAGAAAACTTGGAAGAAATTCCAATCAGAGAAAGGCTTTAATCAGAAGTCAAGTGACAAGCCTTTTATATAATGGTAAAATCGTTACAACTGAAGCGAAAGCGAAAGAAGTAAAGAAGGTTGCAGAAGGTCTGATTGCTCTCGCTGTAAAGGAAAAAGACAACTTTGAAACAGTTACAGTAACTGCAAAGGTTGCACGTAAAGACAAAGATGGTAAGAGAGTAAAAGAAGTTGTAGATGGAAAGAAAGTTACAGTATTTGATACAGTAGAAAAGGAAATCCAGAAAGATAAAGCTTCTAGACTTCATGCAAGAAGACAAATGCTTCGTGTATTCTATGGTGTAACAAAGGTTCCTACAGAATCTGCTGGAAAGAAGAAAAACACAGTTGCTGTAGATATGCCAAAGAAGATGTTCGAAGAAATCGCACCTAAGTATGCAGATCGTAACGGCGGTTATACAAGAATCGTAAAGATCGGTCAGCGTAAAGGTGACGGCGCAATGGAAGTATTGCTTGAGTTAGTATAATATATTTATAATAAATTAAGGTTGTTGCATTGGTAATGAATTTACCAAGCAACAGCCTTTTTCTAAATAGAAAGAGAGCTATTAAAAAGCAATCGTTCTACTTCTAAAGTGAATTATTGTGTATGATCAAAGTCAAAGCCATCTTCTTCCTCTTCTGTATCAGATTCTTCATTGGAATATTCTTCGTTCTCTTCATATTCAGGCGTATGAAGGTTATCACCACCATAAAACTCTTTACCAACGACACGAGATTTTCTGCGAGTTTCTTCTACTAAATCAGATAGTTCTCGTTTTATAATAAGAGGATCTTTAATATTTTCTAGGCGGATTTCTGGGGATGCATCCGCTTTTACTTTTAGTATAATCGTACCTGTTCCGAAAATTTTTTGAGCAATGCTTCGTTCTAGACAAATATCCAGAACACGATAGAGAAGAAGTTCGTCATAATGTGTGTTAAAGAAACCATGCTGACTGTAGAGACGTTCTTCTGTTAATTCGTATTTGGTGAAAGTGATCGGGAACCACATAAAATGTTTCCGATCTTTCCATATGATTTCTTCGTTTAAGGAATTTTTTTTCATAAAAACCTCCATTCTGTTATGAGTATTTTGTAATTTCATCTATGCTATCAATTATATGATTGGAAAATTAGATTTTTCTTATAAATTCTCTTTTTACATTATGGCATAGAGTAAATAAATTGTCAAATTGTATCATGCTTTTGGAGGAATCATTCGTGAGGTTTTAAGGAAATTGCTTGGATCGTCTGATCGGGTTCAAGCAAGAGGTACAAATCCAATAAAAAACAGAAAAATGAATTGAACATTCTATGTTGATTTTTTGTAAAAAATCGCTTACAATAAAAGCGATTTTAAGAATGCTGGAGGAAATTATGAATCTAATAAAAATAGCCAAATTAATTTTTGAGTATGCAAAGTATGGAGAAGACGGAAGCGTCGTAGGAGCAAGCAGAGCAATTGACAATGTTTCAATTGATATCGAAAAAGGCAGTTTTGTGGCTGTTTTAGGTCATAATGGCTCTGGTAAATCGACACTTGCAAAGCATTTGAATGCAATTTTGCTTCCAACAGAGGGAACCGTTTGGATTGGAGAAGATGATACAAAAAATCCCGATGCACTTTGGGATATTCGTCAAAGAGCTGGAATGGTATTCCAAAATCCCGACAATCAGATTATTGCCAATGTTGTGGAGGAAGATGTGGCGTTTGGTCCTGAAAATATTGGTGTGCCGACAAGAGAGATTTGGAGACGAGTGGATGAAAGTTTGAAAGCAGTGGGAATGACTGCTTTCCGTAAGAAATCTCCAAATAAATTATCAGGAGGACAAAAGCAGCGTGTTGCAATTGCAGGTGTTATGGCAATGAAACCAGATTGTATTATTTTAGATGAACCAACGGCAATGCTAGATCCTCATGGACGAGAAGATGTCATTCGTACAGTACATGAGTTAAATAAACAAGAAAACATTACAGTTGTATTGATTACGCATTATATGGAAGAAGTTATTGATGCGGATCGTATCATTGTAATGGATGAGGGAAAGGTAGTTATGGATGGGACACCAAAACAAATCTTCTCAAAAGTAGATCAGTTAAAAAAATATCGTTTGGATGTTCCACAGGTAACAGAGCTTGCCTATGAACTAAAAAAGGAAGGGATTCCGTTAGAAGATGGTATTTTGACCATTGAGGAATTGGTAAATGCGTTATGTCAATAAAGTTAGAACATGTCAATTATATTTATGAACCAGATACTGCATTTCCAGTTCATGCCACGGATGATGTAAGTTTGGAAATTCACGATGGAGAATTTATTGCATTGATTGGTCATACTGGTTCTGGAAAATCTACATTGATTCAACACTTAAATGGTTTAATCCATCCAACAAGCGGAACGATTTATTATAATGGAAAAAATATTGCCGATGCAGATTTCTCCATGAAAGAGCTTAGAAGTAAAGTCGGATTAGTATTTCAATACCCAGAACATCAGTTGTTTGAAATGGATGTATTTACAGATGTATGTTTTGGACCAAAGAATCTAGGTTTGTCAGAAGAAGAGATTGAACAACGTGCAAAAGATGCATTGGAAATGGTTGGATTGGACGAATCTTATTATAAACAATCTCCATTTGAATTATCGGGAGGACAGAAGCGAAGAGTCGCAATCGCAGGAGTGCTTGCAATGAAACCAGAGGTATTGATTTTGGATGAGCCAACGGCGGGATTGGATCCAAAAGGAAGGGATGAAATTTTAGATCAAGTGGCATGGCTGCATAAAAACAGTCATATGACGATCATTTTAGTTTCACATAGTATGGAAGACGTAGCACGCTATGCACAGCGTCTGATTGTAATGAATAAAGGAAAAGTAATGTTCGATGCTGCTCCAGTAGAGGTATTTCGACATTATAAAGAATTGGAAACAATGGGGCTGGCTGCTCCACAAGTCACTTATATTGCTCATGCATTAAAAGAACGTGGATTCAACATTGATACGGATGTTACGACTGTGGAAGAAGCCAAACAAGAAATATTAAGACTATGGAGGCAGCAAAAATGTTAAGAGATATTACAATCGGGCAATACTATGCGGTGGAATCTCCAATTCACCGTTTGGATCCAAGGGTAAAATTAGCAGGAACTTTGCTCTATATTATTAGTTTATTTGTGGCCGATGGAATTGTTTGCTATTTGTTAGCTGCTGTCTTTTTCGGTTTTGCAGTACGGCTTTCCAAAGTGCCGTTAAAATATATGGTACGAGGTCTAAAAAGTATTGTATTTTTACTGCTGTTAAGTGTATCGTTTAATATTTTCTTAACAGAAGGCAGAGTGATTTTTCAGGTTGGATTTTTGCGTATCACAGTAGAAGGATTAGTAATTGCAGCATTTATGGCAGTGCGTTTAATCCTTTTAATTTTAGGCTCTACGCTAATGACATTGACGACAACCCCAAATAACTTAACGGATGGATTGGAAAAAAGTTTGGGATTCTTAAATAAAGTGCATATACCTGTTCACGATATGGCAATGATGATGTCAATTGCACTTCGGTTTATTCCGATTCTAATTGAAGAAACAGATAAAATTATGAAGGCACAGATGGCAAGAGGAGCCGACTTTGAAAGTGGAAATATTATAAAAAAAGCAAAGGCAATGGTGCCGCTGCTTGTTCCACTATTTGTCTCTGCATTTCGTCGTGCCTCCGATTTAGCAATGGCGATGGAAGCACGTTGTTATCATGGAGGAGAAGGGCGTACAAAAATGAAGCCACTTCACTATAATGGACGAGATTTGATGGCGTATGGCATTTTAATTGTATATTTGGCAGTGATGATTGTATTGCGTATTGTCATGCCAGTCTAAATGCTAGTTTTGCAGATAAGTACAATCTTGCTTAGATATATAGAATGATATAGAACCAGGAGGTAGGCGTGAAGCGTGTAAAGTTAGTACTGGCTTATGATGGAACAAATTATTGCGGATGGCAATTACAGCCGAATGGAATTACGATTGAAGAAGTATTAAATAAGGCATTAAGAGATTTATTGCACGAACAGATTCAAGTAATCGGAGCGAGCAGAACTGATTCAGGAGTTCATGCACTTGGAAATATTGCTGTGTTTGATACGGAATCTAGGATTCCAGCAGAAAAAATGTGTTTTGCCTTAAATCAAAGATTGCCAGCCGATGTAGTAATACAGTCTTCTTGTGAAGTTTTGCCTACTTGGCATCCAAGAAAATGTAATACGATTAAAACATATGAATACCGTATTTTAAATCGCAGAGTTCCAGATCCAACGGTACGATTAAATTCTTATTTCTTTTATATGCCGCTGGATTTAGAAAAGATGCAGGAAGCAGCCGCATATTTGGTTGGAGAACATGATTTTAAAAGTTTTTGTTCTGTTCGTACTCAAGCAGAAGATACAGTACGTACGATTACAGATTTAACACTGAAAAAAGAAGGCGATATGATTACGCTTCGAATTAGCGGAAATGGGTTCCTCTATAATATGGTTCGAATCATTGTTGGCACATTATTGAAGGTGGGTACTGGATATTATCCTCCAGCGCATGTAGAGGAGATTTTGGATGCCAGAAACCGCAGCCAGGCAGGACCAAAAGCACCTGCACATGGGTTGACATTGGTCTCCATTATAGAAGAGGAGGAATTAAAAAAGGAAGTTCATATAGAAAATAAATATATGGATTATATCGTCGTCCAAAGAGAAATTATGTCAAAGCAGAAGGCATATATTATAATTAACCGCTGTGTGGAAGAAGACTTTAACCGTACCATTGTACGATTGGCAAAGCAGGCTACACGTAACGGAGCAAAAACCGTTCATATTTGCGATCGACAACAACGTCTTTATGAAGGATACCAGGCTGATTATTTTACATTTGAGTTTGATACTGCTTTCTATAAAATGGTGCTAAAAAAAACATTTGCCTGGTCCAAAAAAGAAGTACTTCCAATTCAATGGATGGATTTAAGTTTCAACAATAGTCAGGATTTTCTTCAGATACAGCAAGAAGCGTTTGCGGATGTTCCAAATGGAATGAGCTACAGTGAAAAAGAAGTAAAAGAAATTATGGAAAATCCAATGGCAAAAGCAGGCTTAATCAGTGATTCCAATGGGAGTCTAATTGGGGTGGCAGAATGGGAAATAAAAGATAATGAATTTCGTATTGCTATGATTGGAATTTTACCAAAGGTACAGGGAAAAGGATATGGAAAATCCATTCTTTGTTATATTGTAGAAAAAGCACAGAATTATGAAAAACCAATTTCTTTGCTCGTTGCATCCAAAAATGATAGAGCGTGTATGCTTTATGAAATGGCAGGATTTGTCTCAACTGAAAAAGTATCTGATTGGTATGTAACGGAAGATAAAATGAGAAAGCATAGAACATAGTTAAAAGAGTCTCTCAAGAAGGGACTCTTATTTTTGTTTATATAATTAGAAAACACT
>OEQR01000078.1_pt1 | contig 15267 bp, 17 predicted proteins | sample 1539761 | NCBI WGS metagenome assembly OEQR01 (sample SAMEA3891879, study PRJEB23780) | metagenome | biome: terrestrial biome; feature: animal house; material: Caecal content | place: Italy | collected 2015-05-05 | reverse complement strand
CTCCTCATGGGAGCTCTTTTCTTTATCCCTCACGGGGGATTATGGAGCGCTTACGGATCAAAGTGGTCCGGTAGCGGCGCTCTTTTTATTGCATTACGGGTATTTTTTCGGCAATGCAACTGGCTTCTTCATCAAAATTAAAATCAGGTTGTCCTTGCCTAGAATAGTACAGTGAGAAACGATTCAATATATTTTTTACAAACCCTTCTTGAACCTTCAATATTGGTTCCGAAAACTTTTCTTGCAACTCTGCAGGAGAATATGTAATTACTTTTCTAAAGTTTATATATCCTCCCGTAAACAATGTGTTTTTAGGAAGCCAATGGTAATAGTTGGTATAGTTGTTGTTTAAAGCTTTAGAAATTCTATCTGCTCGCTTAGTAGAAGATTTGATTCCTTGAACGAGAGCAAAATTTATTGCATCTTGATCCTCAATCTCACATAGCAAGACACAGTCGGTTTTCATCTGTCCATCATGAAGCGCCAAATCACATGGGGGAGATAACACAATGTAATACAATCCGTCCTCTTTATTTTGAATAATTGAGCCTGTTTTTAAATTTCCATCAATAGGAGGTGAGATATACATTTCCTCTGTTATATAAGATGGCACTTCGCTATCGATAAGCTCTTGAATATGGGAAACAGCATAGCGTAAAAGGATTTTTTCGGTTTCTGTTCCTTGTGCTTTTTTGGATTTCCACAACTCAATTTGAGGATACAGGTTTTTCCAAAAAATTTGGGTCATCACCTTTTCTATAATTCCGGTTCCGCCAAGTACATTGAACAATCCTGTATCAGAGACAGCACACAAATCGTTAATTATTTCTTCGTGCCTTGCTTCACCTTTTTTATAAACCCTTATAGGATCGCCGTGCTTGGTATCCGGTGTCCCAGTAAAAATTGCCACAGGAACTCGAAATTTATCTACTATCTCGCGGACAATATCATTCCCATTATGTCCGTCATCCAACTTGATATCTACAATAATACCGTTTAGATTTTTGGATATTTTTTCCATACCATCAATGTAAGTAGTGGCAACTTCCAAATGGTACAGTTCTTCCTCTGCTTCGACATTCAGTCGTTTAACGGTATCCTCAAAAGAAGCCGAATCTTCAGGGGAATCTTCGATAAGTAAAAAATTATACATCCTGATGACCTCACTCGTCAGTGCTTAAAATAAAATGTGCACCATTTTCTCTTTGTACAGCAGTAAGTGTCAAACCATTTCTTGTGGCGGCTTCTCCCGCAATCGACAAACCTAAGCCGGTCCCTTTTCCTTGGGGTTTTGTACTAAATTCCGGATCAAAAATTACGCCGCTTTCCAGAAGCTCATTACTAATTCCGGGGCCGGAGTCGGTGTAGTCGAGTACAAATCCGTTTTCTGTTTCCCTAACATTGATGTCCACTTCACGGATGGAGCATTTTTTCTCAATAATCCAGAATAGGCTATTGTCGAGCAGGTTCACCATAATTGTATAAATGTCCTGTTCCCACCCGACGAATGTAATATTTGAAGGACAATGGAGGCTAATTTGAATTTCATTATCAGTATATTCTTTTTCAAAAACAGCAATAGCGCCTTTGAGGGAATCACCTAACAGAAATTTTGATTTGGTATCACGCCGTTTTGCAGAAAGAGGATCTAATCGTCCAAAAAGATTAACGAAAACTTCTGCGTTACTGGAAATTCCTCCTGTAAGCCTGACTATTTCATTATAGGAGAGTTCATCTCTTTTCTGTGAAAATCGCTCTCCATAAAAGCGAAGATTTGGAATTTGATTTTTGAAATAATTTAGAGGGCGTCTACCTTCGTGAAGAATGATGTTTATAATCTTTCCAAGAGTGGCTTGCCCCTGATACACAGCTACAGCACGTCTAATTTCTTCTATTGTCTCGTTTTTCTTGTTTTCTTCTTTTGATATCAGATTTGCGATTTCTTCCATAACGGGACTTGGTATACCCGCTTTTTCAAGTGTTGCTGAAACTGATTTTTTCAATGGAGCATAATCATATAAACCCTCTAACTGCCGCTCTATCTTTTTTGAGGGATTGGACAAACCAAGTTTTCTCCTGAAAGTATATCGCCGTTTTTCCAGTTCAACAATCACAGAACGAGTTATCGCTTTGAGCGCTTCATATGCAGCGTTATCTTTCAGGCCGTCACGCGCACTTTTTTCCTCAAGCCCGGAAATTTCTTCCGATTCAACATGCACATATCCTACCACTTGATTGCTACCAATTTTCATTGAGGGATTCTGTACACGGTGCTCATTTAACTTAAGCCAATCAAAATCCGCATCTCCAAGGGGACGAATACGAAAACCATTTCGGTATACACCGATACCGTTCACATCGTTAAGTAGTTGTCTGGCTTGTAGTTTTGTTACATATTTTCCGGCTTCATCTTGGAGTCCACGTGAGATCAGTTGGTCAATAGCATCTTTATCACGGTCGTAAACACGAATATCAATGGAAAGTGATCCACATCCTGTAGGTCCATAGTTGACATCAATATGCTCAACGGCACTATTTGCAATCTTGTTGTTTTCATACAATAAAGAGCCCAATCCATCAGCCGTAATATTGCCGCTGATACGGTAGTCATAAAACTCCAGAATCGGATAAGGCTTTATCGTTTCGCACCGATTTTCTCTGTCATCTGAAAAAAAGTTCTCAAATTTCAGGGTAATTTTGAAATTGGAATCAAAGGTGCTATCCTCTTTTGGAGGAATAAGCTTTTTTAGCTCGAAACGAAGCTTTTGAAATGTTTTGTCATTCCAGTATTCGTTGCTGCTAAGCTTGGAGCGCATTGTCAATAATGTACCAGGTTTCTTATCCGTTTGTTTGGTTTCAATCGGCACCTGAATCTGATCCAAATACTGATAATGTTTTAAATCGTCCCATTTAATATATAAACTCGTTTCGGTACCTGACTTGTCTACTGTTTGCAACTTCAAGTCGTCTCCCAATATGCTAGCGGCATATCGGCCGATTCCTTTCCGTCCTTGCATTGTTCTGCCAGAAGGACTTTTACGCACACTCAACTTATAGTCAGTTGATGGGACAAGCCATTTGTTGATAATATCTTTTGTAGACATGCCATGGCCATGGTCTTCGACACATATTTCCAAGCAATCATCTTCAGGGATGCCACGAAAAACAATAATTGCATCTGGCGAGTCAGCATCATAACAGTTTTTTACAAGTTCAACAATAGCGGCATATTGATCCTGAATAAGATCTTCGCCGATCGTAAGAAGATGCCTACCAGCAGGACGAATTTCGTATGTGCTCAAGTGCGCACCCTCTATTGCAGACGCAGCTTGAAGCAATTCTTCTCGCTCAGTGCGCAACTCATCTAGTCGCTTTTCGATTTCAGTAATGCTTGTCGATTTTTGAATATCCATTACCAAACCTCCAACAAAGCTGTGGCAATTTTCTCGGCCAAAAGGACAGGCACAGCATTTCCGATTTGTTTGAATGCTGTAGTTCTAGATGGCCGACCTGAAACGGATTCAAAAAAATAATTATCCGGGAATGTTTGTAATCTTGCCACTTCTCTTGGTGTAAGAGAGCGATTTTGTTTAATATCCGGATGAATAAAATAGTGACCATCTTTAGCAATGTGAGCAACAACTGTTTGTGAATAGGGCAAATCAGCAGCAACCACTTTAAAACGATCCAAAAAAGACTCCATATTATTTTGGGATCGTAATTTTTTAGGTAAATCTGTATAACTGAGTCGCTTTTTTTCCTTATTCCATAGTCGAACAGCTTTTCTATATATCTTCAAATCCTGACTGGTGTTAGGACGAGAACAATGTAAAGTCACCGGTTCCAAATCATATTCTTTAATTTGTACAGCATACAGATATGTACCATTATAATGCAAAGTGGGGACCAATCCATATGTACCTTGGTTAGATTTGATTTTGGGAAGGTCCTTGAAAATTTCTTCAACATTAACGGGGTATGTTGTTTTGGAAATATTGGGATAAAAAGCTTCGTAGTGTCCGTACTTGCCAATCAAAATAATCCGGGATCTGTTTTGAAGAACGCCATAATCTTTTGCATTCAACTTTTGGAACTCAACAGAGTATCCGCAGTCTCTGAACAGTTGGCGCATTTTGTCAAAATAGAGTTTCCCATCTTTATCCTTCGCTGAAAGTAACCCTACAACATTCTCAAACACAAAATATCTGGGATGATAGCGCTTTAGAAATTCAGCATATAAGATGTACAAGTAATTTCTAGAATCTCCAACCATTCCGTTCTCATCGCGTGCTCTTCCCACTAAGGAGTACGCTTGACACGGCGGACCTCCAACAATCAAATCAAGACGTTCTCCGTTAAGAAATTGATCGATCTTTTGAAAAATATCGTTTAAGTTTTCTCGCGAAATCTCATAATTTAATACAGTATCTAATAATGCACTTGGTACAGTGGCATATAAATCTTGACGAGAAATTTCTTTCCTCAAATAACGCAAGTAGGTTTCGCCTTCTCCATGATCCGATAACCACTTGTAAGATAGTCTGGTTTTTAACGTATAGCAGGCAGCTTTATCCATTTCAATATGAGCCACAGGAGTATATCCAGCACGAATAAATCCTTCCGACAAACCACCAGCGCCTGCAAAAATATCCAAATAATTAGGCATTACGGTTCCTCCTGACGATTCGGTATTTTTGTTGTCCAGACGATGTTTTGGCACTGGCGTCTATTTCAAGATTTTCACTAGTGATTTTATTTAAGAATAAGGTTCCCAATAGTAGGCGTGTACTTCTCGATATACGATTCCACTCATATCCTTTAAAAAGATCACGAAGCAGAAAGATTTCTCCGTCATATAGGCTGTCTGTTTCTTTTATAGCAGTTTCCAATAAACTATTGATGTCAGACATTCTTATCCCCCTAGAGCAATCTGCCATATAATGATATTGATATCATTATATACAATATTATCTGAAAATACAACCACATCCCAGTTATAATAGTTCAATGTCTCGTTTGGTTGTATTTGGCGGTTCAAGATAGTCTTCTCTCTGCAACCCACTTATGTTCTTCCTAAGGATATCGTACTCCTTTTCTTCCCGCTGTATTTTCCGAAGTTCCGCTTGCAGGGCGGTCTTGCGAGCGGTGAGCTCATTTAGTTCCGCTTTTAGCTTTTCGGCTGAAGGAAGTTTGGTGAGTCCGGCCTTCTTGATTTCCCTGGCTGCCGCCTCAAACAAGATGATCTCGCTCTCAAACCCACGGAGGAATTTTTCCTTATCCTTTGATGCTTTGTAGCGGTCATAGACGGGTTTCAGTTTGCGGTAGGTGTCGATCTGCTTTCCCAGGAGGGCAAGGTCGGCAATCTGCTGTTCCGTATCCCGCAGGCTTTCTCTGTTACGGATGGAGGCAGCGGAAACGGCGTCGCACCGTTCCACTAATTCCTCATAGGTGCTGATGCCATGTTCGGTGAGAAAGTTCATGGTGGCGGCCGCCCGTTTCAGATTCTCAATGGTCGCCCACCGCTGATAACCGGCGCTCTGCTGAGCCTTGATATTGTTCTGAATATCAATGAGCAGGCTGACCTTTCCGCTACGCTGCCGGGGCTGTCTGGAGGGCCTGGGGCCTCCGGCGATCCGGGCGATAACGGCTTCTTCCGTGTAATTGGCGCCCAGGGTTTTCAGCCGGGTGAACCTTTCCTGGTCCGGCGCCCTGGCGGAGATATACTTTCCTCGCTTGATCTCGTACCCTTCCCGATGTAACCGGGCAAGCAAATCTTCCAGGCTGGAAGACACAGGGATCAGCCGGTCGATGGCGGCTTTCAGCTTTGCCTTGTAGCTAGTGCCGTTCTGTGTGGCCTGATGCTCAATGTAGCTCTTGCCCTTGTCCCGGCCAGGGATGATGACGGACAGGCTGTGCTCTCTGCACAGTCGGTCGCTGACTCGGCGTATCTCGTGATAGCTGCGCTTGTTGGAATGGTAGTGCTTGTGGTCAGTGAAGCTGACCGCATTGAAAATCAGATGGTTGTGAATATGTCCCTTATCAATATGGGTGGTAAGTACAAACTCGTACTTGCCACCCAATATTTCTTTTGCCAGCTGCATCCCAATCTCATGGGCTTCCTCGGCGGAGACCTCTCCAGGCTCAAAGGCTTGGATCAGGTGGCGGCCCAGGTGCATGCCCTTGTCGATGGAATGGCGGCGTGTCCATTCAAATTCAATGTCGGCGGTCTCGGCGGTGCAGCCGAAGGAGGATACCAGCAGCTTTCCGTCCGTCTTGTCGGGATTGCAGATATAGTCAATCGCCGCTTTCAGCGTTGACTTAATAGGATGCGTCTTTGTAACTGCCATATCTGATCCAGCCTTTCCCGGATTTCCTCCATGTCGGCCTGATAGGTGGAGCCTCCGGCGTTGACTCGCTTAGCGATCTGATTGATGTTCCGGCCAATGGCGGACAGGAGCTTGTTCATCTCCTTAATGTCCCTGGTGTCCACATAGATGATATACCCGTCTATCGCCATCTTCCGCAGGTAGGCGCCGATCCGCTTGGTCTTGAGTTGGGCCATCTTCTGTTCCATCAGCTCCTTTTCCTCGGCGGTGACATAGAACTTCACCTGGATGTTCCGTTTCCTGTTTGCCATGGTGGTATCTCGCCTCTTTTCGTATTAGGGTTTGGGATGTTCCCAACAAGCATTTTTCGGGTTTAGGGGGGAGGGTTCCCTAAATCCAAAAATCGCAAGTGGGTACTCACTTGCTGTGCTTGCTATCGTTTCTTAACAACCGTTTCGCCCTCTACTAATACTACAATTCACAACACCTCAAATGGCAACTACAAGGGGAAAATCTGCAAAGAAAAACGCCGCAACCACCATAGGTTACGGCGTTCAAACATTCATCAGAAAATCAATCTTTTTCGCTTTCAACTTCCACCACTTCTTTTGCGGTAGCTGCCACAATCCGGAGTCCGGCATCGCTCATATTGTCCAAAAGCGTATCAAGCTGGCGGCGCTGCGTGGACTTCTCGGCTTCATTATCCGGGAAGAAAAACTGATCTACCGATATATTGTAACGGGCAACAAGCTCATAGAAAATTTGGAGGCTCGGATGCTGCCCTTTATTCTCAATATTGGCAAGATAGCGCGGAGAAATATACATCTCATCGCTTACTTGCTTGCGACTTTCTTTGCGTTCTTTACGAGCCGCCTTAATTGCTGCTCCAAACGCCTTGAAGTCATATTTTGGTACAGGTCTCTTTGCCATCTTAATTCACCCAATTGCATTTTACAGTTCACCTCTGCTTTTAGATATGTCTACTCAATTCATATTATTGCTTTATATAATTCCTATTTTTGAAGTGAAAGCCTTGCTGTACTTAGCGGCCCAAGCATATAATTGTTAATAGGCGCAGACAAGTAAAGAAAAACATGGCATGATTAATAATGATGTTCCTCACCAATGTGACGAGATGCTTTACGCAACTAAGTATAACATTTTTTGCTTGCATCGGTTGGTGGAACTTCTGTGTGTCAATGGATATAATGATTTTAAGAGGTGCGAAAAGTATGAAAAAGCAGAAAAGTAATATTGCTCGTAATTTAACCATGTTGCGTCAGCTTAATAAATACTCCCAGGAAGATGTAGCTGAACAAATTGGTGTCTCCCGCCAGGCCGTAGCAAAGTGGGAATCCGGCGAGTCCGTACCGGACATTGTAAATTGTGACGCACTGGCGCAGTTATATAATGTAGAGCTTAATGACCTGATTCATCACGATCAGGAACAAACCGGGTTAAATGTTCCACCCAAAGGCAAACACATTTTTGGTACGGTCCGTGTGGGCGAACGTGGACAGATTGTACTTCCCAAACAAGCCAGAGAAGTGTTCCGAATCAAGCCGGGAGATCAACTGGTCATTTTAGGGGATGAATCTCTGGAACATCCAGGAATTGCCCTGATGAAAGAAGAATTTTTCTTGGGCATTGCTCAGTTATTCAATACTGCCTTGAATATTGCCGATGTCCCAGATGAAAAGGAGAGAAAATGATGGAAGCTGTGCTGTGCGTCCAGGGCCTTTACAAGCATTATCCTGGATTTGCGCTGGAGGATGTGAGTTTTTCTCTTGCCCCCAAACGTATCATGGGGCTGATCGGTAAAAATGGGGCCGGAAAAAGCACGACTTTAAAATGCATCCTCAATATGGTGTCCCCAGAGAGTGGGAGCGCGGAGATTTTTCAAAAGGATTTTATTCAGTATGAAAAAGAGTGTAAGCAGCGAATCGGCGTTGTATTTGGCGGGATTGATTTTTACCCGTTAAAGAAACTTTCTAGCATTACAGCTGTTACCCGAAAGTTTTATACTGACTGGGATCAGGCGCAATACCAGAAGTACATCAAACGTTTTTCTTTAGATGAAAGCAAGAAATTCAAAGAGCTTTCAAACGGTATGAAAGTAAAATATCTGCTTGCTCTGGCCCTGTCGCACCATGCGGAGCTGTTGATTCTGGATGAACCAACTTCGGGCCTTGACCCCGTATCCCGTGAGGAGCTGCTGCACATTTTCCGCCAAATCGTGAAAAACGAAAACTGTTCCATTTTGTTTTCTACGCATATTACTTCTGACTTGGACAAATGCGCAGATGACATCACCTATATTCAAAATGGACGTGTGCTGAAAAGTGCGGACAAGGACACATTCCTGCGCTCTTTTGAGCATTTAAAAACGCCAGAGGATATGGGACCGCTCACTCTGGAAGAAATCATGCTGCGGACGGAAAGGAGTGAGTGGGATGATGACGCTGCTGTATAAGGAAATTAGGCTTGCGGCCCATCCAACCTCGATTGTATTTGCATTTTTGGGTTGTCTTGTTCTTGTGCCAGCCTATCCTTATAGTGTAATCTTTATGTTTGGCTGTCTAGCACCCTATATCACATTTCTGAATGCGCGTGAGACGAATGACACTTGGTACACTGCAATCCTTCCAGTGACAAAGCGCGAAAGTGTTTTGGGAAAATGCCTTCTGATTGTTTCCGTTCAGATATTTCAGTTGCTATTTTCTATCCCATTCGCTTTTCTTCGCAATGCTCTAAGCATTGAAAACAATCCCGTAGGGCTGGATGCAACGCTCGCTTGGTATGGCTTTGGCCTTATTGTGTACGCTGTCTTTGATTTAGTATTCTTTCCGACATTCTATAAAAGCGGATACAAGGCGGGAAGATCCTTTATTTTGGCATCAATCCCTATGGTAGTGTTGATGATTGCTGTGGAGGCAGTCGCCCATATACCGGAGCTCGCTTGGTTGGACAGCTATCAGCCGAAATATTTACTGATGCAGTTACCTATATTGGCTGTAGGCATCCTTTGCTACACGGTGTTCCTATTACTTGCATATCATACGTCTATAAAACATTTCGATAAAGTTGATTTGTGATATAGCACATTAAGAAGTGAAAAGAGGATAGCTATACAAATAAAACAATAATAAATCTGCCCAGCGGCAGAAAAGAAAAAACCATCGCTGGGCAGATCAATTTTCACGCTATAAATATAATTTCAGCGGCGGTTTTGAGAAATCAAGGCCGCCGTTTTCTTTTTTCAAAAAATGAGAATACGGGGGGTGTGTTAAAGTCGCCCTTTTTTAAGGATACGGCGGTATCAAGGAGGTCCCGCCGTGTCTATTTTTTACTACGACTTGCCTAGCTCTTTGCAATCAAAAAAAGTCATCATAAGCCAGCGGAATATTCCGACCATAATTATGAACTATCAGTACATCTAAATACTTCTTGCATTTCCTTTGCGCCTGTCCGCAACTTGCGGGCGGGCGTTTTTTGTCGGTTTTTCTGTTTTTCCGTCGGGTGCCGTTCTCCGCCCTTTCGCTTCGATCCGGTCATCAACCGCACGAAGCGAAAGGAGCAATCATGGAGAACAAAATCTTTCCTGACAAGCACGGCTTAGGGCTGCCAAAAGCCCCCTTTGGTGAACGAGTAGTAGGCGAAAGGGGACAAAAAGACCTGCCTCCTGGCACGGAGGGAGGTGAGAAATTGAGACCTGACCGCCACTACGAGCACAAACAGCACGCCTTTGACAGCTATTGCAAGAAGGTGTTGAAATGCGAAGCGTATAACGGCTATCGAGAGATCAGCCGCCGCCAGAAGCGTGAAACACCGTTCAGTGAGTTGTCGGAGGAAGAATTGGCCCAGCTTGCGGTCTATGACCGCTATCCCTGGGAATACACCGCTTTTCCCGTGGGAGGCGATGTCATTCTAATCAAGGATGACCGGCTGGCCGAGGCGTTGAACGCTCTGCCTCCGGATAATCGGGACATCTTCCTGATGTACTGGTTCTTGGGAATGGCAGACCGTGAGATCGCTGAACATCTGCACATGGTTCGCCGGACGGTCAATGCCTGCAGGCAAAGTGCCTATCGGCTGCTGAAGGAGCTGATGGGAGGTGAAGCGGATGACTAAATCTGCAAACATGCGGGTGGCGCTGCTCCCTTACCCTGTCATTGCCGCTGCGGTGGGAGGAAATCCCGACGCAATAGCAAGGGTGATCCGGCACTATTCCAGTTACATAGCCGCATTATCTATGAGGACAAGCTATGATGCAAATGGCTTTCCCCACTTCCAGGTGGATGAAGATTTACGCAAGCGGCTGGAAACAAAGCTCATCGTTTCTATTCTGGGATTTGATCTGAACTGATTCGGGACAAGCTGTATGAGCCCCTTTCCATACAGCTTTCCCTCCCCACCTTGACAAAGAAAGCCTTCGGGCAGCATAAGGCAGACGGATACGATCTGTCTGTGTGGAGCCGGTCGGCCGGTGCGCCATGACCCTGTTGCAAGTCCGCAGGACGGGACCCCTACCAAACAGGTGAGCGACAAAACCAGGCCGCGAAACAGGTGTGGCAGCCTGTGGGCGAGGATGCACAGACAGGATAATGAGACTCCCGCGTTGAACGCCCTCAAAGCATTGCGCGGCGCACCCATCAGAATGGGCCGGGGTGAGATTCCCGTGGAGCTGCGGCCAGCAGCCATCCGTTTTTGCCTCTTTTATTTTCAGATAAATCTTCTGCTTTTCTGTTTACGGATAATTCGTAAACTTTCCATTAGCAGCAGACAAACCCGAAACGGCGCGGTACAATGAGGGTGGAAGTTATGAATGAACACCCCTTTTGCGTGCCGTTTCTGACTGGAAAGGAGGCTGCTGTGTCAGAAATTCAGAACGGTACGGAGAAAAGGCCTTTGGAGTGCCGCACCTATACGGTCAACGAGGTTGCCCGTATATTAGGCGTCAGTCGGACACAGGCATACCGTCTTGTGCAGGAGGGCCTTTTCAAAAGCGTACGAATTGGTAACGCCATACGAATTCCCAAGCGGTCGTTTGACAAGTGGCTGGAGCCGCTTGATCTGTGACATCAGAAAGGAAGGTTCGTTATGGCATCCATTATTAAGAGAAAGAAAAACTATTCCATCGTCTATACCTATGTGGACGAGAACGGCGAGACCAAGCAGAAATGGGAAACCCGTACTTCCTACCAGGAGGCATTGAAGCGCAAGACAGAGATTGAGAGCCAGAAAAGCTCCAACTCCTTCCTTCCGCCCACCAATCAGAATATTGCGGAATTCCTGTCCGACTTCGTTTCCCTATACGGCGAAAAGCGGTGGGGCGTATCCATGTATGACAGCCAAAACTCGCTGATTGCCAACTACATCAACCCCATCATTGGGGATATGAAGGTGCAGGACATCACCACGCGGGTGGTGGACAAGTACATCCAGACCTTGCAGAAAACCCCTGCGGTGAATACCAGGACGCACCACGCCAAAACGGAGTTCGTGACCAACGCCACCATCGAGAAGATCATCAAACTTCTCCGCTGTGCCTTCAAGCAGGCGGTTCGGTGGGAGTTGGTTGCCAAGAACCCCTTTGACAATGTGGTACTGCCCAAAGTGGAATACAAGAAGCGGGACATCTGGACCGCCGATATGATCCGCACCGCCCTGGACCAGTGTACGGACAGCAAACTTTATGTGGCAATGAATCTGGCCTTTGCCTGTTCGCTGCGCATGGGCGAGATTCTGGGGCTGACCTGGAGCAATGTCCACATCTCCGATGAAGAAATCGCTGATGACAACGCCTATGTCTACATCGATAAGGAACTGGCGCGGGCCTCCAAGCGGGCCATTGAGATGCTGGGACAAAAGGACATCTACCATGTGTTCACGCCTCTGTTTCCCAACACCAGCACCAGGATCATCCTGAAGAAGCCCAAGACCGATTCCAGCATCCGCAAGGTGTGGCTGCCCAAGACCCTGGCTTATATCCTGCGGGAATGGAAGTCCGCGCAAGACGAGCTGCGGGCGCTGCTCCGTGACGAGTACCAGGACTACGACTTGGTGGTGGCGCTGGCCAATGGCCGCCCCTGTGAGGACCGTATCATCCTGAAGTCGTTTGAGAAGCTGCGGGAGAAAGCAGGGCTTCCCAAAGTGGTCTTTCACTCCCTGCGTCATTCCAGTACCACCTATAAGCTGAAGCTGAACCACGGCGACCTGAAGGCCACTCAGGGCGACACGGGCCACGCTCAGATCGACATGATCACCAGCGTGTATGCTCACATTCTGGACGAGGACCGCAAGATCAACGCCCAGAAGTTTGAGAGCGCCTTCTATGCCAAGCCGGATCTTCGGGCGGTCCGTCCCCCGGAAGAACCCAGGGAACAGGCTCCCGCCACATTGGATCTGGAGGCTCTGGTGGAGCAGCTTCGGCAGTCGCCGGAACTGGCAAATACCCTGGCTGCGCTGCTCTCGGCGGCACCCGGCGGCAGGTGAGTCCGAAAAAACCAATTAGCACGGCTGCGATTTTTCTTAGCAGAGCCGTGGAAACCGTTCGATTCTTCTTAGCAGGATATACATTGCAGCGCATAAAATCCTCCCGGTCTCAAACGAGCGGTGGGCCGGGAGAAGAAAAATAAAAAACGCTGCAAGCCGGCGAAAAACGGCTTGCAGCGGAGCTTTTGGCGTCCCAGACACGACTCGAACGTGCGACCCCGGGCTTAGGAGGAGTACGACCCCCATTATCCGCAGGAATCCCGAAGCGTCTGTAATAGCCGAAAACCCCCGTCATTACTGGATTTATCGAATGGTGCATGTAGTGTCATGTGTCCCTCGGTATTCCGGGAGTGACTGGGGTTTTTCGTATTTTTCCTTAGCTTCCTTAGCGCGAATCAAGTGAATTGGATAAAACACTCGATTCCGCCAGATACATTATAGCATACAGAATGGAGAATTCAAATGCCAACTTATCAATTACAAATTAAACAGGTGGTGGACTACCCACGCTGCCGGATCTACCGGCAGTTCGTCCGCTTTCTGATGGAGGACCGGAGCATTCGCGTAAGCGGAGGCTCCGGCCTTTTTTATTTTACGGTACTTTGCAGCTACGCAAACTTCCGCACCTCATATCGCCGCATCGACGGCATCAGCTATACCGTCTACCCTGGCGAATGGGTCTGCACCCTCAAGGAGCTGTCCCAATGGTTCCGCACCCGGTTCCAGTGTCAGGCGCTGGCCGAGCTGGAACGGCTGCAGAAGCAGCACCTCATTTCTTTCCAGACCCTGGGCCGCGGGAATGTAGTCCGCTATAAGATCTGCGACTGGGCGCGGCATAACACGGTCCTGGAGTACAATGCCCCTTGCCAGAAGGACACCGGCTTTTTCTTCCTGCCGGTTTCCGTTGCCACCGACCTCATCAGTTCAGACCGCTGCTCCGAGATGGACATTGTGCTGGACCTGTGGGTATCCGCCATCTACAACGACAATCAGGTGCAGGGATCAGACCTGGGGCCGGTGGTCTATTTCCGCAACGGCACCGGCAATCCCCTTGTTACCTACACGGAGCTGGCTGCCCGCTGGGGGCTGTCCCGGGCGACAGTCGGCCGCATCCTGAAAAAGCTGGCTGCGCTGGACTATCTCTCCCTCATGTCCTTCCCAGGCCGGCATGGCAGCGTAATCTATCTGCAAAAATATCTGTCCACCATGTTTGAGATCTCGGATGTGATGGTGGATAAAGAGGAGGTCGCTATGACGCTTAACATTCGCCTGGAACTCCCGAAGGAGGACAGCGCAGGCCACGACGCCCCTGCCTTGGAGCATGAGGTCATCGTTTCAGATGAACTCGCCAGCGTTTCAAAATCGCACATTGAAATTATCCTTCAGAAAATGGCGCAAATCCTGATGGCACAAGGGATTTCGTGCTTTGGCTGCCCGCTCTCTCGCTACAAGTTATATCCCTTATCGGGCGACTGCCGGGAAGATTTACTTCCCCGCGCGCGAGAGCAATCCCTGCTGCGTTTCGGCCTTGCTGTTCTGTGCGGGAACAAGCAGGTCACCACTTTTGAACTTACACTCTCTCCTTCGGTGGAGAATTGAACAGGAGGTCTTACCATGAAGAAATTTGTTGAAAAAGATGTCGCAGAGAACCCTCTGTACCATGATACCTGGAAACTGCTGAAAAAATACCGCGATGTGGTTTGGAGCTTGGAGATTTCCGTCCAGCATGTGCGGGCCAAGTTCGAGATCGAATACGGCACTTCCATCGAGGAATTTCTGGATTCCGTCTACCTGGCCGGCGCAGACCTGAACGGGAGTGACATTGAGCACCATGCCAAGTGCATTGAGCGCAGCCACAAGATGCTGAAACTCCTGGATTCGGCAGTCGAATTGCTCCGCACCCGCCATAAGAACGGCGAGGCGTATTACTGGCTGCTGTACTACTCTTTCCTCTCTCCCCAGCAGCTGAAGAATGTGGAGGAAATCATCGAGAACCTGCGCCCGCACATCCGGGACATCTCCTTCCGCACCTACTACCGCAAGCGGCGGGAGGCCATTGACGCCCTCAGTTCGGTGCTGTGGGGCTACACCTCCAAGGACAGTCTGGATGTGCTGGAGCAGTTCTTCCCGGAGCCGAAATCCTCCGAGAAACAGGCGGGCAAGTAATTGGCACAATTCGGGACTGAAATTGGCGCGTTCCTGCCCTTGAGCCGTAAATCCCTATGTGTTAGACTGAATATGCTCAAACTTGCGCCCAAAACTGAATACAGGCAGTGAACAGCACCTTTTTCGAGGTGCTTTTTTGCTGCCCAAACGGTCTTTGGCCTGAGAAGGAGTCCACATCTGCACAACGGATGCGGGCTCCTTCTTTGCTTTTTGAGCAATGAACATCACATTTGGATTGGAGGTCCGCAAAATTGAAAAAACTGAGAACACCTCAACAGCA